>Ga0208219_1000041_pt1 | contig 62451 bp, 59 predicted proteins | sample NGESurshal072012_7_FD_184469 | JGI IMG/M metagenome (GOLD analysis project Ga0208219, IMG submission 184469) | Arctic peat soil microbial communities from Barrow, Alaska - NGEE Surface sample 53-2 shallow-072012 (SPAdes) | ecosystem: Environmental > Terrestrial > Soil > Wetlands > Peat ... | reverse complement strand
AGCATGCCCTCGACGATCGAGTGGCTCGTGATTGATTTGTCCGCTGTCTTCAACCCGACCACCCTCAAGGGGACTTGACATTGATAGGAGCGTCTCCGAGTGGCGACTCCAGCCGTGGCCAATGCGAACTTGAGCCGGCGAACCTGGGACAGCCCGCAAGTTTGCCAGAGCTGATCTTCGCGTCACTTGGTAAATGGGTGCACCGCACCAAGTATGCTGAGGATATGGAAGCGATCCAGCAGTACCTCGTCTCAGCCTCGGGCCAGATGTCGGTTCCGGCGGCCGTACGTCATCGGTGGCATCTCGATCAAGGCGGGCCTGTCGACGTGATCGACTTGGGTTTCGGTGTACTCACCGTCCCCGCCGGAGAGGCGCAACGACTACTGGGTGACCTTCTAAGTCGTAATGACCATGCGGCGTTCGTTCGCTCCCTCGCGGATGACCCCGACCTCGCAACCACGTGAGTCACGTTGTTCTTGACGACCACCTCTTGCGTGACGTCCTATCCGCCGAGCAGGGCCCGTCATTGGAAGGGCTCGTCAGTGCGAACGAGATCGCCACGACCAACCTCTACTACGTGCGCCTGTGTAGGAGCGTCATCGCAGCACGTGGGGGCAAGCTCACTGGGGAATGGTCAATCCAGCGCCGACGGGATCTTGGCCGTCGACTGTTAGAACTCCCCGAATCAATCTTGATCTTGCCAATGCGCCTTATTGGATACCGCGTAGCCGAGATGGCGGACAACCAGAGAGTTTCAACCTTGGGCGCCGAGGCAGTTGTTGCCGCCGAGCATCTAGGAGCCTCCCTGTGCGTTTGGGATGGTGACGACGGCCCCGGCATCCGCGAAGCAGCAAGGGCAACCAGCGTCACCTACCTCACCATTTCGGTTTAGGCACTCACTATGTGAGTGTGGCGACGGCATTGCCTCCATGAGTCCTCGCTCTCATGACGCTTGGTTCTTGCCGGGCAGAGTCACATGCACGATTCCGTTGTCGGAGGGCCGACGACGACGTCTACGGTCTCCAAGTGGAGGACCCAGCCCTGGGCGACGCGAGGACCCCGACGAGGCGATAGGGATACTTGAGACTGGCTGGTAGACCGTCTCGATCGAACGCCAGGTCACACTTGGGCAGGAGGAACATGAGCGTCGTCGTTGTCACTGGGTGCAGCAGCGGATTCGGGCTTGAGACCGCCCTCGCCTTTGGGCGGAGGGGAGATTTGGTCTACGCCACCATGCGCGACATAGGCCGCGGCGAGGCGCTCCTGCAGCAGGCACTAGCTGAAGGGTTGGATATCGAGGTGCTCGCGCTCGACGTCACGAGTGACGACTCGGTCACCTCGACGATCAAGGCGATCGAAGCGACGCATGGAGCGATCGACGTCCTTGTAAACAACGCGGGGATCACGCACTTGGGCGCAATCGAAACCGTGGACCTCAGCAAGGCAAAGGAGGTCTTCGAGACGAACTACTGGGGAACGGTCCGCATGATCCAGGCAGCATTGCCCTCGATGCGTGCTAAGGGTAGCGGCGTCATAGTGAACATCGCGTCGATCGCTGGCCGAATTTCGCCGCCACCTTGTTCGGCCTGGTATGCCGCGAGCAAGCACGCAGTGTGTGTTCTCAGCGAAGCGCTCTTCATGGAGCTGGATCAGACCGGGGTCAGGGTGGTGAGCCTCGAGCCGGACTTCTTCAAGACCGAGCTCGGTGCCAAGGCAGCGAGCTCAGCGACAGCGGCGGGCTTCTACGCAGCTGACGAGGCGTGGATTGCTGACTTCTATGCCAAAGGGGTCAGCGAAGGCGGAGATCCCTCTGAGGTTGCGTCCGCCATTGTCAATGCAGTGGCTGACCCAATGACCCCGCTGCACATCGTCCTGCCCATCGGCAGCGCCGCACTCATTGCCGCCGGACAGGCTGGGAGCTTCGAGCAGACGCTCGCGGCGAGGCTGACCGGCTTGGAGGGTTTGGCCGGACCCAGGCCGTCTCGCTGACGGAGTCTGTGTCAACCGGCGTTGTATTGCTTGCGAACAGGATTTAGCGGCGCACGGTAAGGGCGATTGACGGCTCGCAAGGCACTGTTGCTGCCGCGGTTCCCTCTCGAACAGACTGGGCGAAGATGCATGCTTCAGAGGTTCCGCGAGCGGCGGCCGCGGCCATGTCGACCGTCTCAGCGCTTGACCTGACGGTCGACGATGCGATCGTTCTTCATGACTCGAACAAGCTCGCTCTCCTCGTGCTGCCCTGTGAAGTCCTAGCCCGAGTCGCACGTGCAGGGCATGAGGTCGCGCACCTCGAGGTTGCCCTTGCTCAGCGGCTCGCCGAGACCGAGAGCCCTGTGGCCGCTCTTGAGCCCCGAGTTGACCCGCGCGTCTACGAATGCGACGGCTTCGTCATCACGCTATGGACCTATTACGAGCCTGAGGCGGCTCGAATAGTCACACCAGCCAACTACGCGAATGCTCTTGACCTGCTACATGTCGGCATGCGGAAGCTCGATGTCACCACGCCGCACTTCACTGATCGAGTCGCAGAGGCTCAAGAACTCGTTGCGAGCCGCGACCGTACTCCGGCGCTCGCAGATGCAGACCGGAGGCTTCTCAGCGAAACATTAGGAAGCCTGAGACAAAGGATCGGCGACCGCGACGCCGCCGAGCAGTTGCTGCACGGCGAGCCGCATCCGGGCAACCTGCTCAGCACGAAGGGCGGACTGCTGTTCATCGACCTCGAGACGTGCTGCCGTGGGCCTGTCGAATTCGATCTCGCCCATGTTCCCGAAAGGGTCGTCGACCACTATCCGAATCTCGATCATGAGCTCCTCAGCGATTGCCGCAACCTTGTTCTTGCGATGGTGGCAGCCTGGCGCTGGGACATAGACGATCAATTCCCAAACCGGCAACGAGCAGCTCGAGAACTCCTCAGCGCCCTACACGAGGGCCCACCGTGGCCGTCGCTCGACACCGTCATGCGCTGACGAGGTGCGACGCCTCCGCAATCCGGCAATGGCGCGACACTTCGGCCCTAGTTCAGGCTGGTCCAACTAACGAGATACCGCGCCACCCATGTGGCGGGGACGAATGGAGAAGCAGCTGCTGGTGTCAGAGGACCGACGCAACAGATCTGCTACCAACCATTGGCGGCTCGGATCGTGACAGGGGAACTTCCCTGGCTCCCTGCAACCCACGACGCGACGACGCGACGACTCGAAGCACATGGAGGCAGGTGGGCGTCGAGACGAGATCGGACAACGGATACAAGGCAAGTGCTACAGATGCCTTGTAGAATGGTGTCATGACGAATACGGGAGAGGTGCGAGTTTCGCAGCGGGGCCAGATGAGCCTTCCCGCGGATGCGAGGCACCGATGGGGGCTCGACGGTGGAGGTGGCGTCAGTTACGTCGATGTCGGAGACGCCGTGATCCTGATTCCTGAGGGCGCCGACGCCTTGCGACGGCGACTCATCGATGCGGTCACGGACGAGGAGTGGCAACGAGCGCGCCGGGGCTTCGGCGACGCCGACCTTGTGAGCGAGTGACACAGATCATCGACGACCAGTTGCTTGGAGCGGTCCTGCGCGGAGACGCTCCGCCGAAGGACGGCTCGGACGTGTTCACAACTGGGTACTTCTACGTCCGACTATGTCAGGCTGTGCTTTCATCCACCGCAAATGGCGTGCTGTCCACGCCGTTTGCTTCGCTGCCCGCTGCAACTCGTGAGCAGGCACTTCGTGCACTTATGCAACTGCCCGACGCGATCGGACTTGTGAGCCTGCGCGAGCTTGCACCTCTTATTGGACAACTTCGCGCCCAGCACGACCTCAACATTCTAGGCATGGAGGTGTTGGCGTCGGCAATCCACCTCGATGCTGACGTTTACCTGAGTACTCCCTCCCCTCGACTCGAGGAGTCTCTCCGTCGCGAGTCACGCCACGTCGAGGTCGTCCGGTAGCTCTCAAGATTGACGACTTCGTCGAAACCAAGAGTGCGGCAATTTCTTCACTCCCGTCGAACGCTCCTGACCGGTGCGGCGACCGAATATCTCGGGTTCATCATTCGAGATGGTCCTGTCGCGGGCGGTCCCGGCGGGAAAGACAGCCAAGTCGCCTGGTTCATTGTGAACCGACTGCCGCCAGGGCAAAGAACGCTGCTCGATCCCGATCAGTGGCCCATGCCCCGGGTTGTTCTGTGAGCACTTGGCGCGACGTACGCTCGGCCGACGTGCAACGAGACATCACGCCGCTGCCGCGCGTCGTTCCGGCCCCGCAGGGCAAGCCGGTTCGACCGGAGGCCCCGGACAATCAGCGCCTCATGGCGTCCATTGTGGATGACCCCAATGCGTGGACTCCTGAGCTCGCGCTCTTCACCGGCCAGGTGTTCGACAGTCTCGCGGCATCATGGGTTGACGACCGAGGCGCCTATCGACCCGCACCACTGCTCGATGCGCTCGAACGAGGCTCAGTCCCAACCATTGGCAGGTGCCTTGAGCTCGGAAGCGGTACCGGTGTCCTCACACCGCACCTGCTCGAGACGTGGAGCGAGATCGTCAGTGTCGACATCTCCATGGGGATGATGCAGCGAAATCCTCACGAGTGCCAGGTTCAGGCGGACGCGAGCCGACTTCCATTCCCGGACTCGTTGTTCGACGTCGTCGTCATCGGGGACGCGCCACTCTTCGCCGGCGAGGTAGCACGCGTCCTGGGCCGAGCGGGCACCTTGATCTGGTCCAATGCCCTCGGAACCGGTGCCCCGTACTACGTGCCGACTCAGGAGCTGTTCGATGCGCTTACGAGTGCCACGTCTGGCGCACGGTGGTCTGCGATTGAGAGCGAAGCCCTCTGGGGGAGTTGGGTCGTGTTCCATCGCACGTGTGAAGCTGCGGAAGTCTCGTGCCTGGAGAGCTGACATCAGGCTGATTCGGCGTTTGGCACGTGTGCCTGTCAACAAAACACGTCGAAGATTGGTCAGATTGCACTGAGTGAGTCGGCGACCGAGGCCACGTCGACGGTGCCGGAGGTGTCGACGACGATCACCCTGTGACTTCGACCGGACCGCTCTGCGTCGCAATCTCAGTTCTTGAGCTCGCTGGTGCTTGGCACGCGGCCGCTACGGGCCAGGCGCGTAGAGAAAGCTGCGTGGACACAGACCCTCGGAGCTCATCGGTTCGATTCTGAGCCATCCGCCACCGAGAGACTTGTCGCACGTGTCATAGGGCCTTGACGAGTGGGATACGTAGGCAAGCGCCTCGTCACTATTCATCGCGCCGATCCAGAAGATGACGGTGTACTGGTCGCCATGACTCGAAGGGGGATACACATCGACCCAGTTGATCCGCCCGACACCTGGGAGATTCGAGTGCCCATGGACTGGCGGCCCTTGAGATGTCGTTGGATGTGACGCGAGCTCCGCGCGGACCGCGGCATTCCAAACGGAATGAATGCCCACGGACGTCCGGTCGACGGAGAGGGTGAAGAACAAGAGGAGGCCGATCAGGAGCAGACCTGTTGCGATCCCCACCCAAGTCAGTGCCGACCGAGGATCCCTCGATGTGACCATGTGTGAATCATTGCAGGCAGGACATGAAGGGTCTGGGTGCGCGTCGGTGCAGCCTGCAGAGATTGCGCACGCGGGGTGCGCTGGCCTGCGCCGTCGAAGTCACTGCTTATGAGTTTGATGCCGCTGCGACGCCCACCACCGCACCAAAATCATGAGCGGCGCCATCTCGGTCAGATCGGTCAGTGGCCAACCAGGATGTCGGACCCCGCAGATGCGATGCACTCGTCGATACCCGGACAGGCAACCGCATCGACTGCGGTGCCTCCTGGCGTCGTTTCCGGTGCCCATGTCGTCCCGCCGTCCTGGGTGACCACGATGGTCGAGCCGTCGACCGAGGGTGTGCCTCCAGCGACGCACATGGAGACGGACGGGCACGCGACGCTGGTGAGCGACGGCGTCGAGGTCGCAAGGGTGAGCGCGTGCCATGTCTGTCCGCCATCACTCGACGCGTAGGCGAGTCCCGGGAGGCTGCCGACCCCGCCGACCGTGACGCACGCGACGTCGCTCGGGCAGGACACGCTCACCAGATACGGGATGTCCTGGCTCTCGGGGGCCCCGGTCATTCCGCCGTCGGTGGAGACAAGGAAATGGGGTCCGACTGCGACGCAGTGCCCCGTGGGAGTGCACGTCATCGCGAACCCCGCGACTGGACGCACCGGGCTCGACCCGATCCCAGGCGCTCGGTCTACTCCTACGGCGCGTACGCAGCGGCGAGCTTCGATCGGACCGACAGTGCTGCGCGACAAGCACTCTGTATACGCGTTGCTGCTCGAGTTCGGTCCCTACGACCACAGCTTCTTGCAACCGCCGGCTGGAGACATCTGCGCGAGCGGCGTCATCGGCTCTGCGGCACGGACTATGGAAACCGCGGCAGTTCAGATCGCGCGATCGGGACCTGGTTGGTGGTGATCGGTGCCTCACCAAGACTCGGTACCGTGGCCCAATGAGCAGCCAGCGAGTATCCGGCGGGGTGGTGCACAGGCTCCCGGTGGACCTGCGCAAGGCGCTGATCGCCAACCCCACGGCACTCGATGCGTGGAAGGACATCACGCCCCTTGCCCGCAACGAGTTCATCTGCTGGGTCGAGGACGCCAAGCGGCAGATAACCAGAGAACGCCGCATTCGTCGGACCCAGGAGGAGCTGGAGGAAGGACAGCGTCGGCCCTGCTGCTGGCCTGGGTGCAAGCACCGCCAGCGCGATGGCAATTAGCAATCGACTGGACTCGATCTCACTTCGAAATACCCAAGTTGGCCTCGACGAGGCGTCCGCGGGCCGCTCGCGAATAGGCCACGCTCGCGAGTACGATCAATGGTGTCGTGCTGTAGCGGAGCTATTCGCTGTGCCCATTTGAATGAGTCGGACACTTGGACGCGGATGCCACCGGCAACGAATCCAAGCTCGGCCTCTGGCTTCGTATCACGTATTTCTAGGAACGCAGTCGGCTTAAAGTGAGTCAACGATGGAGATCGCTGACCTGAGAGCCGCTGCCAGCGTGTCTGTTGCCTCCCTGACTGGTTACACCGATTTGGACTGGCAGCAGGTGCCAGCTGCCGACCTGCAGTGGAGTTGCTCGCAGACCGCGTTGCACATGGTTGATTGCCTGTACTTCTACGCGATGCAGATCGTCTACGGCAATCCGGACGGATACCTGTGCACCGAGCTTGCCCTCGACGACAGCGCCTCGCCGCCGCGGCTGCTGGACGCCCTGAGCGCGCACGCCGAACTGCTGCACCGCATTGCGCGGTCCGCTGCCCCGGACCTGCGCGCGCATCACAACTATGGCGCCTCGGACGCAGTGGGGTTCGCCGCGATGGGCGTCGTGGAGACGTTGATCCACACCCTCGACATGGTGCGCGGGCTGAACCCCGCGGATTCGTGGCGACCGCCTGCCGCGCTTGCCGCGCCGGTGATCGCCCGGCTGTTTCCGCACGCTCCCAGCGGCGATCCCGCCGATGTGCTGCTGTACTGCTGCGGTCGCGCCGCCCTCGGCAACTTGCCGCGGCAGACACAATGGCAGTGGGACGGGACGGTCAGAACCTAATCCGGGCCGAGCGCGCCCACGGTGCTGATCTCCGAGCTCATCCCAACGATCTGTCTCTACCCGGACGTGCTCACGGTCCAAGTGGCCCGAGCACCGATCAGGGTCACGCTCCAGGAGGCCGGGCTCCGCGCTGGTGCCAGGACGGTGGTGTCGGAGGGCTGAATACAAAAATCTCCGACTGGAGAATCCAATCCTGGGTGGCGTAGAGATCCCGACCCGGCAGCGATAGGAGATACCTGACCTGCAGGAGGCGACTCATGTTAGAAGTCGTGCATGGCGAAGTCATCGACGCGGCTCGTGCTGATCTGTGGGCTTCCAGCCTCGGGCAAGTCGACACTCGCTCGTCAGCTCGCACCCAGGGTCCCCGCGATCAGGTTGGATAAGGACGGGTGGGCGACTCAACTGGGCGCCGATGTGTGGGATGAAGCATTCCGAGTGCGTCTCGAACATCAGTTGTGGGTTCATTCCCAGGATCTCCTCGCCCGGGGCCAGAGCGTGATTTTGGAGTGGGGCCACTGGGCGCGAGTCGAACGGGATGAGAAGCGACTCGGGGCGCGAGCTTTGGGGGTGGGAGTCGAACTGCATTACCTCGATGCACCCTTGGAGGAGTTAGTCGAGCGAGCTGGTCGTCGCAATGCGTCGGGTGAGTGGACAGCCTCGCCTATGACACGGGCTCACTTTGAGAGGTGGGCAACGATTTTTCAACCTCCCGACGAAGACGAGATCCGGTTGTTCGACAAGCCCGTTGTCGAAGGTTGATCTCGGCCCAGCTGTCTCGTCCGCTATCGGCAGCGTCACCGAAGTGCTCGATCTACAGAAAGAACAGACCGTTCTCCAACCAGTACCACTTCAGGTTCGCGATTCCACCGCGACATTGCGGCGTCCGGACGAGCACGGTGAGCACAAGGCAGTGCGTGTTTCCAGCGACCGCCCCGCAGTCGTATATCTGAACGACATTTGCTACTAGTGATGAAGCGGATGCGGCCCGTGCAACACAGCACCCGCGAACTGCATCGATGATTGGCGAGCTTCAGCAACCAGTCAGGATCGTGGTGATCCTCGTATCAGGTCAAGACACTCAGCGGCCGCCAGAGTTTCAAGGGCGGCCAAACCGGCGTCCTCGGCCACGGTACGGGTGTCCCAAGACCATGTTCCCGGCTCGACGAAGGTAGCCACATCCCGGCGACGTGGGGCAACCACAGCCCTAACCACAAGTCACGCCGTGCCGGCTCCGGGCCCAGGCAGGATGACCTCAACTGCACCGCGCAGGATGCCGTCGACTTGGGTCATCGTCGTGGTGTCGAGTTCGACGTCCGAGGCAGCTATGGCCGCGTCCACGTGATGCGGCGAGCCCATGCCAACGATCGCCACTTGGACCGCTGGGTTCGCCAGCGTCCAGGCGATGGCGAGCTGGGCCAGGGTGATGTGCTCACGTCGCGCGAGTTCCCCGAGCTCGGCGACGACGGCCAGGTTGCGTTCGAAGTCCTGACCCTGAAAGATCGAGCTCGTCGAACGCCAATCGCTGTCCGCGAACTGAGCCCCGGACCGGAGGTCCCCGCCCATCAAGCCGTGGGCCAAGGGCCCGTAGACAAGCACGCCGATGTCATGTGCGACGCAGTATGGGAGCAGCTCGCGCTCGATGTCTCGCTGAAAGAGATGGTATGGGGGCTGGACGGTCTCGACGGGAAGGAAGGCGCTGAAGTCCACGACTTGAGCCGAGTCGAAGTTGGAGACACCGACGTGGCGGACCTTTCCATCGGCGACCACCTCCGCGAGCGCCGCGGCCGTCTCTTCGAACGGCGTCGTGGGATCGGGCCAGTGCACGTGATAGAGGTCGATGTAGTCCGTCGCGAGCGCACGCAGGCTTTCGTCGACACCAGACACGATCTGCTTCGCTCTCCCATCACGCACCACGTCGGGTCCGCTCCGACGAAGCCCACCTTTGGTCGCAATGATCAGCTCATCACGGGATCGCCCTCGGAGGGCCTCGCCAAGGAGGCGCTCTGAGGCACCGAAGCCGTAGGCCTGGGCGGTGTCGAAGAAGTTCACGCCCTGATCGACGGCGTGCCGTATTGTCGCGATGGACGCCGCGGCATCAGTCGGTCCCCAGTCGCCACTGAGCTCCCACGTACCGAGCGCGATTCGTGACACCTCCAACTCGCTTCTTCCAAGCCTGACCTGGTTCATTCGGTCTCCCTTATAGGTGGATGGCACCGGTCGATGGCAAGCGAGTCCAGCACCGTGGGCGCGCGGTCCCTTCTTGAGCGAGGCGGATGCGTCGAGAAAGTCGTGTGGGAGAGGTTAGAGGCGTCGAGCGCCTTGACTCCTAGTGTTCCGGCCGGTCCAGACCGTCTCGAGCTCCTCGATCTGAAGCTCAACGGCACTTCCATTCCCGCCAACGACTGCGCGGCCACCGTTCCCATCATGCCTACAAGAGGACCATCCAGGGCCGCCTCCCACGTGCGGGTTGGGGACGATTGAAGAACGACCTGGTGTCGGAGTGCCGACGTCTTAGGTCAAGCAGTGCTGCCAGAGCGGCACGCCTCTCTTTGCGTACAAATAGTCACATGTGTGATGTACACTGTCATCATGGAGGTTGCGATCAGTGAGTTGCGGGCACATCTGAGTGAATGGCTCGAGCGGGCCAGGGACGGGAGCGAAATCGTGGTGACGGACCGAGGCATACCGATTGCCCGGCTGCTTGGAGTGGGGGCCTCAGAGACGTTGCAGCGCCTAACTGCAGAGGGTCTCATCGCCCGGCCCTTGAGCCCTGTGCGACCTCGGGCTGGGGGCAGACGTCGCGCGAGGACGACATCGTCTGTCGCCGATCTGATTGGCGAGCAGCGCCGCTGACGGATGGCGCTTGTCTACTTCGACTCCAGCGCATTCGTGAAGCTCCTCGTCGAAGAGCATGGGAGCGACCTTGCAGCAGAGCTCTGGGACGGTTGCGACGCGGCCGTATCCAGCAGGTTGTCGTATCCGGAGGTGTGCGCAGCGCTTGCAGCAGCGGCGAGGAACCACCAACTCACCTCACGCGGCTTGGAACTTGCTGGATCGCTGTGGGATGAGTTCTGGCGGTCAACGCGTCCTATCGAGCTCACCAAAGAGATCGAGCAGCTCGCCGGGCATCTGGCTCGCGAGCACGCACTTCGGGGAGCAGATGCGGTGCACCTCGCCTGCGCGCTGGCACTAGGCACGCCTGATCTGATCGTCGCGGTCTGGGATCACAGGCTCCACGCTGGCGCCGCAGCGTCGGCGTTGCGCGTTGCACCGGCCAGCCTGGCCCGCTGACCAATCCCGACGCCCCAGGACCGTCCCTTGTCCGATGGCAAATGAGCACCTGCCAAGAGCACGGCATTTGCAACATGCCGGTATTCACAGAGATCCGGTTGTCTCGGATCTGGCCATTTCGTCCATTTGCTCTGACGGTGGTAGTTCACTTCGGACCCGGATGGCACGTACCCCACGGGAGGACGCCTGGGTCGCTGTGCGCCACGGATCATCGTCAGCGGCGTTGTCCGCCAAAGTAGGTCGTCGTAACCATTCTGCTGGATAGCGCGCGAAACGCCTGCTCGTCGCTCTCACTCGCGAACGCACGGCGCGGGACCGTGAGCAGTGATCGACCTGATGAGCTCCAAAATATGTACAGGTCATTCAACGTGGAAATTTGATGTATAGAGGGCCAGGGCAATGAGATGGATTGAAGCTCGCCCGCGCTTCGAACACCGTCGTTGTCGAAGTGAACGATCCGCGACTGACGAACGAATGGCTCGGACTTCCACCATCGGCGTGGGAAGACCTGCGTTCCAATCGTTGGCGTCAGGACGAAGACGAACGCAATTACGAAGTAGCTGATCCCAGCACCTGGATGACGCGCAATGGTAACCAACCCGACCAGCATTGAGACTGCAGCGATCACATAAGTGATTCTCCAGCGCTTGAGTCCTCGAACGGATCTCCCAGCGCTGCTCAGATACTCGCGCTCGGTTAGGGCATAGCTCGTCGTAGAGATGCTTACGTTCGCCAAGCCAGGAATGTTAGAGCGAACCGTGGTTGGCAGGTGAGACGCATGTCAACGGCATTGATCTCCAAGTGGGGGACCGACTCACGCGCGTAGCCACTCGTGCTTGGTGGCAGACCTGTAGAGGAGGGTGCGGCGTCGCTCAAGATCACAAGCTTTCTTGAGCAGTTCTCGAGCCACTCAGGTTCTCATTGTGCAGCACGGCGTCCGTTTGCTCAGAAACTCCAAATCCCAACGGCAATGGCGGGTGCGCACCCATACCGGAACCGTGAACTGCATCGCCTAGCAAGTGCACGTGCGTGCAACATGCAGTCGGGGATCATTCACTTTAGCTTCAAACGATCTCGGTCGGTCGAGGCCCAGCATTTCGGGTGACCCTCGAACTCATGAAGGTGACTTTGACGATCCTTGCGACCACGACTTCGCGCCTCCGCTGCATCGGGTCCAAATCCAAAGACGAACCTGGAACTTTACGAACAGAAACCCCTGTCGTCATTAATGGTGGGGCGCCGGTTGATGAACCGTAGTGCGCCGAGAGTGAGCCGATTGACGCTCTTGTAACACACTCTGTCGTGGATCACCGGCTGGCCAGTATGCCCGAGTGTGAAGCGGGTCCGCCTGACGATGTCTGTGAGGTGCCGATGGCGAGCCCTGCTGGCGCTGACCTAGGTCTCTCGATGCACGTGAGCGGCCCCGCTGAGATCGTCGGCTCCAGCGACGATGCGGACCAGCTCCATCGGGAAGAGACCGCCGGATTCAATCGCGAGTACATCGCAAGCCACGGACAGGATGCACCTCTTCACATGCTCCGGATGCTCGTGCGGAACTCCGGGGACGTGATCGTGGTCCTCGACGAGAGGGCTCAACTCATCTACGCGAATCCGGCCGCCGAGCGCATCCTCGGCTTTCAGACCGCCGACGAAGTGTCGCCTGACATCTTCGACCTGATCCACCCTGACGACCGCGAGGCCGCAGCACTGGCATTCCTGCGCGACATCTCTGAGCCTGGTACGCATCCGCCCGCGGTGTACCGGATCCAAACGGCCTCGGGGGACTGGAGGTTCTTGGAGATCGTCGCGACGAACTGCCTAGAGGACCCAGCCGTGAGGGGCGTCGTACTCAACGCCCGTGATATCACCGTGGCGGAGAACCTGTTTCAAGCTCTGCGCACATTCGGACAGGCCAACCAGGTCCTCGTCCATGCCGGCGACGAGAGGGCGCTCATCGACGACGCATGCCGCACGATCGTCGAGGTCGGCGGCTATGCGTCTGCCTGGGTCGCCTTTGTCGACCACGGCGAGGAGCGGCTGGTGAAGCCCGTCGGGTCGTTCGGCAACGTCAAGCACCTGGACGAAATTGCGATCTACTGGGCTGACGACGAGCGCGGACAGGGTCCGGCGGGCATCGCGGTTCGTACGGGAGAGGTGCAGATCGTCGACGACATCACCCAGACCAGGATGCCGTCGTCGAGCCAGCAGTCGTTGGCGCGCCACGGTCTGAATTCCTGCTGTGTCCTCCCCCTGAAACTCCGTGGCGAGGTCATCGGCATCCTCACGATCTTCGCGGTCTCGCCGCACCTCTTTGACCCGCCCGAAGTCGAACTCTTCGGCGAGCTTGCGGCCGCCCTCGCCTACGGTATCGGACGCCTTCGCGATGCCGTCTCGCTCGCGGTCAGCGAGGAGCGTTTCCGGAGCCTCGCGAGTGCGTCCCCGATCGGCATCCTTGAGATCGACGAGTCCGGCGCGATGCTCTACGCGAACCCCCGGATCTGTGAGATCTCCGGCGTCGAGACCTCCGTCCTCGCGGGGACCGGCTGGCAGCGGTTGATCCACGCGGAGGATCGCGCGTGCTTCCTCGCGGAGCTCGCAACTTCGGAGGCTTCTCGAGCAAGTCTCTCCTCGCAGCTCCGGATCGTGCGACCGAGCGGGGATGTTCGCCACGTTCGGCTCTCGGCGGCACCCAAGAGTGGCGAGTCCGCAGTCGAGTATGTCGTCACGATCGAGGACGTCACGGTCGAGGTCGAGGCGCATTTGGAGCTGCGCCACATGGCGCTGCACGACACCCTCACGGACCTGCCGAACCGCACCCAGTTCCTGGAGAGCCTCCGACGCCAGCTAGACGGGCCCGGCCGCAGGGGCCTTGCTGTCCTATTCCTGGACCTTGACCGCCTGAAGATCGTGAATGACAGCCTCGGCCATGCAGCAGGGGATCAGGTCCTCCAAGAGGTCGCGCGACGCTTTCGCGCCACGACCCGTGCGACTGAGATCGTGGCTCGCTTCGGAGGTGACGAGTTCATGTTCCTCGTGCACGGCGTTAGCAGCGATGCCGACGCAAAGCAGTCCGCTCGCCGAATCCTCGCGTCGCTCGATGCTCCGGTCGAGTGCTACGGGCAGAAGCTGCGCGTGACCGGCAGCCTGGGCATTGTCGTCGCGGCGAAGGACGCGAGCGCCGAAAGCGTCCTTCGAGATGCCGACAGTGCCATGTATCAGGCGAAGTCGTCCGGGCGGAATCGTTACGCCCTGTTCGACGAGACGCTGCACCACCGACTCCTCGCCCGGATGGATCTCGAGCGGGACCTGCGAATGGCGCTCAACCGCGACGAACTCGACGTCCACTACCAGCCAATCGTCGACCTGAGGACGGGTTTCCCCATCGGCACCGAGGCGCTGGTGCGCTGGAACAGACCTGGGCACGGCATGGTGCCGCCGCTTGACTTCATCCCCGTCGCTGAGGAGTCGGGTCTCATCCGAGAGATCGGCACGTGGGTGTTCGATCGGGCTCTGGCCCAGATGGCCGCATGGGATCGCGACCTCGACGCGCCCAAGCTCCAGTTGCTTACCGTCAACTTCTCGGCACGCCAGCTCGATGACGAGGAGGGGATCGCGCGAATCGCCACCTTGCTGCATCGCCACGGCGTCGACCCGGCCAGAGTCGAGATCGAGATCACCGAGTCCGTCGCAATGACCGGTGAGCTGATAACCAAGGACTCGCTCCAGAAGCTCCGGGACGCGGGCGTCCGCATTTCGATCGACGACTTCGGCACCGGTTACTCCTCGCTCTCATACCTGCACAGCCTGCCGGTGGCAACGGTCAAGATCGATCGTTCCTTCATCGAGCGGCTGGATACCGAGTCGGGATCGCCAGTTGTGCAAGCGATCCTGGACATGAGTCACGCCATGGGTCTCCGTGTCGTCGCGGAGGGCGTGAGCAACGAGAATCTGCTGCGGTCCGTGTCGTCCATGGGTTGCGATCTCGCACAGGGATTCCTCTGGAGCAAGCCTCTGCCCAACCGGGAGTTCGCCGCGTGGTGGCGCGACGCGAGTCGCAACTCACACAAGGCGTCCGAGCCTCGCATTCTGATGCCCCTCCTACGCTCGGCCTGAGCCGGAAAGGTGAGCGGATACTCTCCATGGCCATCCGGTCCGTCACATCACCGAGCAAGTCACCACAGGCAATCGGCATGCAATAGCGGGCTCGCAGAAGTGGTATCGAAGTCACGAGCGGCAAGTTCTACGTGCGGATCCAGGACGCTCTCGAATGGCAGACTCTCAGGTTGCTGAGTTCGGATGGTGCCAGGAAGTCGCCTCCATGACCGGATCGGCAACGATCGAGTCGATGAGAGATATGGAGCCTCGAACCCGAGTTCCGTTGAGGTCGTGGTCTGTCCACACGAACCAGGAGCGGTCTGCAGGCCAGATGTTGCTGGGCGAGCCATCGACGTCTTCAAAGTCGTAGAGACCTCGGAGCTCTGAGAGCGCGCACTTTGCGACAAGGCCTCTGTCCAGGTCGTACTTGCTGCCGCACGCAAGAGGCGAGTAGTAGCAGTAGCACTTATGGTGACCTCGACTAATGATGCAACAAGTCAGTGCGCTATCGGACCCGAATCAGGATGCGCGATCGGTCTGAGATCGAGCTCGTCGATGTGCTCGAAGTCGGCCGGGTTGCAAGTGAAAAGCGGGAGATCGTTCGAGAGCGCAATGGCAGCAATCATCGCGTCGTAGGCGCGAGCTCGTACCTTGCGTCCCGAGCGGTGCAGGGAGGCGGCTACGCGTCCGAATGCCCGAGCGGCGGCCGCGTCGAACGGAATCGGATCGAAGTCGGCCTCGGCCTGCTGGAGCCGTAACTGCCTGATCGCCTGCTCTGAGGGCGTGGACGCGACCAGCGGGCCAACGGAAAGCTCAGCGAGGGTGACCGACGTGATGAGCGATTGCTCGGGAAGCGTCGATACGTCACGGATCCTCTCCAGAAGCACGACGGTGCTCGTGTCGAGCACGCCCCGCACTGCACGATCCGGGGTGCTCACAGCGATTGATCGACGGCCGAGTCGATGTCACGGCGGAGCGAATCGGGGTCCATTGCTGGAAGGCTCGACCATCGCCGCACGAGTACCTCAGTAGGCAGCGGCTGGCGCTCGAGAGGCAGGAGCAGGGCTACCGGCTTGCCGTCGCGGGTCACCGTCAGTCGCTCGCCGTGGGTCACACGGTCGACGACGTCTCCTCCGTGGTTCCGCAGATCGCGGATCGAGATCTCGGGCATGACCTCAGTGTATCACGCGTGAGACCGCTGTCTCCGTGCGGCCACATCGATGACCAGTCCCCGAGTTGGACGGGAGGAACCGGCTCAGGGACGCAGAGCCTGAAACCACGCAAGATCGGTCTGATCGGCGGCGTAGGTCGTCGTGCCGATGTACGAGTTGACCTGCATGTCCCATTGGTAGGGCTCAAGGCCGTTGAGCCTGTTGTTGCTGGCATAGCCATTCGGCAGGCACAGATGCTCGATTCCCGTGTCCTTGTAGCCGTTGGCCTCATCGGCTCCCAGCGTGCAGGTCCGTGGCGTCACCGTGAGCGAGCTGATCCGGAGGCCATCGATCCACACATCGATCTCGCTTGGCGTCCAGGTCACGGCGTAGGCGTGCCAGTGGCCGACGGTCACCTTGATGTTTGGGAAGTTGGAATGACAGTTCTGACTATTCGACTTTGGATAGTTCGGGTCGCAATAGTGGCCGTTGTTGTAGCGAGTGGCCTTCCAGTGGATGTGCAACGTCACCGTATTGCCAGCCCGGGGGAGGTGCTCAATGAAGTCGATCTCTGGTGGCCATGCGCCGTCAGTGGGTACGAACCCGAATGCCGTGTCGAATCCAGAGCCACCGTTGAAGCGTGCACACCACTGGAAGCCCCATTTGTGCGACGCGGCGTCGTACCCCGCTGTGCTGGAGTTGGGAGTCTCTGCATAGGCCTCACCGACACCCGCATCGGCGACCGTGTGAAAGTTGCTGTCGGTGCCGCCATCGGTGTCGCCATCGGTGTCGCTGCTCCCGGAGTGATCATCGTCCGAGTAGATCAGGTTTCGATACTGCATCCACGACCCCGGGAAGGCGAGCATTGAAGGCTCTCGGTAGCTGTAGTGAGGCTGACCGGCGCCACCGTCGTAGTACCCACTAAACGGATACCACTTCGCTGGAAGCGAGCGGACACCGAACGTCTGCTCGTTGACGGTTACCCATCTCCCCGATGCTGGGAAAGCGGTCCGCGACGCCCCGACGGTCTGACAGTTTCCCGTTGCGCCTGAGGGTTGCACTGCCGCGGCACTCGCACCGACTCCGAACATCGTGCCGACAAGTACCACCGCCGCCAGAATCTGGCGGAGCCTGTGCGTGCGCATGATTGCCATTGTTCAATCGATTCGGTTCAGCGCGGCCCTGGTTGCGTCCCGTTCCAGGACGGACTTCATCGTGGCGAGGGTCTGGCGCATTGCGCCGCGAAGTCGCTCAATGTGCGAGATCAGTTCCCATGCGTCGTCTGGCGTGCAGGAGACCCTGATCGATTTGATGGCCGACTCCGAAGCAAAGAGCTCGTCGAATTTGTGACTTGGCTCGGGACGAAGGCCGCTTTCGCCCCACATCGACACGGTTGTGGGCACCGCGTCATTCTGTCGGGCAAGGTTCGATGTGGCAAACCCGGCAGCGATGTAGGACACCCAGTCGTCAGTTCAGCTGAAGTCCGATGACATTCTCGACCTGCGATCTGAGTGCGTCTTGCGACCGACGCCAGGATGTCGCCCCGAGCGTCCCCGGGGGAGCCGAGATCGCGGGCACACAATTCTCTGAGTCAGGAAGGTCCGAAAGGCGGTCCCCGTCTCGTGTCCCGCCGCAAGGAGCAGTCAGCTCGCGATGCTCATTGCACGATGCGGTCTAATGGACAACCAAGCAATTTCACTGCGCAAGTGGATGAAGGCCCACCTGACGGTGTCAGAGTCACTCCCAACTCCGGCCATGGTTGGTCATGTCTTACGTCGTGTGCGGCAGCGATGAGTCGACGAGACAGTATCGAGCGATATCTGAGCCGCTTCCCTCGACCGTTCGATCGAATTGCCATGCATCTTGGTGCGCTTGAGCCAACAAACCGTCAAGTGCGCGATTCGGAATAAGGTGCTGCAAGAAGTGCCACTGATACGCTCTCGGAATGGCCACGAACGGTCTCGCCGACACCGCCGGCTATGGGAATCTCCTACCCGCCGAACCACGTCGAACTGAAGGACCTGCCTCCATCGAAACTCCCAACGGAGATCTCAGTTGACTGATCGAGACCTCATTGCTCCGATGGGACAGACGACCTTTAAGAAACCCGATCCGAATCTAGAGCGCGGGTCGCAGGCGGTGCACCGAGTGCTTCGCATCTTGCTGTGCTGGAAGGAACAGGATTCGACGTTGAGCCTGACGGAGATTGCGCAGCGCACCGGGCTCACGCTCCCGACTGCGCACCGAATGATCAAGGCGCTCCAGGGCGAGGGCTTCGTGGTCCACGACAAGATCTCGGGGAAGTATGCACTCGGTCCCACGATCCTCGACCTCGCCCGGGTGTTGCTGCAGCGAAGCGACCAGGACGAGCTCGTGGTGACCGCGATTCCTCACCTTGAGCGAATGAGGGAGATCACTGGCGAGACGGTTGGGCTGCACATCCCGATGGGTGACCTGCGGATGTGCGTGGCAGAACTCGTCAGCCGGCGGACGATCCGAACGGCGACGGGCGTGGGTCGGACCTTTCCGCTGCCAGGTGGAGCGTCCGGGCAGATCCTGACGGCGTGGTCGCAGGAACGACTCGAGCTCGTGGAGAAGCTGATCGGAGCGTCCAAGGAGCGTCGACTTGAGTTGCAGGAACGGCTCGCGAAGGTTCGCCAGAACGGGTACGCGATCAGTGAAGGCGAGACGATCCCTGGGGCGAGCGCACTCGCCTTCCCGCTCTTCGGCCCGAACAAGGACGTCCGGGCCGCGGTCAACATCACAGGCCCGGACCAGCGCTGGACGCGAGACGTGATGATGTCGCACCTGACCGCGCTGGTTGAAGAGGTCAGCTACGTCTCTGAGCAGCTGGGGTACCGCCGATAGCCGGCGCTCGCTGGAACGCGGACGCGGCGGGACCGGCGGTCGATAGGAAGGCTGCGAGTTCGCGCACGCTGCCGAGGTCGTCCAGCGATTCGACATGAGCTCGAATCTCCCGCGCGGCCGCAGCGCCCACCCGAGGCTCGGCCAGCCGCAGAAACTTGTCGCGGACTGCCTCGGTCTCGAGTGGCTGGGTTGGCCCACCTGGCCGGTCGTCAGCCGAGCCGAGGAGGACGACGCCGTCGTCGGTGAGGATCTCGACACGGACCTCGTATCGGTGGTCGGGACCCCGAGCATCGACCGCCTCGTCGCCGAGGACCATGACCCGGCTGGCGAGCTCGACGGTGGCTGGATCCTGGATCGCGTCGGCGGAGAAGCGGTCTGCAGAGACGTCCCCGTGCACGAGCATGCAGGCGACGCCATACGGAATGCTCATCTGCGCGGCGGTCACGCCAGATGGCTGATACGCCCATCCACAGTGCACGGCGGCATGCGTACTGCAGTGGACAGTCACAGAACGAGGCTGGCTCCCAGTTGCGAGCAACTGGGAGCGGAGTTGCCTAGCCACCTCGATGCTGGACTGCGCCGCCGCACAGGACGCGAAGGCCTTGAAACCGACGGCCCCGGTCTCCCAGGTCCGGCCGAGGCCCTTTCCAAGTTCTGCGATCTGTACGTCGCCCCCGCCCATTGTCGATAGGAACCCACCGAAGTCGGCCTCAAAGACATCGGGAATCCCGGTGAACCCGGCTGCGGCAAGCTCTGCACTTCGCACGCCGCTCTGGCAGGCGAGGCCGGCATGGAGCCGCTTGGCCATGGAGCCCGCCTGAGCAGCCATGAGCCCGGACGACTGGGACCCAGCGAGTCCGAGCGCATTGCGCATGACGTCGGGCTTGAGGTCGAGAACACGTCCCGCCGCGGCGGCCGCGGCGAACACCCCCACCGTTCCCTGAGGATGGAAGCCGGCGCGGAAGTGAGCGGTGCCGACCGCTCGTCCGACGCGGGCGCCTACCTCGCACCCGGCAACGAACGAAGCGAGCAGCTGGCGTCCGTCTACGTCGTCACGCTCGCCCAGGGAGAGCGCCGCGCCGAGACACAGCGCCCCGACGTGAATCATCCCACCCATGTGCACGTCGTCGAACTCGAAGGAGTGGACGGCGGTTGCATTGACGAGCGCCGCTTGCGTGGCGGACGCCCTCTGGGGCGTTCCCCAGAGCGATGCTTGGGGACTGCCACCTTCCTTGACCACGACGTCGTGCAGGATCTCGACCCAGGGCAGTGACGCCCCATGGAGCGCACAACCAAGGGCGTCAAGGATGACGAGCTTCGCGTGCTCGATCGTCGTTGGCGGGATCGCCGAGAACCGAAGCTCGCTGGCGAACTCGGCGAGCACCTCGGTCGGCGAGTCCGCTTGAGTCATTGCGGCACGCGCTTCAGCCAAGGGTGACGGTCAGCGACGAGTATGCCCGGACGGCCCGACGGTCCATATACGTCGGCGCCGCGTTGTCGTCGAGGGCGATGTGCGGGAACCGTCTCGCGACTTCTTGAAACACGACCTGCCCTTCGATGCGTGCGAGCGTCGAGCCTACGCACCGATGCACGCCACCACCGAAGCCGAGATGGGGGTTGGACTCGCGGGTGATGTCGATCCTCTCGGCGTCAACGAAGACCGCCTCGTCGCGGTTTGCCGACGCAATCATTGGCTCGATGACCTCCCCGCGACGGAACGTCTGGCCGCTGATCTCGATGTCCTCGTAGACCCAGCGAGGCGGCGGGCGTTGGGCGGGGCTCGTCCATCGCAGCAGCTCCTCGGTCGCCGAGACTGTGAGCCCCTCGGGGTCGCTGCAGAGGAGCCCGTATTGCTCTGGTTGTTCCAGCAGTCCCCGCAGCCCCCGTCCGAGTAGGCCCATCGTCGTCGAATGCCCGCCCTGAATGAGGACCGAGACAGTCGCGAACAGGTCGAGCTCGTCGAGCTTTCCGCTCTCTGCAGCGGCCTCGATCATGCCGCTGATGACGTTGTCGGCTGGGGCGGCGCGCTGCGACTGAAACAGGACGCGCAAGTACTCCTTGAAGCCACGTGCCGCGTCGCCCGCGGCGAGGAGGCGGTCGAACGTCCCGTCGAGGTCGAAGCCGCCGCCGAGTCCCACCGACATCTGATGGACGTACTCGCGATCGTCGAACGGCACGCCCATGACTTCTGAGATCACAAGAAGGGGGAGCGGCGAGGCGAGCAGCTGGACGATGTCCACGCTCTCGGTTCCGTGCGCCTCCACGGCGTCGAGCATCGAGCCCACGATCTGCTCGATTCGAGGCCGAAGCGCCTCGATGCTCTTCGGCGTGAAGTGCTTGGCCACGACCGATCTCACCCTCGTGTGGTCGGGGGGGTCCTGTGCGGTGAGGAAGCGCTTGCGGAACTCGAAGTAGTCGACGGCTGCCTCTGGGACGTCGGCGCCGAAGTCCCATCCGAGCTTCGCCGGCATGCCCCCGATCGGGCACTCGACGCCGAGGCCAAGTCGAAACAGGGCCTGGCAGTCAGCGTGCGAGAAGAGGTACCAGATCCCAGGGAGCCTTGGGTCATGTGGCTTGCCCCAGTGCACCGGGTCCTCACGTCGGTACCTCGCGTAGTCGGGATACGGGTCGTGATCGATCGGCAGTCCCGGATCGAACTGGGGCAGTGCATTGTTCGCGAGGTTCTGGGCGACTCGGTCGGTGTCGAGGCTGAACATTGTCATCGATGCGGTCCTCTCGTGTCACACGCCGCACGCAGGTTCCTAGCTCTGTCCACGTCGCCGGTCCGTCGCGCAGGCGCTGCTCGTGTCGTCCACTGACCGCGACCCAGGGTACGGGGCTCCGTCTCTTCTATGGACTGGATCGGCACCGTTAAGGTATCCACGTCGCACGTGACGCCGGCGGGATCGGAGACCGCGATGGGACTGCTGGAGAACAAGGTCTCGATCGTCACCGGCGGCGCCCAGGGCATCGGGCGAGGGATCGCGCTGGCGCTCGCAAAGGAGGGCAGCGACGTCGTGCTGGTCGACCTCGACGCCACGCTGGCCGACAGCACCGCCCACGAGCTGGCGTCTGTCGGCGTCAAGTGCACGTCCGTCATCGGCAGTGTGGGGGACCAGGCGACCGCGGACGAGGCGTGCGCCGCAGTCGCTGCGCAGCACGGCGGCTTGGACGTGCTTGTGAACTGCGCCCAGGCAATGGTGTCTGGCGTGCCGTTCGCAGAGCACTCCGACGAGGACTTCGACCTCGCGATCTCGAGCGGACTCTGGGGTGCCTTTCGGTTCATGCGCAGTGCCTTCCCGCTCCTCTCGGTCAACGGGGGCTCGATCGTGAACATCGTCTCCTCGGCGGGCACCCACGGGCTTCCGGGATTCGCCGGCTACGCCGCGGCGAAGGAGGGCATCCGCGGGCTCACGAAGGTCGCGGCCAACGAGTGGGGACCGAGCGGCATCCGCGTCAATGCCCTGAGTCCCCAGGCAAGCACACCGAAAGCGGAGGCGTACTTCAAAGAGCATCCCGAGAGGCTCGCAGAGAAGCTCGCTCAGCGCCCGATCCGCCGAGACGGCGACGCAGAGCACGACATCGGGCGAACCGTGGTGTTCCTCGCGGGACCTGACTCGAGCTTCATCACGGGGGCCACGATCATGGTGAATGGCGGGCTCACGATCATGCCCTAGGGGACGAGTCACCGAGCGCTGCTGGGCGTCGAGACCGGGCCGTGCGCGTCCGCGCCAGCGACGTCGAAGAGCCATTGTGATAATCTGAAAGTCTACTCCACATTGTAGTCAGCAGGCAGGGGGACGCCACGGATGAGCGGCGAAGGTCAGACCGATCTGCGTGTATTCCGTGAGGAGATCCGTACCTGGCTCGCGGAGAACAACCCCGGTACGCCGCCGCCGCTCGACACCGTCGAGATGCGCGAGTGGAGCTCTGAATGGCAGCGCCGCCAGTTCGACTGCGGTTGGGCGGGCATCGACTGGCCTGTGGAGTATGGGGGAAGGGGGCTCAGCTTCCTTGAGCAGATCGTGTGGTTCGAGGAGTACGTGCAATCCGGGCTGCCCGTGGGCCACAGCTGCTTTGTCGTCGCGCTTGCCCACGCCGGCCCCACCCTCATTGCCCGCGGCAGCGACGAGCAGAAGGCGACGTACCTGCCGCCGATCCTGCGCGGCGAGACACCCTGGTGCCAGGGGTTCTCCGAGCCCGGGAGCGGCTCGGACCTCGCCTCGCTCAAGACGCGCGCCGAAATCGACGGCGACATGCTCGTGGTCAACGGCCAGAAGGTCTGGACCAGCTACGCGCATCTTGCGGACTTCCAGGAGCTGCTCGTGCGGACCGATCCGGCGGCGCCCAAGCACAAGGGGATCACCTGGGTGATCTGCGACATGCGGACACCGGGTATCGACGTGCGGCCGATCCGAACCATCGACGGCGGCGCGCACTTCTCGGAGATCTTCTACGAGGACGTCAGGATCCCGATCGCCAACGTCGTCGACGAGATCAACCAGGGGTGGAGCGTCGCGATGTCCACGCTCGCGATCGAGCGCGGACCGGCTGCTCTTGACTATCAGCTCGGCACGCTCCGGGACATTGACGCGCTCGTCGAGCTCGCCAAAGAACGCCAGCTCCTGAAGAACGACGAGCTGGCGGCCCGCCTGGCAGCGGTGCGCGCCGAAGGTGCCGCGCTGCGCTCCATGACGTATCTAAGCGTCGCTGAGGCAAAGAGCGGCGCCGCCCCGTCGGCGATGACCACGGCGGTGCGGACGTTCTGGGGTGAGCTGCAGCACAAGGTCGGACGGCTCGCGATCGACGTGCTCGGCTCGGACTCGCTCGAGCTCGGCACCTGGAGCGCGTACTGGTTGACCCAGTTCTCTGCAGGCATCGCCGGTGGCACCAAGGACATTCAGAAGAACATCATCGGCGAGCGTGCGCTCGGGCTGCCACGATGAAATTCGTCCTGTCGAGCGAGCAGCTCGAGGTCGGTACCGTTGCCGCCAAAGTGCTCGGCCAGCTGGTGCCGTTCGCACGGCTGCGTGAGCTCGCGGATGCCGCAGAGGCGGGCGAATCGGCGCTTGCCATCGACGAAGAGACCTGGCGCCAATGCGCCGAGCTCGGCTGGTTCGGACTTGGGATCCCCGCGTCGCTTGGCGGCGTGGGGTGCGGGCCGATCGAAGAGGTGCTCCTGTTCGTCGAGCTCGGTCGGCACCTCGCACCCGGTCCATTCGCGTCCACGGTGATCGCCTCCTGGGTGGCGTCGGCGTCAGGGCACCACGACCTCGCGGCGCAGTTCATGGACGGCTCGCGCCGCGCGGGCCTCGTGGTCGACGAGTTCCTCGTGGACGCCGAGCCAGGCGGCCTCGTCGTACAGTTCGAGGGGCCGTCGTGCTCGCTGTGCGAGGTGGGCGCGCTCGAGCAGGTGCCGAGCGTCGATGCCTCGGTGCGGCTCGCTCGCCGCGACGTGCGAGCCGTGGTCGCGCGCGTCGACGACCCGCTGCTCGCTGGTCGCGCACAGCTGCTTATCTCGGCGATGGAGCTCGGGATCGCCCAAGCGGTTCTCGACATGTCGGTCGAGTACGCGAAGTTCCGCACACAGTTCGACAAGCCGATCGGCACCTTCCAGGCGGTCAAGCACCGGTGTGCGGATATGGCGATGCGGGTCCATGCTGCGAGGGCCCAGACGCTGTTCGCGGGCTACCACGTCGAGAGCAGGACGCCTGACGCCGCATTCCAGGCCGCGGCCGCGAAGGTGACGGCGACGAGGGCCGCCAAGCTCAACACCGCCGACAACGTCCAGAACCACGGTGCGATCGGCTTCACTGTCGAGCACGACGCGGGGCTATTCGCCCGTCGCGCGCACATGCTCGAGTTCGCATTGGGCGGCGAACGCGTCGCAGGGCCGACGCTGCTCGAGCCCGATCGGCATCGCTTCGAGACGCTCCCACCGCCGGTTGCCGAGTGGTTCGACGTCGCCGCCACACGGTGAGAGCGCGCAGCAGAGCGCTAGCGTCACGCTCCGCCACGCCGCGGTCGTCTGCGCACCCGATCGACGCGCCGTTCGTCGCGAGCGCGGCCACGGCGAGATGAGGAGGGCGCGACATGACCGATGAGTCCTGGGCCGACGATCCGGCCTACGAGCACGTCCTCTACTCGACACTGCACGAGGGGAGGATCGCGAGGATCGAACTGAACCGGCCACAGACTCGCAACGCGCAGCATCGCCCCCTCTTGGTGGAGCTGGACGACGCCTTCCGCCGTGCGGAGACCGACGACGCGGTCCGCGTCGTCATCCTGAGCGGCGTCGGCCCCATGTTCTCGTCGGGCCATGACATGGGGTCCAAGGAGCACTACGAGGAGCGGGACCCGGGACCCCTGCAGCACGTGACTCGGCGGACGAACGGCGGCTCGCGATCTGGCGTCGAGGCACGCATGCTCCAGGAGTGGCACTACTTCTTCGAGAACACGCGACGCTGGCGGTCCCTCCGCAAGATCACGATCGCCCAGGTGCACGGGCCGGTGTTCGCCGCTGGCCTCATGCTCATGTGGGCGTGCGACCTCATCGTCGCGGCGGACGGCACGACCTTCGCTGACGTCGTCGGCACGCGCCTCGGCATGTGCGGCGTCGAGTACTTCGGGCATCCCTGGGAGTTCGGCCCTCGAAAGGCGAAGGAACTGCTGCTCACCGGCGACTCGATGACGGTCGAGGACGCGTACGAGCTCGGCATGGTGAGCAAGGTCTTCCCGGCCGACCAGCTCGCCGAGCTCACCGAGCAGTGGGCACTGCGGATCGCCAAGGTCCCAACGATGACGGCGCTCCTCGTCAAAGAGGCCGTGAATCAGGCCGTTGACATCATGGGCTTTACGAACGCGCTCAACGCGGCCTTCACGTTGCACCAGGTCAATCACGCCCATTGGATGTACCTCAATGAGGACGGCACGCCCGTCGGCACGCCTCAGTTCGGTGTGCCGAGCTGGCGCGACGCGCCACCCGTCGAGCCCGCCGCACGCGACACCCCTGGTGGCGTCGCTCGCGCCAAGGACGCACCCGGCAACGGGTCGGACACAGCCCGCTGAGTACGCGTGCACCCCTCGACGAAATGACGAGCCGACCCGACACCGTTGCGCAGCCCGCTAGTACGGACGGACGCCGCGCGCCGCTCGGACGGCTGCTGCGACCTGATTCTGTCGCCGTCGTCGGCGCGTCGGACACATCGACGCTCGCTCAGACGGTCGCGTCGATCTTCGAGTGCGACGTCGACGCATTCGTCGTGAACCCGAAGTACGAGACCGTATTTGGGCGCAAGACCTACCCGAGCCTGACGGCGATCGGCCACCCCGTCGACGCCGTCTTCAGTCTCCTATCCGCAGCGGGGACCGTGGCGCTCGCCGACGAGGTCGCCGACACAGGCTCGGGTGGCCTCGTCACCGTGGCGAGCGGCTTCGCGGAGGTGGGCGGTGAGGGGGCCGAGTTGCAGCGCCGTTTGGAGTCGGCGGCACGTCGCGGGAACTATCCCGTCGTCGGACCGAACGGCGTCGGCTACCTCGACATCCATCGTGGCCACGAGCTGACCTTCCTGCCCCGCTTCGAGCGACGGGCCGGCGGCGTGTCGATCGTCGCGCATAGCGGCGCGCTACTGGAGGCGGTCGCGGCCAGCGCGCACCGCGTCGGCGGCGTTGGGTTCAACCTCATGATCTCGGCTGGCAACGAGGCCGTGACGGACATGGCCGACTATCTCGAGTACCTGGTGGAGGACGAGGCGACGAGGATCATCGCGCTCGCGCTCGAGAAGATCCGCCGGCCGGACGCGTTCTTCTCGGCGGCGGCAAGAGCATTGCAGGCCGGCAAGCCCATCATCGCGCTCAAGCTCGGGCGCTCCGCCCGCGGACGCGTCATGACCCAGTCGCACACCGGCACGGTGATTGGTGACGCCTGGGTGTACGACGTCGCGCTGCGACAGGCGCGCATCGACACCGCGCTCGAAGTCGACGAGCTCGTCGACCGGATCCAGTTTCTCGAGCAGCTCCCGTCGTCGAAGTGGTCCGAGCTGCGCGGCCTTGGCGTTCTCACGGGCACCGGGGGCTTCGCGACCATGACCGCTGACATCGCCGAGGAAGAGTCGATCGACGTCCCGGAGATCCCCGAGCTCACCGAGTGGGTCCAAGGACTGATCCCGAGCCTTCGGTGCTCGAACCCACTCGACGCGACGGGCGTCATCCTGAGCAATCTCGATATCTGGGACCAGATCGTCTCCACTTACGCGGCACGACCCGAGCTCGACGCAATGATCTTCCTCAGCCAGTTCGCGCCTTGGGACACCCGGAACCGGCGTTTCAGCGACCGGCTCGCCGCGGTGTCGGCCACGTCAGACAAGCCGTTCTTACTCTCGCCGCTCGCGGGGCAGGCGGGCGATTGGATGGAGGAGTACCGGTCGGATTTCGGCATCGCGATCGGCAACGGCCTGCGAGGAACGCTTCGCGGGCTCCAGTCGATGTCGAGGTTCATGCGGGCCCGACACGACGCTGTCGTGCGAGCTGCGAGCACGGCAGCGAGCGTCGCTCGCCCCGCTTCGCCCACGATCGAGAGCAACGGCGAGTCGATGCTGTCCTTCGCCGACTCGATGGCACTGCTCGCCGCGACGGGCATCCCTGCCGCGCCCTACGAGCTCATTGCGCCCGACGACCCCGCGCCAACGACGGCGTTCGATGGCCCGCTCGTGGTCAAGCTCGGGGATCTAGCGCACCGAACCGAACACCGTGCGGTGCTGCTCGGCGTCGACGCAAGCGGGCTGCCCTCGGCGGTCAAGCACCTGCGTGGCATCGCGACGAGCTCGGCGCTCCCCGCGACCGTCGTCGTCCAGCCCCAGCTCGTCGGACACCATGAGATCTTTGTCGGCGTCACCGGAGCGAGCGAGCTCGGACCCGTGGTGGCGTTCGGTCTCGGCGGCATCTTCATCGAGGTGCTCGGCCGCGTTAGCGGTCGGATTGCGCCCTTCAGCGCGACGGACGCTGCCGAGATGATCGCGGAGTTCGACGACCTCGGGGTCGCCGACGGGCACCGAGGCAGCCCTCCCTGGGATCGCGACGAGCTGGCCGACATCCTCGTGCGAGCGGGCGGCCTTGCGGCTGGTGGGCGGGACTGGCTCCGCTCGATGGACGTGAACCCGCTCATCCAGACCGACACCGGCTTCGTCGCGGTCGACTGCGTGTGCTTCGTCGAGCCCGAGTCCGGCGAGGTCGGTGACGGACCAACTCGAAAGTGAGAGGAGACGACGTGGAGACGTTGGGACTGAAGCTCGAGACGCCTGATGGGCCGGCGAGCGCCTACCTGGCGATGCCGGCGACCGATCCGATCGGAGGTGTCATCGTCATCCCCGAGGCGTTCGGCCTGAACGAGCACATCGAGGGCGTCGCGCGCCGCTACGCCGAGGCGGGGTACGCCGGACTCGGCGTGGACGTGTTCCATCGCTCCGGTCAGGGCGTCGCCCCCTACGACGACTTCAAGAAGGCGATGGCCCTCTCTGACGGCCTCGACGACGACGGGTTCTTGGCGGATCTCGACGCGGCGGTGGCGCAGCTCGTGTCGATGGGCATCGCTGAGGGCAACATCGCGGTCGTCGGCTTCTGTATCGGCGGGCGCTTGTCGTTCCTCGCCGCGCTGCGGCGTCGGCTCGGAGCGGCGATCTCGTACTACGGCGGGGGCATCGTGGACCAGGGCGCGTTTCCCGCCATGCCAGCGCTGCTGAAGGAAGTCGGCGCCCTCCGGACGCCGTGGCTGGGCTTCTTCGGCGACCTCGACAAGTCCATCCCGACCGACCATGTCGAGACGCTCCGTCGCGCGCTCTCCTCGGTGGACGTGCCCTACGAGATCGTCCGATACCCCGAGGCCACGCACGGCTTCAACTGCGACGCTCGCCCGTCATACAACGAGGACGCCTCGGCCGACGCGTTCGGGCACGCGACCGGATGGCTACAGCGCCACCTGCAATGAGGCTCGCGTCCGGCGGCATCGCATGACGCGGGTCATCCTGGTGCACGGCGCGATCGAGCGACAGCGCGGCTTCGACGAGGTCGTCTCGTACCTGCCTGGCGTCGACGTCGTCACCTATGACCGCCAGGGCCACGGCGGTCGCTGGAAGGAGGGACCCGCGTCGCTTGAAGCCGATGTCGACGACCTGCTCGACCGCCTCGAGGGCCAGTCCGCGACCGTCGTGGGCCACAGCCTCGGCGGGCTCGTCGCCCTGGGAGCCGCCCTGCGGCGACCCAAGCTCTGCACGTCCATCGGCCTCTACGAGACCGCGATGCCGTGGGCAGACTGGTGGACGGACGACGAGCGTGCGGCAATGCTCGCCGAGGTCGACCGCAACCTGGCCGCGGCCGCGGCCGCAGCCCGAAGCACCGACGCAGTGGACAGCGCTCGGCTCGAGGTCGCCTGGGCTTCGTGCAGGCGTCAGGTGCTCGACGCCTTCAACGCGCCGTATCGTTGGCAGGACGCCACCGTCCCGGTTAGCACTGGAAGAGGGGGAACGAGCGACGGCTACTCGGCCCGTGACGCGAGCCTCGTCGCTCAGCAGTACGGGTCCGAGCCGTCCGTGCTGGAGGGGGCCGGGCATCGCGCACACCGGAGCCATCCCGAGGCATTCGCCGGGTTCGTCGCTTCGTGCATCTCGTCGACCGCCTGATCCCGAGGCCACCTAGATGTGGACATGACAACCACAATGTGGGAATGTTGGGACACGTGCGTCGCGGGGGCGGTGCAGGGGGAGGGCCGAACCATGAAGGTCATGCCGCTGGATGGACGAATCGGCGCCGAGGTGGACCTCGACCTCAAGGGCGGCTGGAGTGAGACGCCCGGCGACGTCGAGGAGCTGCGAGAGGCATTCCGTAACTTCCACCTCTTATTGTTCCGCGATCCAGACCTTGAAGCAGCCGACCAGATCCGCCTGGTCGAAGCGCTCGAGCTGGTGCCCGACGAGTGGACCAACGGCGACAAGTTTGGCTTCCTGTCGAATCAGCTCGAGGTGGCACCTAACGACGGGCAGCACAATGCGTACCTGTTCCACTCCGATCTCATGTGGAAGGACCAGCCGATCAGCTCCATCTCGTTGTACGCCATGGTGTTGCCCGACGAGCCCGCCCCCACGGTCTTCGCGTCCGGGGTCGGTGCCGCGGCGAGCCTGCCTGCCGAGTTGCGCGCTCGCATCGAAGGTGAGCGCGGCCTCTTTCTGATCGACTTCACCGGCGGCGACAAGCGCTACTCGGAAGAGACGGCGTCGCAGGAGGCGCCTCGTGCGACCCAGCCCGTGCTGTACGACGACCCAATCAGCGGGCAGACCTCGCTCGTCATCGACTCGCTGTTCTTCGACAAGCTGGTCGGCTGGGACCAAGCCGACAGCGAGCAACTTCGAGCCGAGCTCCACACGTACCTGTACGACCCGGTCAACCTCTACGAGCACGTCTGGCAGGTGGGGGACCTCGTGATCTGGAACAACGTCGCGCTGCAGCACGCGCGCCCGGAGTTGCCGCCAGCCGGCGAACGGACCCATCGCCGCGTGTCGGGCACCTACAAGGTCGGCACGACCGCGTGGGACGCGTCGTTCCGGGACTGAGGAGCCGACGCTGCCTGGCAGCGTCCCGTCGCCGTCGAGAATCCGAGCAGTCAAAGCGGGAGGTGTGATGGAGCGCGGGATATTGGCAGTCCAGACAGAGGCGGTCATGGGGGCCGACGTCGAGTTCAACGCCTGGTACGACGAGGTGCACGTCCCCGAGATCCTGACAACGCCTGGCTTCGCGGCCTGCCGGCGCTACCGCGCTCGCCGCTCGCCGCTCGCCGGTCCGCGTGACGCGAGGGAGTGGACGACGTACCTTGCTGTCTATGAGATCAATGGCGGCGTCGTCGACGCGCACACCGAGCTCCTGCAGCGCGTCGCCGCGGGCGAACTGACGCCGAGCGACCTCGTGGCCCTACGCCCCTACCGCTCGCAGCTGTTCGAGCAGATCGCCGAGCTGCGTTGATGACCCCCTCGGTGGTCGTGACCGGTGCTGCTGGCTTCATCGGGTCCCACCTCGTGCGCACCCTCGTCCAACAGGGCTGCCGGGTCGTGGCGACGGACGTCGCAGCCCGCCTGCCCGGCCCGGTGCTCGACGGCCTCGACGCCTCCACGTGCGTGTACGTCGCGGGCGATCTCCGACGCGACGACACGCTGGACGCGCTCGCGGCCGCGGCCGGCGAGTGCGCGACCGTGGTCCACGTCGCGGCGCTCCTGCGCTTCGCCGAGATGGCGGCCGCACTCGGCCAGGGCGCGCCCTCGTTCCCCGACGCGCTCGAGGTCTTTGACGTCAACGCGATGGCGACCTGGCGGCTGTGCTCGCGCTTCGCCACCACGGGCCAGCTGGCGAGGTTCGTCTACGTGAGCACGCGCTCGGTCTTCGGCAGCGTGGTCGTCGAGGGACCCGAGATCCCCGAGAGCTGTCCGCCATCGCCGATCGGTATCTACGGTTCCTCCAAGACCGCCGCCGAGTTCGGCGTGCTCGCGTTCCGAGACGCCTTCCACCTCGATCTCGCGGTCGCGCGCGTCACCGGGGTCTTCGGGCCGTGGCAGGGACCCGTGTCCTGGATTGGCAAGGCAGTGGACGGCGTGCTCGCTGGCACGGGCTACCGGGAGCCGAGTGGGGCAGGCGATCGCTACGAGCTCACCTACGTGAAGGACACCGCGAGGGGCCTTGCGGACCTTGCGCTCGCCGACCGTCTCGAGCATGCGATCTACCACGTCTCGTCAGGCGAGATGCACTCCCTCAGCGAGGTCGCAACCGCGTTCCAGCTCGCGGCCCCCCAAGCCACAGTCGAGTTCGGCACCGGCTCCCAGCCAGGCATGCGCACGCGGCTCCCTCTCAGCGGCGCGCGGATGGCGGGCGAACTCGGCTTCCGTGCACGCTGGACGCTCAACGGCGCGATCGCCGACTACCTCGACGTCGAGCGATCGGGTCACTACGGCCCCGAGGCTGGCGCGCCGCTGCGCGCCGGAGCGCTCGACTGAGCATGGCTCTCGACACGTCCTCAGGCGTCGTCAGCGCGACGCCGCCCGCGCCGGGCGGCCCAGAATCGCTCCGTCATAGGTCGCGCTCGTGGCTCAGCCAGCTTTCGGTCGGCAACATCGGAGCCATCTACGTGTGGGTGCTCATTATCGGGATCTTCGCGCTGTGGTCGCCGAGCCTGTTCCTCCAGGGCTACACGCTGCGAGCGATTGCCTCGAACTACGCGGTCACCGGCCTCGCCGCCCTGGCCGTGCTCGTCCCGATGGCGTGTGGTTCGTTCGACGCCTCGATTGGCGGCAACATGAGCCTCTCGGGTGTCGTCTGTGCGTACCTGCTGTCGCACACCGCGCTCTCGCTCCCCGTCGTCATCGTGCTCGCCCTCGCGACCGGGCTCGCCATCGGGATCGTCAACTCGGTGATCGTCGTCGTGCTGGGCATCCCGTCGTTGATCGGGACGCTCGCGATGTGGCTCATCGCCGACGCGATCAGCGTCGGGCTGTCGGGCAACGCCGCGGTTTATTCGTTGCGGACCAGCTCGGGTGGCTTCAAGTACGGATTCTGGAACGCGAACTGGTCAGGTTTCACGATCGCGGTGGCCTTCGTCGTCGCGATCGCGGTGCTGCTCGGTGTGGTGCTCAAACGGACCGTGAGCGGGCGCTACGTCTACGCCGTCGGATTCAACGAGACGGCGGCGAAGCTGGCCGGGATCCGGGTGAAGGCCGTGCAGACCGGATCGTTCATGTGCTCGGGGCTCATCGGCGCGTTCGCAGGCATCGTGCTCACCGCCCAGATCTCGTCGGCCTCGCCCGCGGGCGGGGACAGCTACTTGCTGCCGGCGTTCGCCGCGGTCTTCGTGGGCGCGACCCAGTTCAGGGCCCATCGCTTCAACGCCATGGGGACGTTGATCGCCGTGTTCATGCTCGGGACCGGTCAGTACGGGCTCCTCGACGTCGGTGCACCACAGTGGATGCCCAACATCTTCCAGGGCGTGGCACTCATGGCGGCGATCGGCCTGACTCACCTGTACGACCCGAGCCGATCTACCCGGCGACGGACGGCGCGGGCTGCGGGCCTCGCGTCCTCGCCGCCCGCCTCGCGCCCCGACGCAGCAGGCGTGCCACCGCCGATCGAGAGCGCGCCCTCACCGGTACCCGCTGCAGAAGTCCGTGGGGTCGTCTCGTCGCCGCACGTCGAGTTAAACGAGACGACGCGCGCCACGGCGACGCCGTCGATCGAGCTCGTCAAGCTGTCCAAGACCTTCCCTGGCCAGCGAGCCCTGGTCGACGTCGACATGGACGTCCGGCCCGGTGAGATCCATGCCCTCCTTGGCCAGAACGGCTCGGGCAAGTCGACCCTGATCAAGATCCTGGCCGGGATCTACACGCCGGACCCTGGCGGCTCTGTGCGCGTGTGCGGCAAGGAGCTCGCGTTCGGGTCGCCGAGGGACTCAAGGCGAATGGGCCTGCAGTTCGTCCACCAGTCGCTCGGGATCATCGAAGAGCTCACCGCCGTTGAGAACATCGCTCTCGGATTCGGCTACGTGCGCGAAGCCCGCACCTTCATCAACTGGCCCGCGCAGCGCCGCAAGACCCGGCGCCTGCTCGGCAAGCTCTCGATCGACTTCGACATCAACTGCCCGGTCTCCCAGCTGAAGCCGGTCGAGCGCAGCGCCATCGCGATCGCGAGGGCCCTCGACGACGACGACGGGGCCGCGCGAGTGCTCGTGCTCGACGAGCCCACCGCCGCCCTGCCACCGCACGAGGTGGAGGCGCTCTTCGCACTTGTGCGCCAAGCACGCCAGGACGGCACGAGCGTGATCTACGTCTCGCACCGCCTGAACGAGATCTTCCAGCTCGCCGAGCGCACGACGGTGCTGCGCGACGGGGTCTCACAGGGGACGGTCAACGTCGGCGACATCGACCACGAGACCCTCGTGCGGATGATCGTCGGAGCGGACGAGCACGATGGACACGACCCCGGTCCATCGCTCCTCGCCACGCCGAGCCGGGCCACGGGCGACATAGCGGCGCACGAGCAGCGGCCGGCGCTGCGTGTGCGAGCGCTCTCGGCCCAGCTCCTCCAGGACGTCGACTTCGACGCGGGTGTGGGCGAGGTGCTCGGGTTCGCGGGGCTTTCAGGATCCGGGCGAGAAGAGATCGCCGGGGCCCTTGTCGGCGAGCGGACGAGCCGCGTCGAGCTCGAGAACGCGCAGGGGGCGAGGCGACGGAACCCGACGCCCCGGCAGGCAAAGGATCTCGGGGTGGTCCTCGTGCTGCCGAACCGCGCGGCGGGCGCGGCGATCATGGAGTTCACGATGCGAGAGAACATCTCGCTCCCGTCGCTTGCCCGGGACTCGCGGTACGGCGTGCTGAACACGTCGGCCGAGGAGAGCCACGCGAGTCGCTGGATCGAGGGCCTGGATATCCGCCCAAGGGACCCCGAGCGCCTCTACGCCCTCCTGAGCGGCGGCAACCAGCAAAAGGTCGTGTTCGCCAAGTGGCTCAGCTTCGCGCCAAGGGTCATGGTCCTCGAGGACCCGACCAGCGGCGTGGACGTGGGGGCGCGCCAGGCGATCTACGACCTGATCAAGCATCAGGCGCGCGAGGGGGTGTCGTTCATCGTGTGCTCCTCGGACACCGACGACCTGCTCGCGATCTGCGACAGGGTCCTCGTGCTCCAAGAGGGCCACGTGGTCGACGAGCTCGTCGGCGCGGACATCGAAGAAGGGCGCATTCTCACCGCGATGGTAGGTGGCGCGCCGCAGACGTCGTCCTCGAACGCGAGGGCGCTCGAGCCAGTAGGGGAGTAGCCATGCCACGAACCGTCTTCACGCACGCCAACGTCCTTGACGGCGAGCATCTCGCTCAGCCGGACCTCACGGTGGTGGTCGACGGCCGCCGCATCGTCGAGGTGGCCCTGCGTGTCGAGCCGCGGGCCGGCGACGTCGTCTATGACCTGACCGGCCACACGCTCCTGCCCGGGCTCGGCACAGGGCACCTGCACGCCGAGTTCCACCACATCGACATGTCCCTGCTCGAGCAGGTCTACGGGGGCGCGGAGCGGCCGGCGGGGGTGCTCATGGCGGTGGCCATCAACACGTGCCGGAACCTCTTGGAGTCGGGCTACACGATGGCCGTGAGCGCCGCGAGCAGCAACGACATCGACGCGTGCCTCAAGATGTCGATCGCCGAGGGTCTCATCGACGGCCCCCGGCTGCTCGCGTGCAGCCCGCACCTCGAGACGACGGGCAACGAGCGCCCGCACTGGTGGTACGACAGTCGAAACACCGGCATGCAGGTGTTCATTGACGGACCAGAAGAGATGCGCAAGGCCGTGCGCACCCAGGTCCGCAGGGGCGCGGACTGGATCAAGATCCTGCCGACCGGCGGCCACGGCATCACCGAGCCGCACTTCCGCCGGCTCAGCCACGACGAGCTCGTCGCGGCAGTCGAGACGGCACACGACCTTGGCAAGCGTGTTCGGGCACACGCGTCGTGGCGCGAGCTGATCGCCGAGTGCGTGGACGCCGGCGTCGACCTCATCGACCACGGCGACGAGATCGACGAGCGGATCATCGAGTCGATGGTCGAGCGCGGGACGTTCTGGGTCCCCAGCATGCGCGTGCTCGACGTCGCGCTCGGGATCTCCGAGGGCGTGGTGCCCGAGGGCGGTCTCGACGCAGAGATGACGAGGGGCGTCCGCGACGAGTGGGACAACCTGGCCAAGATGGTGCCGGTTGCGAACGAGGCAGGCGTCAAGATCCTGCCGGGCGACGACTACGGCGTCCCAATCGTGGCGCACGTCCCCGGCATCTACTCGACGGAGTTCTCGACGTACGTCAACCACACGGGGGTAGGCGCGCTCGACACGCTGCGCTGGGCGACGCGGCACATGGCCGAGCTCATGCAGCTCGAGGGCCAGGTCGGCACGATCGCGCCGGACGCACTGGCTGACATCCTCATCGTGGATGGCGACCCGAGCGCGGACATCTCGATCCTCGCGGACCCGGACCGTCGCGTCGCCGCGGTCCTGAAGGACGGTGCCTTCATGGTCGACCGCCTCGGCGCCTCGGGCTCTCGGCGCTAGGCGCGGCTGGGCGCTACTCCCAGCTGCCGACGACAGGGTTCTCGAGCGCGCCGAGTCCGTCGAACTCGACGGTGACGACGTCGCCGGCCACGATCTCTTTGGCCTCGCAGGTCCCTGTCGAGACGAGGTCCCCGGGCCACAGGGTCATGTCCTGGCTCAGGAACTCGAGGATCCTCGCGATGCTCCAGGCGAGCCCCTTCGTGGAGGCCACGGTTCGCTGCTCACCGTTGACCGTGACGGTGAAGCCGAGGTCGACGGGGTCCACCTCGTCGACCGTCACGATGTCTGGGCCGAGCGGGCAGAACGTGTCTGCGTTCTTCGAGAGGCAGATCTGGGGACCCACCTTTCCCGAGGCGTGCACCCACTGCGTCCAGGTCACGTCGTTGGCCTGCGTGTAGCCGTAGACGTGTCGCATGGCGTCGTCGGCGGTGACGCGGTACATCGGCGCGCCGATGACGACGACGAGCTCGCCCTCGTACAGGACGTGGGCATCGGGTCCCGGGAGCCTGATCGGATCGCCGGGGCCAGTGATCGAGCTCTGGACCCTGGCGTAGACGTAGGGCACCTCGTCTGGGCCGACGTCCTGGCGAAAGACGTCGTAGGTCATGCCGAGGAAGAGCATCTTGCCGGGATTCTCCAAGGGGGCGAGCAGCCTGGCCACGGCGACTGGCGCGTCGCCGAGGCGGTGGCGCGCCGCGTCGAGCGCGGCGTCGCCGTCGCGGATGAACGCCAGCATGTCCACGTACCCGGTCGCGACGATCCCGTGGTGACCGCGGACGCCGACGGCGGCCTCGCCGTCGGTGGTGAGGTAGCGAACCAGGTGCATGGTGGTCCTTTCGACGTGCCGGAGGTGGAGCCGCTCGTCAGACGAGCTGTGTGGCGTGCGACTCCCAGTACGGGTCCCGGAGGCGCCGCTTAAAGAGCTTGCCGGCGGGGTCCCGGGGCAGCTCGACGGCGAAGTCGATCGACCGGGGGACCTTGAATCCCGCGAGGTGCTCGCGGCAGTAGGCGAGCAGCGAGGCGCGCAGCTCGTCGTTCCCTGCGACGCCGGCTGCGGGCTCGATGACCGCCTTCACCTCCTCGCCGAACTCGCTGTTCGGGATGCCGAAGACGGCCGCGTCGCTGACGGAGGGATGCATGACGAGGACGTCCTCGATCTCCTGGGGGTAGATGTTCACGCCCCCCGAGATGATCATGAAGGTCGCGCGGTCGGTGAGGTAGAGGTAGCCGTCAGCGTCGAGATGCCCGACGTCGCCCAAGGTGCGCCAGCCGTGTGCCTCTTCGATCGAGGCCGTCTTGGTCGGGTCGTTCATGTACTCGAACTTGCGGGCGCTCTCGAAGTACACCGTCCCGGTCTCGTCGGGCCCGAGCTCGTCACCGTCGTCACCGACGATGTGGATCGCGCACCCGCTCGGACGACCGACCGAGCCAGGGTGTGCCAGCCACTCGATCGAGTCGATGGTGGTGGTCCCCATTCCTTCGGTACCGCCGTAGTACTCGTGAAGGATCGGGCCCCACCACTCGATCATCTGGCGCTTCACCTCAAGTGGGCAGGGCGCAGAAGCGTGGATCACGAGCACCAGGCTCGACAGGTCGTAGCGGGACCGGACCTGTTCGTCGAGCTTGAGCATGCGCACGAAGTGGGTGGGGACGAACTGGGCGTGCGTGACGCGCCGGTCCTCGATGATCGCGAGGCACCCCGCTGCGTCGAAACGCTCCAGGACGACGGCCGTCGCGCCGATCCGATGGATCGTCATGCAGCTCATGAGTGGGGCCGAGTGGTAGAGCGGCGCGGGGGAGAGGTAGGTCGACGACGCATCTGTCCTGTACGTGGTCTCGTAGCTCGCGAGGGCGCCTTTGTGATTAGCGACGAGCTCGCCGAGAGGCGGCAAGGGCCGCTTGACGGCCTTCGGACGCCCGGTGGTGCCGGACGAGTAGAGCAGCTCGCATCCCTCCGTCGGATCGTCCAGCGCGTCGTCGTCGAACCGCTCCACGTCCTCCCACCGGTGCGTCGACTGGTCGAGGACACCGTCTCGGCAGATGACGACTTCGACCTTTGGCATGCGTCCGTCGAGGGCATCGACGACGTCGGCCTGCAGCCTCGACGTGACCAGGACGCGTGCGCCGCAGTCACCAAGGATGTACTCGACCTCGTCGGCACTCAGGTGCCAGTTGATCGCCGCGTAGTAGAGCCCCGAGCGCTGCGCGGCCCAGGCGGTCTCGAAGAAGCCGGGCTGGTTCTCCATGAGCAGGGCGACGACGTCGCCACGGCCGAGGCCGAGGGAGCGAAAGAACCTCGCCAGCTGGTTGGAGCGCCGGGCCAACTCGCCATAGGTGACGACAGTTCCCGACGTGCCCATCACGACCGCGGGATGCCCAGGGCGAGCCGTCGCGACGAGTCCGAGGGGATCAGTTCCGAGCTCCACCCGCGCCTCTCCTGGCGTCACCCGACACACGACCGGGGCTACACAATGTGGACAAGACTCCCATCATGTCAAATCTGCATCGGTCGCGCATGGCTCGCGTACGCACCAGATCGATAACTTCATTCACGTGCAGTTAATCCACTTCCACTATTTGACAGCGGCATCCACGTTGGTTAGGTTCCCACCGGCGCCGCTCGAGCGAGGCTGATCGGTGTCAGCAAGGGCATACGAATCCAACCACTCAGAGTAGGGGGACCTGTGTCATCAGTATTCCGCGGGAAAAGGGGCGTGGGCGCCGCCGTAGCGTCGTGCGCCCTGTTGTCGACCTTGGTGTTTAGCCAGGCCGGCGTGTCAGGCGCAGCTGCAGCACCGAGAGTCCAGATCGGCCACACGTCGATCCCGGCTGCGGTTGCCCTTCTCAAAAAGCTCAAGGTCCGCCCGATCCACATCCCGGTGAACAAGACCATCACCAAGCCCATCCCAAAGCACAAGACCATCGACTTCGTGGTGTGCGGCGTGCCGCAGTGCGCGATCCTGGCCGCCCCTCTGGAGGCAGCGGCCAAGTTCCTGGGCTGGAAGGTGGTTGACATCTCCGGTGGCCTCACGCCGGCGACCATCGACAACGCCTGGAACCAGGTCGTGCACAACAAGCCCAGCGCCGCCATGGGCACCGGATTTCCCGAGGTCGTCTTCTCGAGCCAGCTGGCGACGCTCAAGGCTGACCACATCCCGGTGATCAACGGCTTCGTAACCGACAAGTCCGGCAGCGGCGTTGTCGCGATTGTCAACGGGCAGCCGAGCTACACCTACGCGGGCACGTCCCTCTCGGTGTTCGTGCTCGGCACCGACGGCACGACGTCGCACTCGCTCTTCGTCGGGAGCACGACGTTCCCCGCCAGCACGTTCGAGCAGAATGCCTACGTCGCGGAGAACAAGAAGCTCTGCCCGAAGTGCCAGGAGTCGAATCTTGACGAGGCCGCGACCGCAACGCAGTCCCAGGTGATCAGCGACATCATCGCCAAGGTCAACGCGACCCCGAAGATCAACTTCGTCGTCTGCTCGCAGCCGACGTATGCAGCGGGGCTTCCGCAGGCCCTGAAGACCGCCGGGCACGCGAGTGTCAAGATCCTCGTCAACACGCCGGACCCGACGACACTCGGATACCTCTCCAAGGGAAAGATCGCTGGGATCATGGACGTCCCGAACACCGACGCCATGGCCGAGTTCATCGACGCCTTGGCGCGCTTCGAGGTCGGCATGTCCACCACGCCCTCGGAGGGCGCCGGCGGTGACTGGGCCGTGACCAAGGGAACGGCCTCGCAGGTGACGTACCCCTACTTCCTGGTCAAAGGAGCCCTTACCCAGTACGAGAAGCTCTGGAAGTAGCCCGCCAGCTACTGCCAGATTTTCTGCACTCTCACGGAGCGGGCACCGGGATCTCCCGGGCCCGCTTCGTGACGTGTGCGGGGGCGGTGACCGCCAAGAGTGCAACCCACGACCAGTGCTAGGAAAGTGCACACGATGACTCGCCTCGCGACACTGCGACGCAGCCTGAGTCCAGGCAGCATCGGAATCATCTACGTCTGGGCGCTGCTGATCGTCGTCTTCTCGGTGTGGAAGCCCGACCTGTTCCCGACGATGAGCACGGTGCGGTCGGTGCTCAACCTCAATGCGATGGCCGGCCTCGCGGCACTGGCGATCCTCGTGCCCATGGTCTCGGGCGCGATCGATGCCTCGATCGGCGGCAACATCTCGCTCTCGGGCGTGTGCTGCGCGTGGCTGTTCCAGAACACCCACCTCTCGGTGCTCTCGGTCGTGCTGATCACGCTCGGCATCGGCGCGACGATCGGGCTCGTCAACGTGGTGGTCGTGGTGGTCCTCAAGATCCCCTCCATCATTGGGACGCTGGCGACCTGGCTCATCTGCGATTCGTTGAGCAGCGCCGTCGCGGGCCAGCAGTCCTCGCTCAGCCCGCCCCAGCTGAGCGGCTCCTTCGGGAACGACTTTGCGATCGCCAGCTGGCAGAACTTCACGATTCCCGTCCTGTTCGTCCTCGTCCTCGCGGCCGTGATGGGACTGTGGCTGACCCAGACGCCGAGCGGGCGTTACACGCACGCGATCGGGCTCAATCCCGCCGTCGCGCGCAACACGGGCATTCGCGTCTCGCTCATCCAGAGCGGTGCGCTCGTGGTCGGGGGGATCCTGGGCGCCTTCGCAGGGATGGTGCTCGCTGCCCAGTACGCCTCGGCGTCACCAGGCAGCGGTGACGCTTACCTGCTGCCCGCGTTCGCCGCGGTGTTTCTCGGTGCGACGCAGTTCCGACTCAAGCGCTTCACCGCGTGGGGCACCGTTCTTGCGGTGTTCATGCTGGCGACCGGTGAGTACGGGCTTGCGCTTGCCGGCGCGGCTTCCTGGATTCCCAACGTCTTCCAGGGCCTCGCACTGATCATCGCGATCGGACTGAGCCGACAGGTGTTCTCGAGGGCCGGGAGGGTCACCAAGCGACCTCAGCGAGCCGGGTCGGCCGTCAGCACTGGCGAAGGACCCCACGGGACCGACGTCCCTGCGGGCGCCACGCTGAAGTAAGCGGCGCGCGGACGAGCACCGCGTCGCGAGTTGCGCAGACGTCGAGGCCAGCGGACCGACCGCTGCAGGATCGTAGGAGGCAGCGTGAACAGGGTTCAAGGCAAGGTTGCCTACATCACGGGTGCGGCCCGCGGCCAGGGCCGCGCGCACGCGGTCGCCCTTGCCAGCGAGGGCGCTGACATCGTCGCCGTCGACGTGTGCGCCCCGATTGGCTTCACGTCGTATCCCGGCAGCTCGTTGTCGGACCTCGACGAGACCGCACGCCTCGTCGAGGCGCTCGGCCGTCGTGTCGTGGCCGTCGAGGCTGACGTGCGGGATCGTGCCGCGCTCGAGGCCGCCGCGGTCCAGGGCGTCGATCAGCTCGGGCGGCTGGACGTCGTCGTCGCAAACGCAGGCATCGGCAGCATCCACCGCTGGGACAATGTCACGAGCGAGATCTGGCAGAACACGATCGACGTCAACCTGACGGGTGTGTGGAACACAGTCATGGCGACCGCCCAGCACGTCATCGACGCAGGTGGCGGCTCCATCATCCTGGTCAGCTCGGCTGGCGGGCTCAAGGCGATGCCTTTCATGATCCCCTACACCGCCAGCAAGTTCGCCGTGACGGGCCTCGCGAAGGCCTTCGCGAAGGAGCTGGCGGACGACGGCGTCCGGGTCAATAGCCTCCACCCCGGTGGGATCGACACCGTGATGGCGGGCGGGGAGTCCGACGCCGACGAGCTCTTCGCCGCGCACCCGCGACTCGCCGGCTCGTTCGTGAACGTCCTTCCGGTGGGTCTGCTGCCTCCCGAGGCGGTCAGCCACGCGGTCGTCTACTTGGCTTCCGACGAGTCCAAGTACGTGACGGCGTCGGCGATGGTCGTCGACGCGGGCACGTCGATGATGTGAGCCAGGCGATCGGCTACTGGTTGGCGATCAGCTCGAACTCCCAGCCCTGCTTGTTCACCGGTCCCCGCTCGTCGAGGTAGGGGGAGAGCGTCGCTGCGGACGCGGGCCGGGCGTCCGTCCCTGCGCCCGTGCGCACCCAGAACTTGCCGTCGGCGTCGATCGGCGCGATGTCCGCGGTGCAGAACTGGACCTCCTTGCCGGGCTGTGGTCCGCCGCGGTGACGGAGCGTCCAGTGCAGCTCGGCGAAGACGAACCACGACTCGACGACCCGGTTCACAAGGCGCAGGTCGAGAACTTCGAATCGATCGAAGAGCGCTCGGTAGTACGCCCCGAGCTCGCCGGCCCCTGTCCCGTTAAACGTCACGTAGTCGTCGACGAGGTAGCTGCGGATCGCCGTCGCGACGTTCGGTCGCATGGTGGCAAGGATCCGCGCGATGTCCTCGTCGCGGATCGCCGCCATGAACTCGTTGTGCAGCAGCGTCGCCTCAAGCCGCTTGACCGGGAACGGCACGTGGCCGTCGCCGGTCGGGACCTCGGGCCACCGGTTGATCCGCTCGTTGGCGATCGCGCCAATCTGGACCTCGCCCAGGATGCCGTCAGTTCCGATCGGGAACATCGTCACGGACTCGACCTGGAACACATTGCCACGAGGCTTCTCGATCAGGCTGCCCATGCCGTGGGTGAGCATGTACCAGCTGGAGCGCAGATCGGTCATCGATATCCAGTCCCAGAGCTCGACGGCCGTGCGCATGCTCACGTACTGCTCACGGATCTCGTCCATGGTCGTCGCGCTTATGTACTGGAGGACCTCGGTGCCAGCCTCGTCGGAGTCCGACGAGGCCATCGCGCCCATGGGCAGCGTCCACGTCCAAGGGCCGCCTGTCTCAAGCGTGGCGAGCACGGTGCCGATGTCCTGGCTGTACTCAGCGCGCAGGTGGCGCCATCCGAGGTAGGCAGCTCGTGCGGCGAGGCTCGCGTGCTCAACAGCGCTCGCGTGGATGTCCGGCGTCGCGTCATTGGTCGTCACGGGTGCTCCTTTTGTTGGTGAACTGTTTGGGGTGGCGACGTCGTCCGGCGACGGAGAGGCGCGTCACGGACCGACGATGGCCAGGAACGAGCTCTGGGCCAGCGCGGCGTTCTGGTAGCTCCAGACGGCGCCGACGGGGACGAAGAGCTGGTCGAGCTGTTCGATGCGGTACTCGACGTCGTCGACCATGAAAGAGAAGGCGCCCTCGAGGACCACGATGACGTGCTCGATGTCGGAGGTCCGAGGGGGACTTCGCTGCCCAGTCGGCATCACGATGAGTGTCGACCGAAAGGTCCCGGCTTCGAGCCCCGGATATGCGGTGCGGGCACACCCAGGGCCCTCGGCGCCGGGCAGGTCGTTGAACGCCCGCTGGAGCAGCTGTGCCTTAGTGAGTAGGAGCGCGCCGGACCGATGACTGGCGCCACTCGAGACGTCGGGCTGATCGATTGTCACGGGTGCCTCCGAGTCGCGCGCCACGTCCGACCCCTAGTCGTTCGAGTTGACATCGTGGGTCAATCCGGTGAGACTCCACGCTGTATTGGATGAGACTTCCACATGTTGGATGCTATGCCACCCGGCCGCGGCGCGTGCTCGACGGGGAATGGACAAAGGAGCGTGGAGCGCATGGGTCAGCCGCTGCGATTCGGGACGTTCATGGGGCCCCTGCACGACCCGGCCCACAACCCGACCCTCGCCATCCACCGCAACCTCGAGCTCATCGACTGGCTCGACCAGCTCGGCTTCGACGAGGCGTGGATCGGCGAGCATCACTCGAACGGCTACGAGACGATTCCCTCCCCTGACATCTTCATCGCGGCGGCCGCGGAGCGGACCAAGCGCATCAAGCTCGGCACCGGGGTCATCTCGCTGCCGTACTACCACCCGTTCATCGTCGCAGACCGAATGGTGTTCCTCGATCACCTGACGAGGGGCCGGATGATCTTCGGCGTCGGTCCGGGCGCCTTCCCCTCCGATGCACACATGATGGGGCTCGACTTCTCCGAGAGCCGCGTGAAGATGGCGGAGTCCCTGGACGCCATCATCCGTCTGTTGGTCGCCGAGGAGCCGGTGTCGATGGAGACCAGCTGGTTCACGATGAACGACGGCCGGCTGAACCTGCGCCCCTACACGTATCCGCACTTCGAGATTGCCGTCGCGTCCGCGGTGTCGCCGAGCGGCCCGAGCCTCGCGGGTCAAAAGGGCGTGTCGTTGCTCTCGATGGCAGGTGCGACCGAGGCGGGCTTCGAGAGCCTCCGGTCGATGTGGAGCATCGTGGAGGCGCAGGCGGACCGCGCCGGCAAGGTCGTCGACCGCGCGAACTGGCGCGTCGTCGGCTTCTACCACCTGGCCGAGACCGAGGAGCAGGCGCGCAAGGACGTGCGCTTCGGGCTCCAGGCACTGATGCGGTTCTTCGCCTCGGGGATTCCGTTCTTCCCGGTGCCCAAGGAAGCCGACTGGTCGAGACCCGATGACATCATCGACACGCTCAACGACACGGGCATTGCCGTCATCGGCACCCCCGACCGGATGGCAGACGCGCTGCGCCGGTACCGCGACCAGACCGGCGGCTTCGGGTGCTTCCTCAACCAGAACCACGAGCTCGCCAACCGCGAGGCAAGCAGGTACTCCTACGAGTTGTTCATGCGCCACGTCGCGCCGGAGTTCCAGAATTCGAACACCCGAGCGATCGGCAACATCGAGTGGATCGAGAGGCAGGATGGCCGCTTCATCCAGTCCGCCGCCAGCGCCTGGGACCAGGCTCGCGTGCGCTATGAGAAGGAGGAGGGCGCCGACGTGCCCGCGCGCGCGTAGCGCGCAACAATCAGCGCGCGAGGTTCCCGAGGTCGATCACGACCTCGGAGCCAGTCATGTAGCGCCCGTCCTCCGAGGCGATGAACGCCACGGCGGCGGCGACGACCTCGGGTTCGGTCAGCGTCGCGGGCAGCGCGTTCATGAAGATCGAGCCGAGCGCGGGATGCGCCTGCACGCTCGCGACCAGCGTCTGGTCGGTCCCCATTGGGGTGTCGACCGCGTTCGGGATGAGAATCATGACGCGGATGTTGTGCTGGCCGAGCTCGTTCGCGAGCGTCTTGGCCATTCCGGAGATCGCGTGCTTCGACGCGACGTAGTGGCCGAGCCAGGGCATGCCTCGGATGCCGCCAACCGAGCTCGTGGCGATGATCGAACCGCCATCACCTTGGCGAATAAGCGTCGGGATCGTCGCCTTGAACGTATGCCAGGTGCCGATGACGTTGACGTCGATCATGGTCCGGAACTGCTCGTCAGTCAGCTCCCACAGGAGTCCGTAGGAGCAGATGCCCGCATTGGCGACCACCACGTCGAGGCGGCCCAGCTCAGCCACGCCCTGGTCGACAGCCGCCGAGAGTGCGGCGAAGTCCCTCGTGTCGACCTCGAAGGGCACGATCCGGCGACCAAGGTCCTTCACCGCGCGAACCGTCTCGGCCAGGTCGTCGGGGTCGGTGCCCTCGTAGGTGACGGTGGGGATCGACGAACACACGTCGACTGCGAGGATGTCGGCGCCCTCTGCTGCGAGCCGGATCGCCTCGGCGCGCCCCTGACCGCGGGCCGCACCGGTGATGAGCGCGACCTTGCCTGCAAACCTCTGCGCCATCGTCGATTCTCCTGATGTGCTCGTTTCGCTCAGTGCAGCGCTGGCCCGAGTCGTGCCCGCTTGACGCTGGATTGAGCCCCCAGTTACCATACTGTGGAAAGCAGATCGACATCATGGACTCGGAGAACGCGCGACACGACTGGCTCTGAGCGTGGCGATGGCACATCCGCTCCGCCACGACGCTTCCCTCGGCCGGCCGATCGGGCGGGCAAGGACGGTAGGACGATGAGAACGCTGGCGGTAGTGGCGTTCCTTCCACGATGGCAAGAGGACCGGCTGAAGTCCGCATCTCCCGAAGGGATCTGCTAGGTGGCGTCGCCCCTGGTCCACGTGATCGGCGCCGCGAGGTCGCCCTTCGGGAGGTTCGGAGGGTCGCTGCGGACGCTGTCGTTGCCCGAGCTCGGCTCCTACGTGGTCGAGCGCGCCCTGGAGCGGGTCGGCGTCGCGCCCGCCGATGTCGACGAGGTGGCGCTCGGTGTCAACTTTCCCGGCAGTGACCGCTCCGTTGCACGCCAGGTGCAGCTGCGCGCCGGGATCCCCGACGATCGCACGGCCTACACAGTCGATCGAGCGTGCTGCTCGTCGCTCACGGCGATCAACCTCGCCGCCAAAAGCATCAGGCTCGGCGAGGCCCGCACCGCGGTCGCCGGCGGCGTGGAGAACCTCAGTCGAGTGCCCTACTTCCTCGAGACCGCTCGCTTCGGGCAGCGACTCGGCGACGTCGTCCTCTCGGACCAGCTCGTGGTCGCGTGCCCCCACTCAGGCGTGGCACGTGCCGTCCAGGCCTCCTTGGAGGCCGCGGCGTACGGCATCGGTCGCGCCGAGCAGGACGAGTGGGCGTGCAGGAGCCAGGAGCGCTACGCGGAGGCGCACGCGAGCGGGTTCTTCGACGACGAGATCACGACCGTGTCCCTCCAAGACGCAGCGGGCCGGCTCGTCGAGCTCGATCGCGATGAGGTGCCGCGACCTGGAACCACGATCTCGGCGCTGGCAGAGCTTCCGACAGTGAACGGCAGCGACACGGTCACCGCCGGCAACGCGCCCGACCTGAGCTCGGGTGCAGCGGTCCTCGTCCTTCGAGGCGGCGAGCTCGACGACGCGCCGTCGCTCGCCTCGATCGTTGGGTGGTCTGCGGCCGCGGGAGACCCCCAGCACATCGCCTCGATGCCAGCGGTGGCGGGGCTCCTCGCGCTCAAGCACGCGGGGATCACGCTGGATGAAGTCGACGTCATCGAGATCAACGAGGCATTCGCAGCCGTCCCTTTGGTCTCGAATCTCGTGCTCGCCGGCGGCGACGCGACCCTCGCCTCAGAGCTGGCGACGCGGACGAACGTGAACGGGGGCGCGATCGCGATCGGCCACCCGACGGGTGCGACGGCGGCGCGACTCGTGATGACGGCCATCAACGAGCTTCGTCGCCGCGGGGGTGGCATCGGACTCGTCTGCATCTGCGGGGGCATCGGCGAGGCTGAGTCCCTGGTCGTCGAGGTCCCAGGCCCACGAACTGGGTCGGACACGTGATCGGCGACGAGCTCCAGCGCACTGCTGCCCCGACCCTGGACGAGGCGGTTGACTCGTGGGCCAAGCGGCACGAGGACCGGCTGGGGCCGGGCGACGCGGGCGCGGCCACGCTCTCGGGGATCGACGTGAAGGCGCTGTATACGCCCCTCGACGCGCCTATGACCGAGAGCGACTACCTCGATCGCATCGGATTCCCGGGCGAACCGCCGTTCACGCGTGGGGTGGCGCCGGGGATGTACCGAGAGCGCTTATGGGTCATGGGGCAGTACTCCGGCGTCGCGAGCGCGTCGGAGACGAACCGTCGGATCCGGTCGCTGCTCGAGCAGGGCCAACGGGGCTTCTCGGTCGCACTCGACCTGCCCACGCAGAACGGCCTGGACTCGGACCACCCTCTCGCGGCGGGCGAGGTCGGACGCGTCGGCGTGCCGATCGACACCCTGGCGGACATGGAGACGATGCTCGAGGGGATCACACTCGACGAGGTCGCCCAGATCCGCACGACGGCAAACGCCATCGGGCCGATCGCCGTCGCGCTGTTTATCGCGGCCGCCGAGAAGCTCGGCTACCCCCCGGACAGTTTCCGGCTCCTGCTCCAGAACGACGTGCTGAAGGAGTACCTCGCACGCGGGACCTACGTCTTCCCGCCCCGTCCCGCGCTGCAGTTCGCGGTCGACGTCGTCGAGTACTGCTCGAAGAACCTCCCGACCTGGGAGCCCATCGAGTTCTGTGGCTATCACATTCGTGACTCAGGCTCGACGGCGGTACAAGAGGTGGCGATCGCGCTCGCGAACGGCATTGAGTACCTGAACGCCTCGCTGGATCGGGGGCTCGACATCGACTCGTTCGCACCGTCGATCTACCTGTTCTTCTCCGCGCACCTCGACGTGTTCGAGGAGGTCGCGAAGTTTCGCGCGGCCAGACGCATGTGGTACAAGCTGCTCAAGCTGCGCTTCGGCGCGAAGCGGCCGGAGAGCGTGAGCGCGAACATCTTCTGCTACACGCTTGGAAGTCCCCAGACCGCCCAAGAGCCGCTCAACAACATCGTGCGGATTGCGTACCAGACGATGGCAGCCGTGCTGGGGGGCGTTCAGACGCTCGCCACGTCGTCTTATGACGAGGCGCTTGGGCTCCCCTCGTCCGAGGCCGTGCGCATCGCACTTCGTACCCAGCAGATCCTCGCCTTCGAGACGGGCGTGGCGCGGACCGCGGACCCGCTCGGCGGCTCCTATTTCGTCGAGTCCCTGACCGACGAGTTCGAGTCTGCCGCATGGGCGTACCTCGCAAGGATCAAGGAGGAGGGAGGCGCGCTGTGTGCGCTCGAGTCCGGGTGGCTGCATCGAGAGCTGGAGATTCAGGCGTACCGTCACCAGTGCGCGGTCGACTCGGGGGAGCACGTCGTCATTGGCCTCAACAAGTTCCAGGTCGAATCCCCTAGCTCCACAACGCACGCCCCGACGGCCAATGCGGCGACGGAGCACGAGCAGATTGCTCGTCTCGATGCCGTCAAGCGGTCCCGCAGCGCAGAGCAGGTGCGCCAGACGCTCGCGACGCTCGACGACGCAGCAGTGGATCGCGCCAACACGATCCCCGCGCTGCTCGATGCCGTCCGGGCCTACGCGACCGTGGGCGAGATCTGCGACGTGCTGGCTGGACGATGGGGGAGAGCTCGTGACCACAATCGGTGACCTTGTCGAACGTGCGAGCCGGCGCTTCGCGGCGCGCACCGCCGTCGTCGATGGAGCTCGACACCTGAAGTTTGCCGAGGTCGGCGAGCGTTCTTCGCGGCTCGCCAACGCGCTCGTCGGTCTGTCGCCAAGGACCGGATCGTCCGTCGCGGTCCTCATGGCGAACTGCCTCGAGTTCGTCGAGGTCGACTTCGCGATCGCTCGCGCCGGCAAGGTGAAGGCACCGATCAACCCGAGGCTCACAGATGCCGAGCGCACCTTCATCCTTGCGAACTGCGACGCCGAGGTCGTGGTAACTGATGGAACCGAGTTCGAGAGGGTCCAGGCGCTGCGCTCCGAGCTGCCCCAGCTGCGTCACGTCGTGAACGTGAGCGACCACGCGAGCTATGGCGACCTGCTGGCGAGCGCGAGCGCGCAACGCCCCGCCGTCGTGGTCGACGCCGACCAGCCGAGCATGATCTTGCACACCTCCGGGACGACTGGGCGCCCGAAGGGTGCCACCACCTCGCAGCGTGCCCGCATCGCCTCGATGACAGCGATGCTGCTCGACGAGTTCGCGGCGAAGCCAAGCGACGGCATGATCCACGTCGCCCCGATGACCCACGGCTCTGGCTCCAAAATCCTTGCGTACTTCGTCCGAGGGGCCCGGAACGTCACGCTCGCGAAGTTCGACGCCAGCACTTTCTTCGAGGCAGTGGCATCGGCAGGCGGCACGAGCACGTTCGTCGTGCCCACCATGATCCGCATGCTGCTCGACGCGCCGGAGTGCACGCCCGCGCGCCTCGCGGGCATCCGCAACATCACCTACGGCGGGGCGCCCATGCCACTCGCGCTCGCAGAGGAGGCGATCAGCATTTTCGGTCCGGTGCTCACTCAGGTCTACGGCTCCTGCGAGGCCCCGCATCCCGTAACGGTGCTCTCCCAGGAGGACCACGCCAGGGGCGGCCACGAGCACCTCAGCTCCTCGGGCTACGCCACGACCGGCGTCGAGATTCGGCTCGTGGACGCCGCTGGGGCGGACGCGACGACCGGCGAGGCTGGCGAGTTGTGGATTCGCGGTGCAAACGTCATGTCCGGCTACTGGGGCGACGACGACGCCACGTCCAAGGTGTTGTGCGACGGCTGGTACCGAAGCGGTGACGTCGCGAGGCTTACGGAAGAGGGACTGATGTCGATCATCGGTCGCGAGCGCGAGATGCTCATCTCGGGCGGCCTCAACGTCTACCCCGCGGAGGTCGAGGCCGTGCTGCACCGCCACCACGGGGTGAGCGAGGCGGCGGTGTTCGGGATCCCCGACGATCTGTGGGGCGAGGTGGTCGCTGCGGCGATCGTGACGCGCAAAGGCCGCACGGCGAGCGAGGAGGATATCCTGCGTCACTGCATGGACTCGCTTGCCGGCTACAAGCTCCCGCGCAGGATCATCTTTGTCGACTCCCTCCCCAAAGGGACGACTGGCAAGGTCTCCAAAAAGGAGCTCGCCGCGATGCAGACCCGAGAGCGCGCAACGTGAGCCGCGGCGGGTGGACGTCGTGGATGTGGCACGGACGCCGCTCATGACTCAGGAGGCATACGTCAGCGATCGGCTCCTCTTCTACCCTGGTGCCGGCCTCTCGTCAGCTGAGCGCGACCGCCTCGAGCGCTACGACATCTCGATCGGCGAGCTCACGATCGACCATCTGGTCTACAGCATGAGCCGCCAGATCGAGGCCAACTTCCAGACCTTTTACACCGTCGCGCAGGAAGTCGCGGGCCGGGAGTCCGCGCTCGCGATCGCCCGCGAGATCGGGCGCCGCTACGGGGGCCAGGGCTACGCGAAGCTGCTGCGAGCCCAGGGCCGCGAGCGCCGCGGCGAGCCGAAGATGATGGCGTTGTACCAGGACCTCGTGCACTCGATCAGGGGGCCGAAGCACGCCGCGGCGCTGTTCGCCGAGTACGACGACACGAGGTGCGTCGTGCGACGGACGCAGTGCATCTACTTCTCAGATGAGAACCCCGGCAACGGGGTCTACACCGAGGCCTTCGAGGCCGGGTGCTTCGAGGGCTACGTCGCTGCCGACGACAACCTGCTCGCCGTCGAGGTGAAGCACTGCCGATTCCAGGGTGCGGCGGGCTGCGAACAGCACTGGGTCTTCAAGCCGGCCAGCGAGCGCCTCGGTCCGATGTCCGAAGAGGACGCTGGCGCAGTCACCTAGCGACGCGGGGCGGCACCTCGATCGAGGGCGCGGCTCGAGGTGTTCCCAACGAGCTTGTACTTCTCGACGCGACCACTCGGGGTCTTCGGCAGCTCGGCGAGCTGCTCGATATACCGCGGGACCATGAACGAGGGCATCCTGCGCTCGCAGTACGCAGCGATCGCGTCGAGGTCGAGGGTCGCGCCTTCGTCGACAGCAACGAGCACGACACAGAGGTCGTCCTCGCCGACCTCGGACGGGCGCGCGAGTGCCGCGACCTCGGCGACGGACTCGTGCGCTCGGAGGATTGCCTCGACTTCCCACGCCGAGATGTTCTGCCCACGCCTGCGGATCACGTCCTTGCTCCGGCCCTGGTAGTAGTAGTAGCCCCGGTCATCGCGGCGCGCGAGGTCACCGGTGTGCAGCCACAGGTCTCGGAAGGCCACCGTCGTTGCGTCGGGCTTGTTGAGGTAGCCGATCATGACGCTTCCAGGTTCGCGGGGGCGAAGCAGGATCTCGCCGACCTCGCCCGTTGCGGCCTCCCGGCCATCGGTGCCGGCGAGGCGAACCTCCCAGTCGTCGGACACGCGCCCGCAGGAATCGGGCACGACGGGCTCACCGAGCCGGTTGTAGATGGCGTTCCCCGCCTCGGTGAGCCCGTAGCTCTCGATCAGCGTGACGCCGAAGCGCTGCTCGAAGTCGGCGTCGTGCTGCGCGTTGAACATGCATCGCAGGGGATTCTCACGATCGTCGGCTCGCCGTGGCTCCGTCGCCAGCATCTTCGGGATGCTGAAAACGCAGTGCGCGACCGTCGCGCGATGCTCTCGAACGTCGTCCCAGAACGCTCGCACGCTGAAGCGATCACGCAGCGCGATACTTGAGCCGACGAGCGCCACCGACAGGACGCCACGCAGCAGGCCCATCGAGTAGAAGAGCGGCAGTGGCGAGTAGAGGACGTCGGAAGCGCCGAAGTCGCAGATGACGAGCACTTCGACGGCCTTGGTCAGCGCGTGGGCGTTGCTGATCATGATCCCCTTGGAAGGCCCTGTCGTGCCAGACGAGTACACGACGCAGTGCAGGTCGTGAGGGCTCGCTTCTGTCGGCGACAAGGGGGCTGCGACGTCGTCGACCGCCGCAGACTGGAGCGACGCAAGGGCGACGAGCTCAATCCTCGAGAACCGCTTCGTCCAGCTCGCCACGTCGGGCGTCGCGTCCGGTACGACGATGACTCGAAGGTGCTGGAGTGCGTCCTCTGACGCGGCCAGTGCTTCGAGGAAGTGCTCATTGGCGACCAGCACGCGGCAAGCGGCGTCGTTAAGGACGTACTCCAGCAGGTAGCCCGTGAAGCCCGTGTTGATGAGCACGACGGCTGCGTCGCGGAAGGCGATCCCGAAATACAGCTCGACGTACTCAATCGAGTTGTCCAGCATGAGCCCGACGAGCTCGGCGTGTGCGACGTCGAGCTGCCCCAGGGCCGCTGCGTTTGCGCGGGCGTGCTCATCGACCTCCCCGTAAGTCGCGACCCGCTGGCCGAACCGAAGGAAGGGGCGATCGGGAGCGATGGCGGCACGACGCTGCAGCACGTCGCGCACGAAGAGTCCCTCGATAGGGCTCGCGGCTGCACCCGCGTCTCTGGGAGCGGTGCCAGGTCTCATCGGCCGTGATCCAAGTCGGCCGGGGCGAGCAAGGACGCGATCCGGCGGACGTCGTCCAGCTCCTCAAGGTGCAACACCACGTCTACCAGCTCAGTGAACTGCTCGTCGGCGAGCGTCGGCACGCAGCACGTCCTCGCCTTGTCCACTACCTCGGCCACGGCCAGGGGTCGCTCGGGGTATCCCTTCGGTATGTCCACTCTCGTCGAGAGGGTTCGGCCGTCACCGAGCTCGACCGTGACAGCAGTCGGGAAGTAGGCAAGATTGACGGGCATCGCCTCGTCAACTACAACGTCGATCCGACGCATGAGGCTCAAGAGTGAGGGGTCCTTTGCTCGCACGTCGAGGTACTGAGCAGGGCCAGCGCGTCCGTCGGCGAGGCAGACCGCGACGCTGTACTCCATGCTGAACTTTCCCTCGAGGCCATCCTGTGTCACGTGGTGCACGAGGATATTGGGCACCAACTTGTTCACGCGGCACTCGATGTGACGTACGTCGCGCGCAGCGAAGCCGTGTGAGGCCTGCAACTCGAGGATGGCGTCCTGGGCGGAGTGGATCGCCCCGCAGCACGCGAAGCGCTTGACCGCGATCCCTGACACAACCAGCTCATAGGGAGCGTCCGGTTGGAACGCAGCAAGAAGGCCCGGCAACCGGTCGAGGTCCGAGAAGACGCCCAGGAATCCGCTCACCCCTTCGAGGACGGAGTGGTCCGCCGTAAAGCCCCGCGCCGCGAGCTCGGCGGACTGGAGCCCGTGAAATGCAGCGTGACCGGCATGGAGAGGCTTCACCATGCTGCCGAAATTCCTTCGGATGCCCGCTGCGCTGGAGGCCGCGATCCCTAGGGCGTGACGAGTCGTCTCGGCGTCGAGGCCCAGCACCACGCTGGACGCGACGGAGGCGCCGAGCGTCCCGATCGTGCCCGTCGTGTGCCAGCCCCGCGCGTAGTGGTCCGGATTGAGCTCGCGGCACAGGCGCGCCTGGACCTCGAAGCCCGCGAGATAGCCGTTGAGGAGCGAGGCTCCCGAGACACGGTTCGATGCGCCGGCTGCGAGGAGCGCAGGGACGAGGGTCGAGCTCGGATGAATCATCCGCACCGAGACGTCGTCGAAGTCGAGCACGTGGCCCGATGTCCCGTTGGCGAGGGCAGCGAGGGCCGGCGACGCGCGCTTCGAGGTGCCGAAGATGAGCGCGTCACCGCGGCTGGTCTCGCTCGCCCAGTCGGCGACGAGTCGCGCACCCTCGTCGGTGCTCCCCGCGACGCAGCACGCGGCGAGGTCCAAGACAGCAAGCTTCATGTCCTCGACTGCCTCGGGTGGGAGAGCGTCCATCGACAAGCTGAGTGCCGAGGCCACCAACTGCTCGGTCGCGTCAACGCCGCGCTTCGTCATGGCGACGACGCCCCGGGCACGAAGTACACGAGGAAGCGGCCTGGCGCGATCTCACGGGGCTGCGCCACGACGCGAAGGCCGATCCGTAGGTCGCTCGGCTCGATGCCGAGCAGGTTGGAGATCATCCGTGGCCCCGAATCGAGTTCAACGAGCACGACGTTGTAGGGGACGGCGCCCGAGAAGGCCGGGTTGAACGCGCGGTGGTACACGCAGTAGCTCCAGATTGCGCCGACGCCGTCGTCGGGCATCCACTCGGACTCCGACGCCAGGCACTCTGGGCAGACGGGCGCTGGCGGATAGCGACGAAACCCACATGCCGTACATTGCTGGAAGCGAATCTGGGGCGTGGCCAGCTCTTCGACGCTGGGTGACGCACCGAGCAGTTGCGCTGCCGCGAGAAGGAGCGCCTCGTCGCTCATGGACCAATCTCGGTTGCCTCGGAAAATCGCTTGGTGGTCACGATGGCACCGCGCTCCCGAGTATCGAGGTCGCAGCCTTCTCGAATCCCTTCGTCGAGCAGTACTGCGCGAATGTGGCGTCCGCCACCTGGCGGTCGCCACATTCGCCGCGGAGCTGGCGGACGGCCTCGCAGAGGTGCAGCCACCCCCACATGTAGCTCTCGGACAGCTGGCCCCCATTTGTGTTGACGGGGATCTCCCCGCCCAAGCGGATCCGGCCCTCCTGCACAAACGGACCCGACTCCCCGGGGCCACAGAAGCCGAAGAGCTCTAGCATCTGGCAGACCCAGACGCTGACGGGATCCTGGATGAACAAGACGTCGACGTCGGCGCGGCTCAGTCCCGCCTTGGCGTAGATGGTTGTCATCGCGCTGACCCACGGCCGCAAGAGGTTGTCGGGATTCTGATACTGGCGCAGACCAGTTGCCTGCCCCATCGCGAGCAGGTAGACGGGCTGTGTCGACGCGGACGCGACGCGGTCTGCCGAGGTCACGATCAGGCAAGCGCCGCCGTCGGAGATCATGCACACGTCCGACCGGCGCAGCGGCGCGACCAGATACGGCTCGGCCAGGTAGTCGTCGATCGTGAGCGGCGTGCGAAAGATCGCAGCCGGATTGAGCTGTGCGTGGGCGCGCTCGGTGACCGAGACCCAGCCGAGCTGCTCCTCGGTCGTCCCGTACAGATGTGCATGGCGGGCGAACGCGAGCGCTCCTTGTCCAGCGATGTTGTGGAAGCCGTGCAGGCCGAGCGACTCGGTCCCGCTGCCTGCAACTGCACGGAAGCGGTTGCCCGCCGACCTCTGATTCGTGCCATAGAGCAGCGCGATCGTCGTCGCCATGCCGCTGGCGATGGCCATTGCCGCCAGGTGCAAGGAGAAGTTGCACGTCCCGTAGTCGAGCGTGGCGCTGTACCGAGGGTTGATTCCCGCCATGCGTCCGATATCAGTGTCGATTCCTGAACCGCCAAAGGACTTGCACGTGATGAGTCCGTCGAGGTCCCCTTTTTCGAGCCCGCAGTCCCGAAGCGCGAGACGCAATGCATCCACGGCGATCTCGTCGGCGGACCTGCCGGGAAGCTCACCCTGCTCGGTGGAGCCCACGCCGATGACGGCGAGCTCACCACGGCGCGGGGTCATCTGGGTTCCACGCCGCGGATCAGATGATGAGGAGCGGGTTCACGGGACTGCCCACCCCCCTCGAGATGCGAAGCGGCGCGACGACGAGTAGGCCGCTCTGTACCTGGTCCTCCCCCGGGCGACGCAGGTCCAGCAGCTCCATCATGGTGACGCCCAGGTCCCTGACGAGGACCTTGTGGAGAGGCGGCAGCACGCCCCGGCGTCCGGTCGCCTCCACGGCGATGTTGTCGGCGCCGACGATCGCGATGTCGTGGTCGCCCAGCCACTCGCCCATCGAGGCCGCCACGACAGGGAACCACCCCTCCGTCGGTGTAGATCGAAGCGCTTCGTCCATCCAGCCGGTCCGGAACAGCAGCGCGTCTCCCGGGTTGGGCGTCGTGCCACGGTCCGCGAACATCGCATCGACGAGGTCCGCGGTGATCTCCGTCGCATCCTCGCCACGCAGGTGGGTGAAGTCCAAGAGATGGGCGCTCGCGACCAGCCCGCCGAGCTTCTCGAGCCCAAGACGACCCGCTCCGCTGCTGCGGACCTCCGTGAAGGGGAAGCCGTTGTACAACGAGCCGCCCGACCAGACATGAGCCAACCCGTCGACGTGCGTCGTGCCCTGCGTCGCCAAGACCATGTAGTCGTCGGCCGTCCCCCAGTCGTGGCGACCAAGCGCGGCGAAGTCGCCGCCGTCCTGGGTCATGAAATGCAGCGGCGGGATCCGATTGCCCCCTACAGGCGCATCCCGTCGCAGCTCGATGCCGAGCTCGTAGACGCGGCCGGAGGTGGGTCGGCCGCATGCAGCGAGCACCGCCTCTGGCGTCAGGAGGTTCGCGGTGCCGCGCTCGTCGTCGTCACCCCATCGCCCCCAGTTGGTACCGCGATTAATCGTCACGGTGCAGGGGGCGAGGCGTGCGAGCTCATGGGAACATTATGGTATCGCCTTCTATATTGTGAGATAGAAGGCAGGTAGCAAGCGGGGGGCGCAGTTCGATGGACTTGAATCTGGCGGGCAAGCGCGCGCTCGTGACGGGATCGACCTCGGGACTTGGGCGCGCCATCGTGCAGCTGTTGGCTGCGGAGGGCGCTCTCGTCATCGTGCACGGACGCGACGCCCTGCGGGCCGAGGACGTCGCCTCGTCAATTCGAGCCGCGAGCGGCAAGGCCGAGGTCGTCCTGGGCGACCTGTGCAAGGAACGAGGCGTCGCCGATGTGGCGCACGCAGCGCTGGAACATGGAGCCGTTGACATCCTCGTGAACAACGCCGGGGAGTATGCGCATCGCTCCTGGAAGGATGCCACACCCGATGATTGGCTGCGGAGCTACCAGATCAACGTCCTGGCCGGGATCCAACTGATCCAGCACCTGGTGCCACCGATGCGCGAAAGGGGCTGGGGCAGGGTCATCCAGATCGGCGGAGGCCTCGCGACGCAGCCCTCGGAGTCATACCCCCACTACGGGGCTGCGCTCGCGGCACGGCACAATCTCGCCGTCTCGCTCGCTCGCGAACTGGCCGACACGGGCGTGACCTCCAACGTCGTCGCTCCGGGCGCGATTCGCGTCCCGGCGCTCGAGGAGATCCTCGCGGTGGTTGCGAAGAGCTTCGACTGGGGACCGAGCTGGGAGGAGATCGAGCGGGGCGCCGTGCGTGACCTCGCACCGAACGACATCGGTCGCTTTGGCACCCCCGAGGAGGTCGCATCGGCCGTCGCGTTCCTCGCGAGTCCGCTTGCGAGCTACATCAGTGGAGCTGTCCTGCGCGTCGACGGAGGACTCGTGAGAACGGTCGCCTGAGCGTGCGGGCGCCGCTGGCATCAGGAGCGACCACGCCACGACGGCGGCGATGAAGTTCGTCCCGCTCGGAAGGACCGGTGTGCTCGTCTCGAGGATCTGCCTCGGTGGGGCGAACTTCGGGGGCGCGAAGGCGCCTCCTTATGACGTGCTGGGAGGGCTGAGCCCCGATGTCGTCGGCGACCTCGTGAACACCGCACTCGAAGCAGGGGTGAACTTCATCGACACGTCGAACACCTACGCTTACGACGAGTCCGAGGAGCTGCTAGGCAAGCTGCTGAAAGGCCGTCGCCGCGACGTCGTGCTCGCGAGCAAGGTGCAGAACCGAGTCGGGACAGGTCCGAATGACGTCGGCCAGTCGCGGATCCATATTGTCAACGCGCTCGAGGACAGTCTTCGACGGCTCGACACCGACTACCTCGACCTGTACCAGGTGCACAGCTTCGATTCGATCACGCCATTCGAGGAGTCGCTGAGCGCCCTCGATGACGTCGTGCGCCAGGGAAAGGTCCGCTACATCGGCTGCTCGAATCTCGCGGCCTGGCAAGTGATGAAGGCGCTCGGCGTCTCCTCACAGCGGCAGCTCGAATCGTTTGTCTCGGTGCAGGCGTATTACTCGCTTGCCGGGCGCGATGTCGAGCACGAGCTCCTCCCACTGATCGCGGACCAGGGGTTGGCGCTCACCGTGTGGAGCCCGCTCGCAGGTGGGCTGCTCTCAGGAAAGTTCACACGCCACGGGGCCTCGGAGCCGGACGCGCGTCGCACCCAACTCGACTTCCCACCAGTCGACACGGAGCGCGCCTACGACATCATCGACGTCCTGATCGAGATCGCGCGCGTCCATGAGGTCAGCGCGGCACAGGTCGCCTTGGCCTGGCTTCTCGCTCGCCCGGAGGTAACGAGTGTCGTGGTAGGGGCGCGTCGGACACCCCAGCTCGTCGACAACCTCGCCGCGGTGGACCTGGACCTGCAAGACGACGAGCTCGAAGCGCTTGACTCGATCAGCAGGCCTCCTCGGGCCTATCCCGGTTGGCTCCAGGATTACACCAACTCCGAGCGCTGGCCGCCGCCATGAGGGTTGGCGGCCAGGCTGCGTCGGGCATCGTGGGCGGACGCGCCGAGGGGAAGGTCGCGTTCATAACGGGGGCGGCTCGTGGGCAGGGCCGGAGCCACGCCGTGCTGCTCGCCAGCGAGGGCGCGGCGATCATCGCCACGGACGTCTCGACACAGGTCCCGACCGTGCCGTACGCGACTGCGACGTCCGACGACATGGCTGAGACGGTGCGGCTCGTGGAAGCGCTTGGCGGACGGATAATCGCGGCCGACGCGGACGTGCGCGATCTGTCCGCCATGCAGGACGTGGTCAGCCGTGGCGTGGCAGAGTTCGGACGGTTGGACATCGTCCTGGCGAACGCGGGGATCTCGGCACCCGCGTCGACCCTCGAGATGAGCGAGGAGATGTGGTCAACGACGATCGAGATCAACCTCACGGGCGTGTGGAAGACCATCAAGGCGTCGGTGCCGCATGTGATCGCGTCTGGCCGCGGTGGCTCGGTCGTCATCACGAGTTCCCTCGCGGCGATGAAGGCAAGTGAGCACACGGCGCACTACTCGGCGTCAAAGGCGGGCCTCGTCGGACTCATGAGGACCCTCGCGAAGGAGCTCGCGCCGATGAGCATCCGGGTCAACACGATCCATCCGACGACTGTCTACACGGACATGATCCTGAACGACTCCATCTACCGTCTGTTCCGACCTGAGCTGGAGAACCCCGGTCGCTCGGACTTCGAGGAGGCAGCGCGGGGAATCAACGCGTTGCCGGTGGGTGCCACCGATGCCATCGACATCTCGCACGCCGTCATGTTCCTCGTCTCTGACGAGGGCCGATTCATCACAGGCTCGACGTTCGTGCTCGATGCGGGCGGGAGCCTCTAGCGGCTCGGGACAAGTAGGAAAGGCAGAACATGGAGGAGGCCGAATGGGATCAAGTGGCGAACAATCGGGACGACTGACCGCCGACGAGATGCTCGACGTGGTCATGCGTCACGGCGACTTCGAGTGCACGAAGGTCGAAGGCGCCCAGTATCGAGTCGACGTTGACGGTGCCCTGTCAACGATGACCGCGGAACCACGATGGGCGCAGTATCCGACGATGCAGATGATCCACGGAGCCGACGCGGTTCGCAGCATGTACGCGCAGCTGGACGGTAACGCGTTCTTTGAGGTGGTGCGCTGGTGGGCGAACGAGGACCGCCAGGATCTCATCGCGGAGATGAGGGTGGGAAAGTTGCTGCCTGACGGGAGCCGTGATGAGTGGGATCACGTGGTCCTCTTCGAGTTCGACGGTGGACTCATCAAGTCCGAGATCGGCTATCACTCGAAGGACCTTCAGGGGATGTAGCGACGGCGCCTTCGCTCTCGACTGAAGGGGGCCAAGTGACTTCGACGTGCGGCTCTTTTCTCCGGGCCGAGCTACGCGGTCACAGACCGGCGGCTGCTTCCTTGGAGTGAAGAATCCGGACAGACAGCACTGAGGCAATCGCCCCTTGCGGCTCGGTAGTTCCGCTGCCTTCCTGACTTCGAGCGCTTTGTGGGTCTCTCCGCCGTAGCCAGACCGGATAGAAGATCAGCGACGCCAGTCCCACGAGCGTTACGAGCGATCCCACATACGTAATCGCCGCAAACCAAGTTGGCGGGGGGCCGACGTCGACCGTGTAGGCGTCGGCCGGCAGACCCTGTGAGAAGGGACTCCGAATCTCATACGTGCCACCGACAGGCGTGGTGAATGTGACCGTGGCCACAGTTGCGTGCAGTGGTGCCACCAGGGCCAATGACTCCACCCAATCTGGGAAGCTGCTCAAGATCGTCTTGACGCTTCCACGTGGCCCAGTGACGGTTATGTCCGGGTTGGCGCCCTCCCCAAGCGGGTCAAATAAGTCGAGGTATACGACATGTCGTCCTGCGTCCAGATGCACGCGAAAGACCCCAGTCCCGTTCCAGGACTGCAGTTTCGACGCAAGTGCAAGCTGAGAGCCGATGACCAACGTCATGCCCACAGCAAGCATCACCAACGCGATTCGCCATGGTCTGCGTGCTCGCAGGCATTGTGGATGGAGGATCCGCTGGGGATCGGCAACTGCCACCATGGGCTGCGATCTTGCCTCACGCTCATGAGGTCGCGCTAGAGGGTTCGTCGCGTGCGGACCCATAAAGCAGCGCCATGGTTCCCCACATGGCCTAACGGCGGCTGCCAAGAATTCGGAGCAGGGCGAGGTAGACCATGACGAGTGAGAACATGATCGCCAAGGCGGAGAACCACTCGCCGTCCTTGCTTACTCCGGCCTTCTGCGCCATGTAGACGAAGTTGAAGTCGACGAAGAGATTCATCACGGCAATGATGAGGTATGCGACGCCGAAGACAAGCAGGTAGGTCACACCGTGTGATGTGTACGGGATCCTGAGGCCAAGAAACACCGCGATCATCATGGCGAGCAGCCCGACGCTGGCAACGAGGGTGACCTGCATGAATCGATTCGTAACGCGGACCAGTCCCGTTCGGTACAGGACCAGCACGCCGAAGAAGATTCCCGTGGTCCCGAGGATGGCGAGCGGGACGACCGTGCTGTTGCCCGAGGCATAGAAACGGCTGATCCAACCCAGCACGCAGCCCATCGCGACCGCGTAGATCGGGGCACACACGTTCGCCCGCGCAGGTCGGAAGATACCCACGAATCCTGCGCCGAGCGCGACGAACAGAGCCGCCCACATGAGCCCGGGCGTCGGGTTCGCGATGGCGGCGGCGGTGCCGGCTGCCACAGCGATCGCCGACAGAAGCAGGACCTTGTCGAAGACGTCTTTGGCGACGAAAGGGGCACGATCAGTTACGGTCGTCGAAGAGGGTCCGAACGTCGAGACAAGCCTCGAGTAGTTCTGGGCAGATCCGGCGCTGCCCTTCCGCGTGGTCGTGATCGCCATCGCATCTCCTTTGCTCTGTTGCAAGCATACGGTCGGGATTGAATCGCCGATGGCGACTTCGGTGAGTGGATTCCTATCGAACGCTCGATGGGCGTCCTTCCACCAGACACTGGCGACTGAAGTAGTGGGCATTGCCCACTTTGCTGGGCTCGAGTCCGCTGCCCTTGTACGCTCGCGATCGGTGACGGGTTGGGATGAAGGCTGGGACCCCGACGACGGCAATCCCGACCAGTGGGATGACGCTGGCCCAAAGTACGCGAGCGATCACCCTGGGTCGGTACTCTCGAAGGTCCTTTCAGCCATTGTGAAGGCCGTCACTTGGTGGTGAACACTTGCGGTGAACGGGCGGGCGACGGCAATCTGCTCGCCCTTGTCGTGCTGGATGGTGCCCCTGACATGGACGTCCTTGAACTCTTAACGTAAAGGTACTCGGGAGCCATGTCGTATGAACCTGAGGATCGAATCCGAGGCGGTGACCTTCCGAGTGAGTTGCACACTTGGAGCGGATGAGGCAGTTTTCAGCGCTTCCATCGAACTCACGATTCATGACTTCGATGTGCGGGGTTCAGCCGGAAGGCCAACAATCACCCGAGTGGAGGATTCACCCATGGAGTGCGTAAGGAGCCAGACCATTGCTATGGGACCCGCCGTCCCGAGTAGGGGATCCTCTGAGCCTTCAAGACACCTTCGAGACGATCTCCACGAGGTTGCCGTCAGGATCACGAAAGAGCGCGTTCCGGTTGTTGTTGCCGCTGTCATGAGGTGACTGGACTGCAGTCACGCCAGCTGCCACGAGACTCTCGTATGCCGAGTTCACGTTATCCGTCCACACGATGGGCTTCTCTCGGTTTGACGGACACCTGACATCAGGGGCACGACCCCTGGGAGGAGTCCATCATGGAGACCATGGAGAAGAAGAAGCGAAAGACACGACCACGTCGGTCGTTCACCCCGGAGTTCAAGGCTGACATCGTCGAGCGCTGCAACGTCGGCGACCGCTCGATCGGCCAGGTCGCCCATGAC
>Ga0208219_1000040_pt1 | contig 62864 bp, 64 predicted proteins | sample NGESurshal072012_7_FD_184469 | JGI IMG/M metagenome (GOLD analysis project Ga0208219, IMG submission 184469) | Arctic peat soil microbial communities from Barrow, Alaska - NGEE Surface sample 53-2 shallow-072012 (SPAdes) | ecosystem: Environmental > Terrestrial > Soil > Wetlands > Peat ... | reverse complement strand
CTGAGATCCTCGATCTGGGCTGGGGGGATATTCGGACCTAGATCGAAGTCGCCCCTCTGGTAAGCGCTGTCTTCGCTGTCGAGGACGGCCTCGAAGGCGGCGACCGCCGCGGTGTCGAGCTGACCGGCAGTTGCGCGAGCGAGACGCAGCCGCGCAACGCCCGGCGCGATCGCCTCTCGATAAGGACGATCGGAGGTCATCGCGTTGTACGAGTCGGCGACCGCGATGATGCGGGCGAGCAGAGGAATCTCATCACCCGCGAGCCGATCCGGATAGCCCTCGCCGTCGATTCGCTCGTGGTGGTGGCGCACGATCGCGGCGATCTCCGTGTACGTGACCACGTTCGCCAGGACCCGCTCTCCAATGACCGCGTGCTCTTGCATCTGCCTCAGCTCTTCGAGGCTGAGCTTACCGGCCTTTTCCAGTAGCCCAGGCGGAAGACCGACCTTGCCGATGTCGTGCACCAGTCCGACAAGGAAGGCGACCTGTTGCTCGCGTTCCGACAGCGCCATCCGCCTAGCGATGTCGCGCGCGTATACGGCAACAGCAGCCGAGTGGCCGGCCGTATAACGATCGCGGGCGTCGAGTGTCGCGACCATCGCCTTAGCGAACGAAAGGTTCGCTTGCTCGAGCATCTCAACAGAATCGGCACAGTTACTCAACGCCTCGCGTTGCTGTTGGTAAAGAACGAAGACACGGTGCGCAGCGAGTGAGGGAATCAGAAACATTACGAATGTCCACGGCGAAACTTCGCGATACGCGTAAGCAAGGACCGTAATCACCGGCGAGTAGAGCGCAACTGCCACGAGCAGCACCGGCGCCACTGAGCTCAGCATCGCCCGCAGTGACACGGTGCGACGCAAGAGGCCAATGGCAAGGTTGAGGCCAAAATCGGTGAGCGCCTCGGTGAACGAAGCAGCAGCGGCAGCCGCGAGGAAAACGAAGAACGAACTCGTTCGCGGGCCGCCCACGGCGAGCGCGGCGAGTCCTAGCGCCGCGCCAACGAGCGTGCGGGAAGCCGTCCAGACCATCCAGCGGACCAACGGACGATCAACGTCGCGGCGAGTGATGTCGCCGAGCAGGCTGACAGCGCACACAAGCATCGCGGCCAGCGGCCCGAACATTACACCTGCAAACACGAACGGAATGAACGAGACCGAAACTTCGGTCGTCGTCGTGAGCCGCACACTTTGACGTTCGGCGACAAGAGCAATCGCGGCTAGTAGCGCAATGGCAGGCCATGACCCGATCCCGATCCCCATCGCCGCGAGGAGGGCGGCGAGCAGCAGGTCGAGCACGACCAGTCCGGCACCGAAATAGACAATCGATTCCTGCCGGCAAAGGCAACGAACCAAGCGGGATACGCGGGGCGCTCGAATCTGCTGCTCGTGTCTCATGGGGGAAGCTCCGCCGAGTCCCTTGTATCTCACCCTTTTAGGGGATAGCATTGTCATGCCGTCAGTCAACGACCAAGGAGACACCGTCGTGAGCGCTCTGCGCAATCGCATCAGTGGCGCTCTGGGATCCGCCCCGATCCCAGGGTCGATCAAAACCTGGTAAGGATCCGCCGCACGCATTACCGTCTGAAAGACTCATGGCCTGAGATGGCTGCTGCATCCCCCGTTTTAGGGATATCCCGAACGAACGGTCAATAGGCGAGACGACCTTCGCATAGGACAGCCCGACTGTGGCATAGGACAGCCCAACTGTGGCATAGGACAGTCCGACTGTGGCCAGCCGTAAGGTCGGGGACTGACCTCGACCTTTGTCTTGTTGCTTTCCGAGGGAGAACCGAATCAGACTGGAGAATCGGGAAGGAATCAGCATCAGGACCGTGAATCGCCGAGCTGCATACACGTCGCAAAGCCGTCGTCATTTCGCTGATTCGGAGCGGATCGAGTCGGAGCGGCTCGAGTTCGTCTGTGAGTGCCCCGACCCGGACTGTCGCCGGCGCGTTTCCCTGACGCTGGAGGAGTATGAAGCTCGCCGGCCCGATCCGATCATTCATCGCGATCACAGCCCATTGCCGCTGCGCCTCGTCGGCTCGTAGACCGGTCGAGCGAAATGACAGGACCTTCTAGGCCCGTCTGGAGCGCAACCCCGTCTGGTTAGTCAAGGTCATGGCTCCGGTTTCCATGGAGGTGTGCTGCGGTGAAGTTTGATCTGAAGCGTTTGAGCAATCTTGACCGCGCTATCGCGGGCGGCGCCGGTGTCGTGTTCATCGCGGGCTTCCTGCCCTGGTGGGGTTACAGCGGACCGCTCAGCGTGTACAGCACGTCTGTGGACGGCTGGTCCGCCGGGTTCACGGCCTGGCGAGCGCCTGCCGTGGCAGCAGCCGCAGCAGACCTGAAGACCGGTTACCGCCCGGCCGGTGCGTAGGTCGGAGTCGTGCGTTCCTGCCTGACCCAGAAGAGGTCACAGTTCTCACGCTTGCTGCGGCGCCGCGCCAGTTCGGCGAAGCTGGTCTCACTGTTCGCCCGATTTTTGAGGTTCAGTTCCGTGGCGTAATCGAGCGCAGCGCGCTCCCGCGCCTCGGCGCGCTGCTCGAGCTCGGCGCGCCACGACAAACCTGCGCTAGCGCTCGGGGCGCGCCCGCCGAAAGGATGGTTACAGAACAAATCAGACTGCAATAGTGTGGAATAAGCTAGCTCTCCCGCTACAGCAGGACGGCAGGCTTCTCCATATATGCACATCGATCTTTACATAGTTCTCGGAAGCGCCATCGTCGGCCTGCTTGTCGGCATGACGGGCGCCGGCGGGGGCGCGCTCATGACGCCGATGCTGATCCTGCTCTTCAGCGTCAAGCCCTCGGCGGCGATCTCGAGCGATCTCGTCGCCGCCGTCTTGATGCGGCCGGTCGGAGCGGCGGTCCACTTCCGCAGAGGCACCGTCCATCGCGGTCTCGTTCGCTGGCTCGTGCTGGGATCCGTGCCGACGGCCTTCTTGGGGGCGTACCTCCTGCACACGCTCGGTGACTCGACCTCTGCCCAGAACAACATCGAACGCATTCTCGGCGCGGCCCTCCTCCTCGGCGCCGCGGCAATGGTCCTGCGCTACTACCTCGACACCCGCAGTGGTCAGGTCCGCCTTGCCCACGCTCATGAGCTCGTCACCAAGCCGCTCCCGACGCTGCTCATCGGCATGGTCGGCGGAGTGATCGTCGGGATGACATCCGTCGGCGCCGGGTCCCTCATGATCGTGCTGCTCCTCTTCGCCTACCCGGCGATCAGCGCAAAGCGACTCGTAGGCACCGATCTCACTCAGGCGGTGCCGCTGAGTCTCGCAGCCGCACTGGGAGCACTCGTCTTCGGCCACGTCGAGTTCGGCGTCACGACCTCGCTGATCATCGGAGCGATTCCTGCCGTATTCGTGGGCTCGCTCCTCTCCTCGAGCGCACCGGATCGGTGGATCAGACCCATCATCACGTTTGTCATCTTCGCTTCCGGCCTCAAGTACATCGGAATCGACACGAAGACCCTGGGCTGGATCCTCGGCGCCGCCCTCGGGCTTGCCGTCGGTGGCTTCCTGCTCAGGCGCCTGCCGCGAGGCACGCGACTGGCGGCCCCCCCAGCGCGACAAGACTCACCCTGACGGCGGCGCCAGATCCCCATACCGCTCCCGGAGGGAATGGGAACACTCTCGATTCCCCGCCACGTCAGCAGCGAGTCCTTAGCTGTTGTCGGAGAGCTTCTGCACTTCGAGTGCGATTTCCCGCACGGCGTTCTCGAGCGCCTCGGTCCGAACGGCGAGTTCATGGATCGCGATGGACCCTGGTGTCGTCGACAGAAGCGGGTTTCCCCATTTACGCGACGGCCTGCTGGGTCGGATCAGCTTGTTCACCCGCTTTATCAGGGTGTCGGTCAAGGTTTCCAAACGGGCCTCCTCTCTGTTGGCATGAGAGTGCTGGCCCTGCGAGTCGAACTCTGTTTGCCTAAGCCCCTACGCCTCGCGCGCTCAGCGCGTCGGTGTCTCAAGTTGGGCTCCAGCCCGGGGTTCTGGCTACAGGGCCAGTGGAGAACAGCATACGCCGTTTGAGGGCGAAACGGGTGTCTAACCAGTAGACGATCAAGAGCGCTAGGCAGGCGAGCAGAACGACCCGCACGACCCAGCACGCGACAGAGTCAATGGGACTTACCGGCCTTTAAGGCGCTCGGCTTCCTGGCAGCGGGGGCAGATCGAGTGCGAAACGGTCATGCGTTGGTCGATGGTCGAGAGGAGGCCAGGCTCGGCGCCGGTCCACTGCCCGTCGATCTCCAGACTGCCGCACCAGCCACAAACCGTGATGAGGTCCCCAGCCTCATAGACCGTCCAGACCTTGGTCAAGATTTCGCTGCGATCCATGTCGCGCGGCCCCCCGGCTTGCGCTTGCCGCGACAGTTATCGGCAGGTCACCGACAGAGCTTTATGCAGGCCAACCGTCGCGATGGACATGGGCTAGGACCACAACCGCACCGCATCTACGCCGAGTGCGCTGAGCGGGGGACAGCCACGATCATCGCCACTTCGCTCTCTCGCGAAGACTAAGACGTCGACTCCCGTTATTTCGCCAAACCCTCCGACTAGGGCGAGCGCAACGTCAGGCGGCCGCCGAAAGCCGAGCGGCCAGATCGCTCATGCCCAGCGACTCTGCCATGCGCGTGAGCGTGCGCACTTCACCGTGTCGAAGAGCCAGCGTGCCCCCACCCGCCAGGGCCCGGTTCAAAAGGAGCGAGAGATCACGCGCGACCGACGATCGACCAGCCTCCCGAGAGGCAGCTTCCTTCAAGCGGTCCGCATCGGCGCAGCTGACTTCGACACGCCGCCCGGATACATCCAGCACGAGCTCCGCCTCCGCGGCCACGACCGACCGCCGCTCGGCGCCCAATGATGCCGCCCGCATGACGAATAGCCTACTCCGAGCCACCGTCCGCGGCGCTGCCGCTGGGTTTCACGCGCGCCTAGGAGGATTCCCCTCCTTCGAGGAGTAATCCGGTGGTCCATGCGCTTCCGGCTGGCACTGGCGGGAGCGCTCGCGGCGGGTCTGGCGGCAGCCACGACGGCGAGCGCACTGAATCCGCAGCACGCGGGGCTGCAGGTCGCCCTGCGCGCGCAAGGCCTGTACGACGGGCCGATCGACGCGATCGTCGGGCCGCGCACGGTCGCCGGCATCCGCGAGTTCCAGCGTACGCACGGCTTGAAGGTGACCGGGCTCGCCGACGCGCGCATGCGCCGCGCGCTCGGCCCGTTTGGTACGCCGCTCTTCGGCGCGCGCACGATCTCGCGCGGCGAGTTCGGCTGGGACGTCGCCGTCCTCCAGTTCCTGCTCGTCCGCCACGGCATCGGCGTGCCGGTGAACGGTTACGTCGACGGGCCGACGATCCGCGGCATCCGCCGCTACCAGGGCGAGCTCCATCTCGCCGCCGACGGCGTCGCCGGCCGCGCGACGTTCACCGCCCTCGGTTTGCAGACGCGCATTCCGGTGCGCGCGGTACGCGTGTCGATGCGGCTCTACGTCGTCAAGCCGGGCGACTCGCTCACCGCGATCGCCCGCAGGTCGCACACGACGCCGACGAGGCTCGCGCGATTGAACGGCCTGAATCCGCGTCGGTATCTGTTGATCGGCGCGAAGCTGCGCCTGCCGGCGTCGGTGTCATCGGCGTCGCGCTCCGTGTCCGTGTCGGCGACGGACGCGACGGCCGTGCGCGCATCGATCGACCAATGGGCGGCGCACTACGGCGTCAACCCCAGCCTCGCCCGCGCGCTCGCGTGGATGGAGTCGGGCTACCAGAACGACGTCGTCTCCTCCGTCGGCGCGCAAGGCATCATGCAGCTCCTCCCGTCCACGTGGAAGTACGTCGAGAACGTGCTCATCGGCCACCCGGTCGCGCACACGGCCGACGGGAACGTCGAAGTCGGCGTCGCGCTGATCCACCATCTCCTCGGTGTCTTCGGCGGGAACGAGCGGCTCGCGCTCGCCGCCTGGTACCAGGGGGAGCGCGCCGTTCGGACGCACGGCCTGTACAAGGTGAGCAAGATCTTCGTCTCCGATGTGGAGGCTCTGAAGACCAGGATGTAATTAGGATCGCGGGCGGCATGAAGATCGCCGTCTGCGTCAAGCACGTTCCGGAGGGCCACGGCCGGATCGATCCTGGCTCGAAGCGCCTCGACCGATCGGGTGAGGGCGCCCTGAACCACTTCGACGCGAACGCGGTCGAGGAGGCGCTGCGGCTCAAGGGCGACGGCGACGGCGAGGTGGTTGTCGTCTCCATGGGGCCGGAGAAGGCGGCCGACTCCCTCCGCAAGGCGCTCGCGATGGGCGCCGACCGGGCGGTGCTCGTTAGCGACTCGGCGCTTGTCGGCTCTGATCTCGTGGCCACGAGTAAGGTCCTCGCGGGCGCGCTCGCGCGCGAGGGGGCCGATCTCGTCCTCTTCGGGCAGCAGGCCGAGGACGCTGACGGCGCCGTCCTCTGGGCCGCCGTCGCCGAGCGCTTGCGCCGGCCGGTCGTCTCGCAGGCGGCCGAGGTCACGGTCACGGGCGACATGGTGCGCGTGAAGCGGCAGACCGAGTTCGGATACGACGTGATCGAGACCCGGCTCCCCGCGGTCGTCGCGGTCAGCGACGCGATCAACGAGCCGCGCTACCCGTCCCTGAAGGGGATCATGGGCGCGAAGAAGAAGCCGTTCGAGACGCTCACCCTCGCGGACACCGGCGTCGACGCCGCGGACGCGGGCGAGGCGGGATCGAAGACCGAGGTGCTCGCGCTCGGCAACCCGCCCGCGCGCGGCGACTCCCGCAAGATCGAGGGCGACGCGAACGCGGCGCAGGCGATCGTCGACTTCCTCGCGGAGAGGCGCCTCGTATGAGCACGCTCGTCTTCCTCGAGCATCACGGCGGCGAGTTGCAGAAGGGATCGCTCGGCGTGCTCGCGAAGGCTGCGTTGCTCGGCGACGCCGATGCGGTGCTCGTCGGCGGTGGCGTGTCCGCGCTCGCCGCTGAAGCGGGCACGTATGGCGCGAAGAAGGTCCACGTTGCCGACGATGCATCGCTCGACCCGCCGCTGCCACAGGCGCGCGTCGACGTGATCGCGAAGGTCGTCGCCGACGGCGGCTACGACACGGTGCTGTTCGCGAACTCCGTCCTCGCGGCCGACATCGCGGCCGGGCTCGCTGCACGCCTCGACGCAGGCCTCAACTGGGATCTCGTCGACCTCACGAGCGACTTCGTCGGCAAGCGTCCCGCGCTGCAGGACTCCGTCCTCGTCGACGTCGGCTGGAAGGCGACACCGCGGCTCGGGCTCTTCCGCGCCGGCTCCTTTGATGCTGTACCTCAGGCGCGTAGCGCAGGCGGCGCGCCGCAGGTCGTGCAGGTCGCCGTCGAGCTCGAGGAGCACTCGCGCGCGGCGACGATCGTCGACCAGCAGCTGGAGGAGGCGAGCGGCCCGTCGATCGAGGACGCGGACGTGATCGTCGCCGGCGGTCGCGGGCTCGGCGCGCCCGAGAACTTCACGCTCGCGGAGGAGCTCGCCCGGGCGCTCGGCGGCGCGGTCGGCGCGACGCGCGCGGTCGTCGACGCGGGTTGGTACCCGTACTCGGCGCAGATCGGTCAGACCGGCAAGACGGTGTCGCCGAAGCTCTACGTCGCGCTCGGCATCTCCGGCGCCATCCAGCACAAGGTCGGCATGCAGAACTCGAGCGTCATCGTCGCGATCAACAAGGACGCGAACGCGCCTATCTTCGAGTTCTCCGACCTTGGCGTCGTCGGCGACGTGCACGAGATCGTGCCGAAGCTGACCGAGCTCGTGAACCAGCGCAAGAGCTCGTGACCGTCCGGGCGTCCGACTTCCCGCCGCCGTTCGCGGCGGCCGAGTTCGTCGGCGACCCGACCGACCCGATCGACGAGCGCATCGAGGTCGGCGTGCTCATCGTCGGCGCCGGACCGGCCGGGCTCGCGTGCGCGATCCGCCTCGGCCAACTCCTCGAGCAGCACCCGGAGGTGGCGGAGCGGCTCGGGGACGTGCCGGTCGCGCTGCTCGAGAAGGGCAAGCAGCCCGGCTCGCATCTCCTCTCCGGCGCCGTCGTCAACCCACGCGCGCTGCGCAAGCTCGGCTACCGCATGGAAGACCTGCCGTCGTACGGGCCGGTGCACAACGAGTCCGTGTACGTGCTCACGGGTCGCAACGCATTGCGCATCCCGCCGCCGCCGACGATGCGCAACCACGGCAACTGGGTGTTCTCGCTCTCGCGCCTCGGCCGCTGGCTCGGCGAGCGCGCGGAGGAGGGCGGAACGACGATCCTTCCCGAGACGACGGCGGAGAAGCTGCTCGTCGCGCACGGCCGCGTCGTCGGCGTGCGCACCGGCGACAAGGGGCGCGGTCGTGACGGCGAGCCGCTCGGCAACTACGAGCCCGGTGCGGACCTCGTCGCGAAGGTGACCGTCCTCGCGGAGGGGACGCAGGGCCATCTCACCGGCGTCGCGCTCGACCACTTCGGGCTGCGCGGCAACGAGCCGCAGGTGTGGGAGCTCGGCGTCAAAGAGGTCTGGAAGGTTCCGCGCAAGCTCGACCGCGTCATCCACACGATGGGCTGGCCGCTGCGAACGGCCGCGAAGTACCGCGAGTTCGGCGGCTCGTTCATCTACCCGATGGGCGACGACATGCTCACCATTGGGATGGTGGTCGGCCTCGACTATCGCGACGTCGAGGTCTCGGCGCACGACCTGCTGCAGGAGCTGAAGACGCATCCGAAAATTCGCAAGCTGCTCGAGGGTGGCGAGCGCGTGGCGTGGGGCGCGAAGACGATCCCGAGCGGCGGCTTCCACTCGTTGCCGACTCGGTTGCACGCGCCCGGGCTGCTGTTGTGCGGCGACGGCGTCGGGCTCGTCAACATCGCGCGGCTGAAAGGCGTGCACTACGCGATCGAGTCGGGCCGTCTCGCGGCCGAGTCCGCGTTCGCGTCGTTGCAGCGTGGCGCGACGCCGGCGACGGCGCTCGGCTCGTACGACGACGCGATCCGCTCGAGCTTCATCTGGGACGACCTGCGCGAGGTGCGCGACATGCGGCAGGTGTTCGGCCGCGGCTTCTTCGTCGGCGGCGCGCTCGCGAGTGCGATGACGATGTCGAAGGGACGCCTCGCGCCGGGCAAGCTGCAGGCAGAGCCGGACGCGGATCAGCCGCTGCTGCGCACCGACCGCGGCTCGCGCTATCCGGGCCCGGACGGGGTCCTCACGTTCGACAAGCTCTCGTCCGTCTTCCTCTCGGGGAACAAGACGCGCGACGACCAGCCGAACCACATCCGCATCGAGCGGCGAGTTCCCCGCGACGTGGCCGATCTCTGGATCAACATGTGCCCGGCGCACGTGTACGAGCTCGGCACCGAGGGCGGCGACGGCACCGTGACCGTGCAGCTCGCACCCTCGAACTGCGTCCAGTGCGGCGCGATCACCGCCAAGGGCGGGCGCCTCACCCCGCCCGAGGGCGGGTCCGGGCCGGAATACACCAACACCTGACGGTTGGTGTCTGACACCGTTCCGGTGTCAGACACCGTTTCTCCACGGAGACGGCACAGTTCTTGACGGAAGCTGAGGCGGTGGGCCGTCCGCCTCGTCCAACCGCCGCCGGCATTTACCACGTGGGCACGAAGGCGCCGACCGGTCTCCCGTTCTTCCACGCCATCGAGGACTACTACGTCTTCATGGCATATCTCAGCTCGGCGATCCTCTTCGAACGCCTGACGTGCCTCGCGTTCTGCCTCATGACCACGCATTACCACTTGCTCTTCGATGCGCCGGACGGTGCAATACCGCGGGCGATGAAGCAGCTCAACTGGCGCTACGCCCGGTCCGTCAACGAGCGCCTCGGCGGGCGAGGGCACGTCGTCGGCAGCCGCTACTTCTGCGTCCCGGTGTCAGACACCGATCAGCTGCTGGCGGAGTTCAAGTACATCGCCCGCAACCCGGTCAAGGCCGGCCTGTGCGACGCACCGGAGGATTGGCGCTGGAGCAGCTACGCGGGCGCGGTCGGGCTCGAATCGGAGTTCGGCTTCGTCGATTCGCGGCTTGTCGTCGCCGCGATCGGCGGGAAGCTGGAATCGCTACGGGCCTACGTCGACGGTGTCTGACACCTAATTGACTTGATTTACAGAGGTCTTACGCGTTCTTTCCGGCCTTGGAGGGATCATGTGGGCGTGACTCGCCGTCGCTTCGCGGCCCTGGCCGTCGTGCTCGTCTCGGTCAACGTCTTCTTCTGGCTCGCCGGGAGTGGCTTCGCGCTCCCCGGCACGGGCGGGATCATCCAGACGCTCCTCGGCGGGCGCATGATCCGCGCCGAGGTCGTCTGGCAGGCGCCGGACGGGACTATCCGCGACACCCAGCTCTATCGGGGCGTCATCACGGCCGTCGCGCCCGGCTCGGTCACGCTCCGCGAAAGGGACCGCCCGGCTGACGTCATTCCGGTCGCCCCGGACGCGACGGTGCGCATCGGCGCGCAGGTCGAGACGACGTCGCAGCTGAGGCGCGGGATGCGCGTCGTCATCGCGCGGGGCGCGAATGAGCCGGCGGACACGATCCAGGTCGAGGGCTTCGGCGGCTGAACGTGACTGGGGCAGGGACCGGGGGCGTCCTTCTGCTCGTCGAAGACGACGACGCGATCGGCCGGCTCGTCAAGTCGTACCTCGAGCAGCAGGACGGTTGGCGCGTACTGTGGCTGCGCACCGGCGAGGAGGCGATCGCCGAGCTACGCCGCCATCCAGTGCGGCTCGTCGTGCTCGACCTCGGGCTTCCCGGTATCGACGGCTTCGAGGTCTGCCGCACGCTCCGCGCGCACTCGAAGGTCCCGATCGTGATGCTCACCGCGCGCGACGAGGAGCCCGACCGCGTCGCTGGCCTCGAGCTCGGCGCCGACGACTACGTCTCGAAGCCGTTCTCGCCGCGCGAGCTCGCAGCGCGCATCAAGGCGATCCTGCGCCGGGCCGAGCATCGCGACCCGGCCGAGGTGCTCGTCTCCGGGCCGATTGAGCTGCGCCGCGACGAGCACGACGTCACCGTCGACGGATCCGCGGTCGACCTGACGAGCAAGGAGTTCGACCTGCTCGCGTGCTTCCTCGAGCATCCCGGCATCGTGCTGTCGCGCGAGCGCCTGCTCGACCTCGTCTGGGGGATGACCTACCCGGGTGGAACACGGACGGTCGATGTCCACGTCGCGCAGCTACGCCGCAAGCTCGGCAACCCGGAGACCATCCGCACCGTGCGCGGGTCCGGGTACAAGCTCGTCGCTGCGTAAGCTTTTGAGCATGACGAGCCTGCGCACGAGGCTCTTCCGGGCGATCACGCTGATCGTCGTGCTGTGCGTCGGGCTGACGCTCGCGCTCGGCCTGCTGCTGACGCGCCGCGCGGTCGACCGGGCGACGCTCGACGACGTCGCGCACCAGGCGGCGCTCATCGCCGAGCGCGAGCGCGTCGCCGTCTCGCCGTTCACGTACCTGAAGCCGCTGCGGCCGTATCTGAAGAAGCAGCACGAGAGCTACCGCACGAGCGCGGCGGCGCTGCCGACGTCGGCGCAGGACGCGCTGCTGCACAACGTGCCCGCGCAGGGCTCCGTGACGATCGACGGCACGGCGTACTTCTTCGCCGCGCAGCCGGTCGAGGGCCAGGCGTTCGTCCTCCTACGGCCGAAGAGCGTGACGAAGTCGCAGTGGTCGCCCTTCGTGTGGGCGCTGCTGATCGCGGCGCTCGCAGGCGCACTGCTGGCGGGCGTGGCCGCGCTCCTGCTTGCGCGCCGCATCGCCGGGCCCGTGCATCGCGTGGCGGAGGCGGCGCGCACCCTCGCGCGCGGCACGCGTCCCGAGCCGGTGCCGGTCGAGGGCGCGGCGGAGCTCGCAACCCTTGCTGCCGCGTTCAACGATCTCGCCGAGCAGCTGGCGCGTGCGCAGGAGGCGGAACGGTCGTTCCTGCTCTCGGTCAGCCACGAGCTGAAGACGCCGCTGACCGCGATCCGTGGCTGGGCCGAGGCGCTCGGAGAGGGAGCGGTGGACGCGCACGACGCGGCGGAGACGGTCGCCGCCGAATCGGCGCGGCTCGAGCGGCTCGTCGGCGACCTCCTCGATCTCGCGCGCATGAACCGCACCGACTTCAGCGTCCATCCGAGCGAGGTCGACCTCGCCGAGGTGGCGGACGACGCCGTCCGCCGCTACCAGCAGCAGGCGACCGCGTTCGGCGTCGACCTCGTGGCGGTGTCGGAGGGGACCGCCCCCGCGTTCGCCGACGCCGACCGCGCGCTGCAGGTGGTGTCGAACCTTGTCGAGAACGCGCTGCGGCTAACGCCGCGTGGCGGAGAGGTGCGCGTCGTCACGGCTCCCGGCGTCCTGCGCGTCGAGGACACGGGGCCGGGCCTCCAGCCCGAGGAGCGCAACCGCGCCTTCGAGCGCTTCTACCTGCACGAGCGGTACGGCCGCGAGCGCGCAGTCGGTACGGGTCTCGGTCTCGCGATCGTGAAGGAGCTGACCGAGGCGATGGGCGGACGCGTGGAAGTCGTGAGCGAACCGGGACGCTTGACCGCATTCACCGTGGAGCTCCCACGACCGGTAACAGTTACGGTCACCGTTGGCTGACGAGTTGCCGACGCCGACGCGGGACGACGTCGAGCGCGCCCGCGGCGTCCTCGCCGGCCGGATCCACCGCACGCCCACGTTCTCCTCGGCCGCGCTCGGCGCGCACCTGAAGGCCGAGCTCTTCCAGAAGACGGGCTCGTTCAAGGCGCGCGGCGCGTTGAACCGCGTCGCCGCACTCACGGCCGACGAGCGCAGCCGCGGCGTCGTCACCTGGTCGGCAGGGAACCACGCGCAGGCGGTGGCGTGGGCGTCCGCGCAATACGGCGTCGACTGCGTCGTCGTCATGAGCATGCACGCGAGCCCCTCGAAGGTGGTCGCCACGCGCGGCTACGGCGCCACCGTCGATCTCGAGGCGCCCGACCACGCGATCGCGTTCGACCGCGCGATGGCGATCGTCGAGGAGACCGGACGCGTCTTCGTCCATCCGCACAACGATCCGTACGTGATCGCCGGCCACGGGACGCTCGCGCTCGAGATGCTCGAAGACGTCCCCGACCTCGCCACGGTCGTCGTCGGGGTGGGAGGCGGTGGGCTCGTGTCCGGCATCGTCACCGCGCTGGCGGGCCGGGCGCGGATCGTCGCCGTCGAGCCCGAGGGGGCGCAGGCCTTCAGGGCAGGCCTCGAGGCCGGTCACAGCGTCCGGGTCGAGACGAACACCATCGCCGATGGCCTCGCACCCCCGTTTGCGGGTGAGCTGGCCCTCCAGATCTGCCGCGGAGCTGTCGATAGCGTCCTTGTGAGCGAAGACGAAATTGCGGAGGGCATGCGCTTCCTCTATGCCCGCGCGAAGCTCGCCTGCGAGCCCGCCGGAGCCGCCGCTGTCGCGGCGATCCTCGCGGGAAAAGTCGATATCGCAGCCCCGACCGTCGCCATCGTGTCGGGCGGCAACGCGGTAGCCGAACAGGCCGCTGCTATTCTGGGTGGACGATGAAAGCCGGTATTCATCCCGATTACGTGCTGTCGACGGTGACGTGCTCCTGCGGGAATACGTTCCAGGTCCACTCGACCAAGCCGGAGCTGCACGTCGAGATCTGCTCCCAGTGCCACCCCTTCTATACGGGCAAGCAGAAGCTCGTGGACACCGGCGGACGGGTCGAGCGCTTCCAGCGCCGGCTCGAGCGCGCCGAGCGCACCAAGCGCAGTAGCAACTAGGCGACGCCGTGATGACTGTCGGTGGCCAGGCCGTCCTCGAGGGCGTCATGATGCGCAGCCCCGGCAACTGGGCCGTCGCCGTCCGGACGCCCGCGGGCTCGATCGCGCAGGTGACCCGGCCGATCGACTCCGCCATGGCGCGCCACTGGGTCCTGCGCCTGCCCGTCATCCGCGGCGTGATGGCCCTCGGTGAGTCGCTCGCCATCGGTTTCCGCGCGCTCGCCATCTCGGCGAACTACGCCGCGCAGGAAGAGGGTGCCGATCCCGCAGAGGCCGAGAAGGAGCTCTCGCGCGGCGCGCTCATCTTCGCGTTCGCGATCGCCATCGGGTTCGCGGTCGCGCTCTTCAAGGTCACGCCGGGGCTGATCACGGAGGCGCTGCCGATCAAGAGCGGCGGCTGGTTCGTGATCGTCGAGGGCGCGATCCGCGTGTCGATCTTCGTCGCGTATCTCGGCTTGATCTCGCTCCTGCCGGATCTTCGGCGCGTGTTCCAGTATCACGGCGCCGAGCACAAGGCGATCAACGCCTACGAGGCGGGCGAGGAGCTCGACCCCGAAACCGTGCAGCGCTACTCGCTCATCCACCCGCGCTGCGGCACCGCGTTCCTGCTCTGGGTGATGGTGATCGCGGTCTTCGTCTTCGCGTTCTTCGGGCGGCCGGCCTGGTACTGGCTGATCGTCGAGCGCATCGCGCTGCTGCCGTTCATCGCCGGGCTCGCATACGAGCTCATCCGCTTCGCCGGCAAGCATCAGAACCGCGTCGTGATGACGATCCTCGCGCCGGGCCTGTGGCTGCAGCGGCTGACGACGCGCGAGCCGTCGCTCGAGCAGCTCGAGGTGTCGATTCGCGCGCTGCGCGAGGTCCTCGAGCTCGAGGGAACGCGTGACCCGTCCGCTCAGCGCGTGGAGGTCATGGCCTGACGCCGGGGCGTACGAGGCCGACCTCGTACGCATAGATCACGACCTGGACGCGGTCTCGCAGTCCGAGCTTCTGCAGGATCCGCGCCACGTGCGTCTTCGCAGTCGCTTCGCTGATGACGAGGCGCGCGCAGATCTCCGGGTTGGAAAGGCCGGCCGCGAGCAGGTCGAGCACCTCTCGCTCCCGCGGCGTCAGTTCCTCGACCGCCGGCGGGAGGGCCGCGGGCGGCGGAACGTCGCGGCGCGCGAACTCCTCGATCACCGAGCGCGTCACTGCCGGGGCGAGCAGCGCTTCGCCGTTGGCGACGATGCGCACGCCGGCGACGATCTCCTCCGGCGGGGCGTCCTTGAGCATGAACCCGCTCGCGCCGGCGCGGAGCGCCTCGAACACGTACGTGTCGAGGCCGAACGTCGTCAGGATCAGCACCTTCGTCGCAGCGCCGCTGGAGATGATGCGCCGCGTCGCCTCGATCCCATCGAGGACCGGCATCCGCACGTCCATGAGGACGACTTCCGGTCGGAGCCGCCTCGCCGCCGCCACCGCGTCGCTTCCATCCTCCGCCTCGCCGCAGACCGTGAGGCCCGCCTCGCTCTCCAGGATCTTGCGCAGCCCGACGCGGACGAGGGCCTGGTCGTCGACGATGAGGACGCTCGTCATCGGATCGGGAGGAGGACGCGGACGGCGAAGCCACCGGTCGCGCGGCGGGTCGCCTCGAACCGGCCGCCGTACAGGGCGACGCGCTCGCGCATGCCGACGAGCCCGTGGCCACCGCTTGCGACGGCGGCCGCGTCGCCAGGGCCGTCATCGACGATCTCGAGCTCGAGCGAGTCGGCGCCGTACGCGACCCGGACGGTCGCGTGCGCGTCGCCTGCATGCTTCAGAGCGTTCGTCAGCGCCTCCTGGACGATGCGATAGGCAGAGAGCTCGAGTCCGACCGGCAGCTCGCGCGGGTCGCCGTTGATCTCAAGGTCGACGGGAAGCCCTGCTTCGCGGACCTGGGTGACGAGTGTCGGCAGGTCGCGCAGCCCCGGCTGCGGCGTGAGCGGGTCGTCGCCCTCGCTGCGCAACATGCCGACGAGACGGCGCATTTCGGTAAGAGCGGCACGCCCGATGTGCTCGACCGTCTCCAGCACCTCGCGTGTCGGCGACGCCTCGGCGAGCGTGCGCCGCTCCGCGCCGGCCTGCACCACCATCATCGACACGTTGTGCGCGATCGCGTCGTGCAGCTCGCGGGCGATCCGCGCGCGCTCCTCGACCACGGCCTCGCGCGCCACGATGTCCCGCTCCCGCTCCGCGAGGGCGAGGCGGCGCTCGCGGTCTCCGAGCACGTGGCGGATGAGCAGCATCACCACGAGCGTCACGACACCGAACGGAACGACGCTGTTCGGCTTGCCGTAGCCCGCGATCGCGGGGAAGAGATTCGACGCGAAGACATACGCAGCGCCGAGCGCGAACCGCCTTTTCGACGTCCACACGGTGAGGCCGTAGAGAACGCAGAACCATGCAACCGACGTGGCGATGATCTGAACGTCGCGCGAGATCGTGAACTGGGCGAGGCTGGCCGTCTGTCCGACGATGCCCGCGCCGAGGGGATAGCGGCGGCGGAGGGTGAGAGCGGCTGCCAGGATCGGTGCGACGAGCGCCGCCAGGAGCCGGTGCCCGCCGGCGTCGTGTGTCGTCCACACCTCCGTCTCGCCAATGGCGAGCAGGACGGCTGCGAGGGCGCGGTCGAGCGTCACCGGCGACATGGACGGGACGCTAGTCGGCCCGGCGCGCGGTGTCATCAGCCGATCGGCTGACACGAAGATCGCCCGCTCCGCCGATGACGGTGAGGCGGCGGCTCCCTAGCGTCGAGGAGGTCAGCGACCGAAGGAGCAATCCCATGACTGCACGTCTGCACGACCGTCTCTTCGCCGCTTGCGGCATCCTCTTCGTCGTCCTCGAGCTCGGCGGCGCCTTCATCGCCATGGGCACGGGGAAGACCCATGGCCTCACCGTCTCGAGCACGACCTCCGACATCGCGACGGCGCTGGCCCGCCCCGTCGGCACGGGAACGTGGGTCGGCGCGTACATGGAGATCGTCAGCGTCTTCTTCTTCCTCGCATTCGCGGTATGGGTGACCGAGAAGCTCGGCGCCGGCGTGCTCGGCTCAGTCGCGCGCTTGACCGCCGCGGCGTACGCGGGGGCGACGATCGTCTCGCTCGGGATCGGCGACGCGATCTCGTACGGTGCGGGCCGCGGCATGGCCGTGCCCGTGGCGCGTGGGCTCGTCATCGCGAACGAGGCCGCCTATGTGTGCTCGTGGTTCGTCATCGCCGGTTTCCTCGCCGCCGTCGGCCTCCTCGCGCTCCAGGCGGGGCGGCGCTTCGCCGGCCGCAGCGCGCTCGCGATCGTCGCGCTCACGCTTGTCCTCACGCCGCTCTCGGTCGACAACCTCGGCCAGTTCACGCAGCTGCTGTGGCCGATCTGGGTCGTGTGCGTGAGCATCGGGCTCGTCCGGCGCGAGCCGCGCCGCGTTGTCACGCCCGCTGTGGCCTGACGCGCGGCACCCATGCCCGGCGGTACGTTGCTTACGCATCCAACGAACGAAGGGAGCGTCATGGCAACGGACCGCCGGGCAGAGGTGACATGGAACGGGAGCCTGCTCGAAGGGAGCGGGACGATCGATTCGTCGACGAGTGGCGTAATCGGCGGCCAGACGGTCAGCTGGAAGGCGCGCTCCACGGACGAGGCCGGCGGCAGCACGAGCCCCGAGGAGTTGATCGCCGCCGCGCACGCCGCGTGCTTCTCGATGGCGCTTGCGGCCGGGCTGTCGAAGGAAGGCCATCCGCCCGACGCACTGAAGACGTCCGCGACCGTGACGTTCCAGCCGGGCGAGGGGATCGCAAAGATCGCGCTCGCCGTCGAGGGAACGGTGCCGGGGATCGACGCGGCCGCGTTTCAGGCCGCCGCCGAGGGCGCGAAGGCGAACTGCCCGGTCTCGAAGGCGCTCGTCGGCGTCCCCGAGATCACGCTCGAAGCGCGTCTCGCGTAAGCGAGGTCATCAGCTCGAGCTCCGGCTCGTACACGTGCGCCGTCTTCACGTGTAGGACGAGCGCGCCTACCGTGGCACCGAGCTCGGTCGCGACGTGCACCTGCAGCGCCGCCAGTTCGACGAGGTTCCCGTAGGCCTTCTTGCCGAAGTCGAGGCTGTGCGCGTACACGATCAGTTCGACCGCGCCGTCGCGGAGCCAGAAGTCGAGCATGCTGACGCAGGGGATGTACGTCGTGTCCGTGTGCGGCTGGAACGTCGTGATGGTCGCGTCGCGGCACTCCGGGTTCGCGCGTAGCCGCTCGACCACCCATGCGACCTGGTCGCGTCCGCCGCCCTCGTAGTTGAAGAGCCGCACGGCGTAGCTCGCCGCGCCGCCGAGCTCCGGCACGGTCTTCTGGACGAAGAAGTTCTCGTGCATCCACCGCAGCCATTCCGGGTCTCCGAGCTCGGCGATCAACGCGTCGGCGGGATCCGGGTGCGCGACCGAGAGCGTCAGCAGCGCGAGCTCGCGCGTCGGTGCGCCGTCCCAGGCGGCGTCGGCGCCGTACTCCACGATCCGGCGTGCGACCTCGAGCCACGCGTCTCCGAGCGTCTGCGCCTCGACGAGCTCCACGAGAGGAACGCTACCCGTCCATCCTCGTGACCCCGCAAGACACGTCCGGGGCCAGGCCCCGTTATGGATGTGTGAAGAAAGGCGCACGGGTCGCGGCCGCCGCCTATGTACAGAAGGCGCACCGATCGAATCGGCACACAGTTGTGACAACGACGTATCGGGGCCTGGCCCCAGTCGTGGCCTGTTGGGCCACTACCCTGTGCGGTGAAACATGGATGCCACGCTGGACAACCTCGTCGACGAGATTGAGCGCAACTACGCGGAGACGCAGGCGCGCATGTCCGATCCGACTTTGCACAACGACCGCCGCGAGGCGGCCGACGTCGGACGCCGTCTGAAGGAGCTGGAGGCGCCGCATCGCCTCGCGCAGGAGTGGCGCGCCGCCCGCGACGACCTCGAGGCCGCGCGCGAGGACTCGGACCTGCGCGAGCTCGTGCCCGAGCTGGAAGAGCGCACGACGCACCTCGAGCAAGAGCTCCGCCAGGCGCTCGTCCCGACCGATCCCGCCGACCGCAAGGACGTCATCCTCGAAGTCCGGCAGGGCGTCGGCGGCGACGAGGCTGCGCTGTGGGCCGGCGACATCTACCGCATGCTCGCTCGCTACGCCGAGCGGCGCGGGTTCAAGGTCGAGGAGCTCGGATCGAGCCCGAGCGACGGCGGCGGCTACAAGGAGGTCACGTTCGCGGTCAAGGGCGACGGGGCCTACTCGATCTTCAAGTACGAGGGCGGCACGCACCGCGTGCAGCGCGTCCCCGAGACAGAGAGCCAGGGCCGCATCCACACCTCGACGGCGACCGTCGCCGTCATGCCGGAAGCGGAGGAAGTCGAGATCGAAATCGATCCGAACGATCTGAAGATCGACGTCTACCGCTCGACAGGCCCCGGCGGCCAGTCGGTGAACACGACCGACTCCGCCGTCCGCATCACGCACCTGCCGACCGGTGTCGTCGTCTCGATGCAGGACGAGAAGTCGCAGCTCCAGAACAAGGACAAGGCGATGCGCGTTCTCCGTGCGCGGCTGTACGACCGCGAGCTGGAGCGGCAGCGCGCAGAGCTCGACGCGACGCGGAGCCTGCAGATCGGCACCGGCGCGCGCGCGGAGAAGATCCGCACCTACAACTTCCCGGAGAACCGCGTCACCGACCATCGCATCAAGCTGACGCAGCACCAGCTCGACCGCGTGCTACAGGGCGAGCTCGAGCCTTTCACCGAAGCGCTGACGGCGGAAGAGCGGCAGCGCGCGCTCGCGTGACCGTTCGCGAGGCGATCGCGGACGCGGAACGGCGTCTTGCCGCCGCGGGCGTCGACACGCCGCGTGTGGATGCCGAGCTGCTCGTCGCGCACGTGCTCGGCGTCTCGCGCACGCAGCTGTACGCCGACCTCGACCGCGAGGTCGACGGGCTCGAGCCGCTGCTGGCGCGGCGGGAAAGCCGCGAACCGCTCGCGTACGTCCTCGGCGATTGGGGCTTCCGCCGCCTGACGTTGAAGACCGACGCGCGCGCGCTCGTCCCGCGGCCCGAGACGGAGGTCGTCGTCGAACGCGCGCTGGCGCTGATCGACGGGGTGAAGGCGCCCCGCGTTCTGGACGTGGGGGTCGGCTCTGGCGCGATCGCGCTGGCACTCAAGGACGAGCGCCCGGATGCACACGTGACCGGGGTCGACGAGTCGGAGTCGGCGCTCGCGCTCGCGCGCGAGAACGCGGAGCAGCTCGGCCTCGACGTCGACCTGCGGCTCGGCGGCCTCGAAGCCGCCCAGGACGGCTGGGACCTCGTCGTCTCCAACCCGCCGTACGTCGACACGCTCGACGGTCTCCAGCCGGAGCTGCGCTTCGAGCCGGAGATGGCGCTCGTCGGTTCGGGGCTGCACGAGCGCCTCGCCGAGGAGGCCCGGACGCGCGCGCTCGTGCTCGAGGTCGGCGCGGGCCAAGCAGAGCGCGTCGCTGCGGCGCTCGCGGCGCTCGCGTACAGAAACGTCCGGATTACGGCAGATTTGAGCGGGATTGCGAGAGTCGTGGAAGGGGAACGTTGAACAGCGTGCATGCAGCGGTCGCCGCACTCCGCGCGCGCCGGCCGGTGATCCTCCCAACGGACACGGTCTACGGCCTGTGCGCACTGCCGTTCCGGCCCGAGCCGGTCGAGCGCCTCTTCCGCCTGAAGGGGCGGGACATGTCGAAGCCGATCGCCCTGCTCGCGGCCAATCTCGACGCGCTCCTGCTCGTGCTCCCCGAGCTCGACGTGACGCTCACCGAGGGGTTGCTCCCGGGGCCGTACACGCTCGTCGTCCCCAACCCGGAGCACCGCTTCCCGTGGCTGACCGGCGACAACCCGGATGCGATCGGCGTCCGCGTCCCCGAGCTACCGCTGGAGGCCGCAGCGGTGCTGCGCGAGGTGGGCGTGGTCTGCGCGACGAGCGCGAACGCGGCGGGCGGGCCGAATCCGCGCCGGGTTCAGGACGTGCCGGAGGAGATCCGGAATGCCTGCGGCGCCGTCATCGACGCCGGCGAGCTACCGGGCACGCCGTCGACGGTGCTCGACCTCACCGGCGATGAGCCGCTTGTGTTGCGCGAAGGCGCAGCGCGACCGTAGCCTGGCCGACGTTCCCGGCGGCGTCGTAGGCCTTCACCACGAGGTTGAAGCTCCCCTTGGGCAGGATCGCGAGCGAGAACGTGTACGGCGCGGCGTAGTCGGTCCCGATGAGGACGCCGTTCGCGTACAGCTCGACCTTGGCGACGCCGACGTCGTCGGTCGCCTGGGCGACGAGTGTCCCGTTCGCAATCGACGCGATGCTCACCGTCGGAGCGGTTGCGTCGGGGCACGCAGTCAGCGTCCCCGCGCGCGCCGCGGCCATCGCAGTCCGCACCGCGTCGAGTGACGACTTCGGTGTCCCGTCGGAGTAGAAGAGCCCCGACTGCCAGCCGGGGAGGCCGGCCTCGTCCTCGACGTGGAAGAGCATGATCCCGACGACGTTGGGCTGACACATCGCGAGCTTGATCGCCTGAACGTAGTAGGCCGCCTGCGTCGTCTCGTCCACGGGCTTCGCCGCCGCGCTCTCGTGGCCGGTGTAGTTCGGAGCCTCGTTCGGCGGGATGACGGACTCGACGCCGTACTCGCCATACACGATCGGCAGCGTCGAGCCGGGCTGAGTCGTGCCGTCGAACGCCTGGCCGAGCGCGGCGACGAGCTTCGGATAGTCGCCCTCGGTGATCGTGTTCGAGTTCGGATGCGACATGCTCGGCGGCATCGTGGAGTTGTCGCCGTAGATGTGCTCGTCGAAGACGTCCATGATCGGCCGCGTCCGCTTGCTCGCGCGGTACGCGCGACCCATGTCGCGGATGAACACGATGGGCGAGTGTGAGGGACGGTTCTTCGGGTTGTCGGTCCCGTGTGAGTCCAGCGCCCCGCCGATGACGGTCACGTTCGGCCGGACGGCCTTGATGGCGTCGTACGTGTCCGCGAGCAGCGCCTCGTAGGCGGACGCCGCGATGTCGGCGCCGCGCGTGTCGAACTGCGGCTGCCAGTAGTAGGACGAGTTGGGCTCGTTGCCGACGATGAACGTCGTGACGCTGGGAAGCGCGAGGACGACGTTTTGCGCAAAGGTCGCGAACTCCGACTGCAGGATGGGGTCCTCCGGCGCCTGGACCGAGTTCACGTTGTAGATCGAGACCACCGGCCGGATCCCTCGCGCCTCGGCGGCGGCCGCGGCGTTTCGGAGCTTCGCGGCGATCATCGGGTCGAGCTGCGTGTTGCCCGACACCCATTGCGCCGTCATGCGAATCGAGTCGAAGCCGGCCTGCTGCGCGAGGTTCATCTGTGCGGTCGGGTCGCCCCAGACCGCGCCGTCCTCGGCGGCCCCCACGAAGAGGTTGGGGCCGGCGAACGCGGCAGGCGTGATCACGAGGGCGGTCGCGAGGACCGCGAGAAGTCGCAGAGAGCCCACGTCCTGTCTATCGGCCCGAACCCGTGATCGCTGGAGGACTGGTTACCATCCTCCCGATGGCGCTGGCCCAGGAGACGTTCGAGCACCTGAAGACCGCGGGCCTGGCGGACGTCGATCCCGACATCGCCTCGCTGCTGACGAGGGAGTTGGAGCGCGAGCGGGGCCAGCTTGAACTGATCGCGTCCGAGAACTTCACCTGGCCGGCGGTGTTCGAGGCGGTCGGGTCGGTGCCGACGAACAAGTACGCCGAGGGGTATCCCGGGCGCCGCTACTACGGCGGCTGCGAGGTCGTGGACGAGATCGAAGAGCTCGCGATCGACCGCGCGAAGGCGCTGTTCGGCGCCGAGCACGCGAACGTCCAGCCGCACGCGGGCGCCCAGACGAACATGGCGGTGTACGCGGCCACGATGGAGCCCGGCGACACACTGCTGGCGCTGCGGCTCGACCAGGGCGGCCACCTGACGCACGGCCACAAGGTCAACTTCTCGGGCCGGCTGTACAACGTCGTCCACTATGGAGTCTCGCGCGAGACGATGACGGTCGACTACGACGAGGTGCTGCGGCTGGCGAAGGAGGCGCGGCCGAAGGTGATCGTGTGCGGCGGCTCCGCGTATCCGCGCACGGTCGAGGCCGACCGTTTCCGTGCGATCGCGGACGAGGTCGGCGCGCTCCTGCTCTGCGACATGGCGCACTTCGCCGGGCTCGTCGCCGCCGGTCTCGTGCCGAGCCCGGTCGAGCACTGCGACTTCGTTTCGTCGACGACGCACAAGACGCTCGCGGGGCCGCGCGGCGGGTTCGTCCTCTGCCGCGAGGAGCACGCGAAGGCGCTCGACAGCGCAGTGATGCCGGGCATGCAGGGCGGGCCGCTGATGCACACGATCGCTGCGAAGGCGACGTGCTTCCGCATTGCGATGTCGGACGCGTTCCGGTCCTATCAGTCGCAGATCCGCGCGAACGCCGACGCGCTCGGCGAGGCGCTGCTGGAGAGCGGGCTCGAGCTCGTCACGGGCGGCACGGACACGCACCTGCTGCTCATCGATCTGCGCGAGTCCGACTGGACCGGCAAGGACGCGGAAGAACGCCTCGCCGAGGTGAACGTGACGGTCAATCGCAACACCGTCCCGTTCGACGAGCGCTCGCCCTTCGTGACCTCGGGCGTTCGAGTCGGCACGCCGGCGATGACGATGCGCGGCTTCGACGAGGAGGACTTCCGCGAGACCGGCCGCATCATTGCCGAGGCGCTGGTGGAGTCGCCCGACGTCGACGGCCTTCGCTCGCGCGTCGCCGCGTTGTGCCAGAAGCGGCCGCTCTATCCCGGCTGGCGCGGCTACACAAGCTTCAGGTGATCGAGACGCGCCGGCTCACGGTCGTCGAGCACCCGCTCGTCCAGCACAAGCTGAGCTACCTGCGCGACAAGGAGACGCCGACCGTCCACTTCCGCAAGCTCGCGAACGAGATCACGCTGCTGCTCACGTACGAGGCGACGAAGGAGTTCCCCACCGAGGACTACGACATCGAGACGCCGCTCGAGCCGATGACCGCGCAGCGGATCTCCGGGAAGAAGGTCGCCGTCTGCCCGGTGCTGCGCGCCGGCGTCGGGATGCTCGACGGCGTGCTCTCGCTCGTGTCGAGCGCGCGCGTCGGGTTCATCGGCATGTACCGCGACGAGAAGACGCTCGAGCCGGTGCAGTACTACTCGAAGCTTCCGACCGATCTCGCCGACCGCGACGCGATCGTGCTCGACCCGATGCTGGCGACGGGACACTCGAGCGCCGCGGCGATCGACGCGGTGAAGGAGGCCGGCGCGCAGTCGGTGACGCTCGTCTGCATCGTCGCCGCTCCGCCCGGCGTCGAGCACGTGCACGAGCGGCATCCGGACGTGCACATCGTCTGTGCCGCCCTCGACCGCGGTCTCGACGAGCGCGGCTACATCGTCCCGGGACTCGGCGATGCGGGAGACCGGCTCTACGGCACGAAATAACTCGTGATGATCGGTGCCGCAGCCGCGCACTACGACGTCCTCGACCAGCTCGACCGGCACCTGCAGGTCGTGTGGGGCGCGCTCGTCGCGCTCGTCATCGTCGTCCTGCTGACGCCGGCGGTGGGCGGGATGGCGCGGCTCCTCGGCGCGGTCGACGCGCCCGGCGGCCGTCGCCTCAACCGCAGCCCGATCCCGCGGCTCGGGGGGGTCGCCCTCTTCCTCGGCATCTTCGTTCCGGCGCTCGCGTTCCTCCACCTCGGCCACCAAACGCGCGGCCTGCTCCTCGGCTCGGCCGTCGCGGTGACCGTCGGCGCGATCGACGACTTCCGCGGGCTGCGGTGGTTCGAGAAGCTCGCCGGCCAGGTGCTCGCGGCCGCCATTCCGGTCGGATTCGGCGTCTGGGTCGACCGCTTCACGTTCCCGGTGATCGGCATCCACACGCTGCCGGCATGGGTCGGAATGCCGCTGACCGTGATGTGGATCGTCGCGATCATGAACATGGTCAACTTCCTCGACGGGATGGACGGCCTCGCCGCAGGCGTCGCCGCGATCGCGGGCGGCACCTTCGCCGTCATCGCGCTCTCGCTCGGGAAGCCGGATGCCGCCGTGCTGTCGGCGATCGTGCTCGGCGCGTCCCTCGGATTCCTGCGGCACAACTTCTATCCGGCGCGGATCTTCATGGGCGACTCGGGCGCGCTCCTCCTTGGCTTCGTGCTCGCGGCCGTGTCGGTGCAGGGCTTGCTGAAGACGGCGGCGACCGTGGCCCTGTTCTTCCCGCTGCTCGTGCTCGCCGTCCCGATCGTGGACACGACGTTCGTCGTCGCGCGGCGGCTGAAGCACGGCCAGCGAGTGTTCGAGGGCGACCAGGCGCATCTGCACCACCGCTTCCTGCGGCGCGGGTTCTCGCAGCCGCAGGCGACGATGACGATCTGGGCTTGGTGCCTGTCCCTCGCCGCCGCGGCGCTCGGCACGCGGTTCCTGCCGATCCACGCGCACGGCAAGTGGCACGTGTGGCCGACGATCGGCGCAACCGCGATCGCGCTGCTCGCGCTTTCGATCTCCGCGTACGTCGTGTACGTGCTCGAGATCGTCAAGATCGCGAACCCGTACCAGCGGCGGCGGGAGCCCGGCGATCCGTTGCGGAAGGCCTCCTAGACACCGCGACGCCGGCGAGACACAGCGCTCCGCCGAGATAGGTGAGCGCTGCGGGCGATTCGTTGAGCCACGCCCAGCCGAGGAGCACCGAGACCGGTGGGACGAGGTACGTCGTCGCCGCCAGACGGCCGGCGTCGGTGCGAGAGAGCGCGAAGCCCCAGGTGATGAAGCCGAGCGCCGTCGGACCGATGCCGAGGTACGTGATCCATCCCGTCGAGCCGCCGTGGGCGGAGCCGAGTTGGTGGACGAGCTGCGGCGCGAACGGCGCGCATGCGACTGCGCCGATGACGGCGCAGGAGAACACCGTCTGCACCGGCGTCAGTCGCCGCAGCACGATCTTCTGCGCGATCACGCCTGCCGCATAGGCGCCCGCGGCGGCGAGGCAGAGGAGCACGCCGGTCGTCGTTGCGGTGTGCGTCGAGCTCGCGATCGCGATGACGACGATTCCTACGAAGGCGACACCGACGCCGGCGAAGAGGCTGCGCGGGAATCCCTCGTGCAGGAGCAGGCCCGCCAGGACGGCGATGAGGATCGGCCCGACACCGACGAGCATGGCCGCCGTTCCCGCGTCGACGCGCCGCTCTCCCGAGTTGAGCGCGACGTTGTACGCACCGAACCAGAGCAGACCGCAGACGAGGAGTGGGATGCCGATCTCGCGCAGGGCGTCGCGGCTCGGGAGGCGCTCGCCGCGCGCGAGGCCGATGGCGGCGAGGGCGACCACGGCGACCGCGAGCCGGCCGAGTGACAGCGCGCCGGGCGAGTAGCCGCGTCCGGCGGAGCGGATCCCGACGAAGGCCGAGCCCCAGAGGAGCACGGTGATGCCGGCGGCGCCGAGAGCCGCGTAGTCGCGCGTCCGCACCTCGAGGCTGCCTGCGGCTTCCACCGAGTGATGAAACGCGACAGAGGCGCGATTTATTTGATGAAGGCCGCGAGCAGTTCGTTGAACGGCTTGCCGAGCCTCTGCGGCGAGTGGCCGGCGCCGGGCAGCACCGCCCGCTCGGCCCCGATCCGCTGTTCGAGGACGTCGCAGACCGCGTCGAAGGCCGCGCTGTGGGCGCCGCTGACCGCGAGCATCGGGAAGGGCGCCGCCGCCAGCTCCTCCAGGAGGATCTCGGCCTCCCACGGCGGGCGCTCGACCATGAGCATGCGCGCGCCCTGCAGGAGCGCGGGGGAGAGCGGGTGCCCGGGTTGCGGCGCGCCGACGAGGTCGAGGAAGTCGCGCAGGTACGACTCCGGGTCGCCGGAGATCGCCTCGCCGGCGGCAACGAACGCATCGACTGCGGGATGGCCGCGCGCGATGTCGAACGCGGGCGGCTCGATCACGGTCAGCGACGCCAGGAGCTCCGGGCGCCGGGCGGCGGCGAGCAGCGCGATGACGCCGCCGTACGACTGCCCGACGAGGTGCGTCCCGGGCACGAGAAACTGCTCGAGCCAGACGGCCTCGGCGGCGAAGTCGACCCGCTCCACGTCAGGTCCGGGCGGGAATCCGCGCCGGTTCGGGACGACGAGCTCGAGCCGCTCGGCGAGCGGCCGCTGGGCGTTCCAGGTGGCCTCGCCGTTGAGTACGCTGCCGTGCACGAGCAGAAGGCGCGGCCCTTTTCCCATCACGGATTCCAGTGTTACAAAGTCGGCGCTTTTCGGGGATCGAACATGCTATTCTCGCCGCGCATGCAGGCCGCCTCCCGCTCGTCGTTTCAGCCCGTCGAAGCGGGCGCAATCCTGGCCGGCACGACGGGAATGTGCGCGGCCGGCGGCGCGCTCGTCGGCTGGGGCTTCGGCTCCGCCGGTCTCGGCGTGCTCGGCGGGGTGATCGTCGGCATCCCCACCGGAGTCTTCGCCGTCTACCGCCGCTTCAAGGGCTACTTCTCGTGATGGCCGGCGTGTTCTCCACCCCGCGACCCGCTCCGGGCCGCCGTGTACCTGCGCTTGCAGGGGCGGCGGTGATCGTGCTCGGGCTGCCCGTCTTCCTCGTCGCCGGCTACTCGCTCGCCGGCTGGGCGCTCGCCGCCGTCCTCTGGGCTGCGGGTGAGGCGCTGAGTGTCTGGCTCGGGAGGATTCCGACCGGCGCCGACAACCTGCGCAAGTCCGGGATGGTCGCGCTCGCAATGTCGTTCCGCGGCATCGGCGTCATGGTCGTCCTGCTCGCGGTGACGGTCGCGAACAAGGGCCTGGGCGTCCCCGCCGTCATTGTGTATGCGCTCGCGTACACGCTGTCGCTCGGTGTCTCGCTTCTGGAGTACTTCAGCGCATGATCGCCGCGACGTTCAACCCTGCGGACGAGTTCGCGCTGAAGCAATGGGTCGGGATTCACCTCGGCCCGCTCGACATGTCGATCAACAAGGCGGTCGTCTACCTCGCGATCAGCGCGCTGCTCACGATCGCGCTCGGCCTCTTCACGATGCGCAGCCGGCTCGCGCTCCTGCCGAGCAAACGGCAGACGATCGGCGAGGCCGTGTACGAGCTTGCGCAGACACAGATCGCCGAGCAGGGGTTGCCGACGAAGGCGATCGGACGCTGGTTCCCATACGTCGCGTCGCTCTTCCTCTTCATCTTCACCATGAATCTGGTCGGCTTCATCCCGCTGCCGCTCACCGGCGACAAGTGGCACGGCGTGCCGACGTGGGGCATCTACGCCGTCACGTCGCAGCTGTCGGTGACGCTGGTGCTCGCCATCCTGACCGTCCTCTTCACGCACATCGAAGGCGTGCGATACAACGGGCTCAAGTACTTCAAGAGCTTCGTCCCCGCCGGCGTTCCGAAGGGCATGGTCCCGGTCATGTTCGTTCTCGAGACCATCTCGCACGTCTTCCGTGTCATCAGCCTCAGCGTCCGGCTCTACGCGAACATGCTGGCCGGACACATCCTGATCCTCGTCTCGATCGGCCTGTTGTTCATCCTGAGCGGCCTGACGTTCTGGATCGTCGCGGTCTTCTCGCTGCCGATCGGAATCGCCTTCTACCTCTTCGAGGTCGTGATCGTCGTCACCATCCAGGCTTTCATCTTCGCCGCCTTGACCGCCATCTACATCGGCTCTGCCATCGAGCCGGCCCACTAAGGAGGAACCGGTGCTCCACCTGCTCGCAGCAACGTCATCCACCATCAAGGCCGCGCAGGCGCTCGGCTTCGGCCTCGGCATGGGCCTCGGCTCGCTCGGCGCCGGCATCGGCATCGGCACGGTCTTCGCCTCGATGATCCAGTCGGTCGCCCGCCAGCCCGAGCTGCGCGGCGAGCTACAGGGGATCATGTGGCTCGGCTTCGCTCTCACCGAGGCGGTCGTCTTCTACGGCCTCGTCGGGGGCTTCCTCGGCTTCGTCCTCGTCAAGTAGATGCTCGTCGCAGCCAGCAGCCCGCTCACCAAGATCATCCCGGGGCTGATGATCTGGACGATCATCTTCTTCGTGATCGTCTTCGTGGTGCTGCGCAAGTTCGCCTTCGGTGCCATCCAGAAGCTGATCGATGAGCGGCGCGAGCAGATCCGCCGGTCGATCGAAGAGGCCGACAACGCACGAGACGAGGCGCGCAAGCTGCTGGAGGAGCACCGCCAGCTCATCGGACAGGCGCGCAGCGACGCGGAAGGCATCCTTGCCGAGGCGCGCAAGACGCGTGAATCGATGGAGCTGCGCATGCGCGAGGAGACCGAGGCCGAACGGCAGCGCCGGCTTGAGGAAACGCGCAAGGAGATCGACGCGGAGGTCTCCCGCGCGCTCGAGCGGATTCGCAACGAGGTCGCCGACCTCACGCTCGAGGCGACGTCCATGGTCGTCGGCAAGAAGCTCGACGCGGACCGCGACCGCGAGCTCATCAGCGAGGCGATCGACTCGCTCGACTTCTCGCGCCTCGAGGAGTCGGCATAGCCGCGGCGCAACGCATCTACGCCGAGGCGCTGTTCGGCGCGGCGAAGGAGGAGAAGCGGCTCGCGCAGGTGCACGAGGCCCTCGCCGACTTCGCGGCCGCGATCGAGCAGACGCCGGAGCTGCGCATGGTCCTGCGCAACCCGCAGCTGGAGTCGACGGAGAAGGCGCGCATCCTCGCCGACCTCGCCGGTGACGAGGAGCCGCTGTTCAAGAACTTCCTTCTGCTCGTCGCCGAGAAGGGCCGCGCCGGGGAGATCGAGGAGATCGCAATGGAGTTCGAACGGCTGATGGCGCGCGAGGAGCGCCGCCTCACGGTCGAGCTGACCACCGCGCGCGAGCTCACCGACGACGAAGCGCAGGCGATCGTCGCGCAGATCGAGAAGGCGGCCGGCCGCAAGGTCGAAGCGACGCGCAGCGTCGACCCGGACCTCGTGGGAGGCATCGTGCTGCAGGCAGGCTCGTACCGCGTCGACGCGAGCGTCCGCGGACGATTGGAACGCTTGAGACAAGAACTCGTCAGGAGATAGGAGAGACCCTTGAAGCTGCGCCCCGAAGAGATCACGTCGATCCTCCGCCAGCGGATCGAGCAGTACGACGTCGAGACCGATCTCGCCGAGGTCGGCACCGTCCTGTCGATCGGCGACGGCATCGCGCGCGTCTACGGCCTCGAGAACGCCGTGGCGCTGGAGATGCTCGAGCTCGAGCACGGCGTCGTCGGCCTCGCGTTCAACCTCGAGGAGGACCAGGTCGGTGTCGCGCTGTTCGGCGAGTGGGAGAAGGTCGGCGAGGGCGAGCCCGTGCGCCGCACAGGCACGGTCGCCAGCGTTCCCGTCGGCGAAGGCCTGCTCGGCCGCGTCGTCGACCCGCTCGGCAACCCGCTCGACGGGCGCGGCCCGATCGAGTCGGACGAGAGCCGCCCGCTCGAGTTCAAGGCGCCGGGCGTCATCGAGCGCCAACCGGTGAAGGAGCCGCTCGCCACCGGCATCAAGGCGATCGACTCCATGACCCCGATCGGCCGCGGACAGCGCGAGCTGATCATCGGCGACCGCTCCACCGGCAAGACGGCGATCCTGATCGACACGATCCTCAACCAGCGCGAGACGGACGTGCACTGCATCTACGTCGCCATCGGGCAGAAGGCGTCGACGGTCGCAGGCATCTACGAGCGGCTGCGCGACGCCGGCGCGATGGAGTACACGACGATCGTGACCGCGTCCGCCAACGAGGCCGCGCCGATCAAGTGGATGGCGCCGTTTGCGGGCTGCGCGATGGGCGAGCACTACCTCTTCAACGGCAAGCACGCGCTCGTGATGTACGACGACCTCTCGAAGCACGCGGACGCGTACCGGCAGCTGTCGCTGCTGCTCCGGCGCCCGCCGGGCCGCGAGGCGTTCCCGGGCGACGTCTTCTACCTGCACTCGCGGCTGCTCGAGCGCGCGTGCAAGCTCTCGGACGACCTCGGAGGCGGATCGCTGACCGCGCTCCCGGTGATCGAGACGCAGGCCGGCGATGTCTCGGCGTATATCCCGACGAACGTCATCTCCATCACCGACGGCCAGATCTACCTGCAGTCCGATCTCTTCTTCTCGGGCGTACGCCCGGCGGTCAACGTCGGTATCTCCGTGTCGCGCGTCGGCGGCAATGCGCAGACGAAGGCGACCAAGAAGGTTGCGGGGCGCCTGCGCCTCGACCTTGCGCAGTACCGCGAGCTGGAGGCGTTCGCACAGTTCGGCTCGGAGCTCGACCGCGCCACGCAGCAGTCACTGACGCGTGGCGAGAAGATGGTCGCGACGCTGAACCAGCCGCAATACCAGCCGTGGCCGACGGAGGACCAGGTGGTCGGCATCTACGCCGGCATCCACGGCTACCTCGACGACATCCCGACGCCGCAGGTGCAGCGCTTCCAGGACGAGCTGCGCGAGTTCATGCGCGCGGAGGGAACGATCTATCAGCAGATCAAGGACACGGGCGAGCTGCCCGACGACCTCGCCGAGAAGCTGAACGGCGAGATCGAGAAGTTCAAGAACACGTTCAACGTCGAGGAGGCGTCCGGCCTCATCTAATGGCGTCGCAGCAGGACATCCGCCGGCGGATCGCCTCCGTCCGCAACACGCGCAAGATCACCAAGGCGCTCGAGCTCGTCGCGAGCGCCCGGCTGCGGCGCGCGCAGACGCGGATCGAGGAGATGCGGCCGTACGCGGACCGCATGCAGGAGCTGATGATCGGTACCGCGCGCGCGGCCTCCTCGTTCCGCAATCTGCCGCTCATGCAGCGCCGCGAAGAGAGGCGCGTCGGTGTTGTCATCTTCAGTGGCGACCGCGGTCTCGCCGGCCCGTTCAACGGGCAGGTCATGCGCCGCGCGTTCGAGCTGGAGCGCAAGGAGCGCGCCGACGGCCACGAGGTCGTGTGGACCGTGGTCGGCCGCAAAGGCGGCTCGACGCTGCGGTTCCGCCGCTTCGAGGTCGCCGCGCACTGGGAGGGATTCGTCGACAAGCCGACGTATCACGACGCGCAGGCGGTGGCGCACAAGCTCGCCGAGCTGTACACGGAGGAGCAGGTCGACCGCGTCGTCGTCGTGTACAACCGGTTCGTCTCGGCGCTCGTTCAGCAAGTGGCCGTCTCCGACCTCCTGCCGATCCCCGAGCACGTGCTCCAGGGAAGCGAAGAGGAGGACCCCGACCCGAAGAAGCAGGCGCTGCGCGGCGACTTCATCTACGAGCCCGAGCCCGAAGAGATCCTCGAGCGGTTGCTGCCGGTCTATCTCGAGACCGAGATCTACCGCGCGCTGCTCGAGTCGGCCGCGTCGTTTCTCGCCGCGCAGATGACGGCGATGCGGAATGCGTCGAAGAACGCGAACGACTTGATCGACAGCTACACGTTGCAGATGAACCGCGCCCGCCAGGCGGAGATCACCCAGGAGATCCTCGAAGTCGTCGCCGGCGCCGACGCACTCACCGCATAAGGAGAGAGATGCCCGCTACGAAGACCAAGAAGAGCACCGGCCGGATCATCGAGATCAAGGGCGTCGTCCTGGACGCCGTCTTCCCGAGCGGGCTGCCGGAGATCAACCACGCGCTCAGCATCCAGGTGCCCGAGAACGGCGGCACGCGCGAGCTGATCGCGGAGGTGCAGCAGCATCTCGGCGACGACCGCGTGCGCGCGGTGGCAATGGACTCGACCGACGGCCTCGCGCGCGGTGTGGAGATCGTCGACACGGGCGCGCCGATCTCGGTTCCGGTCGGGGACCAGACGCTCGGCCGCGTCTGGAACGTCATCGGAGATCCCGTCGACGGCAAGGAAGCGGCGAGCGGTGACCGCCGGCCGATCCACGCCGACCCGCCGAGCTTCAGCGAGCTCTCGCCGAAGGTCGAGATCTTCGAGACCGGCCTCAAGGTCGTCGACCTCATCGCGCCGTACGTGCGCGGCGGCAAGATCGGCCTGTTCGGCGGCGCCGGCGTGGGCAAGACGGTGCTCATCCAGGAGTTGATCCACAACGTCGCGCGTGAGCACGGCGGCGTGTCCGTCTTCTCCGGCGTCGGTGAGCGCACGCGCGAGGGCAACGACCTCATCCTCGAGATGACGGAGTCGAAGGTGATCGACAAGGTCGCGCTCGTCTTCGGTCAGATGAACGAGCCGCCCGGCGCGCGCCTGCGCGTGGCGCTCTCCGGTCTGACGATGGCCGAGTACTTCCGCGACCAGGGCCAGGACGTGCTGCTCTTCATCGACAACATCTTCCGCTTCGTCCAGGCGGGCTCGGAGGTATCGGCACTGCTCGGCCGCATGCCGAGTGCCGTCGGTTACCAGCCGACGCTCGCCACCGAGATGGGGCAGCTGCAGGAACGGATCACGTCGACGCGGACCGGCTCCGTCACCTCGGTGCAGGCGGTCTACGTCCCCGCGGACGACCTCACCGACCCGGCGCCGGCGAGCACGTTCGCGCATCTCGATTCGACGACGGTGCTCTCGCGGAGCATCGCCGAGAAGGGCCTCTATCCGGCCGTCGATCCGCTCGACTCGACGTCGCGCGCGCTCCAGCCGGGGATCGTTTCCGACGAGCACTACCGGTGCGCGACGCGCGTGCAGGAAGTGTTGCAGCGCTACCGCGACCTGCAGGACATCATCGCCATCCTCGGCATCGACGAGCTCTCCGACGAGGACAAGCTCGTCGTCACCCGAGCGCGCAAGATCGAGCGGTTCTTCTCGCAGCCGAACTTCGTCGCCGAGCAGTTCACCGGCACACCGGGGGAGTACGTGAAGCTCGAGGACACGATCCGCGGCTTCACCGAGATCCTCGACGGCAAGCACGACGACCTTCCGGAGCAGGCGTTCTACATGGTCGGCGTCATCGAGCAGGCAGTCGAGCGCGGCAAGCAGCTGGCGGAGTCTTAGTGCCCCTTCCAGCGATAGTCAGTGAGCCCCTGGCGGCTGCAAAGCTTCGCGCTGCTGCGTCCTCAGTCGCGTCCGTAGCTAAAGCTACGAACGCTCCCTGCGTCCTTGCATCGCTCGCTTTTCGCTCGCCAGGAACTCGAGACCATCACTGGAAGGGGCACTGATGGCACACCCGAAGTTCTCGGTATCGCTCGTCACGCCGGAAGGCCCCGCATTCGAGGGCGAGGCGGAGATGATCATCGTGCCGGGAGCGGCGGGCGAGATCGGCGTGCTCGCGCGACACGCGCCGCTCGTGGCGATGCTGAACGCCGGCTCGACGCGCGTGTACGTCGATATGGACAGCGAGCAGATCCAGACGTTCGCGACCGGGCCTGGGTTCTTCCAGGTACTCGAGGACCGCGCGATCGCGCTCGTCGACGATGCCGTCATCGCGACGGAGATCGACGTCGAGCGTGCGCGGCATCAGCTCGAGGAGGCGCAGGCGGAGCTGGCGAAGATCGAAGCGGGGGAGTCCACCGCCGACCGCTGGCAGCTCGAGCAGCGCATCCGGCACGCCGAGAACCAGCTGAACGTCAGCGGCGCCAGCGGCTAGGCGGCGGTGAGCACGGCCGCGAGGTCGCGGTGTGCCGGGAGGTACAGACGCTCGACGTACTCCCGCACCATGCGGTTCGTGCTGAACTCGGTCCCGAGCTCGGCGATCGAGTGCCGCATCATCTCGACCCAGCGCATCGGCAGTCCGTCCGCGTCACGCTCGAAGAACGCCGGCAGCACTTGTTGCTCCAAGACTGCGAAGAGCGCCTCCGCGTCGGCCGTGTCCTGCTCTTCCTCTGTACTCGCCTGCTCCTCGCTGCCGATGGCGAAGCCGCGGTCGGGCGTGTAGCCCTCGGCCCACCAGCCGTCGAGGATGGAGCAGTTGAGCACGCCGTTCAGCGCCGCCTTCATCCCAGACGTGCCCGACGCCTCCATCGGTCGGCGCGGCGTGTTCAGCCAGACGTCCACGCCCTGCACGAGGCGGCGGGCGAGCGTCATCTCGTAATCGGGCAGGAACACGACGTGGTGATTCGCGTCGTCGCCGCGCGAGAAGTCGACCACCTGGCGGATGACATCCTTGCCGCCCTCGTCGGCCGGGTGCGCCTTGCCGGCGACGACGATCTGCAGTGGGCGGTCGGGATCGCCGAGCAGCGCAGCCAGCCGCTCCGGCTGGCTGAGGAGAAGGCCGGCGCGCTTGTACGTCGCGAACCGCCGCGCGAAGCCGATCGTGAGCGCATCGGGATCGAGGTCGGGCGCGCCGCGCGTGCGCGAGATGAACTCCATGAGGCGAGCCTTCGCCGAGCAGTGCGCCTCCCACAGCACGTGCGCCGGGAGCTCGAGCGCGCGCTCCAGCTTGGGCGTGTTCGTCCCGAGCATCCCCTCGAGCTCGCCGCCCAGCCACGTACGCACGTGCACGCCGTTCGTGATCGACGTGATCGGAACCTCGTCCACCGGGCGATCCGGCCAGAGGTCGTGCCACATCTCGCGCGAGACGGCGCCGTGGAGCTTCGAGACACCGTTCGCATACGCCGACGTCTTCAACGCGAACGGCGTCATCCCGAAGACCGAGTCTTCCGGATGTACCTTGCCGAGGGCCTCGAACTCGTCCCAGGAGAAGCCGCAGCGCTCGACGAGCGGCTCGAGGTTGCGCCGCACGAGCGCCGGCTCGAACACCTCGTTCCCTGCGGGCACGGGCGTGTGCGTCGTGAAGACCGTGGATGCGCGCAGGCGCTCGAGCGCGGCGTCGCGGTCGATTCCTTCCTCCTCGACGAGCTCGCGCAGCCGCTCGAGCTGAAAGAACGCCGAGTGGCCCTCGTTCATGTGGAACACGTTCGGCTCGAGCCCGAGCCGGCGCAGCACGCGGACGCCGCCGATGCCGAGCACGAGCTCCTGTCGCAGCCGGTTCTGCCGGTCGCCGCCGTACAGCGTGTTCGTCACGTCGCGCGCCCAGTCCGGATTGCCCTCCACCTTCGTGTCGAGGAGGTAGAGCGAGACCCGGCCGACGAGTGCGCGCCACACGCTGATGCGAACCGGGACGAGGTTGCCGTCGTCGTCCGCGAGCATCACCTTCGGCGACATCGGCACGAGGGTGAGCGGCAGCCGGACGGTGTCGTTGCGCGGGTAACGCTCGACCTGGCGGTCTCCCTCGTCCAGCTTCTGCCGGAAATAGCCGCGGAAGTAGTTCAGCCCGATGCCGACGAGGGGCACGCCCAGCTCGGAGGCGGACTTGAGGTGGTCCCCGGCGAGCACGCCGAGACCGCCGGAGTAGATCGGGAGACTCTCGTCCAGCCCGAACTCGGCGGAGAAATAGGCGACGAGGAAATCGTCTGGACGGCTCTCCTGGGTCTCCCACCAGCTGGGGCGCTCGGCCTCGGCGGCGAGCCGCTCCTGCACCCGCCCGAGCCGCATCGCGTACTCGGGCGTCAGCACACGGGCGAGATCCTCGTCCGTCAGCTCGGAGAGGAGCGCCGTCGGGTTGTGCATGAGCTCGCTGAAGCGCCTCCGGTCGAGCTCCGCGAAGAGCTGGCGAGCGCCCGGCGTCCAGCTGAAGGAGAAGTTGCCTGCGATCTGTGCGAGCGCAGCGCGAAGGCTCGCCCCGTCGTGGACCTCAGACATCGGGCGGCACCCTACCGAAGCGACGGTTGGTACCCTTCGGTTACCCGGAGAGATTTGACAGGCAGCTTGGCGACCGGGTTAACAAACGCCTAAAGAGCCCGTGGGCGCTTCCCCGGCGCTCCCGGACCTGAAGGCGGGAGCGGAGACGGGACATGCGGGACGCACGCGACAAACTGGAAGCGATCCTCGGCGAGCGCATCGCGGTGCTCGACGGGTCGTGGGGCGTGCTCATCCAGCGGGAAGTGCGCGGGGAGGAGGCCTACCGCGGCGAGCGCTTCCGCCACCATCCGCGCGACGTCGCCGGCGATCCCGACCTGCTCAACCTGACGCGGCCGGAGATCGTGCGCGACATCCACCGCTCCTACTTCGAAGCCGGCGCCGACATCGCCTCGACGAACACGTTCACGGCCACCCGCATCGGCCAGGCGGACTATGCGCTCGAGGACTACGCGGCCGAGATGAGCCTCGCCGGAGCCCGCATCGCTCGGGAGGTCGCGGACGAGTTCGGCGGGCTCGTCGCCGGCTCCGTCGGCCCGCTGAACGTGACGCTTTCTCTCTCGCCGAAGGTGGAGGACGCCGCGTACCGGGCGGTCACCTTCGACGAGGTCGTCGCGACGTACGCGGAGCAGATGGCGGCTCTGCGCGAGGGCGGCGTCGACCTGTTCCTGATCGAGACGATCTTCGACTCCCTCAACGCGAAGGCGGCCATCGTCGCCGCGCGAGAGGCTGCGCCGGAGGTGCCGCTGTGGCTTTCGTTCACGGCCGTCGACCGCAGCGGGCGCAACCTCTCCGGCCAGACGGTGGAGTCGTTCTGGGTTTCGGTCGAGCAGGCGAAGCCGCTCATCGTCGGCGTCAACTGCTCGCTCGGCGCGAGCGAGATGCGCCCGTTCGTCGAGGACATCTCGCGCGTGGCGACCACCTGGGTCGCCTGCTATCCCAACGCGGGTCTGCCGAACGAGTTCGGGACGCACGACGAACAGCCGGCCGACACGAGCCGCCTGCTCGGCGAGTTCGCGCGCGACGGCCTCGTCAACATCGTCGGCGGCTGCTGCGGTACGACGCCCGACCACGTGCGCGCTATCAAAGTGGCCGTCGACGGCGTCGCTCCGCGTCAGGTGCCGTCGCCGCCGCGCCTGACGCGTTTCAGCGGGTTGGAGCCGTTTGCGATCACGCCCGACACGAACTTCGTGATGATCGGCGAGCGCACGAACGTCACCGGCTCGGCGCGCTTCCGTCGCCTGGTCGAGGGAGGCGACTATCAACAGGCGCTCGACGTTGCTCTCGAGCAGGTGCGCGGCGGCGCGAACCTGATCGACGTGAACATGGACGCCGACCTGCTCGACGGCGAGGAGGCCATGACGACGTTCCTCAACCTCGTCGCCACCGAGCCCGAGATCGCGCGGCTGCCGATCATGGTGGACAGCTCGCGCTGGACGGTGCTCGAGGCGGGCCTCAAGTGCCTGCAGGGCAAGGGCGTCGTCAACTCGCTGAGCCTCAAAGAAGGCGAGGAGCTCTTCCTCGAGCAGGCGCGCGCCGTGCTCGGCTACGGCGCCGGCGTCGTCGTCATGGCGTTCGACGAGCAGGGGCAGGCGGAGACGGTCGAGCGCAAGGTGGCCATCTGCGAGCGCGCGTACCACCTGCTCGTCGACGAGGTCGGGTTCGCGCCCGAGGACATCGTCTTCGATTCGAACGTGCTTGCCGTCGCAACGGGGATCGAGGAGCACGCCGAGTTCGCGAAGGCCTTCATCGCCGCGCTGCCGCTCATCAAGGAGCGTTGCCCCGGCGTGAAGACGAGCGGGGGCATCTCCAATCTCAGCTTCTCGTTTCGCGGGAACGACGTCGTCCGCGAGGCGATGCACTCCGCGTTTCTCTACCACGCGATCGCGGCGGGGCTCGACATGGGCATCGTCAACGCCGGCCAACTTATCCTGTACGCAGACATCGAATCCGAGCTGCTCGAGCGCGTCGAGGACGTCATCTTCAACCGGCGCGACGACGCAACCGAGCGGCTCGTCGAGTACGCCTCGCGCGTCAAGGGCGAAGGCACGCGCCGCGAGCTCGACCTGTCCTGGCGCGAGACAACGGTGGAGAAGCGCCTCGAACACGCGCTCGTCCACGGCATCGTCGACTTCATCGAAGAGGACGCCGAGGAGGCGCGGCAGAAGCTCCCCCGCCCGCTCGACGTGATCGAGGGGCCGCTGATGGCCGGCATGCAGGTGGTCGGCGACCTCTTCGGGGCCGGGAAGATGTTCCTGCCGCAGGTGGTGAAGAGCGCGCGCGCGATGAAACGGGCCGTCGCCTACCTGGAGCCGTTCATGGCCGACGAGAAGGACTCCGGTCGCGTGCAAGGCAAGGTCGTGCTCGCGACCGTGAAGGGTGACGTCCACGACATCGGCAAGAACATCGTCGGCGTCGTCCTCGGCTGCAACAACTACGAGGTCATCGACCTCGGCGTCATGGTGGCCGGCGACGCGGTGCTCGAAGCCGCGCGCGAGCACGGCGCCGACGTCGTCGGGCTGTCCGGCCTGATCACGCCGTCGCTCGACCACATGGTCGACGTCGCGCACGAGATGGAGCGGCGGGGGCTGTCGCTGCCGCTGCTGATCGGGGGCGCCACGACCTCACGGCAGCACACCGCTGTGCGCATCGCGCCGCAGTACTCGCAGCCCGTCGTGCACGTGCACGATGCCTCGCGCGTCGTCGGGGTCGTCTCGGATCTGCTCGATCCGGAGCGGCGTCGCCGTCTCGACGCGGAGAACCGTGACGAGCAGGAACGGCTGCGCGACCAGTACGCGGAGCGCGAGCGGAAGCCGCTGCTCCCGATTGAAGAGGCGCGTACCAATCGGCAGCAGCTTCCGTTCGACGACCTGCCGGTCCCGAGCTTCACCGGCCTGCGCGTCGTCGAGCCCGAGCTGGCGACGCTGCGCGAGTACATCGACTGGCAGTTCTTCTTCCACGCCTGGGAGCTGAAGGGGAAGTACCCGGCCATCCTCGACCAGCCGGCCGCGCGCGAGCTATGGGACGACGCGCAGGAGCTGCTGGACGAGATCGTGCGCGACGGCTTGCTGCGCGCGCGCGGCGTCTACGGCTTCTGGCCGGCGTCTTCGGACGGGGACGACGTCGTTCTCGCCGACGGAACGCGCTTCTGCTTCCTGCGCCAGCAGGCCGCGTTCGGCGACTCGCGGCCGAACCGCGGCCTCGCGGACATCGTCGCGCCGGCCGGCGACCACCTCGGCGCGTTCGCCGTCACCGCCGGCATCGGCGCCGACGAGCTGGCCGCTCGATACGAGGCCGAGCACGACGACTATCGGGCGATCATGGCCAAGGCGCTCGCCGACCGCTTCGCGGAAGCGTTCGCCGAGTACCTGCACGAGATCGCGCGGCGGGAGTGGTACGAGACGGGGCGGAAGCTCTCGAGCGAGGAGTTGGCCGCGGAGCGCTATCGCGGCATCCGGCCTGCGTTCGGCTATCCCGCCTGTCCGGACCACAGCGAGAAGCGGAAGCTCTTCGACCTACTCGGTGCGGAGTCCATCGGGCTCGCGTTGACGGAGTCGTTCGCGATGACGCCGGCCGCGAGCGTGAGCGGCGTCTACTTCGGGCATCCCGACGCGCGGTACTTCTCCGTCGGCCGCATCGGACGCGACCAGGTCGAGGACTACGCCGCGCGCAAGGGCGTCTCCCTCGCGGAGGCGGAGCGCTGGCTCCGGCCGAACCTCGCGTACGAGCCGGACGCCGTTCCCGTCTAACAGGTACACGCGTCCACAATCGGGAGACCCACCTCCCGCCCCGTCGGCCTGAGCCTATCCCGGCACTTGATGCGCATGGTCACGAGCGACCGCCGGTTTTGCAACGTTTTCGTCACGTCGCGGGACACCGGGGCGGATCGGCCGCGCCGCCGGGTAACCTTGGTCTCCGCCGGTGCGGACGACGCTGAAGAGAGGAATCGGCCGCGGGGCGGCTGTCAACGGCAACGGTCACGGCGTTCTTCCGCCGACTGCGATCGAGCCGATGCGGCGCTACCGGCAGCCGGATCCGCCGCGGCGTTCGACGAAGCGGCTGCTCGCGCAGGTCTTCGGCTGGATCCTGATTGCGCTCGTCGTCGTCGTCGCCGGTCTCGGCGGCGGTCTGTACCTGTACTTCCACCAGACGCTGAACGCACTCGCACCGCACTCCAAGTCGGTCAAGGAGTCGACGAAGTTCCTGCACACCGTTCCGCCCTCGCAGCCCGCCACGGCTCTCCTCATCGGTTACGACGCACGAGCGGGCGTCGACTCGTTCGGCGCCGCGGGGTCGCGCTCGGACACGATCATGCTCGTCCGCGCCGATCCTCAGCAGAACACGCTGTCCCTCTTCTCGTTCCCGCGCGACCTCGTCGTCCCGATCTACTGCAAGGACCAGACGACCCCGATCACCACCGACCGCATCAACAGCGCGTGGACGAGCTGCGGGCCTACGGGGACGCTGAACACGGTGGAGAAGCTGACGGGCATCAACGTCAACTACTTGATCACGATCGACTTCCACGGCTTCAAGTTGCTCGTCAACAAGCTGCACGGCGTGTACATGGACGTCGACCACCGCTACCTGAATACGGTCGGCGGTTCGAGCGGCTACGCGACGATCGACCTCGAGCCCGGCTACCAGAAACTGAACGGCCAGCAGGCGCTCGACTTCGTGCGCTTCCGGCACACGGACAGCGACCTCTATCGCGTCGCTCGCCAGCAGCTCTTCATCGAGGCGCTCAAAGACAGGCTCTCGACGGGGGTCTCGATCTTCCAGATCCCGAAGCTGATCGGTGCGCTCAAGGGCAGTGTCGAGATCGGCAGCGGGAACTGCGCCACCTGCCCGCCGAGCTTCTCCGAGATCGAGTCGTACGCGGGCCTCGCATACAAGCTGCCGCCGGGCCACCTGTTCCGCGTTGCGCTGCAGAATCTGCAGCCGTACGGGATCGCGAACGCCGAGCTGATCGCGCAGACGCCGGACATCCAGACCGCGGTGACCTCGTTCGAGAATCCCGACGTGACGCAGGCGGCGCGCTCGACCGACGCCGCGCTCGGACGTAAGGCCAAGCTGCCGAAGGGGCCGCCGCTCAAGTCGAGCGAGATCTCGACGGTCGTCCTCAACGGGACGGCGATCCCGGGGCTTGCGCGCGATACGTCGTACAAGCTGTCGGTGGCCGGTTTCCATACCGTCCAACTGCCGGCGAACGTGCTCGCCGACGCGCCGAGCCAGGGCTACTACGGGACCACCGTCTACTACGACGCCGTGCAGGCGAACGCGAAGCAGGCGGCGCGCGAGCTCAAGACGGCGTTCGGCGCGCATACGACCATCGCGCCGCTGCCGCCCGAGCTCTCCGGGTACGCGCAACAGGCGGGGAATCCGCTGACCGTAATCGTCGTCGGCTCGAGCTTCAGCGGACAGCTCAACAATCCGCAGGCGCATGTGGCGCCAACCCCGCCGCACCAGACGGCGGCGGTGCGCAGCGAGGCGAGCCTGACGACCTACTCGCTCGAGCAGGTTCGGTCGAAGGTGCCGTTCCGCGTCCTCGTCCCCACGTCCGTGGAGCAGAGTTCGCGGCTGGCCTACCTCGACCCGGTGCGAGCCTTCAAGCCGATCCCGTATCACCACGAGCTGGCGCTGACCTTCGTGACCGGGGCGGGCAACGTCTACTGGCAAGTGATCGAGACCGACTGGACCGACGCGCCGGTGCTCCGCCACCCGACGTCGTTCGTGCACATCGCCGGCCGGACGTACCGGCTCTACACGACCGGCGGGAACATCCACATGATCGTTCTGCGGCAGGGCGGGGCGAGCTACTGGGTCGTGAACACGCTTCGGGACGAGCTCTCGAACGAGACGATGATCGCCATCGCGAAGGGCCTGCAGCCTCTCGCGAAGGCGCACTAGGCTTGCCCGGTGAAGATCGGAATGTTCGGCGCCGGCTACGTCGGCCTCGTCACCGGTGCCTGCTTCGCCGATCTGGGGCACGACGTCGTGATCCGCGACATCCTCCCGCAGCGGATCGAGCGGCTTCAGGCCGGCGAGGTGCCGATCTACGAGCCCGGCCTCGAGGACGTCCTCGCCCGCAACCGCGACCGGCTCCACTTCACGCTCGACGTGGGGGATGCGGTCGACGGAGCCGACTTCCTGTACGTCGCCGTCGGGACGCCGCCGACCGAGTCCGGCGACGCCGATCTCGCCGCCGTGTGGTCGGTCGTCGACGAGCTGCCGGTCGACGTCCCCGGGCGGCCGATCGTGGTGATGAAGAGCACGGTCCCCGTCGGGACAGGCAAGCACGTTCGCGCGCGCCTCGACGCGCGCGGCCTCTCGCACGTCGGCTACGTCTCGAATCCGGAATTCCTCGCCGAAGGCAGTGCCGTCGCCGACTTCAAGAGCCCGGACCGGATCGTCGTCGGCGCGTTCGACCCCGCCGATGGCGACCGCGTCGTCGAGCTCTTCGACGGTATCGACGGACAGATCGTGCGAACTGACGTCCCGTCGGCCGAGCTCGTGAAGCTCGCCTCGAACGCATTCCTCTCGACGCGCATCAGCTTCATCAACGAGATCGCGAACGTGTGCGAGCTCGTCGGCGCCGACGTCGTCGACGTTGCGAAGGGCGTCGGCCTCGACCATCGCCTCGGCCCGCACTTTCTTCGCGCGGGCATTGGCTTCGGTGGCTCATGTTTCCCCAAGGATGTGAGCGCGCTCAAGCAGCTCGCCGGCAACGAGGGTTACCCGTTCATGCTCCTGCATGCCGTGTGGGAGGTGAACGAGCTCCAGAAGCGACGCGTCGTGCAGAAGCTGCAGAAGCACCTCGGCTCTCTGCGCGGCAAGAAGATCGCGCTCCTCGGTCTCGCGTTCAAGCCCAATACCGACGACATGCGCGAGGCGCCGAGCCGCGTAATCGCCTACCGGCTGCTCGCCGAGGGCGCGACGGTGCGCGCGTGGGATCCGGTCGCCCACCCGGACGACCTCGTCGGCATCGAGCTGTGTGACACCGTCCTCGACACGGTGCGCGGCGCCGACGCGGCCGTCATCGTCACCGAGTGGCCCGAGCTCGCGACGCTCGCGTCTCCCGAAGTGCGCGGCGCGATGGCGCGCCCGCTGATCGTCGACGGACGCAACCTCCTCGATCCGGAAGCCACGCAGGCGGCCGGGTTCGCATACGAGGGGATCGGCCGCCCGCGCCACGCTTCGCCGGTCGCAACCGCCTGATGGAGGCGTTGGTCCTTGCGGGCGGCAAGGCAGAGCGGATGGGGAAGGCGGCGCAGGGGCTGCCGAAGCCGCTCGTCCCCGTCGCCGGCTTCCCGCTCGCCGAGTACACGGTCGGCCGCCTCGTCACCGCCGGCGTCACGCGGGTGATCGTCGCCTGCCGCGCCGGCCAGGAGGACGTGTTCGTGAATGCGCTCGCCGGCCTCGGGGCCGAGATCGAGCCGGTGGGGGAGCCGGAGCCGCTCGGCCGGGGCGGCGGCCTTCGCCTCGCCGCGTCGCGGCGCAAGGAGACCGGCACGGTGCTGGCGCTGAACGGCGACGAGCTGCTCGACGTCGACTTCGCCGCGCTCTACGAGGATCACGAGCGCTCCGGCGCCGCTGCGACGATCGTCGTCTCCCAGGTCCGGTCGCCGTTCGGCGTCGTCTCGATCGAGGACGACGGCAGCATCACCGGCTTCCGCGAGGCGCCGCTTCTGTCCGACTGGGTCAACTCCGGGGTCTACGCGCTCGGCGAGGAGGCACTGGCGCGTCTGCCCGAACGCGGCGACCACGAGCAGACGACGTTCCCCGAGCTGGCGGCCGAGGGCAAGCTCCGCGGCCACCGCCACCACGGCGTCTGGCTCACCGTGAACACGCCGAAGGACTTGCGCACGGCGGAGGAGTTCATCGCCGCGCATCCCGACTGGAAACCGCAGAGAATCCTTCCGTGAGCGTCGACTCACCGAACTACGAGAGCCTCGACGCCTGGTCGTTCGAGCCGCGCCGGGTGGAGAAGCCCTGGGGTTGGGAGCTCATCTGGGCGCACACCGAGGCGTACGTCGGGAAGCTGCTCTTCGTTCGCGCCGGCCAGTCGCTCAGCCTGCAGTTCCACCGCGAGAAGGACGAGAGCTGGTACGTCGAAAGCGGGCGGGCGAAGCTCGAGCTGGGCGACACCGGCGAGGCCGTGCTCAAAAGCGAGATCGTCTCGACCGGGGCGTGCTTCCACTACCGGCCGGGCACCGTCCACCGCGTGACGGCGCTCGAGGACACGACCATCATCGAGGTCTCGACCCCGCAGCTGGACGACGTCGTCCGCCTCGAGGACGCGTACGGCCGCGCAGGCACGAGCGAACCTTGACACGAATGTGTTAGGGTTGCCGCAGTGGACGAAACCCACGTCTCCGAGGCGGCCGCCCGCACAGGCTGGTCGCCGCGCATGCTCCGCTACCTCGAGCGGGTCGGCCTCGTCGTCCCGGCACGGACGGCCGCCGGCTACCGGCGCTACGGCCTGCGGGAGCTGAACCAGCTCAGCTCGCTCGCCGAGCTCCGCCGCCGGTTCCAGGTCGACCTCGCCGAGATCGCGTTCGCGGCGCGGCTGCGCCGCGAGCCGGAGTTGCGGCGCGCGGTCGACGGCTGGCTCGCCGGCGCAGACGACCTCGCCTGGGTCGAGTGGGAGCAGCGCAAGCACGAGAAACTCCTTGCCGCATAACCGAAAGGATCGAATGGCAGCGACGAAACGGTACGACGTGAAGGACCTCGCGCTCGCGAGCGAGGGCAAGCGCAGGATCGAGTGGGCCGACCGGCAGATGCCGGTGCTCGCCGCGATCCGCGAACGCTTCGAGCGGGACCAGCCCCTCAACGGCCATCGCATCTCAGCGTGCCTGCACGTCACGACCGAGACGGCGAACCTCATGCGGACGCTGAAGGCGGGCGGCGCGGACGTGGTCCTCTGCGCGTCCAATCCGCTCTCGACCCAGGACGACGTCGCCGCAGCGCTCGTCGAGGAGTACGACATCTCCGTCTTCGCCATCAAGGGCGAGGACCACGACACGTACTACTCGCACATCGAGGCCGCGGTCGACCACAAGCCGCACCTGACGATGGACGACGGCGCGGACGTGATCGGCGTCCTGCACTCGGCGCGGCGCGAGCAGCTCGGCGACATCATCGCCGGGACGGAGGAGACGACCACGGGCGTCATACGCCTGAAGGCGCTCGAGGCGGAGGGCAAGCTCGGCTTCCCGATCATCGCCGTCAACGAGGCGCAGACGAAGCACCTGTTCGACAACCGGTACGGCACCGGCCAGTCCACGGTCGACGGGATCATCCGCGCGACCAACGTCCTCCTCGCCGGCAAGAAGTTCGTCGTCGCCGGCTACGGCTGGGTCGGCCGCGGCGTCGCGTCGCGCGCACGCGGGATGGGCGCGCTCGTGATCATCACCGAGGTCGATCCGCTGCGCGCGCTCGAGGCGTCCATGGACGGCTTCGAGGTCATGACGATGGAGCGGGCGGCCGAGGAAGGCGACATCTTCTGCACTGCGACGGGCGACAAGCACGTCATCACCAAGCAGCACATGGAGCTGATGAAGGACGGCGCGATCCTGTCGAACACGGGCCACTTCAACGTCGAGATCGAGATCCCGGCGCTGCGTGAGCTCGCGAGCGACACACGCATGGCGCGCGAGTTCGTCGAGGAGTTCACGCTCGCCAACGGGAACCGGCTGTACCTGATCGCCGACGGCAGGCTCGTCAACCTCGCCGCTGCCGAAGGCCATCCGGCGCTCGTCATGGACATGTCGTTCGCCAACCAGGCGCTCGGCGTCGAGTACGCGGTGCAGCACGCCGGCGAGCTCGACCGCAAGGTGTACCCGGTGCCGGCCGACATCGACAAGGAGATCGCCCGCCTGAAGCTCGAGACGATGGGCGTCGAGATCGACAAGCTCACCGAGGAACAGGCGAACTACCTCGCCTCGTGGGACGAGGGGACCTGAAAGCCCTCATCCTCGCGGCTGGATACGCGACCCGGCTTCGCCCGCTCACCGACAGCGTCCCCAAGCAGCTGCTGCCGGTGAGCGGGCGGCCGATGGTCGACTGGATCCTCGACAAGATCCGCGAAGCCGGAATCGACGACGTCCATCTCGTGACGAACGGGCGCTTCGCGCCGTTGTTCGAGCGTTGGGCGGAGGGCAAGGACGTCCACGTCCACGACGACGGCACGACCTCGAACGACGACCGGCTCGGTGCGATCGGCGACATTCGCTTCGTACAGGAGCAAGCGGACATCGATGACGATCTGCTCGTCATCGCGGGAGACAACCTCTTCGACTACGCGCTCTCCGACTACGTCGACTTCTGGCGGAGCAAGGACGGCGCGAGCGCACTTGCCGTGCACGATGTCGGCGACCGCGTCCTCGCGCGGAAGTACGGCATCGTCACCGTGGACGAGGACGACCGAATCATCGGCTTCGTCGAAAAGCCTGAGGATCCGACGAGCACGCTCGCCGCGACCGCCACGTATCTGTACGCGCGCGCGCATGCACGACTCGTGCCGGCGTATCTGGATGAGGGCAACCCGCCGGACCAGCCCGGCAACTACGTCGCGTGGCTGCACAAGCGCGAGCCGGTGTACGCCTATCGCTTCGCGGGCGGCTGGTACGACATCGGCGATCCGGATCAGCTGCTCGCGGCCGACAACCGCATGCGGAAGCGCGCCGGCTTGCCCGCGCGCGACACGTACTCGCTCGATTGACGTCACACTTCCGCGGCTAGCCTCCGTGGCTCATCGGAGTGCCAGTCGGCGCGTTCACCTTCGCAAGAAACCAGGAGCCGTAGGCTTGCTGGACGTCCTGCTGCCGCGGCGCTGCCTCGTCTGCGGCGCGGCCGGCGCCCATCTGTGCGGAGCCTGCCGTGACGGCCTAGCGCGGATCGAGCCGCCGTGGTGCGAGCGCTGCGGCGCGCCGACCGCATGGCCCGTGCAGCGCTGCCGCGAGTGCTCGGGTCGCCGGCTCGCCTTCACCCAGGCCCGCGCGGCAGTCGCGTACGACGACGCGGTGCGCAAGCTCGTGGCAGGCTGGAAGGAGCGCGGGCTGCGCCGGCTCGCGGACGACGCGGCAGCGCTCGTCGTCGAGCGCATACCGCTGCCGGAGGCAGACGTCGTGACGTTCGTCCCGGCAGACCGTCGTCGGCAGGGCGAGCGCGGCCACCATCCCGCGGAACGGCTCGCGCGCGCCCTCGGCGAGCGCTGGCGGCTGCCCTGCCGCTCACTCGTCGTGCGAGTGAGGGAGACGGAGCGGCAACGCGGGCTCGCGCTCGCCGACCGTCGCCGCAACGTCGCCGGCGCCTTTGCCGCGCGCCCGGTGAAAGGCGAGGTGCTTCTCGTCGACGACGTGTACACGAGCGGCGCCACCGTCTCCGCGGCGGCTGCGGCGCTCCGCGCTACCGGCGCCGCACATGTGAATGTGGTGAGTTTCGCCCGCGCGGTTCGGACCGGCGGGCTAAGGTAAGAGAGCCAGGTTCGGCGATCCGAGGAGGCAGGATGGAGCTCCACGTCAAGGGCAAGAATCTCCAGGTGAGCGACGCCATCAGGAGCTATGCCGAGCGCAAGCTGAGCAAGCTCGACAAGCAGGTGAGCAAGCCCGTGCGCGTCGAGCTCGAGCTTGCGGTGGAGAAGAACCCCTCCATCGCCGCGAACCAGGTGGCGGAGGCGACCGTCTGGCTCAAAGGACACACGCTGCGTGCGCGCGAAGCGACGCGCGACATGAAGCTGTCGATCGACGAGCTGACCGAGAAGCTCCTGCGGCAAGTCAAGGACGAGCGCGAGCGCAAGGCGTCCAAGCGGAAGATCGACAAGCATGCGCTGGACGCCGACGACGCCGCAACGCCCGACGTTTGAGCCTCTTTCGGCGCAACGAGCCGCTGCACGAGCGCCTCGCGCGCGAGGGTGGCCTGGTCGAGCGCGAGCAACCTGCGCCGTCTCCGCCGTGGCGCGAGGTGGGCGTCCACGGCATGCAGCGCGGGCGCGAATGGGACGCGACGCAGACGGTGGAGGCGCCGGGCATCGAGGGCGACGCGGCCACCTTCGTCGTCCTTCCGGACGGCTCCGTGCTCATCGAGGAAGGCTCCGACTCGTCGCTGCAGACGCTTGCCGACGCGGTCGAGCATCAGCTGCAGCCGCCGTACCGCGCCCGTGCCGCCCGGCAGCGCGGCGACCTGTGGGCAGTGCAGGCGCGCCGGATCGAGGTGCTGTCGCTGCCGGACGCGCCGGTCGGTGACGCGATCGACCTGACGCAGACGCAGGACGACCACGTGCTGAGCGTGGACGGCACGCGGATCTTCGGCTCGCTGCCGGCGCTGGAGAAGCGCGGCGAGCGCGAAGGGCGCGACTACGCGGTACACGCCGAGCGGCTCGACGACGACCTCTGGGAAGTCAGGGCCTCGGCGCTGTAGCCCCCGCTACCCTGTCTTCTGATGGCCCAGCAGTTCGGCTCTCTCGAAAAGGTTCTCCGCGCCGGCGAAGGCCGGCGCCTCAAGCGGCTCGCCGAGCAGGCGGCCTACATCGGCACGCTCGAGCCCGATTTCGAGAAGCTCTCCGACGCCGAGCTCGCCGCGAAGACGATCGAGTTCCGCCAGCGGATCGAGAACGGCGAGAGCCTGGACGAGCTCGTCTTCGAGGCGTTCGCGTCCGTGCGCGAGGCGTTCAAGCGCACGATGGGAGTGCGCCTCTTCGACGTCCAGCTGATGGGCGGCATCGTCCTGCACGAGGGCGACATCGCCGAGATGAAGACCGGCGAGGGCAAGACCTTCGTCGCGGTGCAGCCGATGTACCTGAACGGGCTCGCCGCCCGGGGCGTGCATCTCGTGACGACGAACGACTACCTCGCCCAGCGCGACCAGAAGTGGACGGAGCCCGTCTTCCAGGCGCTCGGGATGCGCACCGCATTCATCGAGAACATGATGCCGTTCGAGCCTCGGCGCGAGGCATACCAGGCCGACGTCACGTACGGGACGAACTCCGAGTTCGGCTTCGACTACCTGCGCGACAACATGTCCGTCTCGCTCGACGGCGTCGTGCAACGTGGGCATCCGTACGCGATCGTGGACGAGGTCGACTCCATCCTCGTCGACGAAGCGCGGACGCCGCTGATCATCTCCGGCGAGCCGGAGACGGCCGCGCAGATCTACTACGACTTCGCCCGCGTTGCTGCACAACTCGTCGGGCACCGCTCGAGCCCGGGCGATCCGAAGGGCCACGCGGAACAGCTCGGCGTCGACTACGAGTACGACGAGAAGCACAAGACCGTCGCCATCACCGAGCAGGGCGTCGCGAAGGTCGAGCGGGCGCTCCGCATCGAGAATCTGTACGCGCCGCAGAACGCGCAGCTCGTCAACCACGCAATTCAGGGGCTGAAAGCGCAGTCGCTCTTCCAGCGTGACGTCGACTACGTCATCCAAGACAACGAGGTGAAGATCGTCGACGAGTTCACCGGCCGCATCATGGAAGGCCGCCGCTGGAGCGAGGGCCTGCACCAGGCCGTGGAGGCGAAGGAAGGCGTTCGCATCCAGGAAGAGCACCTGACGATGGCGACGATCACGCTCCAGAACTACTTCCGCCTGTACGAGAAGCTCGGCGGCATGACCGGTACGGCGAAGACGGAGGAGAAGGAGTTCGTCGAGATCTACAACCTGCACGTTGTCGAGATCCCGACCAACGTCGCGGTCGCACGCGACGACAAGCAGGACTACGTCTTCAAGACGAAGGAGGGGAAGTTCGCGGCGGTCGCGCGCGACATCAAGGAGCGCACCGAGAAGGGCCAGCCCGTGCTCGTCGGCACGATCGCGGTCGAGACGTCCGAGTACCTGTCGCAGCTGCTCACCCGCCAGGGCGTGCGCCACAACGTCTTGAACGCGAAGGAGCACGCGCGGGAGGCGGAGATCATCAAGGACGCGGGGCAGGCCGGCGCGGTGACGATCGCGACGAACATGGCCGGCCGTGGCGTCGACATCAAGCTCGGCGAGGGCGTGGTCGAGGTCGGCGGCCTGTACGTGCTCGGCACCGAGCGCCACGAGTCGCGCCGCATCGACAACCAGCTCCGCGGCCGCTCAGGCCGTCAGGGCGACCCCGGCGAGACGCGCTTCTACCTCTCCGGCGAGGACGATCTCGTGCGCCTGTTCGCCGGCGACCGGATCAAGGGGATCATGGAGCGCTTCAAGATCCCCGAGGACCAGCCCATGGAGGCGAAGATCCTCAGCCGGCAGATCGAGGGCGCGCAGAAGAAGGTCGAGGAGCAGAACTTCGTCATGCGCAAGAACGTCCTCAAGTACGACGACGTTCTCAACCGTCACCGCGGGCGCATCTACGAGCAGCGCTTCCAGGTGCTCGAGGGTGAGGACATGTCGGAGCAGGTGAACCTCTGGATCGACGAGGTGATCGAGGACACCGTCACGCAGTTCACCGAGGAGGCGTACGCCGAGGAGTGGGACCTCGAGGCGGTGACGAACGCGATGGGCGCGCTGTACCAGACGGAGATCACCGCCGCGGAGCTGCGCGAAGATCTCGGCGAGATCTCGCGCGAGTCGCTGACCGAAGAGTTCCAGCAGGACGCCCGCGACGAGTACGCGGCCAAGGAGGAGGAATTCGGCTCGGAGCTGATGCGCGAGCTGGAGCGCTTCGTGATCCTCCAGGTGGTCGACGTCCGGTGGCGCGAGCATCTCGAGCACATGGACTACCTGCGCGAGGGCATCGGCCTGCGCGCGATGGCGCAGAAGGATCCGCTCGTCGAGTACACAGCCGAGGGCGAGCGTATGTTCACCGACCTGAGCCGCTCGATCCGCGGAGAGGTCGTGCTGCATCTCTTCCATGCGGAGCTCGCGCCCGAGCAGGCGCAGCAGGAGCTCGCGCAGCAGCAGCAGGGCAACGGCAACGTCCGGTACGAGCACGAGACCGCGGCCGGAGCCGAGGCGATCGCGGCCGCCGGGGGTGCCGGCGCCGGCATCGCGCCGACGCTGGGGCTCTCACCGGTCGCCGTCCAGACGAGCTCGCCGCACAAGGTTGGCCGCAACGATCCCTGCTGGTGCGGTTCGGGCAAGAAGTTCAAGAAGTGCCACGGGGCATAGAGCTCCGCGAGCTCCGTAAGACGTATCGCACGTCGAACGGCCCAATCGAGGCGGTTCGCGGGATCGACATCACCATCGAGCCGGGCGAGACGGTTGCGCTCCTCGGCCCGAACGGTGCCGGCAAGTCGACGACGATCGACATGCTGCTCGGTCTCACGCCGCCTGACGGTGGCACGGTGTCGCTGTTCGGCGAGGATCCCGAGCACGCGATCGCGCGCGGCGCCGTCGGAGCGATGCTCCAGAGCGGCGAGCTCATCCGCGACCTCACCGTCCGCGAGTTGCTGACGCAGATCGCGTCGCTCTATCCCCGGCCGCTCGACCTCGACGCGACGCTCGACCTCGTCGGCATCGCGAACATCGCGAACCAGCGGACGCAGAAGCTCTCCGGAGGCCAGGCGCAGCGTGTGCGGTTCGCGCTCGCGCTCCTCACCAATCCGGAGCTCCTCGTTCTCGACGAGCCGACCGTGGGCATGGATGTGGAGAGCCGGCGAGCGTTCTGGGGGACGATGCGCGATGCCGCCTCGCACGGCAAGACGGTGCTGTTCGCGACGCACTACCTCGAGGAAGCGGACGAGTTTGCCGACCGCGCGATCCTCATGGCGCGAGGCGTCATCGTTGCCGACGGCCCGACCACCGAGATCAAGGCGATGGTCGGCACGCGCACGATCCGCGCGACGCTGCCCGACGTCCCGGCCGAGCAGCTCGAGCGGCTCGACGGCGTGACGCACGCCGAGCGGCGCGGTGAATCGATCGCGCTCGCCTGCTTCGACTCGGACGTCGCCATCCGCGCGCTCCTCGCCGCGTATCCGCAGGTCGGCGACATCGAGATCGGCGGCGGCAGCCTCGAGGACGCGTTCCTGGAGCTGACGGCGTGAAGAAGCGGACGACGTATCTCCGCTACGAGCTCGTGCGCACGCTGCGCAACAAGCGATTCTTCCTCCTGTCACTCGCCATACCGCTGCTCATCTACGTGCTCGTCGCCGCGCCCAACCGCACCGACCGGAGCCTCGCGGGAACGGGGGTCTCGCTCCGGCTCTACTTCATGGTCGCGCTTGCATCGTTCGGGGCGATGAACGCGATGCTCGGAGCCGGGGTGCGTATCGCCGTCGAACGCTCGGCCGGATGGAACCGCCAGCTGCGCCTCACGCCGCTGTCGACGCGCGCGTACTTCGGCACGAAGGTGCTCACCGGCTACATGGTGGCCGGGTGCACGATCGCCCTGCTTTACATCGCGGGTGGAGGGCTCGGCGTCCACATCGCGGCCGGCAACTGGGTGAAGATGACGCTCCTGCTACTCGTCGGCCTCGTGCCGTTCGCGGCGCTCGGCATCCTCATCGGGCACCTCATCACCGCCGACGCAGTCGCGCCGGCGATCGGCGGCCTCACCGCGTTGCTCTCGTTCCTCGGCGGCATCTGGTTCCCGGTCGGCCAGAGCGGCGTCCTGCACTACGTCGCGCAGGCGCTGCCGTCCTATTGGCTCGTGCAGGCGAGCCACGTCGCCGTCGGCGGCCACAGCTGGAACGGCACGGGGTGGGGCGTGATGGCTGCGTGGACGGTCATCGCCGCACGGCTCGCCATGCGCGCGTACGCGCGCGACACCGGCCGCGGCTAACCTTGGCGAACGATGGCTGACGAACGCGAACGCACACTGCAGGAGCAGCTCGAGGAGATCGGGGCCCAGCTGGACTGGGTCCGTGGTTACCTTTGACGTCGCTTCGCTGAAGGCCCGTGTCGCCGAGCTCGAAGAGGAGCTCGGGAAGCCCGATTTCTGGAACGACCAGCAGCGCGCCGCGAAGCTGTCGTCCGAGCACACGCGCTCGCAGCGCAAGCTCGATCGCTACGAGCTTCTCCAGAACAACTTCGCCTTCCTGAAAGAGAGCGTCGGCACGTTCCCGGAGGAGGAGCTGCTCCCCGTGCTGCACGAGACGCACCAAGAGCTCGCCCAGCTGCAGGAGGACGCGCTCTTCTCCGGCGAGTACGACGCCGGCGACGCGGTCGTCTCGATCCAGGCCGACGCCGGAGGCACCGACGCGCAGGACTGGGCCGAGATCCTGCTCCGCATGTACCTGCGCTGGGCGGAGCGCCGCGGGTTCCCGACCGAGATCCTCGAGACGAGCCCGGGGGAGGAGTACGGCATCAAGTCGGCGACGTTCACGGTCAAGGGCGAGAACGCGTACGGGATCCTCAAGGCCGAGCGCGGAAAGCACCGGCTCGTGCGCCTGAGCCCCTTCGACCAGGCGCACCGCCGGCACACGAGCTTCGCGCAGGTGATCGTCGCGCCGCTGCTCGAGGACGTCGCCGGCATCGAGATCGACGACGACGACATCCGCATCGACACGTTCCGCTCCTCTGGCGCCGGCGGTCAGCACGTGAACAAGACTGACAGCGCCGTGCGCATCACCCACATTCCGTCCAACATCGTGGTGTCGGTGCAGAACGAGCGCAGCCAGGGCGCGAACAAGGAGACCGCGCTCAAGATCCTCCGCTCACGCCTCGCCGAGAAGGCGGAGGAGGAGCGCGAGATGGAGCTGGCCCGCGAGCGCGGCGGCGTGAACATGGGCTTCGGCGGAAACGCCATCAGGAGCTACGTCCTGCACCCGTACCAGCAGGTGAAGGACGCGCGCACCGGCATGGAGGTCGGAAATGCCCAGGGCGTGCTCGACGGCGACCTGGACGGCTTCATCCGTGCATTTCTGCTGCAAGCGGCAGGAAACGGAAGTTGACCCGCCGAATGGTTCGCTAGACTCGGCTCTCGGTGCGGGGTCTCTGCGACCGGTTCGAAACGTGACAGAGCTTGAGATAGAGCCACAGCCGGCGGAAGTCGGCGAAGTCGAACGGGCGCCGATCGGCGCCGGCTCGATGATCACCTTCGACGACGTGACGAAGGTGTACGAGCCCGACGTCGCAGCGCTCAAGGGCGTCACGTTCGTGATCGAGAAGGGCGACTTCGTCTTCGTCGTCGGCGCGTCCGGCTCGGGGAAGTCGACGCTCGTGAAGCTCCTCCTGAAGGAGATCGATCCGACCGGCGGCCGGATCATGGTCGGCGGCCGCGACCTCTCACGGCTGAAGCACAGTCAGGTGCCGCTGCTGCGCCGCAACGTCGGCTGCGTGTTCCAGGACTTCAAGCTGCTGCCGAGCCGCAGCGCCGCCGACAACGTCGCGTACGCGCTGAAAGTGCAGGGCGAGAGCCGGGCGATGATCCGGCGCAAGGTGCCCGAGGTGATGAACATGGTCGGGCTCGCGCACAAGATGAACTCGTTCCCCGACGAGCTCTCCGGCGGTGAGCAGCAGCGCGTCTCGATCGCGCGCGCCGTCGTCAACCACCCGCCGCTGCTCGTCTGCGACGAGCCGACGGGCAACCTCGACCCCGACACGTCGGTCGGGATCATGCAGCTCCTCTACCGCATCAACCGCTCCGGCACCACGATCCTGATGGTGACCCACGACCGCGAGATGGTCGACAAGATGCGCAAGCGCGTGATCGCGCTCGAGGACGGCAGGCTCGCCCGCGACGAGCGCCGTGGAGGGTACGCATCCGAGTGAGCAAGGTTCGCCTGATCTTCTCCGAGGCGTGGTCCTCGATCTCCGCAAACATCTCTACGACGTTCGCGGCGACGATCACCGTCCTCATCTCGATGTTCCTGCTCGGTCTCTTCCTCGCGCTCGGCACGTGGGTGCTCTCGTACAGCAACCACGTGAAGCGGGAGCTCGTCGTGAAGGTCTACTTCGCCACCGGCACGCATCAGCCGACACAGGCCGAGGAGGCTCAGGTCGGGCAGCGCTTACAGCACGACCCGCGCGTGAAGACGGCGACGTTCGTCTCCAAGGAGACGGCGTTCAAGACGGAGTCGCAGAAGATGCCGCTGCTGTACAAGAACGTCCCCACGAACCCGCTTCCGGATTCTTGGGTCGTGAAGCTGAAGAACGCCAACGACTCGCCGACGCTCGGGCGCGAGATCCAGTCCCAGGTGAAGGGGACGCCGGCGCAACGCGCACTGTGGCCGGGCGTGAACGGCGTGGGCTGGGGTGACAAGACGACGAAGCGCGTCCTCACGGTCGCAGAGGTGATCTCGATCGTCTTCCTCGTCGCGATCGTCCTGCTCGTGACCGCATCCATGCTCCTGATCGCGAACACGATCCGACTGTCCATCTTCGCGCGCCGTCGCGAGATCGAGGTCATGAAGCTCGTCGGCGCGACGAACTGGTTCGTCCGCGGCCCGTTCATGCTCGAAGGCCTCCTGCAGGGCTTCGTCGGCTCCCTCTTCGCCGTCATCCTGCTCGTGCTCGGGAAGTCGGTCGCCCTGCCCTCGATCCTCGGCCACCTGCACAGCACGAGCGACGTTCACGCCCTGCCGTTCGTCCTGAACGCCGTTGCCCTCCTGGCTGCCGGGCTCCTCCTCGGGGCCGTCGGCTCCGGCTTGACGCTCCGCCGCTTCCTCAAGGTCTAGCAACCGGACGCCGGGGGCCGTATGCTCCCGCCCGTCCGATGCGGCGCGCGCTGATCCTGCCGGCTGCGATCGTCGTTCTCGCCGGCCCGTTCGTGGCCGGATACCTCCTTTCGCGCCCTGATCGCGCTACGGCGCCGGTGGCCATCCCGTCCCTTGTCGCCGAGGTGCGCGAGGCGCTCGCAGCGCGCTACTACCGGCCCGTTTCCGCCGGCGTCCTGCGTCTCGACTCGGTCGGCGCCATGCTCTCGGCCCTGCGCGACCCCTACACGGCGTACCTCACGCCGCTGAGCTACCGGCTCGTCCGGCACGACACCGCTGCGCGCTACTCCGGGATCGGCGTCGAGGTGCTGCCGACGGAGCGCGGCCTCGTGGTGGTCACCGTGCCGCCCGGCCCGGCCGCCCGGGCGGGCGTGCAGCGCGGCGACGTCATCGTCGACATCGGCGGCAGCTCGGTCGTCGGCCTGAACGCCGCGAAGGCGCTCGCGCGCGTCGTCGGTGCGCCCGGCAAGCGCATCCAACTCGTGCTCGACCGCCAGGGCGTGACGGTCCAGCTCAGCGTGCACCGCAGCTTCGTCCCCGCGCCCACGGTGCAGGGGAGGCTGATCACGTACGCCGGTGCGCCGTGGGGCTATGTCCGGCTCGCCAGCTTCCGCTCCGGCGCAGCCAAGCTCGTCGCGCGCGAGCTGAAGCTCCTCGAGCGAAAGGGCGCGAACGGGTTCGTGCTCGACCTGCGCGGCGATCCCGGCGGGCTGCTGAGCCAGGCGATCGCCGTCTCGTCGCTCTTCCTCAACGGCGGCGTCGTCGTCTCCCTCTCGGGGGCCCACTTCGTGCACGAGGTGTTCCGCGCGACGACCGGCGAAGCGACGCGACTGCCTGTGGTCGTGCTCGTCGACCGCTACACGGCGAGCTCGGCCGAGATCGTCGCCGCCGCGCTGAGCCAGCACCACCGCGCCGAGCTCATCGGCGAACGGACCTTCGGAAAAGGCGTCGTGCAGGCGGTCGATCCGCTCGACAACGGCTCCGCGCTCATCCTGACCGTGGCCCGTTACTTCACGCCGGACGGCGAGGGCATCGAGCATGTCGGCATCGTCCCTCAGCAGCGCGCGGTCGACGATCCGGCGACGCCGCAGGACGAGGCGCTCCTCGCCGCCCTGCACGCGCTCGCGCGCCCACCCTCGTAGCTACGGTGGCGCCATGGCCTCCCGGCGCCAGAAACGACCGTCCCGGAGCCAGCGGTACGAGCGGCGGCAGCCTCGGCGCAAGCCGTCCGCAGAGCTGACGGTCCGCCTTCCGCACCGGACGACCGAGCCCGAGAGCGTCGTCGCGCATCTCGGGCCGACGAACTCCGGGAAGACGCACGACGCGCTGCGCTTCCTCGTCGAGACGGGCCGCGGCGTGTACGCGGCGCCGCTCCGCATGCTGGCGCAGGAGGCGCACCGGCGCCTCTCCGCCGAGATCGGCGAGGAGCGCGTCGGCATCGTCACCGGCGAGGAGCGCGTCAACCCGGACGCGCCGATCATCTGCTGTACGGCCGAGATGGCGCCGATGCGCGGCGAGACGCTCGTCCTCGACGAGGTGCAGTGGGCCGAGGACGACGAGCGCGGCTCCGCGTGGACGCGGCTCATGCTCGGCGGCGAGTACCGGCACATCCTGCTGCTCGGGGCCGTCGAGGCGCTGCCGCTCGTGCGGCACGCGTTCCCCAACGCCGACGTGCGCTTCTTCGAGCGGAAGGCGCCGCTCGACTGGGTCGGCCGCCGGCCGATCACCGGTCTGCGCGGAGGGACGGTGGTGGTCGCGTTCAGCCGCCGCGCGGTCATCGGCATCGCCGGCGAGCTCAACCAACTACACCCGGGACGCGTGGCCGCGTTGTATGGCGCGATGCCGCTCGCGTCGCGACGGGAGGAGATCGACCGCTTCATCTCCGGCGCCGCCGAAGTGTGCGCCGCCACCGACGTGCTCGGCCACGGCGTCAACCTGCCGTGCGAGACGCTCCTCTTTGCGGAGACGGAGAAGTTCGACGGGAAGGAGCGGCGCGACCTCGAGCCGTGGGAGATCGCGCAGATCGCCGGCCGCGCGGGGCGCTTCGGCTTCCACGAGCGCGGCAACGTCGGCGTCCTCACCGGCCTTCCGTGGGCGAATCCAGATCCGGAGCTCGTGCGCGCCGCGCTGACGCCGCACGTCGAGCTGCCGGGCGGCCATCTCGGCTACCGCGTCGTCGACACGGGCCGGTTGCGGCCGCAGCTCTCCGACCTGAACGTCAGGAACGTCGATGAGCTCGAGCCGGCGCTGCACGCGTGGCGGCAGGCGGCGCTCCGGTACTGGAGCGTCGACGGCTGGCTCACCGTCGAGTCCATCCAGCCGCTGCTCGAACGGCTCGACGCCGTGCGCGAGGCGCTGCACCACAGCCGGCGCCGGCTCGAGCTCGCGGACGTGTGGAGGCTGATGCAGGCGCCGATCGACGAGGACGGCCTCGCGCTGTTGGGGACGCTCGCGTGCGCCCTCGCCGGCGACCTGCCGCAGCAGACCATCATCGGCTGGCTGCTCGACCCGGTGCGTCTCCAGGCCGCCGGGCTCACGGAGGCCGAGCAGGCGGCGCGGGAGGCGTCGATCCTGCGCTGGTTCGCGCTCCAGTATCCGGGCGTCGCGGGCGTGACGATCGAGAAGGCGGCGGCACTCGAAGAGGCCGCCTCGGCGCGCGTCGTCGAGGAGCTGCGGGCCGAGATCGCCGATCCGACCATCGGCCGCTGCCGCGCGTGTGGCGCTCGGACGGCGCCGTGGGCGAACCTGTGCGACCGCTGCTTCATGGCGCGCGGCTACCGCCGCCGCTAGCCCGACTCCTACACTGGCCCGATGGCGAGGGCCAAGGGCGAGAAGCTCATCTCCGACAACCGGCGCGCGCGCCACGACTACCACCTCCTCGACCGCTTCGAGGCGGGCGTCGCGCTGACCGGCACCGAGGTGAAGGCGCTGCGCGACTCGAAGACGTCGCTGCAGCGTGCGTACGCGGACATCCATGACGGCGAGGCGTGGCTCGTCGGCCTGCACATCGCCGAGTACGCGCAGGGCAACGCCGCCAACCACGAGCCCGACCGGGAGCGCAAGCTGCTGCTCCACCGGCGCGAGATCGATCGCCTGTACGGAGAGGTGAAGGAGAAGGGCGTGACGATCGTGCCGACGCGGATGTATTTCAAGGACGGCCGCGTGAAGGTCGAGCTCGCGCTCGCGCGCGGCAAGGAGCTGCACGACAAGCGGCGCGACATCGCCGCGCGGGACGCGCAGCGGCAGATCGACCGCGAGCTGGGGCGGCGCCGCTAGCACCTGTCGATCGACGGGGCCTTCGTTCGTCGTGTCTGCACACACACGACCAAGGAGGTTCCACCATGGCTCATCCCGTCATCCACGCGGAGATCCGCTCGACCGACCCGGACGCGACGCGGGCGTTCTTCTCCGAGCTCTTCGGCTGGTCGTACTCCGACGGCGCGTTCCCGGGCTACACGTTCGTCGAGACCGGCGTCGAGGGCGCGATCCCGACCGCAATCGGCCCGCTGCAGGGCGGAAAGGACTCGGCCCTCTTCTTCGTCGGCGTCGAGGACGTCGAGGCGACGCTCGCGCGGGCCGTGGAGCTCGGCGGGACGATTCTCCAGCCGGCCCAGCAGGTGCCGGGCGTGACCTTCGGCGTGTTCGCCGACGCGCAGGGGCACGCGGTCGGGGTGGCCGCGAACTGATCCCGGCTACAATCGAGGTAACGAACATACGGGGGCGACCTGGTTTCGACGTGGTCGATCCATCCGGATGAGCTGCAAGCCGAGGTCGCCGGTTGGCCTCGTAAATCCACCGGCAAACAACAAATGCGAATCCTCGTGATCTCGCACTCGCTGCCTAGTTCGTAAGAGCTAGAAGGCGACGCCCCTCCGAGTTGGGCCCGTGGCCCGGAGGCGGCGCCAACTAACGGGCTCGGCGCCGAGGGAAAGCCAATCGCCCGGAGCGCAACACGAAAGGATGGCTAGCGCGACGGTAGGGCGGCTGCACTCCGGCCGTCGGGCGAAATCAAAGGGCAGCCTACGCTTGTAGATGCTTATTCGGTGCGGCTGCGGACGCGGGTTCGATTCCCGCCGCCTCCACTTTTCCCGCTAATCGGCGCTTTTCGATCGGAACGATTGGTCGAAAGGCGCCTCGATCGGAATGGTTGTCCGCACCCGGCGACAGTACGCTCGTGCAAGCCATGCAGCTATGTTCGCCCTCGGAATTCGGGCAGCGGGTTGCCGACGAGCGTTCCCGGACTGACCCAGCCCGGTGGATAGCCCTCGATGAAGATGGTGGTTAGCTCTTCTCGTACTCGTCGTGGCGCCGCACCCAGAGCGGTTCTGTGGCGCTCTCGTTACGACCGCTCGGCGTGCGGTCAAGCAGGCCGTAGTAGGCCATCGCGAGCTCGAGGCCGCGCGCTGTGCTGACGTAGGTCCGGTAGACGGTCGCATCCGCCAGCGCGTACACGCTCATGCCTGGGCCTTCGGTGACGTAGCCCAACGGATCCGTGCCGCACATGCGCGCGTTCTGCTCCACCGTGGCCGGGACCTCTCCCTCGAGGAACGGCTTCAGCTCCTCCTCGGTGTACTGGAAGCCGAGGTCGCGGTTGAAATCGCTGCCGCCGCTCGAGACCCAGGGGATGTCCCAGCCCATCCGTTCCCTGTAGGCGAGCAGCTTCGCGAGCGGCGCGCGGGAGGCGAGCAGCAGCGTGGTGTCCTTCGCCCTCAGGTGCGGCACTTGAGGTGCGAGCGTGTCCGCGATCGAGGTACAGACCGGGCAACCTGCCGTGTAGGGCGGCCCGAACATGAAGTGGTAGACGATCAACTGGGAGCGACCGTCGAACAGATCGGCGAGCGTCTTCGTGCCGCCCTCCGTCTCGAAGCGAAAGTCCTTCTCGACCGGCACCCAGGGCAGCTCGCGCCGCTTCATGGCCAGCTCGTCGCCGCGGCGGGTGAGCTCCTTCTCCTCCTTCAACAGCGCGTCCCGCTCCGCCTGCCACTCCTCCTGCGTGCCGATCCTGTGCTGCGTCATCGAATGAGCCACCTCCCGGTGTGGTCGGTCGACCGACTTCCCAGTTCAGCGCCGATCGATCATCGCAAGACCGTAGCGATACCTCGAGCGTCATCCGCGAACGCTGGCGCACGAGCGAACGCGGGGGCTACATCCCGGCCATGCCGCCGCCCGGGATGACGAAGCCGGGGACCGAACTGGGCGCGGCAAGAACGCCGAGGGCGAGGGCGAGGAGGAGCAGGGTCGTCGACCAGATTGCGACGCGGCGCCACGGCAACACCTTCTCAATCGTGATCAGGGCGGCGACGACGGCCATCCAGAGGATGCTCATCACACCGAGCGCGAACAGTGCGGCCATCAGCGCCCAGCAGCAGCCGAGACACCAGGCGGCGTGTTTGCAGCCCATCGCGAATGCGCCGCGCACGCCGTCCCGCCACGTCCCGATGAGAAACCCGAACGGGCTCCGACACTTGCCCAGGCAGACGTCCTTGAGCGGTGTCAGCTCATAGGCCGCCGCGACCGTGAGCACGCCGCCAGCGAACCAGCGGCCACCGGCATGCCAGGCGAGTTGACCTCCAAACACGTGGCGGCCGAGCGCGTACAGCGCGTACGCAAGGATGCCGGCAGCGCCCCAGACGACGAGATAGGCGCTCGTGAACGCAATCGGACGGATGAGGCTGCGCTTCTTCGTCATCCGCGCGTAGAGGGCGACGGTCGGCGAGACCGCCGGCAACATCATCGCGGCCATCATCACCACCCAGACGCCGATGAACCAGCCGAGCGCACCGAGGTCGGTGCCGGGGCTCGCGCCCATGCCCGCCATTGCCCGGATGGTCGACCACCAGGCGAGCGCAGCGAGGCCGATCAGGAATGCGACCAGGCCTAATCGCGCGCGCGCCGCGGCGAGGGCCTGCAACTCCGGTGAGCTCACGCCGCCCAGACGAACTCGTGCGAGAAGGCAGACTTCCCCTCGTAGGAGATACCGAAGGCGTCGATCCGCGACCGCGTGGCATGGGCGATCGTCAGCTCAGGCCCCGCCGGGTGGAAGATCCCGACCAGCCGCGCCGGTTGGCCGCTCTCGACACCGAACGGCACGACGTCTTCGATCTCGAAATCGACGGAGTCGCCGATCTTCACCGCGTGCGTCAACCCCTCCTCGCGCACCTCGATCGACGCCCGCTCGACGCCGAGATTCTCGCCGACCAGCGGCCCGAGGGCCTCCATCGGGCCGCCGAGCGCCCCCGAGAACACGCCGCCGAGCTTCTCCGCCTGCTCGTCGGACGCGTTTGCGTCGATGAACACGCCCAAGCGCCAATTGCCGTCGGTCATCACCTTCGGCGTGTCGGCGACCGCAGCGACCGTAAGACCGCTCACGTCGACACCCTCGACCTCGCCGTCCTTGACGTCGAAGACGAGCACGACGCGGCAGTAGTCGTGCGTCGCTCCCAACGACAGCGACGCAGTACACGGGCACACGACATCGCACGAACACGTCTCAAAGTACGAGCCTGCGATCCTCCACGACATGAGTCCTCCCTGGTCGCTGCTGAGTAGGGCTGATTCTTCCGCCCGGCCATGGCCGAGTCAACGTGCCCTCATGAGTGCCGTTCGGGGATCATTCCCGGACACTGGCCCAAGCCAGTGAACGGCCGGGCGTCGCCGCGCCCGTGCTCGCAAGCTGCGCGCGGGCAGTGGCGCCGCCCGGTCAGCCCGTGGCTACTCCATCAACCTAGTAGCTCCCGCTTGATGGGCGGATGGACGGTGTAGGAAAGCGGTAGGAAGCGTGCCGGTCCGATGGACAGACGCCCAAACGTGAGTAGCGTGGGTGGTGACTTCGAGTGACCTGCGGCGCGCGAAGTCGAGAACGACAGCGAGACCGCATCGGCCTCACAGGGAGTTACTCAGAATGTCCAAGAATCGGCTCAAGCAGTGCTTGATGCTTCTAACAGTGGTCGGCCTGGTGGCCGTTGCTGCAGGCGGCGGCTCAGGTACGTTCGCCAGCTTCACAGCGGAGACAACGAACACCGGGAACTCGTTC
>Ga0208219_1000039_pt1 | contig 63505 bp, 71 predicted proteins | sample NGESurshal072012_7_FD_184469 | JGI IMG/M metagenome (GOLD analysis project Ga0208219, IMG submission 184469) | Arctic peat soil microbial communities from Barrow, Alaska - NGEE Surface sample 53-2 shallow-072012 (SPAdes) | ecosystem: Environmental > Terrestrial > Soil > Wetlands > Peat ... | reverse complement strand
GGGTGAGGTTCCGCTCCACGATGTGCGTGCCGCCCTGCGAGGCAGGCGTGAAGCCGAGCCCGCCCATCCCCGCGTCGCGCCCGCTGTGCATGAGCACGAGCGAGATGAGCACGAAGACGAGCAGCACCTGGGTGACGGCGAGAAAGCTGGTCACCCGGACAGGGTAGCTAGCGGTCTGCGACCTCGAGAATCGCTTCCACGAGCTCTGCGGCGATCCGATCCTTCGTCACATAACCGGCCGCGCCCGCCTGGCGCGCGCGGTCGACGTCGGTGCGCGCGTTCGAGCCGGTGAGCATGAGGATGCTCACGTCGCCGTCGGCGGCCTTGATCGCCTTCGCCGCCTCGATCCCGTCCATGAGCGGCATGCTGATGTCCATGAGGATCACGTCGGGGCGCCGCTCCCCGGCGAGCCGCACCGCCTCCTCGCCGTCGCCGGCGAGGCCGACGAGCTCGATGCGGTCGTCCCCGGACAGGATCGCTTCGAGCGCCTCGGCGAACAGCCGATGATCGTCGGCGATGAGCACGCGGACCACCATTGCCCACACTCTGCGTTGTTACGGTCCCTTTGTGAAGAGCGAGGACGCCCACGCCCGCATCCAGAAGCTGATCCTGACCGGCGACAACCGGCTCAAGCAGGGGGTCGACCCGGAAAAGGCGCGCGAGAGCTGGGAGCAGGCGCTCGCAGTCGCCCGCGAGGCCGGCCTCGAGGAGACGATTCGTCCCCTCGTCGAGATCAGGCTCGCCGACCTGCCGCCGCGCTGAGCCGCTTCCGGTGCGGAGCTTCGTCGTCCGGTCGCGATGGCGGCGCGAGGCGAAGGACGCAGGGAGCGGCCATAGCTGCAGCTATGGCCGCGACTGAGGACGCACGCATCGCGTCGTCCAGCGCGGCCGGGCGACTCAAGTCTTCGCGCCGGAAGCGGCTCGTATGAGGATCGCCTCCACGCGCTCCGCCTGACGGCGCACGTCGTGCGCGGCCGCGGATTCGCGCGCGGACACGTTCGGGCGGGGAAAGCCCGCCGCCCGGCGCATCGCCGCGGCGATCGCCTCGACGTCGAGCGGGTCGACGAGGATGCCCGCCTCCGGCGGCACGAACTCCGGCGGGCCGCCGAGCCGCGTGCCGACGACCGAGCGTCCGCACGCCATCGCCTCGAGCAGTGCCTGGCCGAGCGGCTCGAGCAGGCTCGGCTGGCAGAGCACGTGGCTGTCCGCGATGAGCTGCGGGATCTCGTCGTGCGCGACGCGGCCGAGAAGCTGCACGCGCTCGCGACCCTCGAGCTGCGTGCGCAGCGGGCCATCGCCTGCGAACGTGAGCGTGCCCTCGCCGAGCCGCGCGAATGCGTCGGCGAGGCGCACGACGTTCTTCCGTTCCGCCAGCGCGCCGGCACAGAGGAAGCGCGGTGGGCCGCCCGGCTCCGGCGCGACGGCGAACCGATCGAGGTCGACGCCGCTCGAGACCACCTCCGTCTTGCCGTGCGCCTCGGGGACCTTGGCCTCCAGCTCGCGGCGCAGGTACTCCGACACGCACACGACCGTGGCCGCGCGGCGCACGACGAAGCGCGTCGCCGCCGAGATGCCTGGAATGGCGCCGACGTTGCGCACGTCGCGGCCGTGCGCGGTGACGACGAGCGGCGCGCGGCCGGCAAGCGCGGCGACCAGCCCGCTCGGAACGAGGAAGTGCGCGTACACGACGTCGGGACGCCGCGCACGCAGCGTCCGCTGCGCGAGCGTCAGGTATCGGAGCTTGCCGCCCGCACGCGTGTCCAGCACCGCGCGGTCGACCTCGTTCCCGCGCGCGACGAGCTCACGCTCGAGCTGAGCAACGAACGGCCCGAGGTCGGGCGCGCCCGGGCCGGGATACATCTGCGAGACGAGCAGGATGCGCACGAATCAGGCGCGAGCGCGTAGCGCGTCGTACATTCCCCACTCGGCGCGCAGCGCCTCGCAGATCTCGCCGATCGTGCAGCGTGCACGCAGCGCCTCGCGCATGACCGGGAGCAAGTTCGCATCGCTGCGCGCCGCCTCGCGCACGGCCTCGAGCGTGCGCGCGGCCTCGTCGGCGTTGCGCTCCGCACGGACGCGGGCCGTGCGCTCGATCTGACGCCGCTCCGACTCCGGATCGAGGCGGTGCAGCTCGACGCGCTCCGGCTCGTCCTCTTGGTAGCGGTTGACGCCGACGATCACGCGCTCGCCGCGCTCGACCTGTTGCTGCCAGTCGAACGCGGCCTGCTCGATCTTCGACTGGACGAAGCCCTGCTCGATCGCGTCCACCGCGCCGCCGAGCTCGTCCACGCGCTCGATCAGCTCCCAGGCGCGCGCCTCCAGCTCGGAGGTGAGCGCCTCGATGTAGTACGAGCCGCCGAGCGGATCGGCCGTGTCGAGCGTGCCTCCCTCCGAGGCGAGGATCTGCTGCGTGCGCAGCGCGATCCGCGCCGAGTGCTCGGTCGGCAACGCGAGCGCCTCGTCGAACGCGTTCGTGTGCAGCGACTGCGCGCCGCCCGCGACGGCCGACAGCGCCTGGATGGCGACGCGGACGATGTTGTTCTCCGGCTGCTGCGCCGTTAGCGTCGAGCCGCCGGTCTGCGCATGGAAGCGCAGCGCCTGCGCCTTCGGATTCGTCGCGCCGAAGCGCTCTTTCATGATCCGCGCCCAGAGGCGGCGCGCGGCGCGGAACTTTGCCACCTCCTGGAAGAAGTCGTTGTGCGCGTTGAAGAAGAACGAGAGCCGCTCACCGAACTCGTCCGGTGAGAGACCGGCGTCGACCGCGGCGCGGCAATACGCGATTCCGTTCGCGAGCGTGAACGCGAGTTCCTGCACCGCCGTCGCGCCGGCTTCGCGGATGTGGTACCCGGAGATCGAAATCGTGTTCCAGCGCGGGATTCGATCCGCGCAATACGAGAACAGATCCGTCGTCAGCCGCATCGAGGGCTTCGGCGGGAAGATGTAGTTCCCGCGCGCGACGTACTCCTTGAGGATGTCGTTTTGCACCGTCCCGCGCAGCTGGTCGGCGGTGACGCCCTGATCCTCGGCGACGAGCTCGTACAAGAGCAGGAGGAGCGACGCCGGCGCGTTGATCGTCATCGACGTCGACACCTCGCCAAGTGGGATGCCGCCGAGGAGGATCTCCATATCGGCGATCGAATCGATCGCGACGCCCGTCCGGCCGACCTCGCCTGCCGCGCGCGCGTCGTCGGAGTCGTAGCCGAGCTGCGTCGGAAGGTCGAACGCGATCGAAAGGCCCGTCTGTCCGCGCGCGAGGAGATAGCGGTAGCGCGCGTTCGACTCCTCCGCCGACGCGAAGCCGGCGTACTGTCGGATCGTCCACGGCCGGCCGCGATACATGTCGGGATAGGGCCCGCGCGTGAACGGATACTCGCCGGGAGGCTCGATTTCGGCGGGCGCGTCCGCGGCCGTGTAGACCGGTTTCACCGGAATCCCCGATTCGGTTTCCCGGTCGTCGGTCGCCGCCATCGGCAGAATCGTACGAGTTGTTCCACTGCACGCCGCATCCAGGGCTGGGGACGGTCGTCGTGAGGCAGGTCCAGATCGACCTCGCAACGTGCAAGACGAGCGCCGCCCCGCCGGTACTTGCCTCGTCCGAGCCGAGCGTCCAGGTGACGAAGGACTCACAGTCGATCGTGTTCAAGGGCAGGGTCGTGTTGAAGATCCACGAGAACCACAAGGGATTCCCCGCCGGCTCGCCAGGCCCCATCATGCTCGAAGGCGTGTCGCCGGACCGGAAGTGGATCCTGTACGCGATCGACCCGCAGGGATCCGAGTCGCTTGCCGCGGACGGCCTGACGCTCCGCGCGGTCTCCGTCGCGACCGGACGCTCACGCGTCGTCGCGGCCGGCCTGCTCTACGACGACTACCGCGCGTGGTGCGGCGGACGACTCGTGATGACCGCCGGCGGCGATCGCATCTCGACGCACAACAAGTGGCTCATCGCGACCGGGCCGCCGGACTGGCGTGCGCGCGTCATCGTGAAAGATCCACACGTCGCGTTCGGGTCGCTCGCCTGCGACGCCAACGGCGTCGTCGTCCAGTCTGCGCCCGCAAGCGGCGTGAACGACAACGTCCACGCGCACTGGTCGATCTGGCGCGTGGCCGCCGACGGCTCTCGCACCCGCTTGACGACGCCGCCGTCCCGCATCTCCGACGAGTCGCCGCAGGTCGCCGGCTCGGTCGTCTACTTCGTCCGCGGCGGCTGGCTGTATGCCCTCCACGTCGGTCGGCTCTTGCAGCTCCCGCCGGCGACGACGGGCTACTACGGCCACACCGCCTGGCCGTACACGCTCACGCGCTGAGCTCGAGCTGCGCGTCGCGGTTGACGAGCGTCGCGTAGCGGCCGCCGGCGGCGACGAGCTCCTCGTGGCGGCCGATCTCCACGACATGGCCCTTGTCGAGGACGACGATCTGGTCCGCGTCGCGAATCGTCGACAGGCGGTGCGCGATCGCGATCGTCGTCCGCCCCTCCGACAGCTTGTCGAGCGCCTCCTGCACGAGCCGCTCGGTCTCGGTGTCGAGCGAGCTCGTCGCCTCGTCGAGGACGAGCACGGGCGGGTTGCGCAGCACCGTGCGCGCGATCGCGATGCGCTGCTTCTCGCCGCCGGAGAACCGGTAGCCGCGCTCGCCCACCATCGTGTCGTACCCCTCGGGGAGCGCGGCGATGACGTGATGGATGCGCGCCGCCTCCGCCGCCACCTCGATCTCCTCGTCGGTCGCGTCCGGCTTCGCGAAGCGGAGGTTCTCGCGCACGCTCGCGTGGAAGAGATACGTCTCCTGCGATACGACGCCGACGAGGTCGGACAGCGCCTGGAAGCTGAGGTCGCGCACGTCGACGCCGCCGATGGTCACGCGCCCCGAGGTGACGTCGTACAGCCGCGCCGCGAGATACCCGAGCGTCGTCTTGCCCGAGCCCGTCTCGCCGACGATCGCCGTCGTCGTCCCCGCGGGCACGACGAACGACACGTCCTCGAGCGCCCAGCCGGCGCCGTAGCTGAACCCGACCCCGTCGTAGAAAACGTCCCCGGCCCGAGCGACGGCGACCGCGTCCGGCTTCTCGTCGATGTCGACCGGCTGGTCGAGGTACTCGAAGATGCGGTCGAACAGCGCGAGGGACGTCTGCACGTCGAGGCCGACGCCGAGCAGCGACCCGACCGGGAAGAACAGCCGCGTCTGCAGGGTCGTGAACGCGATGATCGTCGGGATCGAGACGACGTGCGTCAGCCCGCCGAACCAGTACACGGCGGCCGGCATGATCGAGAAGCTCGTCTGGATCGACGCCATCACCCACCGCCCCGCCATCCGCTGCCGGACTTCGAGGTCGGCGAGGTTGAGCGACTCCGACTCGAAGCGGTCGGCGAGCTCGCGCGTGCGGCCCATCGTCTTGCCGAGCATGATCCCGCTCACCGACAGCGACTCCTGCACGAGGCTGGAGATGTCGGCGAGCGACTCCTGCGTCGTCTTCGCGATCCTCCGCCGCTCGTTCCCGACGCGGCGCGTGAGCAGGACGAAGATCGGGATGAGCGCGAACGCGAAGAGCGCCAGCTCCCAGCTGAGCAGGAGCATGCCGACCATCGTCGCGATGACGGTGGTGGCGCTCGACGCGATGCTCGTCGCGGTATTCGTGACGACGTTCTGGACGCCGCCGATGTCGTTCGAGATGCGCGACTGCACCTCGCCCGTCCGCGTGCGCGTGAAGAACGCGAGCGACAGGCGCTGCAGGTGGCGGAAGACGGACGCGCGCAGGTCGTGCATGACGCGCTGGCCGACCTGGTTCGAGAGCAGGGTCTGGATCACGCCGAGGATCCCGGTCACGACCGCGATCGCGATCATCCCGCCGGCGTTCCACGAGATCGCCGCCTTGTCGTGCGCGCCGATGGCGACGAGGACGCGGCGGAGCAGGAAGGCGGGAACGACGCCCAGGGCGGCGCTTACGACGATGAGCGCCAGCAGCCCCGAGAGCCGCGCCTTGTACGGCGCGAACAGCGGCCGGATCCGCCGCAGGTTGGCGCGCCGGACCTCCGGATCGGCCGGCCGCTCGGCCGGCGCGTCGCTCGAGTGGAAGAACATCCCCATCGCGACTCAGGGTACGTCGTGATGCATGATCGAGGACGTGCGCGTCACCGTCAGACTCTTCGCCGGCCTGCGCGAGCGCGCCGGGACCGGACGCCTCGAGCTCGAGGGCGTCGAGCGCGTCGACGATGTCTGGTCGCGCCTCGGCCTGGGCGACGAGCCCGGCGGCCTGCTCTACGCCGTGAACCGCGCGTACGTCGCGCGCGACGCCGCGCTCGCCGACGGCGACGAGGTGGCCGTGATCCCGCCCGTCTCCGGCGGCGCGTTCCTGCTCAGCTCCGAGCCGCTCGATCTCGGCCGCGTGGTCGCCGAGGCTGCGAGCGACGACGCCGGCGCGGTGGCGACCTTCGTCGGCACCGTGCGACGCCAGTCGCGCGGCCGCGAGGTCGTGCGGCTCGAGTACGAGGCCTTCGAGGAGATGGCGGAGCCGATGCTCCGAGGGCTCGCGGACGAGCTGAAGGAGAAGCACGGGTTGTGCGAAGTTGCGATCCACCACCGCGTCGGCGCCGTAGACATCGGCGAGGCGAGTGTCGTCATCGCCGTCTCCGCCCCGCACCGCGCCGCCGCACTCGAGGCGTGCCGCGAGGCGATCGACACGTTGAAGGAGACGATCCCGCTGTGGAAGAAGGAGTTCTACGCCGACGGCGAGGAATGGATCGGGAGGGGATCGTGAAACGTTCCCTGGAACGGCTCCTGGGCGGGGCGGTCGTCATCGGCGGCTCCGCGCTGAAGTGGGGCTTCATCTTCGCGAAGTTCTTCGGCTTCTTCATCTCTGCCGCGGCGTACTCGTTCTGGTTCCACAGCTGGACCTTCGGCGTCGGCCTCGCCGTGTTGATCCTCGTGCACGAGCTCGGCCACGTGATCGAAGCGAGACGGCAGGGCCTGCACGTGTCGTGGCCGATGTTCATCCCGTTCTTCGGGGCGTACGTGACCATCCAGCGCGCCGGGCTCACGCCGCTGCGCAGCGGGCTCATCTCGCTCGCCGGCCCGTTCGTCGGCTCGATCGGCGCGGCAGCCGTGTGGGTCGCGAGCTCGGTGCACGGCTCGTCGCAGCTCCAGGTGCTCGCGAACATCGGCTTCCTCCTCAACGCGTTCAACCTCCTGCCGATCGGGTTCCTCGACGGAGGCCACATCGCCGGGTCCATCCGCGAGGCGTGGCGCATGCCTGTCATCCGCTTCGAGGGCGGCGTGCCGATGCAGGCATTCGCTCCGGATCGCGCCCGCGCCGTGCAGCTCTTCGCGCTCTACGCCGGGCTCGCGGCGGCGACCGTGCTGTGCCTGCTCGCCACGCGACCGAACGGAGCATTCCTGTGAGTACCGACGACCGCCGGATGCTCCAGACGCACTGGTCGCCGGAAGAAGAGCTCGACCACGCAGAGAAGATCGGGGCAGAGTTCCTCGCGGGCTTCGGCGTCGTCGACAAGATCGACCGCCCGGCCGTCTCGATCTTCGGCTCGGCGCGCGTCCACGAAGGGTCGTTCGCGTACGACGAGGCGCGGGCGACCGCGAAGCTCTTCGGCGAAGCCGGCTGGGCGGTCGTGACCGGCGGCGGCCCCGGCGTGATGGAGGCGGCGAATCGCGGCTGCCGCGAAGGTGGCGGCCTGTCGATCGGCTTCAACATCGAGCTGCCGCACGAGCAAGGATCGAATCCCTACATCGACGTCGGCCTGACGTTCCGCCACTTCTATGCGCGCAAGACGATGTTCGTGAAGGCAGCCGAGGGCTTCGTCGTCTTCCCCGGCGGGTTCGGGACCGCCGACGAGCTGTTCGAGTCGCTGACGCTCATCCAGACCGGCAAGGTGCTCGACTTCCCGGTCATCCTGTTCGGGTCGGAGTACTGGTCGCCGCTGCTCATGTGGATTCGCGACCGCGCACTGCCCGAGGGGACCGTCTCGCCCGGGGACCTCGAGCTGCTCACGCTGACCGACGAGCCCGCCGACGCCGTCCGCATGGTGCTCGAGCGGTACGAGCAGCGCAGCGCCAGTAACGTTTGACGCATGGAGCTGCGCGACCTGCCGTCGGTGGACGAGCTCGTGCGGGATGTCGACGACCCGCTCGCGGTCGACGCCGCCCGCCTGGTGCTCTCGCGCGCGCGTGAAGAGATAAGGGCCGGCGTCGATCCGGGGGATCTCGCCACGAGGTTGACGCGCGAGCTCGAGGCCGCCCGCGCACCGAGTCTGCGCCGCGTCCTGAACGCGACCGGCGTCATCGTCCACACGAACCTCGGCCGCGCCCCGCTCGCGCCCGAGGCGCTCGCGCGCGTCCAGGATGCAGGACGCGGCTACTCGAATCTCGAGCTCGACCTGGAGGAAGGCGAGCGCGGATCGCGCCAGGACCATGTCGGCGCGTTGCTTCGCCGCCTCACCGGCGCGGAGTCGGCGCTCGTCGTCAACAACAACGCCGCCGCGGTGCTGCTCGCGCTCGCGGCGCTGGCGGAGGGCCGCGAGGTCGTCGTCTCGCGCGGCGAGCTGCTCGAGATCGGCGATGGCTTCCGCATCCCCGAGGTGCTCGCGCGCTCCGGCGCCCGGCTGGTCGAGGTCGGGACGACGAACCGGACGCGCGCCGCCGACTACGAGCGTGCGATCGGCCCGGACACCGCGCTCGTCCTGCGCGTGCACCAGTCGAACTTCCGTGTCGTCGGCTTCACCGAGCTGCCGCGCCTCGCCGAGGTGGCCACAGTCGCGCACCGGCATGAGCTTCCGCTCGTGGACGACCTCGGCTCGGGAGCGCTCGGCGACGTGCCCGGGGAGCCGTCCGCCCGCGAATCGCTGGCGGCGGGCGCCGATCTCGTCTGCTTCTCCGGCGACAAACTGCTGGGCGGCCCGCAAGCGGGCGTCGTCGCGGGCCGGGCCGATCTCGTCGAGCGGCTGCGGCGTCACCCGCTGCAGCGGGCGGTGCGCGTGGACAAGCTGAGCCTCGCGGCGCTCGAGGGCACGCTGCAGCTGCACCTCGAAGCTCCGGCGCGCATCCCGGTCCTGCGCATGCTCGGAGAGGACGCGAGCGTCGTCCGTGCGCGCGCCGAGCGGCTCGCCGAGCTGACCGGCGGCACCGTCGAAGAGACGGTCGCCCGCGTCGGCGGCGGCGCGCTCCCGCTCGCGGAGCTGCCGAGCTTCGCATGCGCGCTCGACGAGTCGCTGGCGGCCGCGCTGCGCGCAGGCGAGCCGCCGGTGATCGGCATCGTCCGCGACGGCAAGCTCCTGCTCGACTGCCGCACGCTCGCCGACGACGAGCTCGACGAGGTCGCGCGCGTCGTCGCCGCCTCGCGCGGGTGAGCGAGCTCGTCCTGTGGAATCTCATGCGCGGCGCGCTTACGACGCGCGCGCTCGCGCTCGCAGTCGATCTCGGCCTGCCGGACGCGCTCGCCGACGGACCGAAGCGCATCGACGACGATTTCGCCTATCGCGTCCTGCGAGCGCTCGCGAGCGACGGCGTCTTTGAAGAGGTCGAGCCACGCGTGTTCCGCAACAACGACGCATCGGAGTTGTTGCGCGTCTCCGGCTGGAACGACTTCGCGCACCTCTCCGGCGGCAGCTGGCTGCAAGCGATAGCCGGGCTGGACGCCACCGGCGGCGCGTCGTTCCCCCGCGTCTTCGGCGCCGAGTTCTGGGACTGGCTCGCAGAGCACCCGGAGGAGCGCGCGGCCTTCGACCGCTCGATGGCGACAGGCAAGGAGCGCCGCATCGAGCGCCTCGCCGGCGTCGACTGGCGCGGGGACGAGCTCGTCGTCGACGTCGGCGGCGGCAACGGGACCTTCCTCCGCCTCCTGCTGGACCGGAACCCGGGACTGCGCGCGATCGTCTTCGACCTGCCGGAGACCGTGCGCGACGAATCGACGTTCGACCACCGCCTCCAGTTCGTCGCCGGCAGCTTCTTCGAGTCGGTCCCTCGCGGCGACGTCTTCGTGCTCGGCTCGATCCTTCACGACTGGAACGACGAGCAGGCGACGAGGATCCTGCGCACCGTCCGTGCGAGCGCGAGCGACGACGCGCGACTGATCCTGCTCGAGGACGTGATCGAGCCCGGGAACGAGCCGGACGGCGCGAAGTGGCTCGACCTGTTGATGCTCACGCTCGTCGACGGACGCGAGCGCGGCGAAGCCGAGTGGCGCGACCTGCTCGAAGCCGGCGGATGGCGGATCGAGCACATCGAGTCGGGCGTGATCGAAGCCAGATGCCTCTGACGGTGGCAACCGCCGGGCACATCGACCACGGCAAGACGACGTTGGTCGAGGCGCTCACGGGTAAGAACACCGACCGGCTTCCGGAGGAGCAGGCACGCGGCATCTCGATCGACCTCGGCTACGCCCCGCTCGAGCTGCCGGACGGGACGCAGCTCTCCGTCGTCGACGTTCCCGGCCACGAGCGGTTCGTGCGGACGATGGTGGCGGGCGCGACCGGCGTCGACCTCTTCCTGCTCGTGATCGACGCGAACGAGGGCGCGCGGCCACAGACGCATGAGCACCTCGCCGTGCTGCGTCTGCTCGGCGTCGACCATGGCGTCGTCGCGCTGACGAAGTCCGACGTCGCCGACGCGGACACGCTCGAGCTCGCGCGCGCAGAGGCGGAGGAGCTCGTCCCGGGCGCGGCGGTCGTCGCCGTTAGTGGACGAACCGGCGCGGGCCTCGACGAGCTGCGTGCGGCACTCGCCGCGATCGCGACCGAACGCAGCCGCGAAGACGCCCCGACGCGGTTGTACGTCGACCGCTCGTTCACGCTGCGCGGGATTGGCACCGTCGTCACCGGGACGCTGTGGTCGGGATCGATCGGCGAGGGCGACGAGCTGCGCGTCGAGCCGAGCGGGCGGAACGTCCGCGTGCGCAGCGTGCAGGTGCACGACCGTCCCGTCGATCGCGCCGACGCGGGCCAACGCGTCGCGGTCTCGCTCCCGGGCGTCGAGCGCAGCGACGTGCGCCGCGGTGACGCACTGGTCGCGCCCGGCGCGTACCGGCCCAGCTACCGGCTCGACATCGCCCTCGAGCCCCTCGCAGAGATTCCCACACGAGTCCACGTGCATCACGGGACGGCGGACGTGCTCGCGCGCGTGGCTCCCGTGGGCGACCGCTTCGCGCAGCTGCGCCTCGCAGCTCCAATCGTCGCCGCGCGCGGCGACCGCGTCGTCCTGCGCGCGGGAACGACTGTCGGCGGCGGAGTCGTGCTCGATCCGCATCCGCCGCGGCACGCGAGCGTCGAGCGGATGGAAGCGGTCGAGCGCGGCGACTCTCTCGTCTACGCGCCCGTGCGCGTCGACGGCGAGTGGGTCTGGTCGCAGGAGTGGCTCGACGAGCTGCGTACGCAACTCGAGCGCGCGATCGACGCAGCCGATCCGCTCGACCCCGGCGTTGCGATTCCGGCCGAGCCCTGGGTGAAGGCCGTCGGGCCTCACCTCGGTCTCGAGCGACGCGGCGCGAAGCTCTACCGGCCCGGAGCGGCCGCGGAGCTGGGCGAGCGTGCGGCCGCGGCCACCGCGCTCGAGGCGGCCCTCGGCCTCGAGCCGGTCAAGGTCGACGACCCCGCGCTCGGGCGCTTCCTCGAGGACGAGGGCCGCCTCGTCCGCGTCGGCGACGGCTTCGCGATCTCGCCCGCCGCGTACGAGCAGGCGCGCGACGTCCTGGTCGACGGGATCACGCTCGCGCAATTCCGCGACGCGCTCGGAGTGGGGCGCAAGACGGCGCAGATGCTCCTGGAGCGGTTCGATGCCGACGGCGTGACACGGCGCGTCGGAGATGAGAGGATTCTACGGAGACGCCGATGAACGTCGAAGAGTTGATCCAGCTCTATAACAACGCCTGGAACGCCCAGGACGTCGACACGATCTCGTCCATGCACCATCCCGACGTCGTGTTCCACAACCACACCGCCGACGAGCGCGCCGAAGGCGCCGACGCCGTTCGCGAGCACATCGCGGCCATCTTCCGCAACAACCCCGACCTTCAATTCTCGACGGTCAGCTTGCGCGTCGGCGACGACTTCGCCGTGTGCGAATGGACGGCGAGCGCGCGCGGCGTCGAGTGGGACGGCGTCGACGTCTTCCCGATCGAGGACGGGCTGATCAGGCGGAAGGACGTGTACTCGGCGTCACATCGGCCGCGCGCGCCGAAGGGCTGACGCCGAGCCGGAGCACGTCCGGCCGGTGGTAGTGCCCGACCGGGTCGAAGCGCTGCCGCTCCGCGAGCAGCCGGGCCGGATCGAGCTCGGCGTACAGGATCCCCTCCTCGTCGTACAGCGGCCCGGCGAGGTACGACCCGTCAGGCGCGAGGATCGCGCTGCCGCCGCGGCCGAGCACGCCGGCGCCGTCGAGCTCGGCCCGAAGGGGGAAGTCGTCGGGATACGAGGACGCGCGCTGGAACGCGCACGGCGAGACGACGTACGACCGACTCTCGCGCGCGATGTGCACGAGCGTCGACTGCCACGCGTCGCCGTCGTCCGCAGTGGACGCGATGTAGATCTCGACGCCTGACTCGTACAGCGCGAACCGCGCGAGCGGCATGAAGTTCTCCCAGCAGATGAGGCCGCCGACCCGGCCGAAGCCGGTCTCGACCGCGTTCAGGCCGCGCCCGTCGCCCTGTCCCCAGATGAGCCGCTCATGATTCGTCGGGACGAGCTTGCGGTGATGGAGCGCGAGGGAGCCGTCGGGCGCGTGGTAGAGGAGCGCGTTGTAGATCGTCCCCGGTCGCTCCGTCTCGACCTCGTTCACGCCGGTGACGAGCCAGATGCCGAGCTCGCGCGCGCACGCGGCGAGCCGCTGCTCGGACGGCGAGCCGACGGCGACGGAGTTCTGCGCGATGCGCGCGAACGTCTCCTTCGCGCCGTCGTTCTCCCATCCGGCGAACGCCTTCGCCCAGCGCGACGACGGGTACACGGGAACGAACGTCTCCGGAAAGACGACAAGCTCGGCGCCCTTGCCTGCCGCCTCGGCCGCGAGCCCCTCGAGCTTGTCGAGCGTGCGCTCGCGATCGAGGATGACCGGCTCCGCCTGCACGCAGGCGACGGTGACGGCGCGCTCCATGGACGGAGGCTACAGCCGCGAAACGAGGTCGGCGACGATTTCCGCCGCCGGCTGCACGCGGCGTGCGAGTGCGACGCTCTGGCCGGCCCAGAGCGAGAGCGCGTCGACGTCGCCAGTCGTTCCTTCCGCCGGAACCGCGGACGTGTACAGGACGATCGGCTCGCCCGTCGCGCGCGCTGCCACGTGCTCGCCCTCTCCCGGCCGCGAGCCCGACGGAGGTCGCCCGTCGCGCTCCCAGCGCTCGGCGGTCGCGTTCCGCAGTGCACGGTGCGGCGCGTTCGACCAGCCGACGTCGTACAGATCGGCGTACCACTCGGCATCAGTCTCCGCCGCCTCGGCGAGGCGCTGCCGGTAGCGCTCGTGCACGGGGCATTCCTCCGCGAGCAGGAAGCGCGTTCCGAGCCAGGCCGCCTGCGCGCCGAGCGCGAGCACGGCCGCGACGCCGCGCCCGTCGCCGATGCCGCCGGCGGCGATCACCGGCGTGGGCGCAACCGCGTCGACCACGGCGGGGACGAGCGGCAGCGTGGCGACGGTGCCCCAGACGTGGCCGCCCGACTCCCAACCCTGCGCGACGACGACGTCGACGCCGGCCGCCACCGCACGCCTCGCCTCCACCGCACTCCCGACCGTGTGCAGAACGATGCCGCCGGCGTCGTGCACCGCCGCGACGTACGGCGCAGGGTCGCCCCATGTGAAGGAGACGATCCGCAGTCCGGCGTCGAGCGCGGCGTCGAGGCGAGCGTGCTGATCCCACTCGAGCACGAGATTTGCGCCGAACGGGCGCTCCGTGAGCGCGAGCGTCTCGCGCACGAGCGCGCCGGCGTCGCCCGACCACGTCAACGCGAGGGTCCCGAGCGCGCCGGCGTTCGAGACCGCGGCTGCCAGCGCCGGCACCGCGACCGACCCGATCGGCGCCTGCACGATGGGATGGTCGATCCCGAGCTGGTCGCAGAGCGCGGTGCGCATTGCCTCGACGTTACAGAGGCGCGCCGAATCCGCCGCCGCCCGGCGTCTCGATCCGGACGAGATCGCCTGCGTGCAGCGCCTTCGTCACCTTCGCAGGCTGCTCCTCCCCGTTGACGAGCGTGCGGCCCCGGGCGCCGTCGGCTCCTCCCACGGCGCCGCGCGGCCCGTGCGCGCGTCGCTCCGCCAGCACCGAGACGCGGCAGTCCTCGAGCACGCGCAACTCGCGCACGACGCCGTCGCCGCCGCGGTGCGCACCTTCGCCGCCGGATCCCTCGCGCAGGTGCCAGCGCTCCACGCGCAGCGGATACGACAGCTCGAGCGCCTCGACCGGCGTGATGAGCGTGTTCGACATGGCGACGTGCACGCCGCTCGGCCCGTCCGCTTCCGCGCACGCGCCCTGGCCGCCGCCGATCGTCTCGTAGTACGTGAAGCGCTCGTTCCCGAGCGCGACGTTGTTCATCGTCCCTTGGCCCTGCGCGTACTCTCCGAACGCCGCGAACACGACGTCGACGATGCGCGACGACGTCTCCGTGTTGCCCGCAACGACGGCCGCAGGGCGCCGCGCATTGACGAGACAACCTTCGGGCGCGGTCACCGTCACGGGCGCGAACGCGCCGCCGGACGCGGGCAGGTCGGGCTCCGTAAGGCAGCGCACGACGAAGTAGCACGCCGACTTCGTCACCGCGAGCGGGCAGTTGAGGTTGTACGCGTCCTGCGCACTCGTCCCCGTGAAGTCGATGCGGATCTCCTCGCCGTCGATCTCGACCGTCGCGCGAATGGTGAGCTCGCCGTCGACCGCCTCGACGACGTCCTCGGCGGAGCGCGTCCCATCCGCAAGGCGCGCGATCGCGGCACGCACCATGCGCTCCGAGTACGCGTACAGCTCGTCCATCGCCGCCGTCACGCGCTCGCGCCCACGACGACGGCAGAGCTCGTCGATGCGCGCCTCCGCGAGTCGATGTGCCGCGATCTGCGCGCGCAGGTCGCCGCGCCGCTCGTCGGGATTCCGCGCGTTCGCGACGAAGAGGTCGATCACCTCGTCGGTGAGCGGCGTGGGCGGAATGATCAGCCCCTCCTGGTACAGCTCGCGCGAGAACGCGGGCAGGCTCGCGGGCTCCATCCCGCCGACGTCGGCGTGATGCGCGCGCGAGACCGCATAGCCGAGCGCGGTGCGCGACACGAGCGTGACGTCGGGCAGGTGCGTGCCGCCGGTGTACGGGTCGTTGAGGATCCAGAAGTCGCCGGGCAGCGTCATGACGGCGGCGACCGCGTCAGGCATCGCACCGAGGTGGACGGGGATGTGCTCGGCCTGGACGACCATGCGCCCGCGCTCGTCGAAGAGTGCCGTCGAGCAGTCACGCCGCTCCTTGATGTTCGCGGAGAAGGCGGAGCGGATGAGGACCGCGCCCATCTCCTCCGCCACCGCGCGGAGCGAGCTCCCGATCACCTGCAGCTCGACGTTCACCGGCTCAACACCAACGTCCCGTCGTCGTTCGTCTCGCCGCTCCAGCCGTCCGGGACCCAGCAAGTCGCGCCCGGGAGCTCCACCAGCTCCGGCCCCAAGACCGTGCGGCGCGCGGCCGCGTGCAGGTCGATCGCGGGGCCGGGGACGATGTCCGCGGTGCGCACGGCGACGAGCTCGATCTCCCGCGACGCGTCGCTGTACCCGTACCGGTCCGCGTGCGCGCGGTGGAACGCGCCCGCGAGGTCGCGTTGCAACGGCACGGTCAGCTCGAACGACTGGCCGCGGTAGCGCAGGTCCGCCTCGCCGGCCTGCGGGAGGTCCGGCACCTCCGCGAGCGGGCGCACGTGCGAGACCACGCGGTCGCGGCGCTCGTCGCCGGCGACGAGACCGAGCGCGGAAAGCACGCCGGCCGTCTCGGGCACGAGCACGGTCGCGATCCCGAGCTCCTCGGCCAGCGCGCAGGCATGCAACGGCCCGGCACCGCCGAACGCGACGAGCGCGAAGTCGCGCGGATCGTGGCCACGCTCGACGGAGACGACGCGGAGCGCACGCAGCATCTCAGCGTTCACCACCTCCACGACCGCCGCCGGGTCGACGCCGGCAAGTGCCGCCGCGGCAGCGTCGCGATCGAGGACGAGACCGCCCGGCAGCTCGCCCGGAAGGCGGCCGAGCAGGAGGTTCGCGTCGGTGACGGTCGCGCCGCCTCCCGCGCCGTAACACGCCGGTCCGGGATGTGCGCCCGCGCTCTCTGGTCCGACGTGGATCGCGCCGCCGGCGTCGACGCGCACGAGTGAGCCTCCGCCGGCGCCCACCGTGTGCAGGTCCACCGAAGGCAGGCGGATCGGCAGGCCGCCGACGTCCCGCTCCGCCACGCGGGCCGCGCGGCCGCCGGGAAGGAGGCAGACGTCGGTCGAGGTGCCGCCCATGTCGAACGCGATCGCGTCGGCGAAGCCGGCGCGACGCGCGACGAGGCCGGCGCCGACGACACCGGCTGCGGGGCCGGAGACGAGGATCGTCGCCGGGTGCGCGGCCGCATCGGCGAGCGCGGCCACCCCGCCGGACGAGAGCATCACGAGCGGCTCCGGAAGGCCTGCGGCTCCGGCAGCGTCCGCAAGCGCGGCGAGATAGCGCGCCGCGACGGGCGCGAGATACGCATCCGCAGCCACCGTCGAAGCGCGCTCGTACTCGCGGAACTCGGGCGCGAGCTCGTGCGACACGACGACGTGCACGCCGGGGTGACGCCGGCGCAGCTCGTCCGCAACGGCGCGCTCGTGCGACGCATCGCGAAACGAGAACAAGAGACAGACCGCGACGGCGTCCACGTCGCCGACGTCGGGGATCTCTCCCAGCGGCTCGAGCTCGCCCGCCGGTCCGAGGCGCCCGCGCACGCCGTGGCAGCGCTCGAGCGGGACGAGCGGCTCGGGATGCTGCGCACACAGCCGGTACAGATGCGCGCGCGTCTGCCGGCGCAGGTGGAGGAGATGCTCGAAGCCCGCGTTGCCGACGTATGCCGTGCGGCCGCCGCGCCGTTCGAGAAGGGCGTTCGTCGCCGTCGTCGTCCCGTGCGCGAAGCGCTCGACGTCCTGCGCGCCGACCGCGCGCGCGGCGGCGAGGACGGATTCCTCCTGGCGTTCCGCGGTCAGCACCTTCGCCGTGCGCACGCGGCCACCGTCGAGTAGCACCGCATCCGTGAACGTCCCGCCCACGTCGACGCCCAGGATCGCCACGCGCGTACTCTGCATCGCCGTGCCGATCCGCGCCTTTCTCTTCGACTTCGACGGCCTCATCATCGACACCGAGTCGGCGTCGCGCGAGGGCTGGGCGTGGCTGTACCGGAAGCACGGCTTCGAGCTGCCGGAGGACCAGTGGGCGACGCTCATCGGCACGATCGGCGCGCCGTGGGAGCCGATGCGGCACCTGGAGGAGCTCGTCGGTGCGCCGCTCGAGCAGGAGGAGCTGAACGAGCTGCGCCGTGCGCACGAGCTCACGCTGCTCGAGACGGAGGAGCTCCGGCCCGGAATCTCCGACTACCTCGCCGAGGCGGAGCGTCGCGGCCTGAAGCGGGCGATCGTCTCCAGCTCGAGCAACCGCTGGATCGACATGCACCTCGCGCGCCTCGAGCGCGCCGTCGGCTGGGATGCGATCGTCGCCGCGAACCACGACGTCGCGCGCGCGAAGCCGAGACCGGATCTCTACCTCGAGGCGTGCGGCCTGATCGGCGTCGCGCCGGCGGAGGCGATCGCCTTCGAGGACTCCCCGAACGGCGTCCGGGCGGCGCGGGCGGCGGGAATCTTCTGCGTCGGCATCCCGAACGACGTGACGCGCAGCCTCGGCCTCGAGGAGGCCGACCTCGTGCTCGACTCGCTGGCGGATCTCCCCCCGGCCGACTTGCTCGCGCGCTTCCCGTGAGCGAAGATCGCTCCGTGAGCGGCTGGCAGTCGACCCACATCGACGACATCGCGGCGGAGCAGTGGCCGTACTGGGCCCCGATCCGCCATCACTTCGGCATCAGCGCCTTCGGCATCAACGCGTGGCGCGGCGGCCCCGGCGACGAGGTGATCAAGCGGCACAACGAGAGCGAGAACGGCCACGAGGAGCTCTATCTCGTGCTCAGCGGGCACGCGACGTTCACCGTCGGCGGCGACGAGCTCGACGCGCCCGCGGGGACGTGCATCTGCATCAGCGACACGGGCGCCGAACGCGTCGCGGTGGCGCAGGAACCGGACACGGTCGTGCTTTCGATCGGGAGCAAGCCCGGCGCCGCCTACGAGGGCGGCTGGGACACCGGATACCTCGAAAGCTGATCCTCCACTAGCGTTCGTGCCGGAGCGGCCGGGCCCGGTGGCCCAGCCGGTCTTCAAAACCGGTGAGGTCGTGTAACCCACGGCTGGGTAGGTTCGACTCCTGCGCCGCTCCGTCGAGTCCCCCGATCGAGGGGCGTGAGAAACAGGGGCTGCGGGCCCTCTGTATCTCCAATGAGGATCTGGAAGCGCCTATCCGGGGTCGGACGGGAGGATGGCCAGGCGATCGTGCTCGTCGTCGCCGCGATGCTCGTGCTCGTCGGCATCTCGGGCTTCGTGCTCGACGTGGGTCGCCTCTACCTGGCTCAGCGGCAGCTGACGGGTGCGGCCGACAATGCGGCTCTGTCCGCGGCGGGGCAGCTTCCCAACGTCGCCGCGACGACTGCGACCGCGCAGCAGTACAGCGCCTCGACTGGCGGGCTCAACGGGGTCCCGAATCTGAACGGCGTCGTCACGTCCGTGTCGACGAAGTGCCTGGGCGGGTTGCCGTGCAATCCCGCGAACACGGTCGTCGTCAAGGAGCAGGCGAGCGTCCCGACGCTCTTCTTGGGAGTGCTCGGATTCGGCTCGGTCAACATCTCGGCGACCGCGACCGCAGCGATGGGGGGAGGCACGGCGCAGCCGCTGAACATCATGGTCGTCATCGACCGGACCGCCTCGATGAACGATTCGTGCACGGCCGGCGGGACGAAGCTCCAGTGCGTGAAGAACGCGCTCCTGGGGTTCCTCGGCAACCTGAACCCGTCGGTCGACAAGGTCGGGCTCGCGGTCTTCCCGCCGCCGACGAGCGTCGCGAACACCTGCAGCTCGAGCCAGTCCAACCTCTCGTACGACAACCCGTCGAAGAAGACGACCGACCCCAACTACCCGTACACCGTCGTGGGGCTGTCGACCGACTACCGCACGTCCCCCACCGGGCCGCTCAACTCCTCGTCGAGCCTCGTGCAGACGATCAACTGCCTGCAGGCTCCCGGCGGTCACGGAACCTCGTTCGCAACCGCGATCGAGAAAGCGCAGGCGCAGCTGGTCGCGAACGGCCAGTCAGGGGCGCAGAACGCCATCATCCTCCTCAGCGACGGCGACGCGAATTACGGGCCGGTCTATTACGACAACCCGCCGAAATCGCCCGAAGTCTCGCCGTATCGTACGCAGCCGTGCCAGCAGGCAATCAGCTCCGCGCACGCCGCCGCCGCCGCCGGCACGTGGGTGTACGCGGTCGCGTACGACACCAACTCGAACAATTCCGATCCCGATTGCTACGGCTGGACGAAGAGCGACGCGGCCCAGACCACGTCCACGTTCTCGAGCCACGAACAGCCGCTCATCACCGGCCCGGCGACGATGCAGCAGATCGCCTCCGACGCGACCAAGTACTACCTCGACCCGTCCCCCGGCGACCTCACGATCACCTTCAACTCGATCTTGACGAACCTCTCGGAGCCGGTCCTCGTCGACAACGCGTCCACGCAGGTCAACTGACCCCGACCGGCAACTCTTAGTGCTCTCTCAGTAGCCGTGGGTATACCGGTAGGAGATGAGACGCAAGCTCGCCCTCGCCCTCGCCATCGCCGGCGCGATCGCCGCGGCCATCGGCGTCCACGCCACGCTCGCGCACGCCACGCGCTCGACGGTCCAGACCGGCGTCGTCGTCGTGAACACGAACCTCGCCTATGAGAACGGCGAGGCGGCCGGCACCGGCATCGTCCTCACGTCGAACGGCGAGGTGCTGACGAACAACCACGTCATCCGAGGAGCGACGACGATCCACGTCGTCCTCCCACAGACGAAGCGCAGCTATGCGGCGCGCGTGCTCGGGTACGACGTGACCGCGGACGTCGCACTCCTCCAGCTCCAGCATGCGTCGGGGCTCGCCACCGCGTCGATCGGCAACTCGTCGACGCTGCGCCGCGGGCAATCGGTCACCGCCGTCGGCAACGCGGGCGGGACGGGATCGCTCACGGTGACGACCGGACGGATCACCGGGCTCGGACGCACGATCACCGTGAACGACGATCAGGGCGGCGCGGTGCAGCTCGTCGACCTCCTCGAGACGGACGCATCCCTCCAGCCGGGCGACTCCGGCGGCCCGCTGCTCGACAGCACGCGGCGCGTGGTCGGGATGGACAGCGCCGCCTCGGCGAGCTTCTCGTTCCGGGGATCCAACGACGCGTACGCGATCCCGATCAACCGCGCCGTGTCCATCGCGAAACAGATCGTGGCAGGACGCGGCTCGACGCAGGTGCACGTCGGAGGCACGGCGTTCCTCGGCGTGCAGGCTCAGCCGGCGGGCGCATTCGGCTCCGCCGGCGTCCTCGTCGGAAGCGTCATCGCGGGCGGCCCCGTCGCGCGAGCCGGCGTCGTCGCCGGTGACGTGCTCACCGCCCTCGACGGACGCTCGATCGCGTCGCCGGCCAAGCTCGTGTCGGCGCTGCTCGTGCACCATCCCGGCAACACGGTCACGCTCACCTGGAGCGACGCTTCCGGGCAAACGCACACGGCGACGATCACGCTCGCAAGCGGCCCACCGCAGTAACAGTAAGGGGGGCCGAGGCAGGCAAAGGCTGCGGCTTCCCTGCCACGTCCTCGGACCCCGCGCGGACCCTAGCGGCCTTTACGTTCGGTCGCGCATCTCGTCGAGCGCGGCGCGAGCCTGCTCGTGCACGTCCCGGCGGCGAGCGTCGGGGTCGTCCGGCGCCGCGGGCTCGGCGGCCACGGGCTCCGGCTCGGACCGTGCCTCGGCGAGCTTTGCACGGAGCTCCTGCGCCGGATCGACCTCGGCGGGAACCGCCTCGGGCGCCGGCTTCCGACGCGTCGCCGCCCGGTACGCGGCGAGCCCGCCCGCCGCGCCGGCGGCCCAGGTAAACAGCCGTCGCACGGCCCGATGCTACAGTGGGCGCCGCTTCCTGCCCCGTCAGCGTGTCGTTCGGTCCCGAGCGGCACAGGCAGTCGGGGCCGACTAAGACCGTGGGAAGGAGACATCGGGACAGTGACGACATACGAAATTCTGTTGCTGCTCGACCCCGAGCAGGCCGAGGCCCATCAGGAGGAGCTCGTCGCGCGCCTGCGCGCGCTCGTTGAGGGCTCCGGCGGGACGTGGCGCAGCCACGACGCATGGGGCAGGCGCCGCCTCACGTACGAGATCGCCAAGAAGAGCGAGGGCGTGTACCACCTCGTCGTCTTCGAGAGCGACCCTGCGACGCTGGACGAGATCGTCCGCGTGCTCAAGATCGACGACGCCGTCCTGCGCCAGATGGCGACCCGGCACATCGAGGGCTCGCGCACGAGTGCGCCCCGCGAGGACACACCGCCGCCGGCGGCAGCGCCCGCGTCGGCACCTGCGCCCGCGGCCGTCGTCCCGAGCGTCGAGTACGCTGAGGCCCCGGAAGCGAACGTACGTTCGGACGAGGAGGAGTAGAGCATGGCGAACATCAACCGCGTCGTGCTGGTGGGGAACCTGACAAAGGATCCCGAGCTCAAGCACACGCCCAGCGGCACTGCGGTCTGCAGCCTGCGCATCGCCGTCAACAGCCGGCGCCGCGACGAGGCCGGCCAGTGGGTCGACAAGCCCAACTACTTCGACGTGTCGATCTTCGGCAACCAGGCCGAGTCGAGCGCGCAGTACCTGAGCAAGGGCCGCCCCGTCGGCATCGACGGCCGGCTCGACTGGCGCGAGTGGGAGGCCCAGGACGGGTCGAAGCGCCAGGCGGTGCAGATCATCGCCGAGAGCGTCCAGTTCCTCGGCAGCAAAGGTGACGCGCCCGAGGGCGGCGGCGGGGGCAACCAGTTCGTCCCCGCCGGGGCGGCCGCGGAATCGGCCGACTTCCCGCAGACGGCCGACGACGACATCCCCTTCTAGGAGCAGACGTGGCGAGAGAGAGAACGAACCAGCAGCAGCGAAAGCGGCCCGGCGGGCCGGCGACCGCGATCAAGCGGAGGAACTGTTACTTCTGCAAGGACAAGATCGCGGAGATCGACTACAAAAACGTCAACCAGCTCCGCCGCTACATCTCGGAGAAGGGCAAGATCCGCAGCCGGCGCATCACCGGCGCATGCCGGCGCCACCAGGTGCAGGTCGCGCAGGCGGTGAAGCGAGCACGCGAGATGGCACTGCTGCCGTACGTCGCGGAGGGTGCCGACGACCGCGAGCGCGGCGGCGGACGCCGCGATAGAGGCGACAGGGATAGGGATCGCTGATGAACGTGATCCTCCTGAAGGACGTCGACAAGATCGGGCTGCGCGGCGACGTGGTCTCTGTTGCGCGCGGGTACGCGCGCAACTTCCTACTTCCGCGCAAGCTCGCGGAGGAGGCGACCGATGCGCGCGTCGTCGAGCTGCGCAAGCGCGACGCGCAGAAGGCGCGGCACGAGGCGTCGACCGCCGAGCAGGCGGAGGCGATCGCGAAGACGCTGCGCGAGACCGTGCTCCGTTTCGAGGTGAAGGCCGGCCCCAACGGAGCGCTGTTCGGCTCCGTGACGCCGACGAACATCGCCGACGAGATCTGGCGCACGCGCAAGGTCCGCATCGACCGGCGCAAGATCGACCTGGAGAACATCAAGCGCATCGGCCGCTACGACGTGCCGATCGACGTGTTCCAGGACGTCCGCGTCGAGGTGAAGACACTCGTCGTCCCCGAGGGCGGCGAGCTGCCCTCCGACGAGGAGCTCGAGGCGATGGCCGCCGCGGAGCTCGCCGAGCAGCAGGCGGCTGCGCCGCCCGAGTCCGGCCCGGCCGAGGAGTTCGAGCTCCTCACCGAGGAGATCGACGCCGGCCCCGAGGACATCCCGGCCGAGTCCGCGTCCGACGACTTCGACGAGACCGTCGAAGCCGCGGCCGAAGAAAACGAACTGTAGGAACGCGGCTCTCGGAGGTGTCGGGAACCGGAAGCGGTGTCCGACACCGTCCGCATTTGCCAACAGCCCTGTGGAATAGCGGGTGAAGTTCCCGCTCCCTGCGGCGAATCCGTCCACAGCCGCACCGTCCGACCCTGGTGCAACCATGGTCGATTCCCCTGCAAATGGCGAGAAAAGACATGTTCACAACGGACCCTTCACCACCTGGCGACAGGCCTGTTTCCGTGCTGGAATCGGGACGCATGGTTTCGCTGGCTCCGGTCGCTTCGTCGGCCCCCGTTCCCCCGCAAAATCTCGAGGCGGAAGAGTCGGTCCTCGGGGCGATGATGATCTCGCCCGGCGCGATCGGGGCGGTCAGCGAGGTCCTCGACGCGGGCGACTTCTACCGGGAGTCGCACGCGAAGGTCTACCGCGCCGCGCTCGCGCTCTACGCGAAGGGCGAGCCGGTCGACGCGATCACGCTCACCGACGAGCTCGAGGAGCGCGGGGAGCTCGAGGCCGTCGGCGGGCGCGTGCGCCTGCACGAGCTCGCCGCGCTCGTCCCCGCGAGCGCGAACGCGGCGCATTACGCGCGCATCGTCCACGAGACCGCGACGCTGCGCGGGCTCATCCGCGCCGGCGGCGAGATCGCTCGTCTCGGTTGGGAGCGGCCGGGCGAGACCGGCGACCTCGTCGACCAGGCCGAGCAGATCCTCTACGACCTCTCGCAGCAGCGCGTCACGGGCGAGTGGTCGGAGATCGAGGAGCTGCTCAAGGAGAGCTTCGAGCGCATCACCCAGCTGTACGAGTCGGGCGTCGACCTCACCGGCACGCCGTCGGGCTTCCGCGACCTCGACCGGCTCACGTCCGGCTTCCAGCCGGGCAACCTCATCATCGTGGCGGCGCGCCCGTCGATGGGAAAGTCGGCGCTCGCGCTCTGCATGGCCGCGAACATGGGCGTGCGGCACAACATCCCGGTCGGCCTCTTCACGCTGGAGATGTCGAAGGCCGAGGTGACGCAGCGGCTGATGTGCAGCGAGGCGAAGGTCGAGTCGCAGCGCCTGCGCAACGGCAAGCTCGCGCCGGACGACTGGCCGCGGCTCACCGCTGCGTGCGACAAGCTCGCGAAGGCCCCGATCTACGTCGACGACACCGGCCTCCTCAACATGATGGAGATCCGTTCGAAGGCGCGGCGGCTGAAGGCCCGCCACCCCAACCTCGGGCTGATCATCGTCGACTATCTCCAGCTCCTGACCCCGTCGCACCGGCGCGACAGCGACGGGCGCGTGCAGGAGGTGTCGGAGATGTCACGAAGCCTGAAGATCTTGGCCCGCGATCTCGACGTTCCGATCGTGGCCCTCTCGCAGCTCTCGCGCGCTGTTGAACAACGCACCGACAAGCGCCCGATCCTCTCCGACCTGCGCGAGAGCGGCTCGATCGAGCAGGACGCCGACCTCGTCGCCTTCGTCTACCGCGACGAGTACTACAACGAGGAGTCCGACCAGCAGGGGCTCGCGGAAGTGATTCTCGCGAAGCACCGCAACGGCCCGACCGACTCGATCAAGCTCTCCTTCCTCAAGCGGTACGCGAAGTTCTCCGACCTGGCCGCCGCGGGATGACCGAACCGGTCCAGGCGCTCGTCATCGCGCGCGCCGCGACCGCGTTCACCGCCGTCTGCGAGATCTGCCTCGGCATCGATACCGCCGTCGGGCTGTCGGCCTCAACGTTCGCCGGCCGGCTCGAGCTCGACCTGGACGAAGCCGTCTTCCTGTGCCGCAGAGGCCACCAGGTCAGCATCGTCCGGGCCGCCGACCTCCCGGCGGCAGCCGCCGACAGCGCCGCAGCCTAGAAAACCGGTCCGCCGGGAACGGCGTAGGGATGCACATGCGCTTCCATCGGCAGAGAACGGCACTCGTCGCCGCGGGGGCGGCGGTCGCGCTCGCACTCGCCGGAGCGGCAGTTGCGGTCGCCGCCGGCGGCTCGGCGGCGCCCGCGACGATCAAGGTCACCGAGCGCGAGTACCACATCGGCCTCTCGGTGAAGACCGGCAAGGCGGGCAAGGTCACCTTCGTGGTGCACAACGCGGGCAAGATCGTGCACAAGCTCGATCTCGCCGGCGCGGGCCTCAAGGCGACCGTTCGCGTCCCGTCGCTCGCCCCCGGGACCACCCGGAGGGTGACCGTGACGCTGAAGGGCGGGACGCTCTCGCTCTGGTGCCCGGTGCCGGGCCACGCCGCGCTCGGAATGAAGACGTCATTGAAGGTTTCCGGCGGCAGCGCCGCCGGAAGCACCTGGGGCTGACCCATCGCGGGGGCGCGCCCCAACGAGCCGGGAGGTGCTTCCGCAGGCCTCCCGGCTCACCTCCTTCTCGGGTTCGCGCTCGCCTCGATCGGCGGACCGCTCGCGCTGCTCAGCTTCCTGCCGGGAACGGCCGGTGACGGGGTCCGCTCTGCCGGCCTCGTCGTCGCGCTCGCAATCGCGGTCTTCGCGGTCCCGCTCGGTATCTGGGTCGTCTATTCCCGCCGCGTCATCTCGCCCGGCGGGCTGAGCGCGTTCGTCGAAGCCGCCGCCGGCCGCCCCGTCGCGGTTGTCCATGCGTGGATCTGGGCCCTCGCGTACTTCCTCTACCTCCCCTACACGATCACGTTCGTCGTGTACGACCTGCTCCCGCCCGTCTTTCCCGGCGTGCACGCGTACCGCGCCGCGCTCGAGCTCATGCTGCCGGTCGCGATCGTCGCGTTCGTCTTCCTGCCGATCCGGGCCGTGCTCGCCTCGCTCGGCGTGCTGGCGGTCGCACAGCTCGTCGTGCTCCTCGTTGTCGCCGGCGGGGAGTTCTCGCACGCCGGCGCCCATTTCGCCTCGCATCCGGGCGCGACGCCGACCGGGCGCGCGACCGGAGGCGCTGCGCTCCTCTTCGTCTGCGCGAGCCTGCCGCTGTACCTCGGGAGCGAGATCCGCGGCGGAAGCCGCACGATGCGCCGCACACTCGTCGCCGCCGTGGCGATCGTCGGCGCTGCCTTCCTCGTCGCCGCCATCCCGCTCGGCGGGGTGCCCGACTCCTTGCTCAACACGGCCGTGCCCGGCGCGTCCATCGCCCAGGCCTATTCCGGTCGCGGCCTCGCGGTCACGGTCGGAATCCTCACTGCGGGCGGAACGCTCGCGCTCGTCGTCGCGGAGTACCTCGCGCTCGCGCGGCTCTTCCGCTGGCTGCACGACATCCCGCTGCGGACGTCGTACGCCTGGATCGCCGTCCCGTTCATCGCGCTGGACGCGATCTCGATCGCCTTCCCGGACCGCTTCTACGACGACCTCCTGAAGCCGTCGCTCGGCGCGCTCTTCGTCTCCCAGCTCCTCGTGTTCCTCGTCTTTCCGCGCTTCCGCCGCAGCGTGCCTGCGGTCGCGGCGGCCGTTATCGCCTCCGGCCTCGCCGTCTGGGGCCTCTACACCCTCATCGCCGGCTCAGCCGCAACGTAGGGCACACTTCCCCTCGTGCCTGCGACCGTCGTCGTCGGAGCGCAGTGGGGCGACGAAGGCAAGGGGAAGATCGTCGACCTGCTCGCCCAGCAGTCGGATCTCGTCTGCCGCTATCAGGGCGGTCCGAACGCGGGGCACACGATCGTGATCGGCGACGAGACGTTCAAGATCCGGCAGATCCCGACCGGCATCCTGAACCGCAAGCCGTGCGTCATCGGCAACGGTTGCGTCATCGACCCCGAGGTGCTGATCGAGGAGCTCGACCGCTTCGAGGCGCTGGGCTATCCCACCGACGAGGTGCACGTGTCCGGGAACGCGCATCTGATCATGCCGTGGCACGTCGCCATCGACCAGGCGAGCGAGCGGCGGCTCGGCAAGCTGCAGATCGGCACGACGAAGCGCGGCGTCGGCCCCGCGTACGCCGACAAGGCGTCGCGGATCGGCATCCGCGTGCAGGACGTGCTCGACCCGAAGATCCTGCGCCAGAAGATCGAGGTGGCGCTGGCCGAGAAGAACGTCTGGCTCGAGCGCATCTACGAGGTGGAGCCGTTCGACCTCGAGGAGGTGGCGAGCCGCTACGAGGAGTACGCACAGCGGCTGCGGCCATACATCGGCGACACGTCGCTCATCGTCGACCAAGCGCTGCGCGCCGGACGCGACGTGCTCTTCGAGGGCGCGCAGGCGACGTTGCTCGATCTCGACCACGGCACGTATCCGTTCGTCACGTCCTCCAACCCGACCGCGGCCGGCGCCGCGATCGGCACCGGCATCGGCCCGACGCGGATCGACACGGTGATCGGCGTCGCCAAGGCGTACGTGACGCGCGTCGGCGAAGGCCCGTTCCCGTCGGAAATCGAGGGGCCTGTGCACGACCGCGTGCGCGAGCTCGGCGGCGAGTACGGCACCGTCACCGGGCGCGGCCGCCGTTGCGGCTGGCTCGACCTCGTCGCGCTCCGGTACGCGGTGCGCGTCAACGGGATCGACCGGCTGGCGCTGACGAAGCTCGACGTGCTCTCGCACTTCGCCGAGATTCCCGTCTGCGTGCGCTACCGGCTGCCGGACGGGACCGAGACCGAGCACTTCCCCGCGCACCAGAGCGACTTCCACGCTGCGCGGCCCGTGTACGAGACGCTCGCCGGCTGGGACGACGACCTCGACGGCTGCGCGTCGGTCGCGGAGCTCCCCGATACGGCCCGCGCCTACGTCGACTTCGTCGAGCGTGAGCTCGACGTCGCAGTCACGCTCGTCGGCACCGGTGCCGAGCGCGAGAGCGTTCTTACGCGCGCGTAGCTTTTGCGGCCCACGCACGTCCGGTGAGCGTGAACGGCCCCTCGGGCTCGCCGAGCTGGCGGAAGAGCTCCGCGCGCGCGGTCGCGCGCTGCTCGTCGTCGAGCGCCACCGCCCACTGGCCCGCGGGGCCGACACCACCGACGAGGGCCGACCAGAAATCCTCGAAGTCGACGTAATCGGCGTCGACCTCGAGCAGCTCCGACTCTGCTCCGTCTCCGACGAGTTGCTCGATCTCCACGCGCGAGCGATACGGCGAGTCCCCTCGCGAGACGCCGAGCGCGTCGCGTATCCGGTCGATCGCAGCGAGCATCTCCATGCCCTCGCTGTCCCACATGCACACGGCGACGGTTCCGGCCACGCGCCGCATCTCGCGCACGCCGGCCGATGCGTCGCTCATGAACGCGACCACCAGCTGCGCGAGCGCGACGTCGAAGGAGTCGTCCGGCCAGGGGAGCTCCTCCGCGCCTGTCTGACGCACATCCAGGCCGGGAAATCGCGAACGCAGTGCGGCCGCGAACGCAGGCGATGGCTCCGCAGCGGCCACTTCTCCGCCGCGGCGCACGAGCTCTGCGGTCAGCGCACCCGTTCCAGCGCCGACGTCGAGCGAGCGCATCCCGGCCTCGAGGCCGGCGAAGTCCGCGAACGCGGGCGCGAGGCGCGTCGAAAAGCGGCCCATGAACTTGTCGTATGCCTGGTCAGAGGTCCAGATCCTGCGGAGTATTCACGTTTCCGAGCAGCGACTCGTCCAGATCGACGACAGCGACGTCGAGCCCGGCGATCGCGCGGCGGATGGAGAGCTCGTCCGACGTGAGCGCCGTGAGTGCTGACTTGCGATACGCGCCGGGAAGCGGGCCCGTCTGCGGGACGGCGGCGTCGCGACACGCCGCCGCGAGCGATCGGAGCGCGTCAGCCGTCACGTGCGGCATGTCGACGGGGAGGACGACGCACACGTCGGTGCGCGAGGCGCGCAGCCCGGCGACGAGCCCATGAATCGCAGCGCGCTCTTCGACGCCGTCCGCGAGCACGGGGAACGGAAGCTCCTCGTCGCCCTTCCCGACCGCGATGCGCTCGTCGCACGCCTCCCCGAGCGTCCGCCACGCGCGCTCTGCGAGCGTCTCGCCCTCGATGCGCGCGAGCGCCTTCGGCGAGCCGAACCGCGTGCTCGCCCCGCCGACCAGCAGGACTCCCGTTACGGGAGGATCCGCCACGGCTCGGTGTAGACGTTGACCGAGCCGCCGCGGACGAAGCCGCACAGGGTCACGCCGCGGTCGCCGGCGAGCTCGACCGCGAGGCTCGAAGGCGCGCCGACCGCGACGAGGATCGGACAGCCCGCGACGGCAGCCTTCTGCACGAGCTCGAACGAGAGCCTGCCGCTGACGCAGAGCACGTGCTCCGCGAGCGGCAGCAGCCCGTCGAGGAAAGCCCGGCCGACGACCTTGTCGAACGCGTTGTGCCGGCCGACGTCCTCGCGCGAGCAGAGCAGGGTGCCGTCGGCAGCGAAGAGACCCGTCGCGTGTAGCCCGCCCGTGGCGGCGAACGTCGCCTGCTCCTCGCGCAGCCGGTCGGGCAGCGAAGCGATCAGCCCCACCGGCACCCGCAGCTGCGAATCGACACGCGGGGCCTCAACCGCGACCGCCTCGAGCGCGCCTTTGCCGCAGACGCCGCAGGAAGACGAGGTGTAGAAGCTGCGCTGCAGGCGCGCCGCGTCGAAGCCTCCGGCGTCGACGTCGATCGTGTTGGCGGCGAGGTCGTCCGGCACGCGCGCGCTCTCCGGCCGCAGGCCCTCGGAGAGGCAGAAGCCGAGCGCGAGCTCCTCGTCGTGCCCCGGCGTACGCATGGTGACGGCGACCGGCGTCCCGCCGATACGGATCTCCAGCGGCTCCTCGACGGCAACGCGGTCGCGCTCGGTCGCGCCGCCCGGCAGGCGCACAACCTCGACCTCGGCCGCCGCGTACGGCGGAACGTCCATGACGGAGATGCTATGAGGCCGGGTTACGATCGCGCGGTGAAGGTGCTCGTGGTCGGGTCGGGCGGTCGCGAGCATGCGCTCGCGTGGGCGCTTGCCCGCGACGGAGTCGAGCTGCACGCCGCGCCCGGGAATCCCGGCATCGCGGCGCTCGCGAGCTGCCATCCCGTGCGCGCGGAAGATCCGGCGTCGGTCGTCCCGCTTGCAGCCGAGCTGGAGGTCGACCTCGTGGTCGTCGGCCCCGAGGCGCCGCTCGTCATCGGGCTCGGCGATGCACTGCGCCGCCGCGGCATCCCCGTCTTCGGCCCGAGCGCGGCGGCGGCGCAGATCGAAGGCTCGAAGGCGTTCGCGAAGGACGTCATGGAGGCGGCCGGCGTCCCCACCGCGCGGACGCTCGCGGTCGCGCGGCCGCCGTGCGTCGTCAAGGCGGACGGGCTCGCCGCCGGCAAGGGCGTCTGGGTGTGCCGCGACCAGGCGGCGCTCGACGCGGCGCTGCGCGCGGCGCAGGCGCTCGGCCAGCCCTTCCACGTCGAGGAGCTGCTCGAAGGCCCGGAGCTCTCGGTGTTCGCGATCGCGGCCGGCGAGCAGGCGATCGCATTGCCGGCGGCACGCGACTTCAAGCGCATCGGCGACGGCGACACCGGGGCGAACACCGGTGGGATGGGCTCGTACAGCCCGGTGGCCGACGCTCCCGACGTGGAGGAGATCCTGGAGACGATCCACCGTCCCGTGCTGCGCGAGCTCGCGCGCCGGGGCACGCCGTTCTTCGGCCTCCTGTACGGCGGGCTGATCCTCACGGAGCAGGGGCCGCAGGTGATCGAGTTCAACTGCCGCTTCGGCGACCCCGAGACGCAATCGGTGCTGCCGCTGCTCGAGGGAGGCCTCCTCGAGGCGCTCGCGGCCGCCGCCGCGGGCGAGCTCGGCGGCATCGCGCTTCCGACGAGCGACCGCGCGGCCGTCACGGTCGTCATCGCCTCTCGGGACTATCCCGAGCGCGGCGAATCGGGCACGCCGATCGACATGGAGGCGACGGAAGCGCTCGTCTTCCACGCGGGCACGGCCCTCCAGGAGGGCCGCCTCGTCACCAACGGCGGGCGCATCCTCAATGTCGTGGGGACCGGCGCATCGATCGCCGAGGCACGTTCTGCCGCGTACGCGAGCGTCGCGCACATAGATTTCGCCGGGATGCAGTTCCGGAGTGATATCGCTGGCTGAGATCGGGATCCTCGTCGGGTCGGAATCGGACCGCGAGCGGATGCAGCCCGCGCTCGACGTGCTCGACGAGGCCGGCGTCGCCTATGAGTTCGAGGTGCGCTCTGCGCACCGGACGCCCGACGCCGTTGCCGAGTACGCCCGCACCGCGCGGAAGCGCGGCCTGAAGGTCCTGATCTGCGGCGCCGGCCTCTCGGCCGCGCTGCCGGGTGCGGTCGCGGCGCACAGCGACCTCCCCGTGATCGGCGTCCCGTTTCGCTCCAGCATGAGCGTCCTCGACGGACTGGACGCGCTCCTCGCGATCGCGCAGATGCCGCCCGGCGTTCCGGTGGCGGCGGTGGGCGTCGACAACGCGAAGAATGCGGCAGCGCTCGCGCTGCGCATCCTGAATCGCTAGTCCTACCTGATGTTCGTGTACGCGGCCGGAACCCGCGCGGGCGCGTTGCCGCGACCCTGCACCGTCAGCTCGCGCACGAGCATGCGGTGGGCGTCGCGCGGCTTGACCCCGTGGTTCGACGACGTGCGCTCCGTCATGACGCCGGCGAACTTGACCGAGCGGTGGTACCTGTGCTGCGCGACCTGTGCGAGGGCGGCCCACTCGCGCGCCATCGTCCGGTTGTAGATCTCGGGGATCGCACGCGCGTACCGCATTCCGCCGGTGACGTAGAACGCCTGATGCGCGTTCCAGACGCCGCTGACAATGCCGCCGTCGAGCGAGCCGTAGTTGTAGAGCGCATGGCCGACGCGCGAGTCTGCGTAGCCCCGATAGAAGTCGCGCGTCCGCCAGAACGAGGGATCCCACGCCGGCTCGACGTCGTCCGCGGCGGCGGCCGTGACGTGCACGTCGAGACTGCCGGCCCGGAGGGCGCGCTGGAGCGTCATCGTTTCGCGCGCCCACTTGCGGCCCGCCTTGTAGACGCTCGGGACGCTCGGGTGATAGTTGCTCGTGCCGCGCGCGAGCGCGATGCGGTCGCTCGAGCCGCGCGGCAGGCAGGCGACGTAGCCGCGCGCGTAGTCGAGCATCGCGCCGGTGATCTTCTTGTTTCCGGCGAACACGCCGGAGAAGAGGATCGTCCCGTACGTGTGGCTGTTGTACGACGGCTTGCCGAAATCGAGGATGACGACCCCGGTTGCGCCGCGCTGGGCTGCGCCGCAGCCCTGCCGGCGGAAGAGGCGTGGCGACGTCGTCCGCTCGTACAGCGAGATGGTCGCGCGTGTCGGTGCCTTCGGCTTCGGATCGGCCTGAGCGCGCTCCGAGATGTACGTCGCAGCGACGAAGAGCGGGGTGAGACTCGCGAGGTAGTGAGCTTGTGGGGCCGGCGCGACGGAGGCGCGCGCCTTCTGGGGCGGGCCGATGAGGAGCAGCGTGACGATCAGGCAGAGGAGGCCGGCGATGCAGGCACCGAGAACAGCCGGGCCACGCTTGTAAAGGAGATTTACACAGTTTTCAACAGACATATCTTCACCAACGTATCGACGCCTCCGGCTGGCCGCCCTCCCCCGAGAGAGGGAGTCAGGTGCTCCCTCTAGACTGGTGCCAGTGATCGCCCGCTACTCCCGACCGGCCATGGCCAGGATCTGGTCGGAGGAGGGCAAGTTCTCAGCGCTTCTGGACGTCGAGAAGGCCGCGACGCTCGCCTGGGCCGAGCTCGGGACGGTGCCGCCAGAGGCGGCTGAGTTGATCTCTCAGGCCCGGACGCCCGCCCCTGAACGAGTCGCGGAGCTCGAGCAGACGCTCCACCACGACATCGCGGCCTTCGTGGACGCCGTGGCCGAGCAGCTGGGGCCCGAAGGACGCTGGTTCCACTACGGGCTGACCTCGTCGGACGTCGTCGACACGGCGCTCGCGCTTCAGATTCGCGAGGCCGGCCGGCTCCTGCTCGAGGGCCTCGACCGCGCCTTCGCCGCCGTCGTCGCGCGCGCCGAGGAGCACAGGTTCACGCTGCAGATGGGCCGGACGCACGGCGTGCACGCCGAGCCGACGACGTTCGGCCTCAAGCTCGTGGGCTGGGCGTTCGAGCTCGACCGGGGACGCGTACGGATCGAGCGCGCGCTCGAGGGCATGCGCGTCGGCAAGTTGAGCGGCGCCGTCGGCACGTATGCCGCGACCGACCCTGAGCTCGAGCGCATCGCGTGCGAGCGGCTCGGGCTCGAGCCGGCGCCGACCTCCACCCAGATCATCCAGCGCGACCGGCACGCCGAGCTCCTGTGCGCGCTCGCCGTGGTCGCGTCGTCGCTCGACACGTTCGCGCTCGAGATCCGCCACCTGGCGCGCACCGAGGTGGCCGAGGTGCAGGAGCCGTTCGGCAAAGGACAGAAGGGCTCGTCGGCGATGCCGCACAAGCGCAATCCCGTCGTCGCGGAGCGCATCTGCGGCCTCGCGCGCGTCGTCCGCGGCACGGCGCTCGTCGGGCTCGAGAACGTCGCGCTCTGGCACGAGCGCGACATCTCGCATTCGTCTGCGGAGCGCGTCGTGATCCCGGACGCGTTCCTTGCGCTCGACTACATGCTCGACCGCTTCGCATGGCTCGTCGAGGGCCTCGTCGTCCGGCCTGAGCGCATGCGCCGCAACCTCGAGGCGAGCCACTATCTCTTCTTCAGCCAGCGCGTGCTGCTCGCCCTCGTCGAGTCGGGGCTGGAGCGCGACGAGGCATATCGCCTCGTGCAACGAGATGCGATGCGCGCGTGGGACGAGGAGCTCGACTTCCGGGAGCTCGTCCGCACCGACGACGAGATTGCGTCACGCATCGATCTCGACGCCGTCTTCGACCTCGATTCCTATACGAAGCATGTCGACACCGTGTTCAACCGCCTGAAGGAGCCAGTCCATGCCTGAAGCCGTCCACGTCGGATCGGGAAAGATCCGCGAGCTCTACGCGCTCGACGACGAGCGTCTGCTCCTCGTCGCGAGCGACCGCATCTCGACGTTCGACGTCGTGCTCCCGACCGAGATCCCCGACAAGGGACGCGTGCTCACCGGGCTCTCCGGCTTCTGGTTCAGCCTCCTGCGCGCGCTCGTCCCGAACCACATGCTCGCGATCCGCGACGACGGCCGGTCGATGGAGTGCCGCAAGCTCGAGATGCTGCCGATCGAGTGCGTCGTGCGCGGATACATCGCCGGCTCCGGCTGGAAGGACTACAAGGCGACCGGCTCGACGTCGGGCCACGCGCTGCCGGAGGGGCTCCGCGAGTCGGACAAGCTGCCGTCGCCGATCTTCACTCCGGCGACGAAGGCGACGACAGGACACGACGAGAACATCACGCGCGACCAGGCGGCCGAGCTCGTCGGCGACGCGCGCCTGGGCGAAGTCGAGGCGGCCGCGATCGAGGTATACAGAGTCGCCGCCGAGCACGCGCTCGGCGCCGGGATCATCATCGCCGATACGAAATTCGAGTTCGGGCTCGACCAGCACGGTCATCTCGTGCTCGGCGACGAGGCGTTGACGCCCGACTCGTCCCGCTTCTGGCCCGGCGATGCATACGAGCCCGGCCGCGCGCAGGACAGCTTCGACAAGCAGTTCGTCCGCGACTACTGCGAGTCGACGGGCTGGGACAAGACGAATCCGGGGCCGGAGCTCCCGGCCGACGTCGTGCAGGCGACGCGAGCGAAGTACGTCGAGGCGTTCGAGCGGCTGACAACCATCCCGTTCCCGGCGTATCTCGAAAACCCGTCGGTCGTGCTCGGATGAAGGCCACGGTCCTCGTTCGACCGAAAGCGGGGATCCTCGACCCGCAGGGCGACGCGGTCGAGCGCGCGCTCGAGCACCTCGGCTTCGCCGTCTCGGGTGCGCGTGTTGGCAAGGTCGTCGACCTCGAGGTGACCGCCGACGACGAGGCGGGCGCGCGTGAGCAGGTGGAGCGAATGTGCGAGCAGCTGCTCGCGAATCCACTCATCGAGTCGTACGAGATCGAGCTGCATGGCTAGTCCGCAGCCGCGGATCGGAGTCGTCACGTATCCGGGCTCGCAGGACGACCGCGACGCCCTGTGGGCGCTCGGCGCGCTCGACGCGGAGGCGGTGCCGGTGTGGCACGAGGAGCGCGAGCTCCCGTCGCTCGACGCGGTCGTGCTGCCGGGCGGATTCTCGTACGGCGACTACCTGCGGTGCGGCGCGATCGCGCGTTTTTCCCCCGCCACCTCAGCGGTGTGCGCGTTCGCCGAGCAGGGCGGCCTCGTGCTCGGCATCTGCAACGGCTTCCAGGTGCTGTGCGAAGCCGGCCTACTGCCTGGAGCGCTGCTGCGAAACGAGTCGCTGCGGTTCGTGTGCCGCGACGTCCCGCTGCGGGTCGAGCGCGCCGACACGCCGTTCACCGCGCGCTGCGAGGCGGGCCAGACGCTCGTCATCCCGGTCAAGCACGGCGACGGGCGCTACGTGCCGCCGCCCGATCTCGATTCCGCGCAGGTCGTCTTTCGCTACCGCGACAACCCGAACGGCTCGGTGGACGACATCGCGGGAGTCTGCAACGAGGCCGGCAACGTGCTCGGGCTGATGCCGCATCCCGAACATGCCGTCGACCCCTTGCTGGGGTCGGCGGACGGTGCTCTGATCTTGGCTTCGCTCGTCGAGGCCGCGCGCGACCGCGCGCTCGCCGCGGTCTAGCCGCGCATTCCGCAGGGATCGACGAAGACGTCGTCGACCTGCCAGGTGCCGCTCGTCGCCGTCGACGTGAGCTGCAGCTGCGCGGAAACGGTCAGGATCGGAAGGGAGAGAATCGAGGGGACACTGGCGCTCGGTTCCCAGCTTCCGTAGCCCGACGGGCTGAAGCTCGTGAAGTTGAGGATGCCGGTGATGTTCCCGAGGAGGCCGTAGAAGACGACCCGCGCCTGCAGCGGGCCGTTCGCGTTGTCCGAGTGCGCGAACATCCGCCAGCCAGGCGCGTTCAGCGCGGTGCAGACCTTCGGGCTCGCAGCGCTGCCGCCCGGCCCGATGCTGAGCGACGAGCTGCCGCCTCCGTTGACCGACCACGGCTCGTTGCCGTCGCCGACGGCGGCGTTGGAAACCTTCCAGCCGGTCGTGCCGCTCTCGAAGCCGTTGTTCGAGAAAGCGAAGTAGTCGTTGTTGTCGCCGAACTGCGCGAAGGGCTGGAGTGAGCCGCCGCACATGAGCGCTGCCTTGCCGCTCGGAGCCGCGACGATCGCCGCGAGTGCCGCCATCACACATACGAGTGAGATTCGCTTGATCATGGTCGCCACCCCGACCACCTCCACTTCGCCGCAGGAAAGAATGCAAAGCGCACCCTTGTTCCCGCCCCCGTTTGCCGCGATCCCCCTTCCTGGGGATCTTGGCCGGAGTCCCTCGACCGAGGTACACACCGAGACCTCGAGACATGGACAATTCGATTGTGGAAGCCGTTGCGGCCGGTGATCCGCTTGCTGCCGATCTCGTAGAGCGCGCCCGAGAGCGCGCACGCCGCCGCATGGGCACGCTCGAAGAGAGAGTGGCCGTCGCGATGGCCGGCACGTTTCTCGCCGCCGCCGCAGCAGCAGCCGTCTTCTTGCCGGCGGCGCGGCCGTTCTCGCCCGTCGCGGCCGTTCTGGCCGTCGCCGCCTACGCCGTCGCGTCCCGCGTCCAGTTCGAGGTCCGGAACAACTTCGCGGCGCCGACGCAGCTCGTCCTCGTGCCGATGCTGTTCGTGCTTCCTCCGCGAGACGTGCCGCTGCTCGTCGCCGCGGGCTACATCGCCGGTCAGCTGCACCGTCGAACACATCCCCTCAGCCACACGCCGATCGACGTCGCCAACGCGTGGTACTCGATGGGGCCTGCGATCGTGCTGGCCGTCGGCGAGACCTCCCGGCCCGCCTGGAGCCATTCGGCGGTGTACGTCGCCGCCTTCGCGGCGCAGTTCGCCGTCGACTTCGGCACCACCTCGATCTGGTCGCGCATCGCATACGGCGTCCGCGTGCAGGATCACCTTCGCTCGATGCGCGAGACCGCGCTCGTCGACGCCGCTCTCAGCCCGGTCGGGCTTGTGGTGGCGATGGCGACCGTCGGCCGGTCGTGGGGCCCGCTCGTCGTCCTGCCGCTCGTCGGCCTCTTGCAGGTGTTCGCGCGCGAGCGACAGACGCGGCTCGACCATGCGTTGGAGCTCTCGCACGCGTATCGCGGCACCGCGCTGCTGCTCGGCGAGATGATCGAGGCTGACGACGAGTACACCGGCAGTCACAGCCGCGACGTCGTCGCGCTCGTCCTCGCGGTGGCAGACCGCCTCGAGCTCGAACCTGCCGCGCGCAGGCAGGCGGAGTTCGCCGCCCTGTTGCATGACGTCGGCAAGGTGAAGATCCCGTCGGAGATCATCAACAAGCCGGGCCCGCTCGACGATGACGAGCGCGCGCTCATCAACACGCACACGCTGCTCGGCGAGGAGATGCTCGGCCAGGTCGGCGGGCTGCTCGGCAACGTCGGCCACGTCGTGCGCTCGTCGCACGAGCGCTGGGACGGAGCCGGCTATCCCGACGGTCTCGCCGGCGAGGACATCCCGATTGCGGCCCGCATCGTCTCGGCTTGCGACGCGTGGAGCGCCATGACGACCGACCGCGCGTACCGGTCTCGCCTAACCGACGAAGAGGCGACGCTCGAGCTGCGGGTGTGCTCCGGCACACAGTTCGACCCGCGCGTCGTTGACGCGTTGCTCGACGTCCTGAGCTCCTAGAGGCTCAGCTCCTCCGCGAGCGCCGGATGGTGCGCGAGCTGCGTGCGCAGCCGCGCGAGGTCGCGCGCTCGGAACGTCACCGGCCCGCGCCGCGCCGTGTCGTCGGTCGTGTAGGCGAAGCGGACGAGTCGCTCGCCACGCTGCGTCTCGAGCAGCTGGACGACCGACGCGAACCGGCGATCGCCTGCCTGCTGGCGCACGACCACCTCCTCGACGAGGTCCGCCGCGCCCCACGGTGTTGCCGTCTTGGATGCCATGGAGACCACGCTAGGCGGCACTTCGTCACGACGGTGTGCCGGTTGTGTGCCTATTTCCCGGAGCGGTCGATCAGTTCGATGCGATAGTCATCGGGATCCCGGACGAAGCAGAGCAGCGACCCGCCTTCGCGGACGCGGTACGGCTCCCGTTCCGGCTCGATCCCCTGAGCGGCGAGCTGCTCCAGCGTCCCGCCGAGGTCGTCCACCGCGAGCGCGATGTGGCCGTAGCCGGTGCCGACGTCATACGTGCGGCCGTCGTGGTTGTACGTCAGCTCCAGCACGGCCTTCTGGTCGCCGACGCCGAAGAAGTAGTTGGTCGCCTCGAGCTCGCCGTTGCGGACGATGTCCATGTCGCGCTCGAACTCGAAGCCGAGCGCCTCGTAGAACGCGCGGCTCTTCGCCGGATCGGTGATCCGGACCATCGTGTGCAGGAATTGGGCCATGACGGGAGGCTACTCGGGCGGGAGCTCGTCCTGCAGCATCGAGAAGAGCACCGCGTCCTGCCACTCGCCGAACTTCTCGTACGCCTTCCGCTTGACGCCCTCGCGCACGTAGCCCACCCGCTCGGCATGGGCGACGGCGCGCTCGTTGAAGCCGTAGATCTGGATCTCCAGCCGGTGGAAGCCGAGCTCGCCGAGCACAAGGCGCTGGAAGGCGCGCGCGGTCTCGTCGCCGAGCTTGCGGCCGCGAAAGCGCGGATCGATCGCGAGCCGGCCGCCCTCGACGATGCGATGACGCTCGTTCACGACACGGTACGAGGCGCTGCCGACGCGTTCGCCGTCCGCCTCGGCGACGAGCCACCCGAACGCCTCCGGCTCGCGTTCCGAGCGCTCGATGTCGGCGACGACCTCGTCCAGCGTGCCCGGCGCCCGGCCGAGGAACTCGCGCGTGTCCTCGCCGGTGACGAGCTCGAGCAGGAACTCGGCGTCGGAGCGGTCAGCGCGCCGGAGCTCGACGGACACGCCGCGACGCTATCCGAACCGCTCCGGTGCCGAGCGCGACGCCCCCACAGATGAGCACGAGCCCCGCGAGCTTCTGGTACGACACTCCTTCGCCGAGGAAGACCGCCCCGTAGAAGAGCGCGAACGCGGGCAGCATGTACGCGACGAGCGCCGAGCGGGACGAGCCGTACTCGCGGATCATCCGGTAGGAGAGGATCTGCGCGAGCGCCGTCCCGAGCAGGCCGAGCGCCGCCCCGGAGCCGACCGACTTCCATCCGGGCGCATGCGTCGGAAGCGTCGCGAGCGCGAGCGGCAGCAACAGCACGGACGCGCCGGTCATCGAGACGGCGGCGAGAACGGGGCCTCCGACGCTCATCCGCCTGCCCGCGTACAGGTTCGCGGCCGCGTACGACACCGAGGCGACGACGATCGCGGCGATGCCGATCGTCCCGTGCCAGCCGCCCTGCGGGTGCACACCGGCGAGAATGCCGACGCCGACGAGCCCGAGGAGGACCCCGACGAGCCGCCAGCCGCTCGAGCGCTCGGTCGGCACGAAGCACACGGCCAAGATGGCGACGAAGATCGGTACCGACGAGTTCGCGACGGCGGCCGTTCCCGAGTCGACCCACCGCTCGCCCCAGGCGATCAGCGTGAACGGCACCGCCGCGTTGAGGACCGCGAGCACGAGGCCCGGGCGCCACGCCCGCACAAGAGCTGCGACGCCGTACCGGCGCCATGCGAACGCGACGAGGATCGGGGCGGCGGAGAGCAGGCGCACCTCGATCAGCACAGCCGGCGAGAGGTCGCGGATACCGACCTTGATGAACAGGTACGACGACCCCCAGATCGCCCCGAGGACGACCAAGAGGAAGACGTACCGCCGCCTCACGAGCCCATCTGAAAGGGAGGCTAGACTGAATCACCTGACGCAGGTCGCGGAACAGCCGCTCCACCGCGCACTCGGCCTCACGGACGGGGAGGCGGACCGAATCCGGGAGCTTCTCGGCCGCGATCCGAACCACTTCGAGCTCGCCGTCTTCTCCGTCCTCTGGTCGGAGCATTGCGGCTACAAGCACTCTGCGCCGCTCTTGCGGCGGCTCCCGTCCGCCGGCGAGCGCGTGCTGCAGGGGCCGGGCGAGAACGCGGGCGTGCTCGACCTCGGCGAAGGCCTCGCGGTCGCCTTCAAGGTCGAGTCGCACAACCATCCCTCGGCGGTCGAGCCGTTCCAGGGCGCCGCCACCGGGGTGGGCGGGATCCTGCGCGACATCGTCGCCATGGGCGCGCGGCCGATCGCGCTCCTCGACGGGCTGTGGTTCGGCGCGCCCGGCCACGACTTCGACCGCGCCGTTGCCGGCATCGGCCACTACGGCAACTGCGTCGGCGTTCCCACGGTCGGCGGCCAGACGGTCTGGGACGAGGCCTATCGCGGCAACTGCCTCGTGAACGCGATGTGCGTCGGCCTGCTCGACGCACACCGGCTGCAGACGGCGAAGGCGCACGGCCCCGGCAACGTCGTCGTCCTCTTCGGTGCGACGACAGGCCGCGACGGCATCGGCGGCGCATCCGTGCTCGCGAGCCAGGAGTTGGGCGAGGACGATCCCGACAAGCGGCCGTCGGTCCAGGTCGGCGACCCGTTCACCGGCAAGAAGCTCATCGAAGTCTCGGTCGAGCTCGTCGAGTCGGGGCTCGTCGAGTCGCTGCAGGACTGCGGGGCCGCCGGGCTCGCCTCCGCGCTCAGCGAGATGGCGAGCGACGGCGCAGGCATCGACGTCCATCTCGACCGCGTGCCGCAGCGCGAGTCGGGGATGGAGCCGTGGGAGATCATGATCTCGGAGTCGCAGGAGCGGATGGTCGCGATCGTGCGGCCGCAGATGCTCGACGCGCTCCACGCGCTGTGCGCGAAGTGGGAGCTGGAGAGCGCGGCGATCGGCGAGGTGACCGACACCGGTGTGTTGCGCGCTCTCTATGAGGGGACCGTGGTCGGCGACATTCCGGCGCGTTTGCTTACCGACGACTGTCCTCGCTACGAGGTCGAGCAGCGGAAACCGGACACGTGGGTGGCGCCCGCGCCGAAGGCGCGTCGCCGGCAGCCGGACGTAGCCGACGTTTACGAGCAGTACGACCAGCTCGTCGGCTCGCGCACGGTGCGCCGCCCGGGCCTCGACGCGGCCGTGCTGAGGCTGCGGCCGTCGCTGCGCGGGCTCGCCGTCTCGCTGCAGGGCCCGCGCCCCGGAGAGACGGATCCGTTCGCCGCCGGCGTGCAGGCCGTGCTCGGCGCCGCGCGCAACGTCGCCTGTACGGGCGGCGAGCCGATCGGCCTCACCGACTGTCTCAACTTCGGCAATCCCGAGAAGGCGGAAATCGGCTACGAGCTCGCGCGGGCGATCGAGGGCATCTCGCAGGCCGCCGAGGCGCTCGGTGTCCCGGTCGTCTCCGGCAACGTCTCGCTGTACAACGAGACCGACGGCCGCCCCATCCCCCCGACGCCCGTCGTCGGGTGCGTCGGGCTCGTGCAGGACGTGCGGCTCGTTCCCGCCGGATGGCAGCGCGGCGACGTGGTGCTGCTCGCGACCGTGCCCGAGGAGAGCATCGCCGCAGAGGTATCGCTCATCCGCTTCCTGCGGAAGGCGGCGCCGCTCCTGACGCTCTGCCACGACGTCGGCAGCGGCGGGATCGAAGCCGCGCTCGCCGAGACGACGCGCTGGAGCGGCCGCGAGGCCGACGTGCAGCTTCCGGCCGAGCCGGAGGCGGGAGCCGCGATCCTCGCGTGCGCGCCGGAAACTGTCGCCCGGCTCGGCACGAAGGGCTTCGTCCAGATCGGCGAGGTGCGCTGACATGTGCGGCGTCTTCGGCGTATACGCCCCCGAGCGCGACGTCGCGCGACTCACGTACTTCGGGCTCTTCTCGCTCCAGCACCGCGGCCAGGAGTCGGCGGGAATCGCTGTGTCGGAGAACGGCCGGCTGACCGCGCTCCGCGACCTCGGCCTCGTCACGCAGGTCTTCGACGAACAGAAGCTGCACGCGCTGCAGGGCCAGGTGGCGATCGGGCACACGCGCTACTCGACCACGGGCTCGTCGGGATGGGCGAACGCGCAGCCGCTCGTGCAGCACGGGCGCAACCGCACGGTCGCGCTCGGCCACAACGGCAACCTCGTCAACGCTGACGTGCTGCGCGAGGAGCTCCGCGCCGAGGGCGCGACGCTGCGCGGGACGTCCGACAGCGAGGTGATCGCAGCACTGATCGCGAACGCCGACGCGCCGCTCGACGAGGCCGTCGCCGGTGCGATGCGCAAGCTGCAGGGCGCGTACTCGGTCGTCGCGCTGTCAGAAGGGACGTTGATCGCGTTCCGCGACCCGCTCGGCTTCCGCCCGCTCGTGCTCGGCCGCGTGAACGACGACTGGGTGGTCGCGTCCGAGACGTGTGCGTTCGACCTCGTCGGCGCCGAGCACGTGCGCGAGGTCGAACGCGGCGAGATCGTGCTCGTCGACGGCGACGGGATGCGATCCGTGCAGGCGGTCGAGCCGCCGGCCAACGGCGCGCTCTGCATCTTCGAGTTCTTCTATCTCGCGCGCCCGGACACGCGGCTCGACGGCATCGAGGTGCACGGCGCCCGCGTCCGGATGGGCGAGCGGCTCGCGGAGGAGGCACCCGCGGACGCCGAGCTCGTGCTCCCCATCCCGGACTCCGGGACGCCGGCCGCGATCGGGTTCTCGCGCGCGCTCGGCATCCCGTTCAGCGAGGGCCTGATCAAGAACCGGTACATCGGACGCACGTTCATCCAGCCCGATCAGGAGCTGCGGCGCCTCGGCGTGCGGCTGAAGTTCAACCCGCTCGCCGAGGTGGCGGGCAAGCGCGTCGTCGTCGTCGACGACTCGATCGTGCGCGGGAACACGACGCGCGCGATCGTGCAGATGCTCTTCGACGCCGGCGCAATCGAGGTGCACGTGCGCATCTCGTCGCCGCCGGTGATCGGGCAGTGCTTCTACGGCATCGACCTCGCCGACCCGCAGGAGATGGTCGCGGCCGGGAAGACGGTCGAGGAAGTGCGCGAATACATCGGCGCGACCTCGCTCGCGTATCTGTCGCACGAGGGGCTCGTCGAGGCGACGCGCAGGCCGGAATCGGATCTCTGCCGCGCCTGCCTGACGCGTCAGTACCCGACCGAGGTACCGGCCGAGTACGCGAAGCTCCGCTTCGAAGCCGCGCGCGCATAAGTCGTCACACCGACGCCGGGGTACCTGGTACCGGCCGTGTCCGTGCCGGCGGAAACACCTGCTCAGACGTTCAGACCGGTACCTGGTACCTGTACGTGGGCGTCACGACTTCTACGCGGCCAGATCCGCGACGTGCAGGAGCTCGAGCTTGAGCCCGTCCGGGTCGTAGAAGAACACCGCGTAGTAGCCCGGCATGTAGCCGTACTCCTGCGGCTCGCTCTCGAGCGTCCCGCCCGCAGCGACCACCCACTCGGCGCGCTCGTCAACCGCAGCTCGCGACGCGACCTCGATGGCGAGATGGTGCAGCCCGACCGCATACCGGTCGACCGTGCCTTCCTCGCTCTGCGCCTCGCGCAGGCCGATCGAAGTCCCGCGGCCGCTCAGGTACCAGATCGTCTCGCCGCGCTCGCCCTCCACCTCGCTGACCACGTGCCAGCCGAGCGGGCCGAGCAAGTCGCGGTAGAAGGGCAGGCTGCGCTCGATCGAGGAGACGACCAGGTCGACGTGATGGACGCCCCCGGAGCGCATGCGATCCGGCCCGACTTCGTCGCCGGATGCACGACTCCTCGTACCATCCAACGCCGGTGCGTCTGTTCCACTACCACCTCGTCACGAGCCGGGTTCGGGAGGTCGAGGCGCGCTACATCGGCAAGCTCGGATTCGACCTCGTCGCGCGCCACGGGCGGATCGGCGAAGACCTCCAGTCGTACGAGGCGGGGACCTCGTGGGCGGAGCTGGACGCGCGCGGATTCAAGCTCCGTCTCTCCGAGCTCGAGCTCGGCGCCGTCAACGTCGTGGTGCAGCCGGGGCAGTGGCCGCTGCCGCGCGTCGACCACCTCGGCCTCGCCCTCGACGACGACGAGTTCGAGCGTGCGATCGCTCGCGCCGAGGACGCGCAGCTCCGCGTGCAGGAACACGGCGGCCGGCGGACGTTCGTCTCGACGAACGCGGGCTACCGGCTCGAGCTCCATCCGCCGCGCGACTGGATCGACGACCTGCTCGGCCACGCCGACCGGCTTCGGCTCTCGGAGCTGCACCTGAAGTCGGACGACCCCGAGGCCAAGGCGGAGGCGATGGCGCAGATCCTCGACTGCGAGCGGATCGGCGCCGATGTCGAGATCGGCGAGACGCTCGTCCGCTTCACCCCGGGTGGCCCGCAGGGCCGGCCGGAGCTGCAAGCGGAGATGTTCGTCTGAGATCAAGCCTAGACTCGACTTCTTGACGAAGGACACGCGCACGTACGAGGCCGCCGGCGTCTCCCTCACCACCGCTGACGCCGTCGTCGAGCGCCTCCGCGCGGCGGTGGAGTCGACCGGCGCCACGGACTTCGGCCGCTTCGCCGGGCTCTTTCCGCTCGACGAGCACCGCTTCCTCGCCGCCTCCACCGACAGCGTCGGGTCGAAGCTCATGCTCCACCGTCGCGCGGGAACGCTGCGCTGGGGCGGGATGGACCTCGCTGCCCACTGCATCGACGACGTCCTCTGCTCCGGGGCCGAGCCACTCTTCCTGCTCGACTACGTCGCCGCGGCACACGTCGACCTCGAGCAGGTGGCCGAGCTCGTCGAGGGTGCCGCGGAGGTCTGCCGAGCCGCAGGCTGCGCGCTCATCGGCGGCGAGACCGCAGAGCTGCCCGGTGTCTACCGCGACCAGGAGCTCGACTTCGCCGGCACGTGCGTCGGCATCGTCGAGCGCGACCGCGTCATCGACGGGTCGCGCTGCGCACCGGGCGACGTCGTGGTCGGCTTCCCATCGAGCGGCCTGCACACGAACGGCTTCTCGCTCGTCCGCACGCTCGGAGAGATCGATCCCGCGTTCCTCGCACCGCATCGCCTCTACCTCGACGACGTGCACGAGCTGCGCGTGTATGCGGACGTGAAGGCGCTCGCCCACGTCACCGGGGGCGGGATCCTCGGCAACCTCTCGCGCGTACTTCCGGACGGAGTGCACGCCCATATCGACTGGGACGCATGGGAGCGGCCGCCGGTGTTCGAATGGCTCGCGGACCGCGGCGTCGCCGAGGAGGAGGCACGGCGCGTCTTCAACCTCGGCATCGGCATGTGCGCCGTCGTGCCGGAAGCGCCCGCCGGCGCAATCGTGATCGGAGCGCTGGAGTGATCGGCGTCCTCGTTTCGGGCCAGGGCACGAACCTGCAAGCGCTGCTCGACGCAGGGCTACCGATCGTCGCCGTCGCGTCCAACCGCCGCGCCGTGCCCGCGCTGCGCCGCGTCCCCGAGGAGACAACGGCAGTGTTCGAGCTCGGCGACTACGCGGACCGCAACGCGCGCGACGCCGCGATGGCGGCCTGGCTCAAGAGTCGAGGAGTCGATCTCGTAGTGCTGGCCGGCTACATGCATGTCCTGACATCTGCGTTCCTCGACGGCTTCCCAGAAGCCGTCGTGAACGTCCATCCCTCGCTCCTCCCCGACTTCCCGGGCATGCACGCAGTCGAAGAGCAGCTCGCCGCCGGCGTGAGCGAATCGGGCGCGACCGTACACATCGTCGACGAAGGAGTCGACAGCGGCCCCGTGCTCGCGCAGGAGCGCGTCCCCGTGCTGCCGGACGACACGCTGTCGACGCTGCACGAGCGCATCCAGGACGTCGAGCACCGTCTCCTCCCCAAGGTGGTGGCCGAGCTGTGCGCGCGCTGATCTCCACGTACGACACGACGGGGCTCGAGGTGTTCGCGCGCGGTCTCGCCGAGCTCGGCATCGAGCTCGTGACCACCGGCGGAAGCACCGACGGCTTCCTGCGCGACTTCGGGCTCGACCCGACGGTGATCGACGTCCCACAGATGCTCGGCGGCCGCGTGAAAACGCTCCATCCGCGCATCCACGCCGGCATCCTCGCGCGCCGCGACAACCCCGAGGACGTCGCCACGCTCGCAGAGCACCAGATCGAGCCGTTCGACATCGTCTGCATCAACCTCTATCCGTTCGAACGGGTGGCGGCGAAGCAGGGCGTCACCGAGGCGGAAGCGGTGGAGATGATCGACGTCGGCGGCCCGTCGATGCTGCGCGGCGCAGCGAAGAACTTCGCCCACGTCACGGCTGTCTGCCGTCCGGAGCGCTACGGCTTCGTCCTCGACGAGCTCCGCGAGCACGGCGAGATCTCGCTCGAGACCAGGAGGGAGCTCGCGGCCGAGGCGTTCGCCACGACGGCGGTCTACGAGGCGGCGATCGCGACCTGGTTCTCCGAGCGCGAGTCGTTCCCGGACACGCTCGTGCTTTCGCTCGACAAAGTGCTCAACCTGTCCTACGGAGAGAACCCGCACCAGCGCGCCGCGTATTACGCCGACCGAGGGGCCCGCGCGCACCTGCTCTCGCGCGTGGAGCAGCTGCACGGCAAGGCGCTTTCGTTCAACAACCTCAACGACCTGTCCGCCGGGCGGGCGATCGGACGCGAGTTCACGCTGCCGGCCTGCGTCATCGTCAAGCACGCCAACCCGTGCGGCGTTGCGCTCGGCGCGACCATCGAGGAGGCGTACGACAAGGCGCTCGCGTCAGACCCCACATCGGCGTACGGCGGCGTCGTCGTCCTCAACCGCGACGTCGACGCGGCCCTGGGCGAGAAGCTCGCCGAGCAGTTCGTTGAGGTCCTCTTCGCGCCGGACTACGTCGACGGCGCGCTCGAGGCACTGCGGCGAAGGCAGGGTACGCGCATCCTCGTCGACCGCGAGCGCCGGCGCCCCTCTGCGCAGCAACGCGGGCTGAAGCGCGTGCTCGGCGGCGTGCTCGTGCAGGACGCCGACGCCGAGATCGAGGACCGCGACGGCTGGACGGTCGTAGCCGGCACGCCGGACGAACAGCAGTGGGGCGACCTCGTCTTCGCCTGGCGCGTGTGCAAGCACGTCCTCTCGAACGCGATCGTGATCGCGACCGATCTCGCGACCATCGGTGTCGGCGCCGGCCAGATGAGCCGCGTGGACGCCGTCCGCATCGCGCTCGACAAGGCGGCCGAGTTCAGCCACGACACCCGCGGCGCCGTCCTCGCCTCGGATGCGTTCTTCCCCTTCCCCGACGGGCCGGAGCGCGCGCTCGAGCGGGGCGTGCGCGCCATCGTCCAGCCGGGCGGCTCGAAGCGCGACGACCTCGTGATCGCCGCCGTCGCCAACGCAGGCGCGACAATGGTGTTCACGGGTCGCCGCCATTTCCGCCACTAGTCCCGCACACTTCCGTCTCGTTGCGCGCGCCGACCAGCGCGGCTTCCTCGAGCTCCCGTGGAACCTGCCGCTCGAGGATTGGCCGGCGGAGCTGCACGTCGACCTCGCGCGCGGCATCAGCCGCCACGTCGTCCGCTTCGTGGAGCTGAACGGCAGGTACTACGCGCTGAAGGAGCTGCCACAGCGCCCGGCGGAGCGCGAGTACCGATTGCTGGGCGAGCTCCGCGAGCGCAGCATGCCGGTGGTCGAGCCGATCGGGATCGTGGCCGAGCGCACGACCGCCGATGGCGAAGAGCTCGACGCGATCCTCATCACGCGCCAGCTCGAATTCGCGCTGCCGTATCGCCTGATCCTCGGCCGGCGGATGCTGCCCGCGCCGGAGGCGACGATCCGATCAGCGCTCGCCGAGCTGCTCGTCCGGCTCCATCTCGCCGGCTTCTTCTGGGGCGACTGCTCGCTGTCGAACGCGCTCTTCCGCCGCGATGCAGGCGCGCTCTCCGCGTACCTCGTCGATGCCGAGACGGGAGAGCTGCACGACCGCCTGTCCGACGGGCAGCGCCTGCACGACATCGACATCGCAGAGGAGAACCTCAGCGGCGAGCTGTACGACCTCTCGGCGGAGCTCGAGCGCGACGTCGTCGCCGATCCGTGGGAGTTTGCCGAGGACGTGCGTAAACGCTACGAGCAGCTGTGGGCGGAGCTCACCGAGGAGCAGGTCTTCGCGCCGGGCGAAGGGCAGAAGCTCGAGGAGCGTCTGCGCCGGCTCAACGAGCTTGGGTTCGACGTCGAGGAGGTCGAGCTCGTGCGCGAGGGAGACCAGGTGCGGCTGAAGCTGCACTCGAAGGTGGTGGAGCCCGGGCATCACCGCCGTCGCCTCCTCCGGCTGACCGGGCTCGACGCGCAGGAGAACCAGGCACGCGTGCTGCTGAACGACCTGACGCGTTACCGTGCCTACCTCGACCGCACCGGCGAGGCGCCCGTGTCCGACGCAGCGGCGGCCGGCCGCTGGCTGAGCGAGATCTTCGAGCCGACGATCGCGTCGATCCCCCGCGAGCTACGCGGCAAGCGTGCGGCGGCGGAGATCTTCCACGAGATCCTCGAGCACCGCTGGTTCCTGTCCGAGCAGGCCGGCCGCGACGTCGGCCTCGAGAGGGCCACGAAGTCCTACATCGACCAGATCCTGCGCACTGCGCCCGACGAGAAGCTCACACTGACGAGAACGCCACCCGAAGGAGAGGCATGACCACCGCAGATCCACGCCGCTGGCAGGCGCTCGCACTCGTCTGCGTCGCGTTCTTCATGACCGTGCTCGACGTCTCGATCGTGAACGTCGCGCTGCCGTCGATCGGCCGCAGCCTGCACTTCTCCCAGACGGGCCTGCAGTGGGTCATCACCGCGTACGCGATCACCTTCGGCGGCTTCCTGCTGCTCGGCGGGCGCACCGGCGACATCCTCGGCCGCAAGCGGATGTTCCTCATCGGCCTCGTCGTCTTCTCGGCCGCGTCGCTCGTCTGCGGGCTCGCGGGCTCGACCGGCGTTCTCATAGCGGCACGTGCCGTGCAGGGATTCGGCGCCGCGATCGTGTCGCCGTCCACGCTCTCGATCATCACGACGACGTTCGACGAAGGAGCGGAGCGCAACAAGGCGCTCGGCATCTGGGGCGCGATGGGCGGCAGCGGCGCCGCCGCGGGCGTCCTCTTCGGCGGAATCCTGACCAAGTACCTCGGCTGGCAATGGATCTTCTTCGTCAACGTCCCGGTGGGCGCGCTCGTGCTCGCGCTCGCGCCTCGCGTCGTGCGCGAGAGCCGCGCGCCGGGAGAGCGCCAGGGGTTCGACGTCGTCGGAGCGAGCTCGGTCACCGCCGGGCTGGCGTTGCTCGTGTACGCGATCTCGAAGGCGCCGGTGGACGGGTGGAGGAACGGCACGACGATCGGCCTGCTTATCGCCGCAGTTGCGCTCATCGCGTTCTTCCTCGTCTGGGAGACGCGTGTGGAGAACCCGCTCATGCCGTTGTCCATCTTCCGGATCCGGACGCTCGCGGGCGCCAACATCGTCGGCGTGCTGCTCGGCGCGTCCGTGTTCGCGAACTTCTTCCTGCTGACGCTGTACGTGCAGAACGTCCTGCACTTCTCCGCGCTGAAGACCGGCATCACGTTCCTCGCCACTGCCGGGACGACGGTCGTCGTCGCCGCGGTGTCGCAGTGGCTGACGACGAAGATCGGGCCGCGCATCGTCATGGCGATCGGGCTCGCGCTCAACACGGGCGGGCTGATCTGGTACGCGCAGATCCCGGTGCACGGGTCGTACGTGCGCGACCTCTTGGGCGGCTATCTCCTGGTCGGGTTCGGGCTCGCGCTCGCATTCATCCCCGTGTCGATCGCAGCGCTCGCGGGCGTCGGCCCGCGCGAGGCGGGGCTCGCGTCCGGGTTGCTGAACACTGCGCAGCAGGTGGGTGGGGCGATCGGCGTCGCGGTCGCGTCGAGCATCGCGGTCTCGCGCGCCACGCATCTCCTGCACTCCGGCGCGTCGCAGGCGGCCGCGTTGACGAGCGGCTACTCGCTCGCGTTCTGGGTCATCGCCGGCGTGTCCGCCGCGGGGGTCGTCGCCGCGCTCGGGCTCGTGCGCGACAGCGAGGTCGGCGAGGCGGAGGCGGTCGAGGCGTTCTCCTAGACCCCACGCGGCATCGAATACGCTTCCGCCCGTGCCCGAGCGGTATCCGACCATCCTGGAGCTCGTCGGCGCGACGCCGATCGTGCGGCTGGACAAGCTCACGCCGAGCGGCGGCGCTCAGCTGCTGGCGAAGCTCGAATACCTGAACCCGGGCGGCTCCGTGAAGGACCGCATCGGCCTGCCGATGATCGAGGCGGCCGAGCGCGAGGGGAAGCTGAAGCCGGGCGGCACGATCGTGGAGCCCACGTCGGGCAACACCGGCGTCGGCCTCGCCATCGCCGCGGCGATCAAGGGCTACCGGTGCATCTTCGTCATGCCGGACAAGATGAGCCAGGAGAAGATCGCGCTCCTCCGGGCGTATGGCGCCGAGGTCGTGATCACGCCGACCGCGGTCGACCACGACTCGCCGGAGAGCTACTACTCCGTCTCCGACCGGCTGGCGGAGGAGATCCCCGGCGGCTACAAGCCCGACCAGTACTCGAACATGAACAACCCGGAGGCGCACTACCGCGTCACGGGGCCCGAGATCTGGGAGCAGACCGGCGGCGACATCGACGCGCTCGTCATCTCCGTCGGGACCGGCGGAACGATCAGCGGCGTCGGCCGCTACTTCAAGGAGCGCAAGCCGGAGGTGCTGATCGTCGGCGCCGACCCGGAGGGATCGGTGTACACGGCGAACGACGAGCGCGACGTTCATCCGTATCTCGTCGAAGGCATCGGCAAGGACACGTGGCCCAAGACGATGGACCCGACGGTCGTGGACGAGTGGATCCGCGTCGGCGACCGCGACTCGTTCCGTTGGGCGCGCCGGCTCGCGCGCGAGGAAGGCATTCTCGCCGGCGGTTCCGCCGGCACGACGCTCGTTGCAGCAGACGCGATCGCGCGCCGGCTCGGCCCGGGCAACCGCGTGCTGATGCTCATCCCGGACTCGGGCCGTAACTATCTGTCGAAGTTCTACGACGACAACTGGATGCTCGAGCATGGATTCCTCGAGCGGCAGGCGCCGCTGCCGACGGTCGAGGAGGTGCTGCTCGCGAAGCACGGCGGCGAGCTTCCCGCGCTCATCACGATCGCAGCGCATCAGAAGGTCGGCGAAGGCATCGATACGATGCAGCGCTACAGCATCTCCCAGCTGCCGGTCGTGCGTGACGGCGAGTGCGAGTCGCTCGCCGACGTGATCGGGTCGCTTCAGGATCGCGCGCTACTCGAGCGCGTCTTCGTCAATCCCGACGTCCTGCACGAGGACGTCGCGTCCGCGATGCAACCGCCGCTCGCGGCGATCGACGCGTCCGCGACGATGGAAGAGGTCTTCGGCACGCTGCAGGGCGGCACGAACGCCGTCGTCGTCGCCCGCGACGGGAAGCCCGTCGGCGTCTTGACTCGAAGCGACCTGCTCGAGTTCCTCGCCCACCGGCGCTAGCTCAGCCGGCTCCCGTTCTTCTTCGCGCGCTCGCCGAGCTCGCGCGTCGCGATCAACACCGCGCGGACGCCGTCCAACAGCTCCGCGACCAGCTCCAGCCGCCGCTGCTCCGAGCGGAGCTCGAGCAGCTCCTGCTTCGACTCCGGCGCGAGCTCGACCTGCGCCGCGAGCCGGAACGACAGCTGCTCCGCATCCTCCTCCAGCTCGCCGGCCTCCGCCTCCGCCGCCGCTGCGAGCGCCCGGAACGACGCCGTCGCGCGGGTGACCGCACCGGGCAGCGGCTCCTCGCCGTCGTCGTCGACCGGCAACACCTCGGCGGTCATGAACGAGCGTCCGTGCGTCAGCCTCTCGACCAGGAAGCGCTCGCCGCCCTCGACGACGATGTTCATGCGCCCGTCGTCGAACTGCTCCAGGACCTCGTCCACGCGCGCCAGCGTCCCCAGCTCGCGCACGCCGTCCTCGTCCGCGAAGACGAGCCCGAACTCGAGCTCCTCCGCGATGCACTCGCCGATCAGCTCCCGGTACCGCGGCTCGAAGATGTGGAGCGGGACGCGCTCCGTCGGCAGGAGGACGATGCCGAGCGGGAAGAGGCCGACCTCCATGGCGCCACAGGGTACGCACCCGGACATACCATGGGTGCGTGGCTGCCGATCGTCTCGAGACCTTGCTCCGCGACGCCTTCCCGGAGGCGAACGAGCTGTCGGTCGAGGACCGCACCGGCGGCGGCGACCATTTCCAGGTGACCGTGGCGAGCACGCGCTTCGCCGGGCTGCCGCTGCTCGAGCAGCACCGCCTCGTCAACGAGGCGCTGGCCGAGCCGCTGCGCGACGGCACTATTCACGAGCTTCGGATCAAGACGAGGGAGGCTGCAGGATGAGCGAGCTGTCGGACCGGATCAAGGACGTGATCGCGCAGGAGCCGGTCACGTTGTTCATGAAGGGGACGCCGCAGATGATCATGTGCGGCAACTCCGACCGCGCGCTGCGCGCGCTCCGCGAGGCGGGCGCGCCCGTCACCACCGTCGACGTTCTCCCCGATCCGGCCATCCGGCAGGAGCTGTCCGCGCTCTCGGGCTGGCCGACGATCCCCCAGGTCTTCGTCGGCGGCGAACTGATCGGCGGCGCCGACATCGCGCAGGAGCTGGCCGAGTCCGGCGAGCTGACCAAGATCCTCGAGGCGAAGCTCGGCGCGGGCTACCGCGACGAGGCAGAGGTACGCGTCGTGGATGTTCTGACGCCAGCCCAGCGCTGAGGCGCCGCTTGCGGCGCCGTCCTCAGGACGCGCGGGTTCCCCGCGCGTCCGTCTGCTCTTGCGGACTCAGACGCCGGGCATTCCCCACCCACCTGTAGCCGATTCGGTCCGGCGACTCGACGTCGCCGAGCCAGTGGTGGAAGTACGGCACCCATTCGAGCACGCGCTCGTCGTACCGCGCGCGCAGCGCCTCGAGCAGGACGTCGTGCGGATGCAACCCGGGATGGCGCCACCGCCACTCGTCGACCGTCGGTGGCCCGCTCGCGTCGGGCCGCGCGCGGTACTCCGCCTCGTACCACGCCTGCAGCTCGGGATCGATGAGATCCCATGCGAACTCGTCGACGATCAAGACGGGCGCGAGCGAGGCGAGCCGGTCGACAGCCTCGACGAGCGGATCGAGGTGGTGGACGACGCGGCCCGCGACGACGGCGTCGAACTCGCCGTCCACCTCGCGGAAGTCGGTCTGCCGGAAGCGCTCGCCCGACGGCGCGCGCGGGTCGACGCCGATCGCGTCGTAGCCCGCCTCGACGAGCGCCGGGACGACACCACCGCGATCGCCGCAACCGACCTCGAGCACCCGCGCCGGAGCGGGCGGCAGGTGATGTAGAACGAACGCCGTGAACTCCATCGAGGTGAGCGTTGCAGAAGCACGCCGTATCGCGGTGCGCTCGCAGCTGCTCGACGGCGCGGCGACGAACGTCCTCGACACGGTCCGCCGGCTCGGCTTCTTGCAGATCGACCCGATCTCGAGCGTCGCGCCGCCCCAGTACCTCGTGCTCTGGAGCCGCCTCGGCGCGTACGACCGCGCCGAGCTCGACCGGCTGCTCTGGGAGGAGCGGAAGCTCGTCGAGTGGCGCGCGTTCATCTGGCCCATCGAGGATCTCCCGTTCCTGCTGGCACGCATGCGCTTGTCGGTGAGCCGGCCCCGCACTGACTTCGTGAAGGAGAACGCCTCGTTCCGCCGCTACGTGCTGCGCGAGCTCAGGGAGCGCGGCCCCCTGCTCTCACGCGAGATCGAGACCCACACGAGCAGGAAGGGCGCGGAGCGCCACGATTGGTGGGGCTCGCGCCAGATGGGTTTGATGCTCGAGGTCCTCGGCGCGCGCGGCGAGGTCGCGATCGTCGGCCGACGCGGCGGGCAGCGGGTCTGGGACATCGCCGAGCGCTGGTATCCGGAGACCGAGCGCGTCTCGCTGCGCGAGGCCGAGGCGCACTTCGCGGAGAAGCGCTTCCGCTCGCTCGGCGTGAAGCTCGAGAAAGGACGGTGGCTCGCGCACCCCGACGCGGTCGATGCCCCCGTGCCGAAGCGCGTCACGTTCCTCTCCCCCTTCGACCGGCTGATCCACGACCGCGCGCGCACGGAGGCGCTGTGGGACTTCTATTACCGCCTCGAGATGTACGTCCCGAAGGCGAAGCGCGAGTACGGCTATTACGTCCTCCCCGTCCTCCGCGGCGACGCGATCATTGGCCGGATCGAGCCGATCTACAGCCGCAAGACCGGCGAGCTGACGGTCAACGGCGTCTGGTGGGAGGGCAAGCCGGTTTCGGTGGCCGGGCCGCTACGAGACCTCGAACGGTGGTTAGCATCGACCTGATGGATTTTGAGACCCGTGCCATCCACGAGGGCCAGGAGCCCGATCCGGCCACAGGCGCGATCATCACGCCGATCTTCCAGACCTCGACGTTCGTCCAGGACGCGGTCGGCGAGCACAAGGGCTTCGACTACGCGCGCGTGAACAATCCGACGCGAACGGCCCTCCAGCGCTGCCTCGCGTCGCTCGAGTCGGCCGAGCACGGGATCGCGTTCTCGTCCGGCCTCGGCGCGACGACGACGATCATGCACCTCGTCGATCCCGGCGAGCGCGTCGTCCTCATCGCCGACGTGTACGGCGGCGTCTACCGGATGACGTCGCAGGTGTACGAGCCCAAGGGCTACCGCTTCGACTACCTCCCCGCGGCCGAGTTCGCGAACCTCAAGGACCATCTCGACGACACCACGCGCATCGTCTGGGTCGAGTCTCCGTCCAATCCGCTGCTGAACGTCGTCGACATCCGCGCGGCTGCCGACGCCGCCCATGCGGCCGGCGCGCTCCTCGTCGTCGACAACACGTTCGCAACGCCGTATCTGCAGCGCCCGCTCGAGCTCGGCGCCGACATCGTCGTCCACTCGACGACGAAATATCTCGGCGGCCACTCCGACGTCATCGGCGGCTTCGCGGCGACGAACGACCCGACCATCGCGGAGCGGCTCTACTTCCTGCAGAAGTCGCTCGGCGCGGTTCCCGGGCCGTTCGATTGCTGGCTCGTGCTGCGCGGCATCAAGACGCTTGCGCTGCGGATGGAGAAGCACTGCGACAACGCAATGGCGATCGCCGTGTGGCTCGAGCGCCGCGCCGGTGTCGAGCACGTCTACTACCCGGGCCTGCCCACTCATCCAGGACATGCGATCGCGGCCCGCCAGATGCGCGACTTCGGCGGCATGGTCTCGTTCCTCGCCGAGTCGCCGGAGGAGGCAGCGGAGCTCGTGACGCGCACGAAGCTCTTCCAGCTGGCGGAGTCGCTCGGCGGCGTTGAAAGCCTGATCGAGGTGCCCGCGCGCATGACACACGCCTCCACGGCGAGCGCGCCGTTCGCCGCTCCGACGAATCTCGTGCGCCTCTCCGTCGGGATCGAGTCGGCCGAGGATCTCATCCTCGATCTCGAGCACGCGCTGAAGCCCGCCGCCGTCCGCGCGTGAACGAGGACGCGGTCGTCTTCGTCGAGATCCCGTCCGGGTCTCGCAATAAATACGAGTGGGACGAGGAGCTCGGCGGCATCGTGCTCGACCGCCGCCTGTTCACCTCGATGACGTATCCCGCCGACTACGGCTACGTCGAGGGGACGCTCGCCGAGGACGGCGACCCGCTCGACGCGCTCGTGCTCGTCGCGGAGCCGACGTTCCCGGGCTGCCGCATCCGCGTGCGGCTGATCGGCGTCTTCCACATGAGCGACGAGAAAGGCCCTGATGAGAAGGTGCTGTGCGTGCCGCTCGGCGATCCGTCGTTCGCGCGCGTGCGCGACGTCCACGACGTCAACGCCGAGCTGCGCGATGAGATCGAGCACTTCTTCCAGCGCTACAAGGACCTCGAGCCGTCAAAGAAGACGGAGACGCGCGGCTGGGGAAACCGGGCCGAGGCGGAGAAGATCGTCGCCGACGCTCGCGAGCGCGCTTCAGCCTGAGACGAGCAGTGCGGCGCCGAGCCCGCCGCCGTTGTCCCCGAGCTCGGTGAGCACGAACGTCGGCGGCCGGTCATCGACGAAGAGATGCGGCTGCGCCGCATCGGCGATGCGCTCCACGTACGGTGCGCCGAGGCGCGTGCCCAGCCCGCCGCCGACGACGACCGCGTCGACGTCGACCATGTTCTGGACCGAGCCGATGCCGGCGCCGAGCGCCTCCACGGCCTCGTCGATGAGGTTCCGCGCGAGCTTGTCCTCCTCCTCGAGGGCAACGGCCCACACGCCGCTCGTCAGCCGCTCGCGCTGACGCTTCTCCATGATCTTGAACAGCTTCGTCTTGGTGCCGGCGTCCTCGGCTTTGCGCGCGGTGCGCTCCATCGCCGCCCGGCCTGCGTAGGCCTCGAGGCAGCCGCGCCGCCCGCACGGGCAGCGGCGCCCGCCGAGCTTGACCACGACGTGGCCGAGCTCACCCGCGGAGCCGCGTCCGAGCCACAGCTTCCCGTCCAGCACGAGGGCGCCGCCGACGCCGGTTCCCCACCAGACGCCGAGGAAGGAGCGGTACGTGCGTCCGGCGCCGAGCACGCGCTCCGCCTCGACCGCGACGCGGACGTCGTTGCCGATGCGCACGGGGATGCCGAGGTCGCCGCTGAGCTCGGCTGCGAGCGGATAGACCGACTCCCAGTCGGGGAGGTTGCCGGCGCGCGCGAGCGTGCCCGCGGCCGCGTCGACCTCGCCGGGCGCACCCACGCCCACGCCAGCGAGCGCCGAGATCTCCGCCCCTGCCGACGACGCCGCCGCGCGCATGGCCACGGCGAGCTCGCGCACCACCGCCGCAGGCCCGCCGTCGGTCGGCGTCGGAACGCGCGACTGCCCGCGGATCTCGTTGGCGTCGTCGACGACGATCGCCTCGATCTTCGTCCCGCCCAGATCCAGTCCTCCGCGCAGCGTCATGATCATGCGTGAGGATATCCCCGTGCCGGAGCCGATCGAACTCCACCATCAAGGCGTCGAGCGCTCGATCGGCTGCTACCTCCTCGACACGGACGACGGCCCGGCCCTCTTCGACTGCGGCCCAAGCACGACGATCGCCGCATTGAAGGTGGGGCTCGCGGCCGAAGGCCTCCGGCTCGTGGACATCCGGCACCTGCTGCTCAGCCACATCCACCTCGACCATGCCGGCGCGGCCGGGGCTCTCGTCCGCGAGCACCCCGCGCTGCAGGTCCACGTGTCCGAGATCGGCGCACCGCACCTCGTCGACCCGTCCCGGCTCGAACGCAGCGCGCGGCGCCTGTACGGCGACTCCTTCGACACGCTGTGGGGCGAGCTCACGCCCGTCCCCGCAACGAACCTGCACGTCGTCGGTGATGTGGTGGTCGGCCTCGCGTGCTTCCCGACGCCGGGGCACGCGTCGCACCATGTCTCGTACCTTGACGACGACGGCACGCTCTACGCCGGCGATGCCGCCGGGGTGCGCATCCAGCCCGGCCGGTACGTGATGCCGCCGACCCCGCCGCCCGACTTCGACCTCGAAGCCTGGCAGCGCACGATCGACGAGATGGACCGGCGCGCGCCCGAGCGGCTCGCGCTCATCCACTTCGGCGTCGCGGACGATCCGCCGCGGCACCTCGCCGACCTGCGGCTGGAGCTCTTCGACTGGGCGGAGTTCGTCCAGGGCGGCGCGTCCGAGGAGGAATTCGTCGCGTACGGCCGCGCCGAGCTCGCGAACGCAGGCGAGGACGTCGCGGTGTACGACGTCGCCATGCCGTTGTGGCAGTCCTACCGCGGGCTCGCGCGCTGGGCGGAGACGCGGTGAGCCTCGGCCGAAACTTCAAGCTGCTGTTCGCCGGCCGCGCTGCCTCGTATATCGGCACGTATCTCGCACCGATCGCGGTTGCGTTCGCGATTCTCGACCTGCACGGCAGCGCCACGGCGGTCGGCCTCTCCTTTGCAGCGTGGACGCTCGCGCAGGTGTCGATGCTCTCAATCGGCGGCGTGCTCGGCGACCGCCTGCCCCGGCGCACCGTGATGATCGGCTCCGACGTCTGCAGCACGGCTGTGCGCGCGACGATGGGCGTGCTGCTCGTCACCGGCCACGCGCAGGTGTGGGAGCTGATCGCGCTACAAGGCGCCGGCGGCGCATCGGTGGCCTTCTACAACCCGGCCTTCTACGGCCTCGTGCGCGAGATCGTCCCCACCGAGTCGTTGCAGCGCGCGAACGGCTACCTCGCGATCGCGCGCTACGCCGCGTTCCCGCTCGGAGCGGCCGCCGGAGGCACGATCGTCGCGACCATCGGCCCGGGCACGGCGCTCCTCGTCGACGGCGGGACGTACGCGACGAGCGCGCTCCTGCTCTCCCTCGTGCAGGTGCAGTCGACGGCGCGCGCAACCTCGAGCATCCTCCGCGAGCTGCGCGAGGGATGGAGTGCGTTCACGGGGACGACGTGGGTGTGGATGGTGACCGCGTGGATCTCGCTCTACTTCGTCATCACGTATGCGCCGTTCTTCGTGCTTGGGCCGTACATCGCCAAGCACTCGATGGGCGGCGCGAGCACGTGGGCGGCCGTCGTCACCGGAGAAGGCATCGGCGCGCTGCTCGGCAGCATCGCGGGACTGCGACTGCACGTGACGAGGCCGCTGGCCTTCGTCGGCTACGTCTTCCTGCCCACGGCGGTGCAGAGCGTGCTCCTCGGCTTCCACGCGTCGGTGGTCGCGCTCGCACCGGCCGCGGCGCTCGCGGGCTTCGAGTTCGGGTGCGGGTCCGTCGTGTTCGACACGGCGATGCAGCGGACGATCCCGCCGGACAAGCTCGCCCGTGTCGGCGCATACTCGTGGATGTCCGCGATGATCTTCTTGCCTGCGGGGTATGCCCTCGCGGGGCCGATCGGATCAGTCGTCGGTCTGCGCGGGTACCTCCTGTTCGGTGCGGCGTGGCTCGTCGTCAGCACGCTGTTCGTGTATCGGCGGCCGGCGATCCGAGACTTCGCCTACGACGACGAGACCGCCGAGCCCGCGGTCTCGCCGGCCTGAGCCGGTTCGATCTCGACGAGCCACAGCGGCGCATCGGCGCATTCGATTCTCCAGGCGTCTTCGACCTCGGTGAGCGACGACGCGAGCACGCGCACGGTCTCGCCGTCCAGATCGAGGAGCGCGCCGCGCAGTTCGCTGCGGGGGATCGTGAACCGCCAGGCCCACACCCGCCGATGCATCTCCACCGCCGGCCGCGCGAGGTCGATCCACGCCTCGTCGTCCGGCAGGAAGCTCTCGTACTCGCCGCCCTCCGTCTGTGCAATCCCTTCGTCGCCGGCAGCCAGCCGCTCGAGCGCGTCTCCCATAGCGCCCATCAACACGGGTCCCATGCGTGCGTAGAAGGCGTCCGGGACGGTGTACTCGCCGACCGGCATGGACACCTGCGCGAAGATCGGGCCGGTGTCGAGCTCGGCGTCCATGCGGTGGACGGTGACGCCGACCTCCTCGTCGCCGTTCCGGATCGCCCATGCGACCGGCACCGGGCCGCGATGCCGCGGCAGAAGCGACGGATGGCCGTTGAGCCACCCGAGCGGCGGCACGGCGAGCGCGTCGGCCGGGATCTTCCATGGGAAGCCCGTGCAGACGACGAGGTCGGGGCGCAGCGACGCGAGCAGCGGCGCGATCGCGGACCGGCGGGCGGGAACGATGATGTCGAGCTCGGGCGGCAGCCCGCGCAGAAGGGTGTCGAGCGTGAACTCCGGGCCGTAGCGGTTCGCGCTGTCGCGGACGGTGAGCAGCCCGACCGGCTCGTGGCCGGCGGCGCGCAACACGGCGTGGAAGCCGAGCGCCACCGGCAGGATCCGGGTCACGATGACGACGCGCCAGCTCACGTCTCGCGGATGATGCGTCCCCCGGACGATTGCGCCTGCGCCTTGACGACGATCTCGTCGATGTTCACGTGGAAGGGGCGCGTGAGCGCGAACATGATGCAGTCGGCGATGTCGTCGGGCGTGAGCGGGTCGACGCCCTTGTAGACCGCGTCCGCCTTCGCCTGGTCGCCCTTGAAGCGGACGACGGAGAACTCCGTCTCCGCGAGCCCGGGGTCGACCGTGGTGATGCGGATCGGGCGGCCGAGCAGGTCCTCGCGCAGCGCATACGTGAAGCCGCGCACCGCGAATTTCGCAGCGACGTATGTCGCAGCACCTTCATACGCCTGTCGCCCGGCGATCGACCCGAGGTTGACGATGTGACCCTGGTCGCGAATGTGCGGCAGGCAGAGGCGTGTCATGCGCACGAGCCCACGCACGTCGGTCTCGAAGACCGTGCGCTCGTCCTCCTCGCTCGACTCGTCGAACGGCGCGCGCCCGAGTGCGAGCCCGGCGTTGTTGATCAAGATGTCGATGCCTCCGAGCTGCTCGACGGCGGCGGCGACGAAGCGCTCGGAGCTCTCCGGATCGGTGACGTCGAGCTCGAGTGCGACCTCCGTCTCGAGCCGTTCCGTGCGACGTGCGCCGCCTGCGACGCGCACGCCTGCGGCTGCGAGCATCCGGGCCGTCGACCGGCCGAAGCCGGACGAGGCGCCCGTGACGATCGCGGTCTTACCGGTTAGGTTCACGGCGCTCGATGCTAACGACCTGGGAGCGTCGAGCGACGTGGTCGACCTGCAACGTCGTGTGCCGGAGCCCGAAGCGCTCCGTCAGGAGCTGCTCGAGACGCCTCCGCGCGGCGTGGCAATCGGCGTCGGGCGAGACGAGAACGTGCGCCGCGAGCGCGGGGAAGCCGCTCGTCACCGTCCACACGTGGAGGTCGTGCACCTCGACGACGTCAGGGTCGGCGGCGAGCGTGGCCGCGACCGCGTCCGGGTCGATTCCCGCCGGTGCGGCTTCGAGGAAGATCCGGCCGGAGTCGCGCAGGAGCGACCAGCTCGAGCGCAGCATGAGTACTGCGACGAGGAGCCCGGCGATCGGATCGAACCGGTTCCAGCCGGTGACGAGCACGAGAGCTCCGGCGATCGCAGTCCCGACGAAGGCGGCGAGGTCGGTGGCGACGTGCAGGAACGCACCGCGGACGTTCAGGCTCGTCCGGTCGGCGCCGGAGAGGACGAGTGTGGCCGCCAGGTTGACGGCGACGCCGACGAGGGCGACTCCGAGGACGATGCCGCCGTGCACGTGCGGCGGCGATACGAGGCGGCGCACCGACGAGTACACGATGCCGAGCGTCACCAGGAGCAGGACGAGCCCGTTCCCCTGCGCGGCGAGGATCTCGGCCCGGCCGAGCCCGAACGTCCACGGCCCGCGCGCGGGACGCGCCGCAAGCGCAGCGGCGGCGAGCGCGGCGGCGAGCGCGGCCGCGTCGGTGAGCATGTGGCCGGCATCGGCGAGCAGCGCGACCGAGTGGGCGAGGATGCCGCCGGCGACCTCGACCCCCATGAGCGCGACGATCAGCGCGAGCGCAATCGCCAGGCGGCGCCGGTCTGCGGAACGGTCATGCGCGTGCAAGGGCCAGCCGTTCTGGAGGAGTGGGGTGCGTGAAGAGCATCAAGTAGGCGAGGCGTGGCGGATCCAGGTCACTGAGATTCTTCCGCGCGAGGGCAACGTGCGCACCCACGAACGCGTCGAGGTCGCGCGTCAGCTCGAGCGAGGAGCGGTCCGCCGCTCGCTCCCACCGGCGAGAGAGCCACGAGAGGCCCGGCAGGCCGGCGATCTCTGTCCCGGTCACGAGCAACGCGGCATACGGGAAATCGCGCGGTTGCAGCGAGCCGAGCACGGCCCAGAGGACGAGGACGACGACGATCGCGCCGCTCATTCCGAGCAGCGTGCCCTTGAGCACGTGCCGGTCGCGGCGGTGGCCGAGCTCGTGCGCGACGATGAGCTTCAGCTCCGGCTCCGAGGCGTCCGCGAGCAGCGTGTCCCACACAACGACGCGCCGCGTCGGGCCGAGCCCGGAGACGTACGCGTTCGTCCTCGTCGTGCGCCTGCTCGCATCGGCGACGAGGACGTCGCGCACCGGGACGCCCGCGCGCTCGGCGAGCGCCCGCAGCTCGCCGACCAGTCGCTCGTCCTCGAGCGGGCGGAAGCGGTTGAAGAGGGGCTCGAGCACGACGGGCGCGACGAACGACATGAGCAAAACGAACAACGCCAGCGCCGCGGCCGCCGGCAGCGGCCACCAGCGCGGGAACGCCCGCGCCAGGCCGACCGCGGCGACCCAGACGCCGGCTGCGAGCACGAGCTCGATCGCCTCGCCCTTCGCCCAGTCGGCAAGCCAGCCGTGCAGCGTCTGCGTCGACAGGCCGAAGCGCCGTTCGCGCACGAGGCCGCGCCACAGGTCGAGCGGCAGGCACGCGACGCCGACGCCCGCGAGGACGATGACCGGCCAAACGGCCGCCGCGCCGAACCGACCGAGCCCGCCGAGCGAAAGACGGGTGAATGCCCCAAAGACGGCGACGACGATCAGTAACCGAATTGCAGCCGCGGCATACAGCGGCCGGTGGTACCGGGCGGCTCGGTCGTGGTCTTCCTGAGAGAAATCTAAAAGGCTCAATTCGATGTAACTACACGATGATCTTGACGTCTAAAATGGCAGATCCATGGCGACTGCGGACGTAGCAGGGACGACCCTAAGGTCGAGCGAACAGTCGGTCGCGCTTGCCGGGCAGCTGCGAAAGCTCGCCCGCATCGCGACCTTCATCGCGGTGCTGACGAGCCCCGCCGCGTTCTTCTGGTTCCGGCATGCGGCACACCACAGCGTCCTCGCGTCGCTGATCCTCACGGTGCTCGTCGTCGTCGGCTTCCGGGGCCTCGTCGACCTCATCATCCGGCGGGTGATCCCGTGGCCGAGCCTCTTCGGCACCGAGGAGGCGCGGTTGCGCGAGGAGGACGTGGTCAACCGGCGCCGCGCCTGGACGTGGCGCTTCTACTACCGCGTCGGAATCTGGATCGCCGGCCTCATCACGATCGTCTTCCTCTGGCAGGTCATGTTCGACGCGACCCACCGGACGTGGCCCGGCACCGCACTGCACACGCTCGTCGGCATCGGCCACCTGCTGCGCAACCGAACCCTCCTACTTCAGCTCGTCTTCGTCTTCTTCCTGTTCTTCGCCAACTTCTTCATCTTCATGGGCCCGATGATGCTCATGGGCATCTCGCAGATCCGCGGCTACGAGCCCGGCGACGCCGAGTGGGGCGTGAAGCTCGAGGACGTGCGCGGCCAGGTCGAGGCCAAGGAAGAAGTGCGGCGGATCGTCACCCTGTGGCAGTCGGGTGAGGCGTTCGAGGCGGCGGGCGGCAAACGCGAGCGAGGGCTCCTCTTCCTCGGCGCGCCGGGTACAGGCAAGACGATGCTCGCGAAGGCGATCGCGACCGGCTTCAACTCGCCGTTCGTCTCCATCCCGGGTTCCGGCTTCGCGCAGACGTTCATCGGCATCGATGCGCTCATCGTTCGCTTCCTTGCGCGTAAGGCGAAGCGCCTCGCGCGCAAGTGGGGCGGCCAGTGCATCGTCTTCATCGACGAGATCGACGCGGTCGGACTGCGGCGCCAGGCCTTGCAGGGCAATTCGTTCGTGCCGCTCGACGGCGCGGAGCCGACCTTCTACGGCCAGTACGGCGCGATCAACTCCAGCGGCGACCTCATCCACGAGACTCCTGCGTGGCGCGAGCACATGTTCAACCTGCGGGCGCCG
>Ga0208219_1000038_pt1 | contig 64957 bp, 49 predicted proteins | sample NGESurshal072012_7_FD_184469 | JGI IMG/M metagenome (GOLD analysis project Ga0208219, IMG submission 184469) | Arctic peat soil microbial communities from Barrow, Alaska - NGEE Surface sample 53-2 shallow-072012 (SPAdes) | ecosystem: Environmental > Terrestrial > Soil > Wetlands > Peat ... | reverse complement strand
ACCTGGCTGCCCTGGGGCAGCGCATCATCGCCGCGATGACGGGGCGCACCGTCCTCAGCATCCAGGTCGCGGATAGCCGGGGCGGAGTCGTTCTGTTGAATGGTGCCACCCTGGGCTTCGCCGTTCTCGCCCAGGTCCACGGCTGACCAGCCGGGCGCAGCGGGCGGGTCACAGCGGCCGGGGGTATACGGTCGGCGACGCAAGAAGCTGACCGGCGCCTCCGGGGCCTTGTATTACGTCACCACCTTGTATTTCAAGTCTGATGAGGGTGACGGGCTCCGGGAGAACGGGTTCTCCGAGGAGCGGCGGCTGGAGCCGCAGATCACCATCGGCGTGCTCACTGTCCCGCTATGCGTCGTACTTATTCGGCCCAGGCGTCCCGGGAAGGCAGTAGAACACGATCAGCGTGATGGTGCCAATGATAGGGATGAAGCCGATGAGCCACCAGAACCCGCTCTTGCCGGAGTCGTGCAGCCGCCGGACCGACAGGCTGATAGTCACGATCGCGACGATCACATAGATGATGTACTGGATCGCGACGGCATGGGCCGCGCTCCCGATGATGGCGCCTATCACATCGATGATGATGGCGCCGACGAAGAACCACCAGAACGCGGATCGTGAGGCGCGGCCGGTGAAGGTGACGATGTTCCTGAAACCCTCGGAGATCGCCTCCCCGAAGCCGACGGGCCCGCCCTGCAGGTAGCCCCGCTGGCTGGGGTCCCAGCCGTCCTGTGGCGGCTGCCCGTAACCCCCTGACGGGTCCTGCGGGTACGGCTGGTAGGGGTTGCTCATGAATATCCTCCATTTTATTCCCCGGTTTCAGCGGTTCCTGCTCCGGGAACGTCACCGATTCTCGCCCGGTTCGGGTCGTAAGGAAAGTATTTAAGCGTTTTTCGTGCTCCTTGTGCGGCGAAGCCCGGCGACACATTTTCTCTCACGCTGTGGTGAGAACCCAGTCTGGGTGCGCAAGGGCCTCTGGCTGGCTCGTCAACCGCGGCTAAACATAGCCTTGAACGACCGGGCGGTCCAGACCGCGAGCCGGGGTAAGACGGTCTCACGGACGCTCGGGGTTCCGCTGATGGTGTCCGCCCCCCACGCCGACTCGCACAGAAGCAACCACACCCGGTACCGAGAAGGCGGCGACCTCATGACCGGAGTGACCCTGGACGCCACCGACGCAGCTGGGCGGAGATGCTGCAGTTCCTCGCCGGCTGGCTCAAGCGAGACCCAGACCGCCTCCGCGCGTCGCTGGAAGACTTCGTCGGCCAGCCCGCCTACAACACCAGCCAGCTGCGTCGGTGGCGTCCAGGGCGGCGGAAGGTCAGCTGAGCTCGCGAACCTTGACGGTGTCGACGTGCTGCTGGAAGGCAACAGCTTTGCCACCGTTCATGGTCCACACGTGGACCATCTTCACAACGGCCGGTTCTCCGGAACTCTTGTGCTTCCACCCGTAGCTCCCGAGCGCCACGACTGTCTCACCGTCGGCGACGAACTGCTCGGGCACCACGGCGAAGTCATCGCCGATTTCCCCGAGTCGCATGAACACCCCTTCCAGCACCGCCTGAGGACCGACGTACGTGCCAGCGAGTGGAAATCCGTCGGCCTCGGTCCACTGGATGTCGTCGGCCATGGCACCAAGGGCGGCGGGAACGTCGCCCGTCGCGAAGCTCGCATAGGCGTTTTCGACGATTTCCTTGTTGGTGGCCATCTCGTGTCCTCTTTCCTGTCGGCACCGTCACATGACAGTGTTATGCATAACACTGTCATGTACCGATGTCAATGACGGTGTTATGGGTATACTGCTGAGCGTGCCGCCCCGGTCTGCCGACTCTCATCTGCGCGAAAGGATCATCAACACCGCCGCGCAACTGCTGGCCACTGAGGGCGCCGTGTCGGCTCGGCGCTTGGCCCGCGAGCTGGGCACGTCGACGATGGTCGTCTATACCCACTTCGGCGGGATGGACGAACTGACCCGACAGGTGATGCGCCGCGGGTTCGCCGATTTCGGAACCGAGCTGGACCGCGGCGCGGTCACCGGCGATGCCGTCGCCGACTGGATGACCTACCTCTGGAGCTACCGCCGCTTCGCTCTGCGCGAACCCCACCTGTACGGGGTGATGTTCGGTCCTGGACTGGCTGCGTTCAGGCTCGGTGATCCCGCCGACCTCGAGGCGGCTAGATCCACCTTCGTCTCGCTCCTCCGTCGCATCCACGCCTGCGTCAACGCGGCCCGATGGGAGGTCGACGACGTCACCACCGCCGGCGAAGCTGTCTGGTCCGGTGTGCACGGCCACACCACGCTCGAGCTCACCGGGTTCTTCGGTTCGGTCGGCCGCGACCCGGTGCGCTCGTACAGCGAGATCCTCACCAGGATGTCGATCGGCCTCGGCGACCACGCCCTGGCCACCGCTCGCTCGCTGTCGACCGCCAGACGGCGGGCCGTCCGCGCAGATCGCGCCGAGGCCGTGTCTGCACGATGAGCGTTGCCGTGACCCACCGACAACGTGCTCACGCCCGGCTGCTGAACCCCCAGCCTCGCGGAGGCTGTCCGGTCAAGGCTCACCGCCGTGGCTACCGAGGATGGGCCGCGTGCCTGCCTGCGCGCCGGCCGAAGAACGACCCCTCGCCGAGCTGGGTGCCGGAGCTGTAGCCCTTGCCGTCCTGGGCGATATTGGAGGCGCAGGCCCCGGCCGCGTACAGCCCCGGGATGACCGAGCCGTCGGCCCGCTGCACTTGCGCATCGACCGTGGTGCGCAGGCCTCCCAGCGTGAAGCCGGCGTACAGGGCGTGGCCGAGGCGCAGGTCGAACACGGCCCACGGGCCCTGGTCCTGCGCTGCCAGCCACTCGGCGCTCTTGCGGAAGTCCGGATCCTCGCCGAGGGCGGCGTAGTGGTTGTACCGGGCCAGTGTCTTGGCCAGCGACCCGGACGGCACGCCGAGCCCTTCCTCCATCCCGGCCACGGTCTCGTAGCCGTCCAGGAACGGCACGAGCGGCATCTCGGGCTGCTGCGCGTGCGCGCTGTCGACGATGAGGTACGCCGCGCAGTCGCCCTGTTCCATCACGAACCGCGAGGTCCGCGCGTGGTAGGAGTCCTCGGCCACGAAGCGCTCGCCGCTGGAGTTGACGATGAGCCCGGTGATCAGCACCGGGGGAGGGTAGACGGGGGCGGTGATGAACGGCTCATCCATCTGCCTGACATCGGCGCCCGCGGACATGCCGAGGCGGATACCCAGCCCGTCGTCGTACGTCGTGCCGAGCGCGATGAGCTTCCCGCTGAGCGCCGGGGTGTAGGTGGCGACCATGTCGGCGTTCATCACGAAGCCTCCCGTGGCCAGCACGGTCGCAGCCGCCCGGACCACCCCCGTGTCGCCGAAAGAACGCCAGGCCAGGCCGATGACGGCGCCGGACTCGCCAGTGACCAGGTTGGTCGCGCCGGTCTCGTACCTCACGTCGACGCCAGCCTCCCGGACGCGGTCGCGCAGCAGGTCCATCACGAGCCGCGCGCCCCCGGTATCCCCGGGCACCGGTACCTTGTGCCCCCGCGGCGCGGGCGCCGCCTGCTCCCGGAACGGCCACACGTTCTCGTTGCCGGTGAACATCAGCCCCTCGGTACCCGGCTGGATCACGGCTTTTCCGGGGAAGTACGACCGCTCGAACTGAAAGCCCAGCGACTCCAGCCAGCCGAAGTGCTCGACCGACCCGTCACAGTAGGCGCGGATCTTGTCGTGCTCGGGGTCTTTCGCGACGGCGACCAGGTACTTGTACATCTCTTCCGCGCAGTCCTGATGACCAGTCGCCTGCTGCACCGCCGTGCCGCCGCCGAGGTAGAAATGCCCGCCCGCCAGGCAGGTGGTTCCGCCGTGCACGGCGGCCCGCTCCAGCAGCAGCACCCGGGCGCCGGCCCGGGCCGCCTCCAGGGCCGCGCTGGCGCCGGCGATGCCGAAGCCGGCCACGACCACGTCGTAGCGTTCGGCGCTGTTGCCCGGCACCGTGTCGCCCGGCACCGGCTCCCGGAGCGGCGCGGGCAGTGGAGATCGAGGCTGGCTCATCAGATCGCCAGGCGGCCCGCGAGACGGCCAAGGTACGCCTCGACCGCCTCCGCCGGGGCGTCCGGCAGCCCCCACACAAGCTCGGTGACGCCGGCCGCGGCCCACGCGGCCAGGTCGCCGGGGGACGGCCTGGCGGTGATCAGCACGCGGATGTCGGGGGCACCCGGCCGGTCCTGCGCCGCCCACGCCTGCCGCAGCGCGGCGGCCTTGCCGCAGATGTCCCGCTCGCCGGGGGTGGTGATCCAGCCGTCGGCGTGCCGGGCTATCCATCCGAGCGTCTGCGGGCCCCCGCCCGCGCCGATGATCAGCGGCAGATGCGCCTGCACCGGCTTCGGGAAGGCCCAGCACGGCCCGAACTTCACGCACTGCCCGTCGTATGCGGCTTCCTGCTGCGTCCATAGCGCGCGCATCGCGCCGAGGTAGTCGCGCAGCACGGCGCGACGTTCGCCGGCCGGAACGCCGTGATCGGCGAGCTCATCGGTATTCCAGCCGAAGCCAGCGCCGAGGGTCACCCGGCCGCCGGACAAGTGATCCAGCGTGGCGATGGTCTTGGCCAGCGTGATCGGGTCAGACTCAGCCGGCAGCGCGACCGCCGTGCCGAGCCGGATCCGCGACGTCACCGCGGCCGCGGTGGCCAGGGAAACCCACGGGTCCAGCACCCGCAGGTAGCGGTCATCCGGGAGGTCCCCATGGCCGGTGCGCGGGTGCGGGGCGTCCCGCCGGATCGGGATGTGGGTGTGCTCGGGCACGTAGAAGGCATCGAAACCGTGCTCTTCCGCGGCCTTGGCTGCGTGAGCGGGCGTGATGCCGCGGTCACAGGTGAACAGGACGATGCCGTTCCGCATGACCCAAGACTAGAACCTGTTTCAGTTAAGCCGGAAGAAGCGGCTACTGGTGGGAGCGGCGCGGGCGGAACTTGAGCCAGAGCAGGGTCGCCCGCTGGCTCAGTGGAAGGACCGGCCGTAGCGCAGCCTGAGCGTCTTGCGGACGACATCGAACTGGTCCGGGGTGCGGGGGAACACCTGAAGATCCTTCCCCAGGCCGAACCGTTTCCGCGTGGTCGACTTCGCGTAGCTGAACTCCCGCAGCCCCGCGTCACCGTGGAACCGCCCAAAGCCGCTCTCACCGACGCCGCCGAACGGGATGGACGACATCCCGACAAAAGTCAGCACGGAATTGATGGTGGTGCCCCCGGCCCGGAGCCGGGAGGCGATGGCCGGCCCGCTCCGGCCCGCGAACACCGAGGAGCCGAGCCCGAACGCCGTCCCGTTGGCCCGGCGCACGGCCTCGTCCACGTCAGGGACGGTGTTGATCACCAGGACCGGCCCGAAGGTCTCCTCCTGGACCGCGGAGCAGTCCTCAGGGACATCGACCAGGACGATCGGGTCGATGAACGGGGGCCTGATCGACTCCAGCCCGCCGACCAGCGCGGACGCCCCGGCCTCGAGCGCGTCACCGACGTGCCGGCGAACGATGCCCACCTGGGCGTCGACCGTCATCGGACCGTAGGCGCTGAATTCCTCGACCCCGACGGCGATCTCGCTGGCCTGCTTGCGCACCCGGGCCAGGAACTCGTCCCGCACCGACTCCACCACGTACACCCGCTCGACCCCCACGCAGGCCTGCCCGCCGTTGAACAGGCCGCCCCAGACCACCCCCGTCGCGGCGGCGTCGAGGTCGGCGTCGGCGGCGACGATGGTGGCGTCCTTGCCGCCGAGCTCCAGGACCACGGGGGTCAGGTTCTGGGCGCAGGCGGCCATCACCCGCCGCCCGGTGGGCGCCGAGCCGGTGAAGGCCACCTTGTCCACGCCTGAGCCGCACAGCGCCGCCCCGGTCTCCCCGAAGCCGGTGATCCAGGCCGCCAGCCCGGGGGGCGCATCCGGGTTCGCCCGGCGGAAGGCCTCGACAGCGATGATGGACGAGCCCGGGCTGAGCTCGCTCGGCTTGACCACGACCGCGTTACCGGCGGCGAGCGCGGCCGCCATCCCGGACAGGGTCAGGTAGACCGGTGCGTTCCACGGCGTGATCACCCCGATCACGCCGAGTGGACGGTAGGACAGGCGCGCGTCGAAGTTCATCATGGCGATGCCCGGGGCGACCCGCCGCTCGCGCAGGACCCGCCGGGCGTGAACCGCGGCCCAGCGGACATCTTCCAGCCCGGCGTACAGCTCGAACTGGACGTCCGCCCGGGGCCTCGCGGTTTCCCGGTAGCCGATCTCATACACCTCGTCGCAGTGCAGTGCGAGCCAGCGCAGCCACCGCCGCAGGTAGGGCTCCCGGCCGCCGAAACCCAGGGCCTCCCACCAGCGCTGGGCGTCGCGGGCCTGCGCCACGGCCGCGGCGACCTCGGCCGCGGCGTGCACCGGATAGCTGCCGGTCACCTCCCCGGTCGCGGGATTGACGACCTCGAAGGTGCCGGATCCGGTGGTGGCTTGCGTCGTGGTCATGCGTCCTCCTCGATCTGTTCCCCGCCGAACCGGCGGGCCCCTGAGCCGGCGACCCCGGTGCCAGCGGCGTCACCTAAAATAGAACATGTTTCAATAATGTTCCGGGTGACCGTCTACCACCAGGCCCTGATCATCCGGAATGTCGCTCCGGGGATGATGGGGGAACGCCGTGCGTACCGCTGGCCCGCTGGCCGGCAGATGTGGAGGTCGGTGTGGGTCCGGTGGCCACCAGTTCCAGCGAGCAGTTCAGCCTCGAGGATCGCTACCGCCGCGAGGAGGGTGTCGTCTACGTGACCGGCATCCAGGCCCTGGTGCGGATGCTGCTCGACCGGGCGCGGGCCGACCGGCGCGCCGGGCGGGCCACGGCGACCTACGTGACCGGCTATGAGGGCTCACCACTGGGCGGCTTCGACCTTGAGCTGGCGCGCCAGGCCGCCCTGCTGGCTGAGCACGCGATCGTGGCGCAGCCGGGACTGAACGAGGAACTCGCGGCGACCGCGGTCGCGGGCACACAGCTCGCGCGCTCCGCCGGCGAACTGCGCTATGCGGGGGTGACCGGGGTCTGGTACGGCAAGACGCCTGGCCTGGACCGGGCGTCCGATGCGCTCCGGCACGCGAACCTCATCGGCACGGACCCGCAGGGCGGCGCGATTGCGCTGGCCGGTGACGATCCGGGGGCGAAATCGTCCACCGTCCCCGGCGCCTCCGAGCTCGTCCTCACCGACCTCGGCATGCCGGCCTTCGCGCCGGCCGACCCCGCGGAGATCCTGGAGTACGGCCAGCATGCGGTGGAACTGTCGCGGGCCAGCGGCCTGTGGTCCGCCCTGAAGATCGCGACCGTGGTGGCCGACGGTGCGGCCACGGCGGCCATCAGGCCCTGGAGTCCTCCCGATCTCACCGACCTGCCGGACGGCCTCACCGCGTACGCGCACCGGCCGACCGCGCACCTGCTCGGCGCCACGCTGGCCGGGCTGGAGCGCTCCTTTCACGAGGCCCGCCTGCCCCTCGCCCTGGAGTACGCGCGCCGCAGCGGCGTCAACCGGGTCACCGGCCCGGCCACCGCGCGGATCGGCATCGTCTCGGCCGGCGCGACCTACCTGGCCCTGCGCCAGGCGCTGACCTCGATCGGCCTCGACGAGGACCGGCTGGACCAGGCCGGCATCCGGCTGCTGAAGCTCGGCATGGTTTTCCCGCTCGAGCCGTCCATCGTGCGGGAGTTCGCCTGCGGACTGGACCAGATCATCGTGGTCGAGGAGAAGCGGGCCCTGCTGGAGGACGCGGTGAAGTCCGTGCTCTACGGGATGGCGGCCGCGCCCGCCGTCCACGGCAAGCACGGGCCGGACGGCCGCCCGATGCTGCCCCCGTTCGGCGAGCTGGACGCGGACACGATCGCCAGCGGGCTGTCGCGCGGCCTGGCCAGCGCAGGGGTGACGGACCTGGCGGGGCCGGCCCCGGCGCGCCAGCGCACCACCTTGCCGCTGGCCGCGCGCACGCCGTACTTCTGCTCCGGCTGCCCGCATAACTCCTCCACCGAGGTGGTCCCGGGCACGCTGGTGGGCGGGGGGATCGGCTGTCACGCCATGGTGCTGCTGATGCCGGGCGACCGGCGGGGCCAGGTCACCGGGCTGACCCAGATGGGGGGCGAGGGCGGGCACTGGATCGGGATGGCGCCCTTCGTGGGCCAGCGTCATTTCGTGCAGAACATCGGGGACGGCACGTTCGCGCATTCCGGGAGCCTCGCCATCCGGGCGGCGGTGGCCGCGGGGGTGAACGTGACGTTCAAGCTGCTGCGCAACTCGGCGGTGGCGATGACCGGTGGCCAGCAGCCGGTGGGCGAGCGCAGCCTGCGGCAGCTCACCGCGCTGCTGCGGGCGGAGGGCGTGCGCAAGATCGTGGTCACGACCGACGACCCGCAGCGGCTGCGCGGGCAGGCCGGTGACGGCATCGCGGTGCGGCACCGCGATGACCTGCTGGCCGTGCAGCAGGAACTCGCGGACATCGACGGGGTCACCGTGCTGATCCACGACCAGGAGTGCGCGGCGGAGAAACGCCGCAAGCGCCGCCGCGGGCGGGCGCAGCCGCCGGCTCAGCGCGTGTTCATCAACGAACGGGTCTGCGAAGGCTGCGGTGACTGCGCCGTCAAGTCCAACTGCCTGTCGGTGCAGCCCGTGGAGACCGAGTTCGGCCGCAAGACCCGGATCAGCCAGTCCTCGTGCAACCTGGACTTCTCCTGCCTGTCGGGCGACTGCCCGTCCTTTCTCAGCATCGTCCCGGGCCCGCGGGCGGCCCGGGAACCCAGCCCCGGGCCCGCGCCCGTGCCACCGCCCGCTGAGCCCGCCCGCGTCGTCCCGGTCCGGGACTTCTCGATGCGGATCACGGGTATCGGGGGGACCGGAGTCGTCACCGTGTCCCAGGTGCTGGCGACCGCCGCGGCCATCGAGGGCCGGTCGGTGCGGACGCTGGACCAGACCGGGCTGGCCCAGAAAGGCGGCGCCGTCGTCTCCGACCTGATCATCACCGATGGCCAGCAGGATCGCTCGCCGAAGCTCGGCGCGGGGGAGTGTGACCTGTACCTGGGGTGCGACGCGCTGGTGGCGGCGGACCCAGCCAACCTCCGGGTCGCCGATACGCGCCGGACCGTCGCGGTGATCTCCCTGTCCGAAGTCCCGACCGGCGGCATGGTCGTCTCGCCGGACGCCCGCTACCCCGGCCAGCAGCAGGTCATGCCGGTCTTCGCCGAGGCGGCCCGGGACGCGTGTTTCGTTGACGCCGCGGCCCTGGCCCGGGAGCACCTGGGTGACGAGCAGTACGCGAACATGATCATGGTGGGCGCGGCGTACCAGTGCGGCGCGCTGCCGATCACGGCCGCCGCGCTGGAACGGGCCATCCAGCTCAACGGCGTGGCGGTAGCGGCCAACCTGGCCGCGTTCCGGCACGGCCGGCACGCGGTCACCGGCGGGGAAGGCCAGCCGAACGCCCGGGAAGACCAGCCGGACATCCGGAAGGACCAGCCCGGTGTCCCGGAGCAGGCCGGGGACCTTGACGCGCTCGTCCGCCGCCGCGTCGATGATCTGGTGGCCTACCAGGACGAGCCCTACGCGGCCAGCTATGCGGAGGTGGTGGGCCGGGTGCGGGAGGCCGAGGCCGCGATCAGCCCGGGCCTGGAACTCGCCGCCGCCGTGGCCCGCAACCTCTACAAGCTGATGGCCTACAAGGACGAGTACGAGGTCGCACGCCTCTCCCTCGATCCGCGGCTCACCGCGAGCATCACCGCCCAGTTCGGCGAGGGGGCCCGGTACGCCTACCGGCTGCACCCCCCGGTGCTGCGGGCCCTCGGGATGACCAGCAAGATCAGCCTGGGGCCGTGGTTCCGGCCGGGCTTCCGGCTGCTGGCCGCGGGGCGGCGGCTGCGGGGCACCCCGTTCGACCCGTTCGGCCGCACCCAGGTCCGGCGCATCGAGCGGTCACTGGTCGGCGAGTACCGCGCCGCGATCGGCCAGCTGCTGAGCGGGCTGACCCCGGCTAACCATTCCCTGGCCGTCGAGATCGCCGGGCTCCCGGACCTGGTTCGCGGGTACGAGGAGGTCAAGCTGGGCAACGTGGCCGCCTACCGGGACCGCTCCGCTGAGCTGCTCGCGCGCTTCAGCGCCGGGGCCCAGAGCCCGGCCGCATAGCTAGAACGTGTTCTTGTTTTGCCGGGGGTGAAGGCGTAGAGTCCGGGCACCGGCTGATTGGCCGCAGCCCCGCGGCCGCCTTTCCCGCCGTTGCGAGGACGGAATGGATCAGACTGCCGACTACGTCATCGCCGGGGCCGGCAGCGCCGGCTGCGTGCTGGCCCGGCGCCTGGCCGAGTCAGGGGCCAGCGTCATCCTGCTGGAGGCCGGCGGGCCGGACCGCACCCGGCTGGTCCGCAAGCCGGGCATGATCGCCATCTTCCATAACGTCCCCGCGCTGAAGAAGCGCCTGGACTGGGGGTACTACACCGCCCCGCAGACCGCGGCGCTGGGCCGCAGGCTGCCGCAGCCCCGGGGCTGGGTGCTGGGTGGCTCGGGGTCGATCAACGGCATGCTGTTCGTGCGCGGCAACCGCAAGAACTATGACGACTGGGCGGCCGCCGGCTGCCGCGGCTGGGGCTACGCGGACGTGCTGCGCAGCTTCAAGCGGATGGAGGACTGGGAAGACGGCGCCAGTGACGTGCGTGGCGCGGGCGGGCCCATCCGGGTGACCCGGCAGAAGGACCTCACCCCGGCCTCGCAGGCGTTCATCGAGGCCCTCGCGGCCACCGCGGGCGTGAAGAAGATCGACGACTACAACGGCGAGTCGCAGGAGGGGGCCGCGGTCTTCCAGCAGAACGCCAGCGGCGGGCTGCGGTACAGCTCGTCGGTGGGCTACCTCGACCAGCATGGCCTGCCCAACCTCACGATCGTCACGCGCGCCCGCATAACCAGGATCGTGATCGAGAACGGCCGGGCGGCCGGCGCCGAGATCGTCACGCCGGACGGGCCGGGCACCATCCGGGCCAGCCGCGAAGTGATCCTTTGCGCCGGCGTGTACGGCTCGGCCCAGCTGCTGCTGCTGTCAGGCGTCGGCCCCCCGGCCCACCTGCGTGATCATGGCATCGCCGTGGCCGCCGACCTGCCCGTCGGCGACAACCTGCACGACCACATGTTCGTGCCCATGACCTACTGCATGACGTCGGCCCGCAACCGCGGCACCACGCCGTATTTCGTCGGCGGCATCGTCAGGGAGGCGATCCGCGGTGACACCTGGATGGGCCGCACCGTCTTCGAGGCGGTCGGGTTCGTCCGCAGCTCGCAGGCCGCGGACATCCCGGACCTGCAGATCCACGCGCTGCCCTGGTCGTACCCGTTCCCCAACCAGGACTCGCCGGCCCGGCAGAAGGTCGACCAGCGCCCCGCTCTGACGATCATGCCCACGCTGATCTACCCGAAGAGCCGCGGCACCCTCCGGCTGGCCTCGGCCGACCCGTCGGCCGCGCCTGTCATCGACCCGGGCTACCTGACCGATCCCGATGACAGCCGGCTGCTGCTGGAGGGCATGGAGCTCATCCGCGAGGTCATGGCCAGCCGGATCATCGCTGACGGCGTCAGCCTCGAGCTGAACCCGGGGCCGGGCTTCCCGGACCGGGCCGCCCTGGCCGCGGAGCTCCCCAACCGGGCCACCTCGGTGTATCACGCGGTCGGCACCTGCCGGATGGGCGCGGACGAGCAGGCCGTGGTCGACCCGGAGCTGCGGGTCCGTGGCATTGACGGGCTCCGGGTCGCGGACGCGTCGATCATGCCCAGCATCGTCGGCGGGAACACCAACGCCCCGGCCATGATGATCGGCGAGCACTGCGCGAGCATCATGCTGGGCTGACCGCACCGGGCTGATCGCACGGGGCTGATCACGCCCGGCTGAGGGCCCCGCGCACGACCAGCACGCCCCCCATGACCAGGGCGACGGTCGCCGAGCCGGCCGCGTAGGCGATGACGACCCGGAGGGTGACCGGGCCGGACGCCAGCGTGATGGCGGCGAGCACCGCGACCCCGGCCAGCCAGGCCAGCATCTGGTCGCGGTGGCGGCCCAGCGCCAGCACCCCCTGGCCGAGCACCAGCGCGAGCATGTAGCACAGGGTCCCGGCGGCGAGCCAGGCGAAAGCGGCGCTGCCAAGGACGGGCCGGGCGGCGAACAGCACCCGGGTCAGCCACGGCCCGAGGATGATCGCGGGGAGCCCGCCGACCAGGCCGAGGACGGTCACGGCCGCGCACGTGCGGCCCAGCAGCAGCCGGTACCGGGCCCGGTCGCCCGCGGCCAGGGCCCCGCACAGCCCGGGCAGCAGGGACGTCTGCACCGCGGTGAACACGAACAAGGGCACCCGGGCCAGCACCACCGCGGCCAGCAAGGCTCCGGTCAGCGCCGGATCGCCGGGCGACAGCAGCCGGACGTTGATCACGGCCACGTTGATGACCACCTGGGCCAGCAGCATGGTGGTGATGAGCAGCCCCAGCCGGCCGCCCATGGCCCGCCAGCCGGCCGGCGGCCCCGGGTGCAGCTGCGCCAGCAGCGGGCGGAGGGTGACGGCTACCGCCAGCAACGGCGCGGCGACCAGGATCAGACCGTACGGCACCGGGGTGCGGGCGCCCGCGGCACCGAGGGCGCAGGCGAGCAGCACCCGCAGCCCGCCGTCCACGGCCAGCTGGCGGCCGTAGGACCCGAACCGGCCCAGCCCGGCGAGCGTGCCCCGGCTGACCGCGGTGACCGCCAGCGCGACGGTGGCCCCGCCGAGCACCCCCACCATCGTGGTGTCGCCGCCGAACAGGCGGCTGGCCAGCGGCCCAGCCGCCAGCGTGAACGCCGCGAGCAGGACAATCGCTATCCCTAACGCCATCGTGGCGCCGCGGCGTACCACCGGGCCGATGCCCTGGCCAGCCGCGGTACGCGCCGACACCAGCCGGATGAGCTCCTGCTCGACCGGGAAGAACACGCCCAGCCCGAGCAGGAAGACCAGGGACCACAGCACCGACATCTGCGCCATGCCGGCCGTCGGCAGGGTGTGCCCGGCCACGGCGAGGTGCGCGTAAGACCCGCAGCCGAGGATGGCCAGCCCCGCCCCCACCGGGATGGTCCCGGGCGGCAGCAGGGCCAGGACGCGGGCGGGGTAGCGGAGGACCGGCCGCCGCGACAGCCCCGCCTGCCATCCGGGAGCGCCCAGGCCGGGCGCCAGGTCAGGCACGGGCGCCCAGGTAACCGGCGAAGCGCTCGTCGACCTGCTCGCCAGTCAGCCCGTAATCGGAGAGCGAATAACGGTGCCCGGGCCGGTCCCCGCCGGCGCTCCCGGCGAGCAGCCGGCGCATCGCGTCCGCGGCCGGGCCGCTCAGGGTCAGCCCGAAGGAGGCGTAGACCGACTCGACGGTGCCGACCGGGTCGGCGACGAAGTCGCCGTAATCCACGTCGCAGAACTGGGCCGGATCGTGACGGGCCCGCGCGGCGGTGAAGTCGTCCAGTCCGCGCGCCCACGTCTCCAGCTGATCCTGGCCGATCACCGCGCCCTGGAACGTGGTGGACCAGCCGCCGGTGGCCTGAGCCGCGAGGCTGCACACGGACGCGATCGCGGCGCGCGGAGGGCGGTGGGTCTGGACCACCAGCGCGTCGGGGTACGTCCGCAGCAGCGCGTCCAGCGCGAACAGGTGGCTGGGGTTCTTCAGCACCCACCGGCGATCACGGTCGTTCAGGCCGATCAGCTGCAGGTTACGCCGGTGCCGCTGGTAGGCGGCGGTCCAGTCCTGGCGGCTCAGCCAGGCGGAGTAGGCCGGCACATGGGCCAGGCATTCGAACGAGATGGACCGCATCGACTGCCGCAGCAGCTGCCAGCATTCCTCCACCTGGTCCGCGGCCATGAAATGGACGCCCATGAACTCGGGATGGGAAACCTGGTGCCGCTGCACACCGGCCTGGATCATCGCGAACACCGGGTCGGCGGCCCAGGTGTCCCGCGGCGGCCGGGGCTGCGGCACCTCCGTCAGCCACAGTTCCAGGCCCTGGTGCGCGGGGTCGGCCACGAGCAGGCGGTGCAGGGCTGTGGTCCCAGTCCGGGGGAGCCCGGTGACGAACACGGGGCGCTCGATGGTCACGTCGGCATGGTGCGGGTACTGGGCCCACGCCGCCTCGCTGAGCAGCCTGGCCGTCAGTGCGCCGCGCAGCAGGGCCCGGGTCACCTTGACGCCAGACGGGGTCAGCCCCGCTTCGCGGTCGTAGGACTCCAGCAGGACATCCAGGCCGTCCCGGTAGTCGTCGGCCCCGAAATCCGCTAGCCCGGTGAGCCTGGTCGCGGCCGCGTGCAGGTCTCCGCCCGTGCCTATCCGGCCCGTGCCTGCCTGGTCTGGCTCGCTGCTCATGGCTCCCGCTCAGTGGTGGAACTCGCCGCAGTTCACGTCCAGGCACTGGCCGGTGATCGACCGGGCCATCCCGGAGGCCAGGAACACCACCGCGTCCGCGATCTCACCGGGCTCCGGGAGCCGGCGCAGGTCGGTGAGGGCGGCGGTCTCGTCGTAGACCTGCTGCCGGTCCACCCCGCGTTCGGTGGCCAGGTAGCCGAAGTACCACTGCAGCGTGCCACCCCAGATCCAGCCCGGCGCCACGGAGTTGACCCGGATGCCCCGCGGGCCGAGTTCGGTGGCCAGGCTGTCGGCCAGGGCGAGCAGGGCGGACTTGGCCATCTTGTAGCCGGCGTAGCTGACCCGGGAATGCCGCAGCACGGCGGAGTTGATCATCACCACGGATCCGCCGCTGGCGGCCAGGGCCGGGACCAGCAGCCGGGTCAGCCGCAGGGCGGCGAGGACGTTGGTCTCGAACGCGGCCCGGATGGTGTCCAGGTCAGCGTCGGCCAGGCTGGTCAGCGGCGGGATCGTGAACGCGTTGTTCACCAGGGTGTCCACCCGGCCGAAGGCCTCCAGCGCGGCCTGCGCCAGGTGGGTGGCGGAATCGGCGTCGGTGATGTCCGCGGGCACCGCCACCGCGCGGCGGCCGAGCCCGGTTACCTCCTTGGCCACCTCATCCAGGCGGGACGCGGTCCGGGCGGCGAGCACCACATCCGCCCCGGCCCCGGCGCTGCGCAGCGCGATGGCGCGCCCCAGATCCGGGCCGACCCCGGAGACCAGCACCACCCGGCCAGCCAGCAGGCCCGCGGACTGAGGCATCAGCCCAGCATCCGGGAGGCGACGGCGGCCTGGCGGGCGGCGATCCGCTCCGCGTACTCCTTCGGAGTGACCCTGGCCGGTCCGTAGCACGGCAGCCGGCCCGGCAGGTCAGCGAACGGGACCACCTCGGCCTGCGGCCCGTCGGCGGGCCCGAGGTCCCGGGTCAGCCGCTGCCACCGGAGCTGGACGTAGCCACGCCGGTGCCCGGTGGTCTCCAGCCAGTTGGCCACGCCAGGATCACGCTCGCTGATCACGAAGCGCAGGCTGCCGTCCGGGTCGGTGCGCGCCTGGTCGGCGGTCAGGCTGGTCTGGTGGTGGATGTAGTCCAGCGAGACGTACCACATGCTGCCCAGCTGGATTCCCTGGTACGGCGCGACGCTGGCGCCCGCCGCCGGGACGGTCACGATCATCGCCTGGTCGGCGTCGAGCTCATAGTGGCCCACCGACGAGAACTGGCTGGCCAGACCGCCTGGGGTGCGGCGCGGCTCGGTCAGCGTGTTGACCGGCAGGGTCAGGTAGAACCACTCGGGAAAGGCCAGGAAGGTCCGCAGCCGGGACAGCAGGATCTTGCCCGCCACCGTGTAGCGCTTGCCCATCGCGGCGGTGTCCGGCACCCGCGGCGCCTGCCCGGCGCGGTCGGCGCGGTGGATGCTGAGGGTGCCGCGCCGCTCCGCGTCCCAGTTGCTGTACACCTCGCGGACCACGAGCATCGCCGATCCCGGGCCGAGCGTGAAGTAGTTCGGCTGCGGGCCGCCCGGGCCGAACCGCACCTCGAACGAGCCGTCGCTGGCCACCTCGATCTCCCGGTCGTCGAAGGCGCTCAGGCTGTCGGGCACGTCGACGGGGGAGTAGTCCCCGTTCAGGATCTGGAAGCTCAGGTCGGTGGTGCTGCCCCGGCGCCCGGTGACCACGTACTCCGCGTCGTCGCGCAGGTAGGAGTGGAGGTACAGGGCGTCCGGGTTGTCCAGTCCCATCTTCGTGTACGGACCGGTCGAGGACACGAAGTACGGGAAGTCGCGCTGGTAGGCCCAGGCCAGCTGGAGGGATCCCCGGATGTTGCCCGCGAGGTAGTCATACCCTTCCGCCAGGTCGGCCTCGCTCTGGACGTGGGACGCGCTGGTGATGATCCGCTCGGCTTCGGCCAGGGCCTCCGCGAACGACTGGGTCAGCATCACGCCACAGTAGAACAGGTTCTAGAAACGCGTCAATGAGCGGGCTGCGGCGCCCACCGGTTGGCCGTGAGCTGGAAGCTGGGCAGGTCGTCCAGGGACATCATCGCCTCGTAGGTGCGCACGTAGCCGGTGTGCGCGATCCGCCACCGGCCGTCGTCGTCGCTGCGGGCGTACCGGTCCTCGTAGAACGCGGCCCCCTTGATCACCACCCGGTACTCCGTGGCGATCACCGTGTCCTCGAAGGCCCAGGTGCCGGTGGCGGTGCCGCCGTCCATGATGATCTCGGGCTGGCTGGCAAAGTGAACGGTGATGATCTCCGGGCCGAGCCGGCCGCGCAGGAACGCGACGATCGCCTCCCGGCCGGCCAGGTCGATCGGCTTGCCGCCCAGCGCGGGCGTGCCGTAACTGGCAGTGGCGTCGGCGGCGAACGTGTCCGCGATCTCGTCCCATCGCTTCAGGTCCACGCACCTGAGGTAGCGGTACTTGAGCTGACGGATCTCTTCCAGGGCGGCAAGGTCCATGCTGACAGCCTCCCGAGCCGATTGACTTTGCGCAAGAACCTGTTCTAATTTTTTCGGGCTGCCGATGGCGGTCCGGACAGCCAGGCCCGGAGGTCCCGTGCGCTTCTCCTACGCCGAATCGATGACCGACCCGTCGTTCTACGCCCCGCTCGCCTGCGCGGCCGAGGAGGCGGGCTACGACTCGATGGTGGTGCCGGACAGCATCTGCTATCCCCGCCACAGCGACAGCACGTACCCGTTCAACCCGGACGGCAGCCGTGAGTTCCTGGAGGACAAGCCCTTCCTCGAGCCGTTCTCGCTCATCCCCGCGCTGGGTGCCCTCACCAGCCGCCTGCGTTTCGTGACCTTCGTGCTCAAGCTGCCCGTGCGCCATCCGCTGCTGGTGGCCAAGCAGGCCACGTCCACCGCCGTGCTGACCGGGAACCGGCTCGTGCTGGGGGTGGGCACCAGCCCCTGGCGCGAGGACTACGAGCTGACCGGCGTGCCCTGGGAGCGCCGCGGGCAGCGCCTGGACGAGGAGATCGCCATCATCCGCGGCCTGTCGGCCGGCGGGTACTTCGAATACCACGGGGAGATCTTCGACCTGCCGCCGGTCAAGATCGCGCCGGTGCCGGCCGAGCCGATCCCGGTCCTCCTCGGCGGGCACGCCGACGCCGCCCTCCGCCGGGCCGCCCGCAGCGGGGACGGCTGGCTGCACGGCGGGGGAGACCCGGCGCTGCTGCCCGGGTTGCTGGCCCGGCTGGCCCGGCTGCGCCAGGAGGAGGGCACCGAGGGCAGGCCGTTCGAGATCCACGTGATTTCCGTGGACGCGTACACCGTGGACGGGGTGCGGCGGCTGGCGGATCAGGGGGTGACCGACGTCATCGCCGGCTTCCGCTGGCCCTACGAGACCGGTCCCGACACCGAGCCCCTCGCCGACAAGCTCGCCCATCTGCGCCGTTACGCCGACGAGGTTATCGCCAAGGTGGGCGGCTAATGCGGTGGCCGGGCTGATGCGGGCGGGCGGCTGATACCGGTGGCCACGACCGGGGACACTAAACCGCCGGGCGCGGAACCGCCGGGCCCGGAACTGCCGGGCCCGAAATGGCGTCAGATTATTCCGGCCCACCTCTATAACAGGTTTCACTTGCGAGCTACGCTGTGCACCACTTTCAGCTCTTACGTGCGGGCCTCTGGTGCACGCCTGCGGCGGAAGGAGGGAGCGATGCTGGTCCGCGGTCGCTGGTCGGCGCCCAGGCCGGCGGAGGAGCGCCCGGAGCCGCGGGACGCGGCCGGGTGGGCCCGCGACAACGGGGTGACGCTGGGCGCGGTCACCCTGATCGTCATCCAGCTGCTGTGGATGGGCACCCTGCTCGCCCGCTCCTACTTCCGCCAGGACGACTACTTCAACTTCGACCGGGCGCTGTCCAGCGGCTTGACCTGGAAATACCTGATGCTGCTGAGCGCGGGGCATATGGCGCCGCTCGGGTTCGGGATCTCCTGGGTGCTCGCCCGGCTCGCGCTGTACAACTGGCCGCTCATCTGCATCGTCATTCTGGCCCTCGTCGCGGCCGCCTGTGTCGCGTTGCTGCGCGTCCTGCGGACCCTGTTCGGCGACCGCCCCGCGATCCTGATCCCGCTGGCCGTATACCTCTTCTGCCCGCTGGCCCTGGCCGCGGTGGACTGGTGGTCGGTGGCCGTGCAGACCCTGCCGCTAGAGCTGTCGATCTTCATGGCGGTGGACGCCCACGTCCGCTACCTGCGCGGCGGGCGGATGCGCACCGCCGTGGCCGCGGCGGGCTGGCTGCTGCTCGGGATGGCCACCGCGCAGAAGGGCGCGGTGACGCCGCTGCTGCTGTTCGCGCTGACCTCGGCGTTTTTCGTGGAGGGGCGCTGGATCGCCGCGGCGTCCGTGGCGCTGCGGCGGTACTGGCGGGCCTGGGTGCTGTACGGCGTCCTGCTGGCCGGGTACTGCGCGCTGTTCTTCAGCAGGCTGCCGTCCTCCACCACCCCGGCTACCGCCCCGGGCCCGGTCGGGCGGGTGATCAGCTTCGTGTCCACGCTGGTGGGGACGACGATGGTGCCGGGGGCGCTGGGCGGCCCGTGGCACTGGGCCGTGATCGGCGATGGCTACGCGCAGGCCAGCCCGCCCGCCGCCCTGCAGCAGCTGTCCTGGGGACTGGCCCTGCTGATCGTGCTGGCCAGCTGCATCTACCGGGTGCGGGCCTGGCGGGCCTGGGCGATCATCGCCGGCTGGATCGCCGCGGCCGACGTGATCCCGGTCGTCATCGGCAGGCTGGGAGCCGAGCAGCCCGCCCTGCTCGGGCTGCAGGCCAGGTACGTCACGGACGCGGTCTCGGTGCTCGCGCTGTGCCTGGGTTTCGCCTTCCTGCCGCTGGCCGGGGACGAGGGTGGCTACCGCTTCCGCAGGCCGGCCTGGGCATCCCCGGGCGCCGGGACGCCAGCATCCGGCACGCCAGGCATCTCGGCGCCGGGTGCCGGGACGCCGGGTACCGCCGGGGCGCCGGATGACGGGGCGCCGGATGACGGGGGAGTGCCTGATGACGAGGCGCCGGGATCCGCGGCCCCGGTCCTGCGCCCCCTGCCCCCCGCCGCGCGCAACGTCACCCTGGTGCTGCTCGCCCTCTTCCTGGCCGGCTCGTTCTGGTCGCTGCAGGCGCTGGAAGGGATCACCAATACCCGGGCCGCGCGGTCCTATATCGCCACCGCCCGGATCGCGGTCGCCAAGGCGCCGCGTGGCGCGCTGATCGTCGACGGGCCCACGCCCGCGTTCATCATGGATCCCTACCTCTTCTACCTCACCGGGTACACCTCACGGGTGATCGGCGCGATGGCCCGCGCCTATACGGCCAAGCACCTGACCTGGACCACGTCGCCGCGCGGCGGCATCACCCGGACCGTGATGATCTTCGATGCCCAGGGCCGGCTGCGGCCCGCCGCGCTGGCTGGGGTGGCGTCCGGGCCGCCGCGCGGCCGCCGCTGCTGGAAGCTGACCGGCGGTGGGACACCCATCCCGCTGCCCAGGTCGCTGTTCCGGTGGTCGTGGACCCTGCGGCTGAACTACTCCGGGCCCGCCACGCTGCTGACGGTCAGCTTCGGCGGGAACCAGGCCCAGGCCGCGCTGCCAGCGGGTACCCACGCCTTCTACGTCCCCCTCGCCGCGGGATCAGGGAAAGCGGTCACGGTCACCCAGCCCAGCCCCGCGCCGTCGCAGTGCCTGACCGGCGTCACCGTGGGCACGTGGCACGCGGTCCCGTCCGGGCGGCCGATCCCCGCGGCGCCCGTGGCCGGATAGCGGCCCGGTGCCCGCCCGGCCGCACGCGACGGTGACCCCCGCCGGGCGGGCCCCGCCCTCCCCGGCCGGGCAGGACCGCCGGCCCCTGGCCGCCACCCTGGCCGGGGCGATGGTGGGCCTGGCCCTGGGACTGCTGGCCCTCGGCCCGGGGCTGCGGCGGGGATTCCTGCTCAGCTACGACATGGTGGCGGTGCCCCGGGAGCCGTTCACCGCCGCCGTGGCCGGGCTGTCCGGCGGGGCCGCCCGGGCGGTGCCCAGTGACGCGGTGCTGGCCACGCTCTCCCGGGTGGTGCCGGCCGACATCGCGCAGAAGCTCCTGCTACTGACGATCTTCGTGCTGGCCTGCTCGGGTGGGGCGGCCCTGCTCGGCCGGGAGCCCTGGTTCGCGCGGCTGGCCGCCGGGATCTGCTACACCTGGAACCCGTTCGTGGCCGAGCGGCTCATCCTCGGCCAGTGGGCCCTGCTGCTCGGTTACGCCGGCCTGCCCTGGGCGCTCCGCGCGGCTGTGGCCCGCCCGGTGGCCTCCTGGCCCGGCGCCGGGCGGCTGCTGGCCGGGCTGCTGCCGGCCGCCGTGGGCGGGTTCGCGGCGATGAGCATCTCGGCGCTGGTGGTGGTGCCCGCCGCCGTGCTCGGCCCAGGCGCCGGACCCGGCCCGGGCGGCCACGGACCCGGCCCGTGCGGCGGGCCCGTCCCGGCCCGGCGGCGGCTGGCGTCCGGCGCCGCCTCGCTGGCGGTGCTGGGCGCGTGCAGCCTGCCCTGGCTGGTCCCCTCGCTGCTGCGCACCGTATACGCCGACCCGGCGGGGGTGACGGCGTTCGCGGCGCGTGCGGACACCCCCTTCGGCTCGCTCGGCAGCCTGCTGATGCTCGGCGGCGGATGGAACGCGCAGACGGTACCGGCCGGCTACGGCGGCGGCTGGTCGGTGCTCTGGCTCGCGTTCGTCATCGCGGCGGCCGTCTCCTTCCTGGCCTTCGGGCTGAGGTCGCACCGGTGGCCGGGCCTGGGGGTCGCGGCCGTGACCGGGCTGGCCCTCGCCAGCATCGGGGTGACCGGGCCCGGGCGGGACCTGCTGCGCGGCCTGACCAGCCTCTGGCCCGGCGTCGCCATCCTGCGCGACGGGCAGCAGTTCATCGCGCCGCTGGCCCTGGCCGAGGCCCTCGGGGCCGGCCTGCTGGCGGCCTGGGTGGCGTCCCCCGGCCCGCTGGCCGGCCGGCCCGCGGCCGGCGGTACCAGGCCGCGCCGCCCTCTCTCCCCGGTCAGCGCCCGCTCCCGGGGCCGGGGTCTCTCCCCGGCCAGCGCCCGCTCCCGGGGCCGGGCTCTCTCCCCGGCCAGCACCTCCCCCCCGGCCGCCGCCGGACCGCCGGCGCTGGCCGGCCAGGCCGGGCTAGGCATCGCCGTGGCGATCCTGCTCGCGCCGGTGCTCTTGCTGCCCGGGCTGGCCTGGGGGGCCGCCGGGCGGCTGCGCCCCGTCTGGTACCCGCCGGGCTGGCTGGCCGCCGCCCGCCTGATCGACGCGAGCCCGGCCCGGGGGAGTGTCTTGCTGCTGCCCTGGGCGGCCTATCGCAACCCGGCCTGGAACGGCGGCCGCACCCTGCTCGACCCCTGGCCGCGGCTGCTGGCCCGACCCGTGATCTGGGATGACGGGGGCCGGGTCGGCGCGATCTCGCTCCAGCCTGACGATCCGGCCGCCCGCCGGCTGGACCCCGCCCTCAGCCGGGGCACCGGGCCGCTGACCAGCGTGCTGCGGGCGGCCGATGTCCGGTTCGTGGTCGTGGACAGCGGGCCCAGTCTGGCCCGCCGGCTGCCTGGGTGGACCGTGCTGACCGCGCAGCCCGGCCTGGTGGTCTACGAGCAGACCGGTCCCGGGCTGTAGCGCCCGACCGCTGGCTGCATCCGCAGGCGGAGTCGGCGCGTAAGCACAGCGACGTATTTGTTACCTCACAGTAGTTCCAATCGAAGTAGAACGTGTTACATTTCTGCCACGTCCCTGGCCGCGCGGTCACCGGCCGATCAAACGGCTGTGCCGCTATTCGCGAAGGAGCGCCATGGCCCGCTTGCTTATCGCCGTCGCCGTGGGGATCGTGCTCGCCCTGGGAGCCACCGTGCTGGGGACGAGGGCCCTGGCCTCGGCGGCCAACGGCACGCCGAGCAGTGCCTCGCTGTATCAGTACGGGAACCGCTGACCCGGCCGGGCTGTGCTGACCACACCGCCGGGTGGCCGCTCCGCGGCCGGCCCGGTGTCCCTGGAGATCATCGTTCCCGCCCGCAACGAGGCCCGCAGGCTCCCGGCCGGGCTGGCCGCCCTGTGCTGGAAGGCCGCCCAGCTCCCGCTGTCCGCGGGCATCCTGGTGGTCGACAGCGCGAGCACGGACGGCACCGGCGAGGTGGTGCGGGACTGGCCCCAGGGTCCGGTGCCGGTGCGGCTGCTGCGGTGCGACCGGCCGGGCAAGGGCCGTGCGGTGCGGCTGGGGCTGCTGGCCACCCGGGCGCCGTTCGTCGGTTTCTGCGATGCGGACATGGCCACCGACCTGTCTGCCCTGGATCTGACGATCAGCCTGCTGGCCGCGGGCCAGCCCCTGGTCATCGGGTCCCGCGCGGTCGATGGCTCGATGGTGGAGGAGCGGCACAGCGCGGTCCGGCGGCTCGGCGCGGTCGCGTTCCGCGCCCTGGCCCGCCAGGTCATCCCGGAGGCCACCGACACTCAGTGCGGATTCAAGTTCTTCTCCGGGCCGCTGGCCCGGGCCGCGGCGCTGCCGCTGCGCACCGGGGGCTTCGCCTTCGATATCGAGCTGATCGCCATCTGCCAGCGGCTCGGCGCGCCGCCCACCGAGATCCCGGTGTCCTGGCGGGACGTGCCGGGCTCCACGTTCTCCGTGTCACATCACTCCGCCGCGATCCTGCGTGAGGTCGCCCACATCTGGCTGCGGTACCGGCCGGGCCGGGTCCGGCCCGCTGGCCTGCCCGCGCTCGCGACGTCCTCGCTGGCCGCCGAATCCCCCGGGCCGCCCGGCGTGATCGTGCTCCCGTTCACCCCGCCAGCCTTGCTGGCCAGTTCCGCTGCGCTCCCGGCTGCGGTTACGACGGCGTGACCGGCGGCCCTGCTGCGGACCTGAACGGCCTCCGGGTCGCCATCGCCAACTGGCGTGACCCATGGCACCCGGCGGCGGGCGGGGCCGAGCGGTACGCCTGGGAAATGGCCCTCGGCCTGGCCGGCCACGGCGCGGAGGTCCGGTTCCTGACCGCACGGGCTCCGGGCCAAAGCCGGGCGGAACACCGGGACGGGATCGCGGTCACCAGGATGGGCGGGCGGTTCACCGTGTACCCGCGGGTCCTCAGCTGGCTGCTGGCGCACCGGCGGTCCTTCGACGCCGTCCTGGACTGCCAGAACGGGATCCCGTTCTTCACCCCGTGCGTCCTGCCCCGCGGGGTGCCGGTGCTGTGCGTCGTTCACCACGTGCACACCGCTCAATTCGGCGTGCATTTCCCGCCCTGGCTGGCCTGGGCCGGCCGGGTGCTGGAAGGCCCCGCGGCGCGGCTGGCCTACCGTCGTCACGCCTGCGTGGCCGTCTCGCCGTCCACCGTGACCGCGATGCGCGAGCGGCTCCGCTGGAGCGGTGATATCTACCTGATCCCGAACGGGGTCCGGCCGCCAGCGGGTCCGCCCGGCGCGACCGGCCGCGACCAGGCCTCCCTGGTCTGGGTAGGCAGGCTGGTCGCGCACAAGCGGGCCGAGCGCATCCTGGCCGTGGCCGAGCGCCTGCGCGGCCGTGGCGTGACCATCGACGTGGTGGGGCGGGGCCCGGGAGCCCGGCCGCTGGCCGCCGCGGTCGCGGCCCGCGGCCTGGCGTCCGCTGTCCGGCTGCGCGGCTTCCTGCCCGAGCCCGGGAAGCAGGCGGTGATGGCCGGGGCGCTGCTGCAGCTGAACACCTCCCAGGGTGAGGGTTGGGGGCTGTGCGTGCTGGAGGCCGCCGCGCTCGGGGTGCCGACCGTGGGCTTCGACGTGGACGGGCTGCGTGACGCCGTGCGCGACGGTGAGACCGGCTGGCTGGTCCGGCCGGGGGAGCGGATCGAGGACGTGGCGGAGCGGGCGGTCAAGGAACTCGCCGACCCGGACCGCCGCGCGGCCGCCGCCGCGGCCTGCCGCGGCTGGGCGGCCCGGTTCAGCTGGGACCGGAGCGCGGCCCGGATGGCGGGGCTGGTCGCGGCGTCCATCCAGCGCGGAACCTCCCGGGCTGATCTGCGCGGGACCTGGATCGGGCCGGGTGGTGATGTCGCCGAGGGACCGGTGCTGGACCTGCTGGTCCGGCGGGGAGGCTGGACGCCGGTCCGCCCCGCGACCCCGCTGGAGCGCTTGCTCGGCCAGGCCGGGGACGAGCCGTGATCGAGGCGCCCGCGCAGCGGCGGGCGGGCCCGGCCCCGGGCGGGCCCGACGTGGACGAGCGGCTCCGCCAGCGGATCCGGCTGCTCGCGTTCGGCCTGCTGCTGGCGGTGCTCCCGTTCGTCACGGCCCCGGGCCGGATCATCGCCGACACCAAGCTCGACCTGGCCATCAACCCGGCCGCCTTCCTGCACCGGGCGCTGAGCCTGTGGGACCCGCAGCAGTTCGGACAGTTGCAGGATCAGGCGGTCGGCTACCTGTTCCCGATGGGGCCGTTCTTCTACCTCGGCAAGCTCGCCGCGCTGCAGCCCTGGGTCATCCAGCGGCTGTGGATCAGTGCGGTCGCGGTGGCCGCGTTCCTGGGCATTGTCCGGCTCGCCGGGCGCCTGGGCATCGGCACGCCGTGGACGCGGGTCGCGGCGGGGTGCGCCTATGCGCTGTCCCCGGCCGGGCTGACCCTGATCGGCGGGCTGTCCGCCGAGTTCCTGCCCGCGGCGCTGCTGCCCTGGATCCTGATCCCGCTCGTCGACGCGACCCGGGGCGGCCGCCGGGGGCCCGCCGCGGTCCGGTCCGCCGCCGCGGTCGGCTTGTGCGGCGGGGTGAACGCGGCCGCGACCCTGGCGGTGCTGATCCCGGCGGTGCTCTACGTGCTCACCGTGAGCGGGACGGCCGGCCTGCGGCCGGTCCCGCGATGGCGGATCCTCGGCTGGTGGTGCCCGGCCGTGCTGCTGGCGACCTGGTGGTGGGTCATTCCGCTGGCGCTGCTGGACCGGTACGGCGTCTCGATCATCCCCTATACCGAGAGCGCGGCCGTGACCACGTCCGTGACCGGCCTCTCGGAGGCCCTGCGCGGTACCGAGAACTGGGTCAGCTACCTGGTCGTGGACGGGCAGCCGTGGTGGCAGCCGGGCTACCGGATCGTCACCGGCGCGCTGCCGAATGTGCTCACCGGGGTGGTGGCCGGCCTGGGGCTAGCCGGGCTGCTGCGCCCCCGGCTGCCCGCTCGCCGCTTCCTGCTCTGCGTTCTGCTCACCGGCGTGCTCATCATCTCGGCCGGGCATCTGAGCAGCCTGGGCGGCCCGCTGGCGGGCCCGCTGGATCACCTGATCAACGGCCCGGCGTCGGCGTTCCGCAACCTGCGCAAGTTCGATCCGCTGATCAGGCTGCCAGCCGTCCTCGGCCTCGCCCACCTGCTGGCGGCGGTGCGTCTGCCCCGGCGGCGGACGGCGCTGAGGGCTGCGGCCGCCCTGGCCATCGGCGGCCTCGCGCTGCCCGCCTACACCGGCGGGGTGGCCCCGGCGGGCGCCTTCAGCCAGCTTCCGGACTACTGGGTGAACGCCGCCAGCTGGCTGAACCAGCACGCGCGCCACCAGGCGGTGCTCGTGGTCCCCGGGGCCCCGTTCGGCCAGTACGTCTGGGGCAGCCCGCTCGACAACGTGCTGCAGCCGCTGCTGACCGCCGACTGGGCCGAGCGGGACCTGTCCACGATCGGCTCGCCCGGGAACGCGCGGCTGCTTGACGCGATCGACCAGCGGATCGCCGCGGGCGACGGATCGGCCGGGCTGACCCAGGTGCTGGCGCGGATGGGCGTGCGGTACGTGGTGGTCCGCGATGACCTCAGCCGCGCGGTCCTCGGCGGCGCCTGGCCGGCCCTGGTCAACCAGGCGCTGGCCACCTCGCCGGGCATCACCAAGGTCTTCCAGTCCCGCTCCCTGGTGGGTACCGCCGCGCCGAACGACGCGGTGACCGACCTGGATCCGCCCTACCCGGCGGTGGTCATCTACCGGGTGGCCGGCGCGGCGCCGGTGGTGTCCGTGCAGCCTGCCGCCAGTGCCCTGCGGGTCTTCGGCGCCCCCGAATCCCTGCTCACCCTCGCGGATGAGGACCTGCTCGCGGGCCGGCCAGTGCTGCTCAACTCCGACGGCGCCGGCCTGCCCGCCGCGGCCTCGGTAGTCACGGACTCGCTGCGCCGCCGGGTCCGGAACTTCGGCGAGCTGCGGACCTCTTACTCGCCGACGCTGACCGCGTCCGAGCCGGCCCGGACGTTCGAGGCGATCAGCGACTACACCGAGCCCGGGTGGAACCGGTACCTGAGCGTGGCGCAGTACCGCGGCATCAGCGGCGTCACCGCGTCCTCCTCGGCCGCTGACATCGGAGCCATCCCCAGCCAGTGGGCGAGTGGGCTGCTGCCCTACGCCGCGATCGACGGGAACATGCGGACCATGTGGGAGTCGGGCAGCTGGGGTGGCCCGGTCGGCCAGTGGATCCGGTTCCGGTTCCTATCCCCGGTCCGTCACCGGGCGATCCGGGTGGCCTTCGCCGACCAGCCCTCGATCGGGCCGCCGGTAACGCAGGTGGCGGTGCGGACTGCCGCGGGCCAGGTCACCGACCGGCTGCGGGCGACCGGCCAGCCGCAGCGCCTGAGGACGCCCCCGGGGGCCACCGGGTGGCTCCAGATCACGGTCACCGGCCTGGCCGCCCCGCCTTCCCGGTTCGGCACCCAGGTGGCCATCAGGGAAGTCACGATCCCCGGAGTCCGGGCCCGCCGGGTGATCGTCGCCCCGGCCGGACCCGCCCGCCCGGGCGGCCGCCCGGCTCCAGCCGCCGCGGTGCTGGCCAAGACCCAGCCGTGGCCGTCCGGGTGCATGCGCACCTGGCTGCGCTGGGTCTGCAGCCCGTCGCTGATTGTCCCGGCCGAGGAGCAGTTCGGCTTCGATCATGCGTTCACCGCGGCCGCCGCCAGCCACGCCGCCCTGCGCGGCTCCGCGGTACTGGCGTCTGCCTCGCGGGCCAGTGCGTATCTCGGGGCGGCCCGCGGCGGAGTGCAGGTGCACGCGTCCTCGAGCTACACACCCAACCCGCAGGATCAGGCCCGGGCCGCTTTCGACGGCGATCCGGCGACCGTCTGGACGGCCAGCACCACCGACGCGCAGCCCATCCTCACCATCAGCTGGCGCCGTCCCCGGACGGTGCGCAGGATCACGATCCAGCGCCCGCCGGACGCGGTGGGGCTGCTGCAGGTCCTGATGGCCGGATCACACGGCCAGGTCCGGGGCGGCAGCGTGGGCCCCAGCGGGGTCGTCCGGTTCGCGCCGATGCGCACCACGAAGCTGGTCATCAGGTTCACGCCGTTGCGGGCGCCGTTGCAGATCTCCGGGGTGATGATCCCCGGCGTGCCGCAGCTCCGCCCGTCCTTGGCGCCGCTGCGGCTCCGCTGCGGGCTCGGCCCGCTGATCGAGGTCAACGGGAGGACCGTGCCGACCCGGGCCTGGGGCAGCGACGCCGCTCTGCTCGCGCAGCGGCCGCTGCACTTCGCCGCCTGCTCGCCGGTGGGCCTGCGGCCGGGGACCAACGAGGTGATCGAGCCCGCCGGCGACACCTTCAGCGTCCAGGACGTGGTGGTGGGTCACGTCCCGGCGCCCGCCGCGGCCCGTGCTGCGACCAGTGCTGCCACCGCCGCCGCGCCCGCCGCCCGGGCCCGGATCCTGGCCTGGACCTCCTCCCGCCGGGTCCTGCGGGTCGCCGCCGGTCCGGTCTCCTACCTGGCCGTGAACGAGAACTTCAACCCCGGGTGGCGGGCGGTCATCGGCGGCCGGACGTTGCGGGCCGTCCGGCTGGACGGCTGGAAGCAGGCCTGGCTGCTGCCCGCGGGCCGCAGCGGCCTGGTGACCCTCACCTACCTGCCGGATACGCCCTACCGGGCCGCGATCTTCGGCGGGCTGGGCTCGCTTGCGCTGATCCTGATCCTCGCGCTCCGGCCGCGGGCGTGGACCCGCCGCCGCCGCGTCCCTGCGGTTGCCCCCGTCCCCGCCGCTGCCCGCGCCACTACCCCCGCCTTTGCCCGGCGCCCGGTGATCGCCCGGGTCGTGGTGACGATGGGACTGGCCAGCGGGCTGGTGCTCGCCGGGCTCTGGCTGGGCGGGTACCCGGGCGCCGTGCTGCTGCCCGTGACCACGGCCGGGTTCCTGGCCGCCGCGCGCTCCCGCGGGTCCTGGCCCCGCACCCCCGGGCCCGGGCTGTCCCGCCCCTGGATCACCAGTCCCTGGCTGGCGGCGGGCCTGCTGCTGGCTGCGACCGCCGCGGGCGTGGCCGGCGAGCACCTCGTGCTGAGCGGCAGCGACGGCCCGGTCGCGCTATGGCTGGTAGATGGGGTTCCCCAGGTCATCTGCCTGGTCGTCATCGGCCGCCTGGCCGCTGCTCTTATCGCCCCGCCGCCAGATCCTGGCTGAGGCCAGCCAGCGGCCTGCCCCCGACACCCGCAGGTGCTGGGCCGGGCGCTCGAGCAGGTAGTAGCTCACGGTCGCCGCGGCCACCGTGAGCAGGGTGATCGCCACCGCGACGACAGCGACCTCGGGCGTGGTGTAGGAGCCCCCGGCGAACACAGTCTTCAGGCGCAGCAGTCCGAAGAACGCGTAGGCGGTGAGGAACTGCCAGAGAAAGATGCCGTAGGAGATCGTGCCCAGGAAGCGGACGGGACGGCTGCCCAGCAGCCGGGCGGACAGCATCCCCGGCGCGTGGCCAGCCAGCAGGGGGTGGAAGGCGACCGGCGCGACCACCGCCGCGGCGATGAGGGCGTAGAGCGCGGTCTTGAACTCCGTCGCCCAGAGTCCCGGGACGCCCGCGAACTCCGGGCCGGTGAGCGGGGTGCAGGCGATAGCGAAGGCGCAGGCGGCGATCAGCCCGCACATGCCCGCCGAGGTGGCCACCGACCGGCAGAACCGGCTGGCCGGACCGTCTGCGCCCGGCTCGGCCGCGGCCCACGCCAGGGCCACGGCCATGGCCATGCCGGTGCAGAACCAGATCAGCAGCGGTGGCAGCGTGCCCTCGGACCACAGGCTGGGGTGGGGGTAGTAGCCGAGGACCTCCCAGCCCGCGGACGAGGCGGCCAGGACAGCGAGGCCGGCCAGCAGCCGCCGCGCCCGCCTGCCGACATCACCGGCCGCGCCGCCCCGGCAGGCGAACCAGGTGAGGGCCGCGGCCAGCAGCGGCAGGACCAGGTAGAAGGACGCCTCGACGACCAGGCTCCAGGCCTGGGCCAGCCCGGTGGCCCCCGTCCCGTTCCACCAGGGATGGGAGTCGTAGTTCTGGATCAGCAGCAGGTACTGGATCCAGGGCCAGAGGTGCCGGGCCGGCCCCGGATTGAGCACCGGCAAGGCGATGAGGACGACCGCCCAGTAGGCGGGCAGGATCCGCAGGGCGCGACGGCGCAGGTAGACGGCCATGGAGCCGGCCCGTCCACCGGCCAGCGCGGCCGCTGCCCACCTGCGGTAGAGCAGTAACCCGGACAGCGAGAAGAAGATCGGGACCCCGACGTCACCCCGGCTCAGCACCCAGGACGCCGGGGTGCCGGTCAGCGTGTAACCGGTCAGCCCGCCCACGTGGGTGAGCAGCACCGCGCCGGCCGCCGCGGCCCGGAGCCCGTCCAGCGCGCCCTGATGGGCGGGTGGGGCGCGGCCGGGCGCTCCCGGGTGAACCGCCGTCCGGGTGGTCACCATGATCCAACACTAGTGGTAGAACGTGTTATAGTCGAGGTCCCCAAACGCCGGTTATTCACCGCCGGTCCCAGACCAGACACCACCACGTTTACCTCCAGGCAACAAGGCCGTTGCCGGCGCCGGAAATGGTGCCTACTCGCTTTCAGGAGGAACGATGCGCCGTGCGATCGGGCTCACTCTTGCCGGGCTGGGAGCATTTCTGCTCGTGATAGCGGTGCTGCTGCGCACCTACGTACCGGGTCAGGTGCTGAAGTACCCGCTCAATGAGTACCTCGTGACCCAGCTGGTGGGCCACGGGACCGACTACTTCAGCCCGACCCAGGTCAAGCCCATTACGGGCGCCACGATGGTAGTCACCAGCACGGTCAAAGGCGACGCCGGGCTGGGCACCTCGTCCACGGCCGTCTGGGACTCGTTCACCTATCTCTACGACGAGACCAGCCACGCGCGGTACTCCTACAACATCCGGCGCTTCGCCTTCGACCGGCGCACCGCGGAGCTCGTCACCTGCTGCGGGGCCAACGTCGACGGCAATTCGTCGATCCGCCAGACCGGTCTGGTGGGCTTCCTGTGGCCCTTCGGCACCCAGCGGCATACCTACCAGGTGTTCGACCCGGCCATGAACAAGGCCGCGCCCGCCCGGTACATGGGGACCGCGACTATCGACGGGATCAGCGTCTACCGCTTCGTGGAGAAGGTCACGGGAGTCCGGGTCGGAACGCAGACGGTGCCCCGGTCGCTGGTGGGCATGACCGGCAGTTCGACGGTCACGCTCCCGGAGTCCTACACCGCGACCAATACCTACTTCGTGGATCCGGACACCGGGGCCCAGCTGAACGAGATCCAGGATGAGCACCTGGCCCTGACCGACGCCACCGGTGCGCAGCGCCTGCTGCTGCTGAACGCCTCGCTCTCCTTCACGCCGCAGAGCCTGGCCAAGGTCGTGAGCCTCGACCAGTCGGCGCGCCGCGAGCTCGCCCTGCTGGCGACGATCCTGCCGGTGACGGCGGGGGTGCTCGGGCTCGCCGCCCTGGTTGGCGGGATCCTGCTGGCCCGGCCGCGGCGCGACGACCAGCCCGACTATGAGGACGACACCGAGGTCTCCCCGGTCATGGACCCCGCGATCTAGGGCGCGGGCGTGTCCTGGGGCCCGGTGCGCCGCAGGGCCAGCAGCAGGTTCCAGGTGACGACCTCGCGCAGCCCCGGTATGGCCAGCACGGGCCGGGTCCAGCCGGGCAGGTAGCGGGGGACAGCGTCGTCGAGGACGGCGCCGTCCGCGGACCGCGCCCAGCGCAGCGCCCCGGCCACGGAGACCGGGTACAGGCTGCTGCCGAAGCGGTTCTTGGGCGGCCGGCCGTGCCTGCGCTGGTAGCGGCGGGCCGCGCGGTCGCCGCCGAGGTAATGCCACGGTGAGGTCTCATGCCCGCCCCAGGGGGACAGCCAGTTGGTGAACGAGACGACGATGATGCCCCCAGGCCTGGTCACCCGCACCATTTCCGCCAGCATGGCCCGCCAGTCCGGGACGTGCTCCAGGACGTTGGCGGAGAAGCACACGTCCACGGCGCCGGAGGAGAGCGGCAGGCGGAGCGCGCTGCCCAGGACGCTGCCCCGTTCCGGCGGGCCGCAGGCGGCCAGTTCCCCGCGGTCGGTGTCGGCGCAGAAGGCCCGCGCCCCCGCGGCCCGGAACGCCCGCACGAAGAACCCGGGCCCGCCGCCGACGTCGAGCACGAGCCGGCCGCTGAGGCCGGTGTACTGGGCCAGCTGGCTCACGGTGTCGGTGGCCAGGGCGGTGTAAAAGCCGGAAGGGTCCGCCTGCTCGGTGCGGAATGCCCGCAGCAGCCGCGCGGACCGGGCCAGGTCCGCACGGAAGGCCGGGGTGGCGCCTGCGGGTCTGCCCATTCTGGCGCTCCTAGGTATGACAACTAGAACGTGTTGCATTATTGTCTTCGGGTCGCGGGCTGTCTATGGTGAGGCGAAGCTCGTAAACCAACCAAGCGCATGCTTGGTTTGGTCACCCTCAGCCCACTGTGGATCATGGCTGATCGCTGCCGGAGATCAATGTCCGAGGAGAGCCGATGACGCCTCACCCGAAGCCATCACGACGCGCCTTCCTGTCCGGTGCCGCCGCGGCCGGGGCGCTTGCCTGGGTCCCGGCCTTCCGGGTCACCCCCGCCAGCGCGCAGGCCACCAGCGCCGCGCCGCCCGGTTTCCCGTCCTCCATCTCCCCCTACCAGCAGGCCTATTCCAACTGGGCCGGCATGATCTCGGTCGACAACGTCTGGACGGCCGCTCCCGCCTCCCCGGCGGACGTGGTCACGCTGGCCAACTGGGCACACGCTAACGGGTACCGGCTGCGGGCCAAGGGCATGAGTCACGGCTGGTCGCCGATCGTGCTGCCCGCCGGGAGCACCGGGGCAGGCTATGTGCTGCTCGACACCACCCAGCATCTGACCTCGATCGCCACCGCCGCGGGCTCGCCGGCCACGGTCACCGTGCAGGCGGGCGCCACCATGGACAGCCTGACGGCGGCGCTGGCCGCCGCGGGATACGGCCTGTGCGCCATGCCGGCCCCCGGTGACATCACGGTCGGCGGCATGCTGGCCATCAACGCCCACGGCAGTGCCATCCCGGGCGCCGGCGAGCCCCGCCTGGCCGGGCAGACCTACGGGTCCCTGTCCAACCTGATCCAGGCGCTCACCGCGGTGGTCTGGGATTCCGGCCAGGGCAGCTACGTGCTGAAGACCTTCCAGCGCAGCGACCCTGATATCCGGCCGTTCCTGGCCCATCTCGGCCGCGCCTTCATCACCGAGGTCACCTTGCAGGTGGCGGCGAACCAGAACCTGCGCTGCCAGAGCTGGGTGGACCAGGCCGTCGCCAACGTGTTCGCCCCGCCGTCCAGCGCGGGGCCGGATTCGTTCGCCAGTTACGTGGACGCCAGCGGGCGGATCGAGGCCATCTGGTTCCCGTTCACGGACAACCCCTGGCTGAAGATCTGGAGCATCGCGCCGGCCAAGCCTGCCCTGTCCGTCCAGGTCACCAGCCCCTACAACTACGCCTTCACCAACAGCGTCACCACCGCGGAGAATACGTTCTTCCAGGAGGTGGCGACCGGTGACGTGTCCGGGACGCCGGCCTTCGAGGGTTCGGCGCTCGCGCTGGTGGACCTGGGGCTGGTGTTCGACGGCGTCTGGGACATCTGGGGCCAGTCGCAGAACACCCTGCTGTACGTCAGGCCGACCACCGTCCGCATCGTCGAGGCGGGCTTCGCGATCATCACCTCGCGGGCCAGCATCCAGCAGGTGGTCAGCGACTTCTACACCCAGTACACCAGCCGTCTCGCCTACTACCAGGGGCTGGGCCAGTACCCGATGAACGGGCCGGTCGAGATCCGGGTCACCGGGCTGGACCAGCCCTCGGACGTGGCGGTGAACGGCGCCCAGTCGCCGATCCTGTCCTCCGTCCGGCCCCGGCCGGATCACCCGGAGTGGGACACCGCGGTCTGGCTGGACATGGGCACGCTGCCGGTCACGGCCGGCTTCTCCCAGTTCTACGCGGACATGGAAGCCTGGATCTGGAGCCACTACAGCGGCAGCTACGCCACGGTCCGGCCCGAGTGGTCCAAGGCCTGGGCGTGCACCGCCACCGGGCCGTGGACCAACGCCACCATCCTCGGCTCCACTATCCCGGCCGCGGTCAGCGCGGGCCGGGCGGGCGGGGACGGATGGAGCGCCGCGGTGTCGATCCTGAACTCCTACGACCCGGCCGGGGTGTTCAGCAATCCGTTCCTGGACACGCTCATGGGCTGACCGCCCAGCCTGACCGTCCGGTCTGACCGCCGCGTCTGACCGTCCTGGCGGCCGGTCAGCGCAGCAGCAGCCGGGCCGCCAGTTCGAGGTGGTTGCTGACGTCGTTAGCCGACGCACGCCGGGTCACCCAGGCGACCAGGTTCGACAGCCAGACATCGCCGATGATGCGGGCGATGGCCGCCTCGTCGGCGGTGGGCTCGCCTTCGTGAATGGCCCGCGTGAGCGTCCGCTCCATCAGCGCGGCCACGGTGTTGACCTCGGCCGCCGCGCTCGGGTCGGCGAACATGAAGGCCCTGGTCATGGCCTCGGTCAGCATCGGGTCGCGCTGCATGTACTGGGTGATCCGGCCCAGGACGTACAGCATCCGCTCGTACGGCGTGTCACCCGGAATCGGGGCGCGGTCCAGCTTCTGCTGCGTCCGCTCGAACTCGCGGGCCAGGGCCGAGACCAGCAGGTGAATCTTGGAGGGGAAATAACGGTAGAGCGTGCCCAGGGCCACGTTGGCCTGCTCGGCCACGGTCCGCATCTGGACGGCGTCGTAGCCGCCCTTGGCGGCCAGGGCCAGGGTGGCATCGAGGATGCGCTTGCGGCGGTCGCGCTGGGCCGCCGAGGTGAGCTCCGCCTCGCCGCTGGTACCGGATGAGCCGATGGTACTTGTTCTCGGCGTCGCCATCCGTGTCCCCCCTGTTCTCCTGCAGCCTGGCTGCCGCCCGGCTGGTGCTGGGTTCAGCGTAGCAATCAAGCGGTGCTGACGCCCCACCAGGCGGCTGGCCGCGAGGACTATAACGTGTTCTAATTCTGTCAGCCGCTGTGACGAGGAGGGCCGGGTGCCGATCGCTGCCACCGATGAGCAACTGGCCCTGCAGGCGTCGATCCGGGACTGGGCCAAGCGGGCCGGCACCCTCGCGCTCGTCCGCGGCCTGGAGCCGGGCCTGGATCCAGGTAGCCCGGAGGCGGGCAGCCCGGACCCGGGTAGCCCGGGCGCAGCGGCCGCCGGCGGCCCGTGCTGGGGTGACCTGGCCGGACTGGGAGTGTTCTCGATCGCGCTGCCAGCGGCGGCGGGCGGGGCTGGCGGTACCGTCGCCGACCTGGCCGCGGCCCTGGAGGAACTCACCCTCGCGCTGGTTCCGGGGCCGGTGCTGCCCACCCTGCTGGCCGGCCTGGTGCTGGCGCCGCACGCTGGCCTGCCCGCGGTTCCGCCCCTGCTGACCGCGCTGGCCGCTGGTGCGGCCACGGCCACGGTGAGCCTGCCCGCGCCCACCCTCACCGGCGCCTGGCAGGCAGACGGGCTGCTGCGGGTGACCGGCGAGATCGGCCCGGTGCTAAGCGGCGGCGCCGGCGGCCAGCTGCTCGCGGCCGCGGTGACCGGGGACGGCGAGGTGTGGTTCTGCGTGCCGGCCGCCCATCCGGGAGTCACGGTGACCGAGCGCGTTCCGGTCGACTTCTCCCGGCCGCTGGCCACCCTCCGGTTCACCGGAGCGCTCATCGCCCCCGGCCAGGTCCTGGCCGGGCTGTCCACGGTGCGGGTGGGTGCCCTGGCCGCGACGCTGTACGCGGTGGAAGCCGCCGCTGTGGCCGGCTGGTGCTCGGCCACCGCCGCCGAGTACGCCCGCATCCGGCACCAGTTCGGCCGGCCTATCGGCTCTTTCCAGGCGGTCAAGCACCTGTGCGCCGGCCTGCTGTGCCGGGCTGAGCGCGCCGCGGCGCTGGCCTGGGACGCCGCCCGCGCCGCGGACGAGGCGCCACCCGAGCACCCGCTGGCTGCCGCGGCCGCCGCGGCGCTGGCTCTCGACGCCGCCGTGGACAACGCCAAGGACTGTATCCAGGTCCTCGGCGGGATCGGCTTTACCTGGGAGCACGACGCGCACCTGTATCTGCGCCGGGCACTGGCGCTGCGCCAGCTCCTCGGCGGCGGGGCGGCCTGGCGTGACCGGACGGCCGCTCTCACCCTCGCGGGGGCCCGGCGCCGGCTGGCCCTGACCCCGGCCGGGCCGGTGGCCGAGGCCGCCCGGAACATAGCGGGCGCGGTGGCCGCGCTGTCGCCGGAGCGCCGCCGGGGCGTGCTCGCCGACGCTGGTTATGTGGCCCCGCACTGGCCGCGGCCCTTCGGCCTGGGTGCCTCGCCGGGTGAGGTTTCCATGATCGACGCGGAACTGGCCCGGGCCGGGCTGAGCCGCCCCGACCTGGTCATCGGCGGCTGGGCCGGGCTGGCGGTGGTCCAGCACGGCTCGCCCGCCCAGCAAGCGCGCTTCGCCGGTCCCACCCTGCGCGGTGAGATCACCTGGTGCCAGCTGTTCAGCGAGCCGGAGGCCGGCTCCGACCTGGCCTCGCTGCGCACCAGGGCACGGCGCGTGGAGGGGGACAGCGAAGGGGGACCGGGGTGGCGGCTGTCCGGGCAGAAAGTGTGGACCTCACTCGCCCGCGAAGCGGACTGGGCGATCTGCCTGGCCCGCACCGACCCGGCCGTGCCCAGGCACCGCGGGCTCACGTTCTTCCTGGTGGACATGCACAGTGACGGCATCGAGATCCGCCCCCTGCGGGAGATCACCGGCCGGGCCGTGTTCAACGAGGTCTTCCTCGACGAGGTGCTCGTCCCTGACGAGTGCGTGCTCGGGGCGCCGGGGGACGGCTGGCGGATCGCCCGCAGCGCGCTGGCCACTGAGCGTGTGGCCATGGGCCGGGGATCAGCTCTTGGCGACGAGGTGGAGGACCTGATCACCCAGGCCCGCTCCGCGGGGCTCACCGCCGACCCGCGCGTGATGGAGCGGCTGGGCGAGCTGGTGGCCGACGCCATCGCCGGGTCGGTGCTGGATCTGCGGTCCGCGCTCGCCCAGCTGCGGGCGGCCGGTGCGGCCCGGGGGGCCGGGACGGAAGCAGGCGCGGGCCCGGGGCCCGGCGCCGATGCGGGGCAGCTGGCCGCGGTGCGGAAGCTGCTGGGCGTGGCCCACCGGCAGGCGGTCGCCGAGGCCGCGCTGTCGCTGTGCGGCACGGAAGGCGCCGCGGCCGACGGGGCGGGGTCCGGCCCGGTCCATGAGTTCCTGCTCAGCAGGTGCCTGAGCATCGCGGGGGGCACCACCCAGATCCTGCTGTCCGTCGTGGCCGAGCGCGTGCTGGGCCTGCCCCGGGAGGAGATGCGCTGAGTGGACTTCACGCCCACCGAGACCGAGCTGGAGATCGCCCGCCTCGCGGCCCGCGTGCTGCAGGGAGCGCGTCCCGTGAATGTCGCCGTTCCCGGGCCCACGGCCGGCCGGCCGCCAACCGTAGCGGAAGCGAACGGGGCGGGCGAAACCTATGACCGCGCGCTGTGGAAGGAGCTCAGCCAGGCCGGCCTGCTGTCGCTGGCCCTGCCCGGCTGGCTCGACGGGGACGGGCTGGGGGTGGCCGGCGTCGCGGTGCTGCTGACCGAGATCGGCAGGCGGGGCGCGGCTGTCCCGGCCCTCGCCACCGTGATGACCGGCGTGCTGCCCGTCATCCGCTGGGGTGACCGCGGCCTGCAGCGGGCGCTGCTGGCCGGGGTGGCCGCCGGGGACACCGTGCTCACGGCCGCGCTGCGCGAGCCGTCCGATCCGATGCCCGCCCGGCCGGCTACCACCGCCACCCTGACCGGCGGGACCGGGACCGTCTCCGGGCTCAAGGTGGGTGTGCCGTACTGCGCGGAGTCCAGCCGGGTGCTGGTCCCGGCCAGCATTGCCGGGGACGGCCGCGCGGTGGTAATCGTGGATCCGGCCGCGGACGGGGTGACGGTGGCGCGCACGCACAGCTCCGGCGGTGAGCCCGAGTACACGCTGCGGCTGGCGGAGGCACCTGTCACCGGGGTGCTCGCCGGCGGGGCCGTCAGCGACCTGTACCAGCTGGGCCTGGCCGGCGCGTGCTGCCTCGCGGACGGCGCGGTCTCCGCGGCGCTCGCGCTGACCACCGGGCATATCGGCACCCGGCAGCAGTTCGGCCGGCCACTCGCCACGTTCCAGGCTGCCGCCCAGCACATCGCGGACGTCTACATCGTGGTGCGCACCCTGCACCTGGCCACCCTGTCGGCCTGCTGGCGACTGGCGGAGGGGCAGGACGCCGGCCCTGATCTCGACGTGGCGGCCTACTGGATGGCCGCCCGTGCGCCCGAGATCATGCGGGCCTGCCACCACCTGCACGGCGGGACGGGCATGGACGCGAGCTATCCGCTGCCCCGCTTCTCCGCCATGATCCAGGACCTGGTCCGGTACACCGGCGGCACCAGCTACCGCCTGGACCAGCTCGGCGCCCGGGTGTGAGCATGTTCATCGATCTCACCGACCGGCAGCGCGCGCTGCGCGACGAGCTGCGCACCTACTTCGCCGGCCTGCTGTCGCCCGCCGAGCGCGAGGCCATGCTCACCGAGCGGTTCGGCCGCATCTACCGCGATGTGGTCCGGCGGATGGGCCGCGACGGCTGGCTGGGCCTGGGCTGGCCGCAGGAGTATGGCGGCCGCGGACTCGGCCAGGTCGAGCAGCAGATCTTCGTCAATGAGGCGGCCCGGGCCGACATCCCGCTGCCGGCGGTCACGCTCCAGACGGTGGGCCCGACGCTGCAGATCCACGGCACCGGCGAGCAAAAGGCCTTCTTCCTGCCGAAGATCCTGGCCGGGGACCTGCACTTCGCGATCGGGTACACCGAGCCGGAGGCCGGCACCGACCTGGCCTCCCTGCGGACCCGGGCGCTACGGGCGGAGGGAGGCGGCGAGTACCTGGTCAACGGCCAGAAGATCTTCACCACGGGCGGCCACGACGCCGACTACATCTGGCTGGCCTGCCGCACCGATCCGGACGCCCCCCGGCACCGGGGGATCTCCATCCTCATCGTGGACACCCGTGATCCCGGATACTCCTGGACCCCGATCATCACCCACGACGGAGCCCACCACGTCAACGTGACCTACTACGACGGCGTGCGCGTTCCGGTCTCCAGGCGGGTGGGGGAAGAGAACGCCGGCTGGCGGCTGGTCACCGAGCAGCTCAATCACGAGCGGGTCATGATGGGCCCGGCGGGCCGACTCGCGGCCCTGCACGACCGGGTGCGGTCCTGGGCCGGCGGCCGGCCCGGGCCGGATGGGCGGCCGCTGCTAGAGCAGCCGGATGTCCGGCGGGCGCTGGCCCGCACCTACGCCAGCCTGCGGATCAACGAGCTCCTCAACTGGCAGGTCGCGACGATGGAACCGGTCGGCATCGCCGACGCCTCAGCCACCAAGGTGTACTCATCGGAGCAGGTGCAGCAGCTCGGCCAGGAGCTGGAGGAGATCGCCGGCCGTCACGGCGACCCGGCTGACCCGGAGACCGCCGAGCTCACCCGGTGGCTGGATGTCCAGGCGAAACGCAACACCGTGCTGACGTTCGGCGGCGGGGTCAACGAGATCCAGCGTGAGCTCATCGCGACCGCCGGGCTCGGGCTGCCCCGGGTGCCCCGGTGAGCGGCACCGGGCCGGCCAGCCCGGCGGCCGCCCTGGCGTCGGCCGACCAGGCGGACGCGATCCGCGCCAGCGCCCAGCGGGTCGCCGCCGCGGGCGAGAGCCGCCCCCGCCCCGGCCGCGACCCGGTGAACCTGCCGATGATCCGCACCTGGATCGAAGCGATCGGCGACACCAGCCCGGTGTACACCGACGCTGAGGCCGCGGCCGCCTCCGGGCACGGGGCTCTCGTGGCTCCGCCCGCCATGATCCAGGTCTGGACGATGCCGGGCTTGCACGGCGGCGGCCGCGGCGATGATGACCCGCTCGGCGCGATGTCGCTGGCCCTCGATGACGCCGGGTACACCTCCGTCCTCGCCACCAACTGCGACCAGGTGTACTACCGCTACCTGCGGCACGGCGAGCAGGTGAGCGTGCGGGCCAGCCTGCTCGACGTCACCGGCCCCAAGCGGACCGCGCTGGGTGAGGGCTGGTTCGTGACCACCCGTTCCACCTGGTATGCGGGGGATGAGCCGGTGGCGGCCATGGACTTCCGGATCCTCAAGTTCCGCCCGCGGGCCCGGCCGTCCACCGCCGCGGCCCCCGTCATGCGGCCGCAGGTGTCGCCGGACACCGCGTTCTTCTGGGCCGGGACCGCGGCCGGGGAACTACGGATCCAGCGGTGCGGGAAGTGCGGGGCGCTGCGCCACCCGCCGGGGCCGATGTGCCCCCGCTGCCGGGTGCCCCAGCGGGCGGCGGGCGGCGAGAGCGGGTACGCCGTCGCGGCCGGTACCGGCGAGGTCTACAGCTACGTGGTCCATCACCACCCGCCAGTGCCGGGCAAGACCCTGCCTCTCATCATCGCGCTGGTGGAGCTGCCGGAGGGCGTCCGGATGGTCGGCGAGCTGCTCGGCGCCCGTCCGGACCAGGTGCGGATCGGGCTGCCGGTCCGGGCCGAGTTCCTCCGGGTCGACGACGACCTCACGCTGCCGGCCTGGCGGCCCGCTGGCGCGGGCGGGGACGCGGCCCGCCCCGCCCCGCCGGCCAGGCCCGCCGCGGAGCCGGGGCCCGCCGGGGAGCCGGGGCCTGCCCCGGGTCCCGCGCTGCCGGAGCTGGCCGTCGAGGCGACGCCCACCTTCGTGATCTCCTCGGCGCTGGCCACGCGTGACTTCCAGGATGTCCATCACGACCGGGACCTGGCCATCGCCCGGGGCAGCCAGGACATTTTCATCAACATCCTGACCACTACCGGGCTGGTCCAGCGGTTCGTGTCCGGCTGGGCCGGACCGCAGGCCGTGTTCAAGTCGATCTCCATCCGGCTCGGGGCGCCGTGCTACGCCGGCGACACGCTGACCTTCTCCGGTCACGTGAGCGCGGATGAGGGCCGCGAGCGGGTGGTCACCGTCACCGGGCGGTGCCGCCTGGGCGAGCACGTCACCGGCACGGTCCGTGTCGAGCTGCCCGGGAGCCCGTCATGAGGACAGCGGCGATCGCGGGCATCGGGGCCACTGAATTCTCCAAGAACTCGGGCCGCAGCGAGCTGCAGCTGGCGGCCGAGGCCACCGCGGCCGCGCTGGCTGAGGCCGGGCTGGACCCGTCCGAGGTGGACGGGCTGGTCACGTTCACCATGGACAGCAACGCCGAGATCGCGCTGGCCCGTGAACTCGGCGTCGGCGAGCTGCGGTTCTTCGGCCAGGTCGGCTACGGCGGCGGCGCGGCCTGCGGATGCGTGCACCAGGCAGCGCTGGCCATCGCCGCCGGGGCGGCCGAGGTGGTGGTCTGCTACCGGGCCCTGAACGAGCGCTCCGGCCGCCGGTTCGGCCAGGTATCTGAGGCCGCGGTCGCCATGCCGACCTCCTCGGGGATCGACAACGGCTGGCACTACCCGATGGGGCTGTCCACACCTGCCGCCACCGTCGCCATGGCCGCACGGCGGTACATGCACACGTACGGAGCGGCTAGTGAGGACTTCGGCGTGGTGGCCGTCGCTGACCGGCGGCACGCTGCGGTCAACCCGGACGCGTGGTTTTACCAGCGGCCCATCACCCTCGCCGAGCATCAGGCCTCCCGCTGGATCGCGGAGCCGCTGCGGCTGCTCGACTGCTGCCAGGAGAGCGACGGCGCTGTCGCCATCGTGGTCACCAGCCTGAGCCGGGCCCGGGACCTGCGCCAGCCCCCGGCGGTGATCCGGGCCTCCGCCCAGGGCAGCGGCCCCGACCAGTTCACGATGACCAGCTACTACCGCGATGACCTGACCGGCCTGCCGGAGATGGGCGTGGTGGGCGGCCAGCTGTGGCAGCAAGCCGGGACCGGGCCAGCTGACGTGCGCACCGCGGTGCTGTATGACCACTTCACCCCGTACGTACTCATGCAGCTTGAAGAGCTGGGTTTCTGCTCACGGGGCGAGGCCAGGCACTTCATCTCGGGCGGAGCCATCGAGGTGGGCGGGCGGCTGCCGATCAACACCCACGGTGGCCAGCTCGGCGAGGCCTACATCCACGGCATGAACGGCATCGCCGAAGCCGTCCGCCAGGTCCGCGGCACGGCGGTCAGCCAGGTCCCCGGCGACGGCCCGGTCCTGGTCACCGCCGGCACTGGCGTGCCGACCAGCGGCCTGATCCTCGGCTCGCCCTAGCGGAGCTGGCCGGAGACGATTGCCGGTATCACGGAACGTGACTAGCTGTTGGAGCTATGCGCTCCCTGATCCGCCTTAGTGAAGATTCAGGATCGTGACCAACCGGGGCAGCAGCCCTGGGATTGATCACCGCGCTGGTCCCAGGGCTGCCACCCTCGTCTGGCCTAGTGGAGCAGCGGGTCGAGCGAACCCACCTGGACGGTGTCGCCAGCATTGCCCAGCAGCGGGAGGCCGAAGTTCTGCTCGATGGTCTGCAGCAGAGAATAGTGGTCGGCGAAGACGGAGTCGACGCGGCGCCCGACGCCGTTGGCTACCACGATCATCGGGACGTGGCCACCGCCGTAGACGGTGCCGCCGGCCAGGTCGCCTCCGCCGCCGCTGGTGGGGTCGGCGGGCGTCGCGGGCAGGATCGGGGAGTCCGGCCCGGGCCGGATGTCGGTGGGCCCGAACGGGCTCTGGTCCTCGAAACCGCCTTCATCCCAGGTGATGAAGATGGCCGAATGGCGAGTCCAGGCGCGGCTGTGGGTGATGGCCCCGACCCAGGTGCGCAGGAAAGCGTCGCCATCTTTGTACAGGGCGGCTTGGTTAGCGTCGGTGGGTGAATTGGGATACGGGCAGGTAGGTGCGCCGCCGTGCATGTCGTTGCAGATGTTGGGGCTGACCCAGACGAACTGCGGCACCTTGCCGCTCGACAGGTCGGTGCTCAGCTGGGTCAGCGGGACCACGTTGTCGGCCCGCGCGGGGTTGTTGTAGACGTCGGGGTACATCAGGAACGGGTCATGCTTGCGCACATACAGCCCATCCGGGGTCGTATCCACCAGGTCACCGGGGAAGGGCAGCGACTCCATGTAGGCCTTCCAGCTCACGTGCGCGGCCACCAGCTGGTCGACCAGGTTCTGGTGGTCGAACAACGGGGCCTGGGCGGTGTCGTCGCTGTTGGAACCCCAGGTCTGCCCGCTGGTCGCCGCGATGTAATTGGGCAGGCTGTCGTGGGTGACACCGAAGTAGTTGTCCGCCAGCCCATCGGTCGCCGCCAGATGCCGGATGAAGGTCGTGTTCGTGTTGTTAGGCGACAAAAGGTCGTCATAGGACGTGTTCTCCATCATGATCACGAACACGTGATCCAGATGGAACCGGCCCCCTGGCGAACCCACAGACTGGCCAGCCCGGCTGGAACTCCCAGACTGGGCGCTCACCGCGATCGGCCCCACCACCATGCCAACCGCGAAAGCTACTGCCACGGCCACGACCCAGGACGGCAGCCGAACCAGCCGCGCTGCCCAAGACCATGACCACACCCGTCGCGTCACTGCGGTACCTCCTCATCGCCCTGGAACCAGCCGCCGCCGGGACACATCGGCCGACAGGGCGGTGACCAGGCAAGCGGCTCGGCTGGAATGGGCCCGGTCCGGCGGTCAGCGTTAGCGCAAACGACTATTAAGACAACCCAGAACGCGCACGTGCTGCTCGAAACGAACTCCTCTGCTCCAATGCGCGGCAGTGCCGCAGGCCCGGCCCATCGCGCCAGTCTGGCCTCGCGAAATCACCAAGTCAACACAAAGCGGCGCAGTTCACGCGTCTGAGCTGCGGCACAAGTACTCCGGGAGAGACTCGACGATGGCCACGACCGCCGGAACGTCTTGGCTAACCATGCGGCGGACCACAAGCATGAGGCCCAGTCTTCCCCGGGTGCGGCGCTGGTGTCCCTTCAATTCCTGGCAGTACACCCGGGCGCCCGAACGACAGCGCTTTCGCGGGCTCACGGCTTTTTTGCGACTCCGCCCAGCGCGGGGACGGCAGGGGGGTCGACCGTGCTGGGATCGGGGCGCCATTGGTGGATGGGCACCACACCGGGAGCGGCGAGTTTCAGGCCGTCGAAGAACCGGGCGACCTGCTCCGGCCGCCGTACGCGGTACGGGACAGCCCCGCTCTCGTTGTACTGCCCTAGCGCCTTGTCCTGCGCGGGGTCAGTGTCGATACCTTCGTACATCACGAGGTAGCCGCCGGATGGCAGAGCGTCTTTGAGCCGGTCCACGATTGACCTGGCAACCTCGTCATCGTCCTCGCCGGGGTTGCCTATGTGTCCCATAACTCCCATCAGCATGATTGCGATGGGCTGGGTGAAGTCCAGCTTCGTCCGCGCGATGCTCACCAGCGTGCCGGGATCGTAGAGGTCGGCTTCGATGTAGTCGGTACCGCCGTGGGGGTTGCTGGCGAGCAACGCCTGGGCGTGCACGAGTACGAGCGGGTCGTTGTCCGCATAGACAATGCGCGACTCCGGCGCGACCCCCTGGGCGACTTCGTGGGTGGGATCGTGACTCGGCAGGCCCGAGCCGATATCCAGGAATTGGCGGACTCCAGCATCACCAGTCACGTAGCGGACAGCGCGGGCAAGGTAGCTGCGGCTCGAGCGGGCCAGGTCGAAGACCCCGGGAGATAATTGCGCGTACGCATCCCCGGCTTCCTTATCAATGGGGTAGTCGTTGCCTCCCATCCAGTAGTTCCAGATCCTGGCCGAGACGGGCACCGAGGTGTCAACCCTAGCCATCAGGTCTGCTTGCGTGTCATCCCTAGAAACCGACGGATTTTCGCTCACGATTGCCTCCCCGGCACGTGGTTGTCATGATGCCTGGCGGCCGTGCTTGATGGATATAGCGCGCCGGATAGTGCGACGGTCACAGGCTGAATACGCGGGACGCGCAGATAGCCCGGCTGTGCAAGGAGAAGGCCCCGCTGGAGCGGGAGCTGGCTAAAGCCCCGCTTCGTGGTAGATGTCCAGTCAGAACTGCAGGCGTTCTTGGAGACGATCTCCGAGGGCGCGGACACCGAGCCCGGGCCGACGTTGTGACCGATGAGGCGATCGCGGGTCATTTCACCGCGGATCGGCACCCGCGCGGCGTGCGCGGCGGCGGGCGTGCCGCAGGCCAGCTGGTACCGGCGGCACTCGGCAGGGCAGTCGTTCCGCGCCAGAACAGCGGGTGCATCCCCGTGCCCGTCATGAAAGGGGTCGTGGCCTCGTGTATCAGTGCGCCCGGGCCCTCCTCCGTGCAGGTAGATGCCGTCATGCAGGCGGGCTTTAGCTCAGTAGGAGGGGTCATGTCGTTCTCATGGGAGGTGCTGATAGATCCGCCCGGGTTCGGGACGAGCACCATGCTGCTGCTCACCGACGGGCGGGTGATCTGTCAAGAAGACGGGACCGCGAACTGGTCGGCGCTCACGCCGGACGCGCACGGCTCGTACAAGAACGGGACGTGGTCGGCGATCGCGCCGATGGCGAGTTGGCGGCGGTACTACGCCTCCGCGGTCCTGGCGAACGGCAACGTGCTGGTCGCTGGCGGCGAAGACGCGCCGACCGGCGACACCAACGACTGCGAGATCTACGACCCGGTCGCGGACTCCTGGACGGTGATCGCACCGCCGGCCGGCTGGCCGAACATCGGTGACGCGCCGTGCGCCGTGCTGGACGACGGGCAGGTGCTGCTCGGCAACATCAACACCACGCAGACGGCGATTTACGACCCGGTGGCCAATGCCTGGACCGGCACCGGAACCAAGGGTGACATCAGCTCGGAGGAGACCTGGACGCTGCTGCGCGACGGCAGCGTGCTGACTGTCGAGTGCAACCCGACGTACCCGAAGGCCTCGCAGCGCTACGTGCCCTCGCTGGGTGCCTGGGTCGATGCGGGCTCGACGCAGGCCGACCTTGTGGCGCACGCGTTCAGCACCGAGATCGGGCCGGCCATCCTGCTGGAGGACGGGCGGGTGATTGCGTTCGGTGGTACCGGACACTCCGCCGTCTACGCGCCGGATCACGGCGGGGCAGGCGTCTGGTCTGCCGGGCCGGACTTCCCGATCGGGACCGACGGGCAGCTAATGATCGCACGCGACGTGCCGGCCTGCCTGTTGCCCAACGGCCGGGCGCTGTGCTGCGCTGGCACGGCGAGCGGTGGCGGCGGCTGGGGCGCGCCGCCGGAGTTCTTCGAGTACGACCCGGACACGGACGTGCTGCATTCGGTCGCGACGCCGCCGCTCAACGCGACGGTGCCTTACGTCGGCCGGATGCTGCTGCTGCCGACGGGCCAGGTTCTGTACGCGTCGGACAACTCCAACATCAGCATCGGAACGCCGTCTCGTCGCCAGCGGCGGAACGAGGAGCGCATCGAGCCCGAGATCACCGAGGTCTCCCACGAGCTCATCCCGGGGAGCCAGCACAAAGTGCGCGGACGCCGGTTCAACGGCGTGTCGCAGGCCTGCAGCTACGGTGACGACTGCTCCTGCGCGACCAACTACCCGATCGCGCGGCTGCGTTATGACGGCGGGCGCGTGGTGTATTGCCGCACCTACGATCACTCGACGATGGCGGTCGCAACCCGGCAGCGGATTGTGCACACCACCATGGAGGTGCCCGCATCCGCGCCCTCGGGCCGCGCGCACCTGGAGATAGTGGCCAACGGCATCGCGGCAGACCCCGTCGAGGTCCACGTCAAGTGACGCTAGGTCCGGTCGGCGAGCCTGGCGGTCTTCGGAGGAGGATCGCCAGGCTTCGCCTGGATGCGGCGCGGAATCCCGCAAAGTGCCACACCAGACCGGGCGGTGCCGAGTGAGTCCCAGCTTCAGCAGGAAGATGGCCACCCGCGCCACCTGGCCAGCGCCTCTAGCAGGCATTCGGGGGGCCAGCCAGGTCGAGCGCGGCGATATAGCCGAACGTCATGGCCGGCCCGATAGTCGCGCCCGCGCCGGCGTAGCTGTGCCCCATCACCGCCGCGCTCGCATTACCCGCCGCGTAGAGCCCGGGGATGGGCGAGCCGTCACCGCGGAGCACCCGGGCCCGTTCGTCGGTGACCAGGCCGCCCTTGGTGCCTAGATCGCCCGGCACGATCCTGGCGGCGTAGAACGGCGGCCGGTCCAGCGGGGCCAGGTTCGGGTTCGGTCGCCGCCGCGGGTCGCCGTAGTAGCGGTCATAGGCCGAGTCGCCGCGGTGAAAGTCCTCGTCTGTGCCGGCCTGCGCGAACTCGCCGAACCTGGCCACCGTCTTGTCCAGGCCCTGGGCGTCCACGCCAATCTGGCCGGCCAGCTCGGCGAGGGCAGGAGCGCGGTAGACCGCCCCCGCGTCGTACCACCGCCGGGGAAAGGGCCTGCCCGGCGGCCGGCCCGCGAAGACGTAGGTGCTCTTGTACCGCTGGTCGAAGATCAGCCAGCAGGGGATGTGCGGGGAGGCGGCGCTGTGGCCGTCATACATGGCGTGGACCGTGTCCACGTACGGGGCGGCCTCGTTCACGAAGCGCTGGCCCGCGCCGTTGACCAGGAGGCAGCCGGGCAGGCTGCGCTCGGCGAGGCAGAAGTACGGGCCGGAGGGCAGCGGGATGGACGGTCCCCACCAGGCGTCCTCCATCAGGTCCAGGGCGGCCCCGGCGTCCTCGCCGGCCATGATGGCATCGCCAGTGTTCCCGGCCGCGCCCGTCGTCCATTCGGTGCCGATCGGCTGGCGCTGGTAGCGCCGCCGCATCTCGCCGTTGCGCTCGAAGCCGCCCGCGGCCAGCACGACGCCGCGGCTCGCCGCGATGACCGCGGGCTGGCCATCGCGGATGACCCGGGCCCCGGTGACGCGGCCGCCGGTTATCTCCAGGCCGGTCAGCGGCGTGTTCAGCCAGACCGGCACCTGCGTGGACAGCAAGCCCGCCCGCAGCCCGGCGGCGAGGGCCTGGCCCATGCTGAGGGTGTGCCGCCGCAGCAGGCGGCCGCGGGCCATCCGGCCCGCGATCTTCGCGCTGGCGAGCATGGCCCGGGGATGCCGGGGGCCGAGGCTCAGCCACCGGTAGTCGGCCTGGGTGATGGTGACGCCCTCGGGGGCCGGGAGGTAGGGCGGGTTGAGGCGGGCCAGTTCGGGCCCCAGCACCCGCGCGTTCAGCGGCACCGGCTCGATGCTGCGGCCTGCGGCCACCCCTCCGGGAGCCTCCGGGTAGTAGTCCGCGTACCCCGGTACCCAGGCGAACTCCAGGGGAGTGTGCTCACGGACGAAGGACACCATGGCCGGGCCGTGGGCCAGCAGCGCCTGCTGGCGCGCGGGCGCAACCCCGTCCCCCGCGACGTGCGCCAGGTAGGCCCGGGCCCGCTCCGCGGTATCGGCGACCCCGGCCCGGCGCAGCACCTCGTTACCGGGCACCCAGATCCCGCCGCCGGAACGCGCGGTGGAGCCGCCGAACGTGGCGGCCTTCTCGATCACCACCACCCGCAGGCCGCGGCGGGCCGCGGTCAGCGCGGCGGTCATGCCGGCGGCGCCGCTGCCGGCCACCACGATGTCGAACTGGCCTGCCGTTGTCATCCGGCCTCCCGGCCTCTGGTCACTGGTACGTGACGCTGACCGTGTCCGTCAGCGGCACGGCCTGGCAGGCGAGGATGTAGCCCTCGGCGACATCCGCCTCCTCCAGCACCTCGTTGTGGGCCATCCGCACCTCACCGCTGGTCAGCTGGCAGGCGCAGGCGCCGCAGATGCCCTGACGGCAGGAGAACGGCGCGTCGAGGCCCTCGTCGAGGAGGGCGTCCAGCATCCGGGTGCCGGCCGGCCAGGGCAGCACCCGCCGCTCACCGTCCAGCGTCACCTCCAGGGTGGCGGCCACGCCGCCCGCCGGCGGCGGGGGCGCCTCGAACGGGTTCTCCGCCAGCGACACGAACCGCTCGGCGTGAATGCGCTGGGCGGGCACGCCCAGCTGGCCGAGGGCCTGCCGGGCGACGGTGAGATAGGGATCGGGCCCGCACAGGAAAGCCTCGTAAGCGGCATAGGGGCGGGCCACCGCCGCCATCGCGGCCGCGGTGGGCGGACCCTGCAGCGAATCCAGCCAGTGCAGCACGAGCAGCTGGCCGCCGGCCGCCGCGGCCAGCCGGCCCAGCTCCCGGCTGAAGATCACCGAACGCTCGTCGCGGTTGGTGTAGATCAGCGCGATCCGGCCCTGCCCCCGGGCCAGGGCGGACTTCACGATGGACATGACCGGGGTGATCCCGCTGCCCCCCGCGAACATGAGGAAGTCGGTGTCCAGCGACCGGGGGGTGAACGTCCCGGCCGGCGGCAGGGTGTCCAGCGTGCTCCCGGCGGTCACGTTGTCCGCCAGCCAGTTGGAGGCGTACCCGTCCGCGACCCGCTTGACGGTGATCGTGGGCCGGTCCCCGGTGTGCGGCGAACTGGACAGCGAGTAGCACCGCGCGACCGACCCCGCCCCGTTATGCGGGACGCGCACCGTGAGGAACTGGCCCGGCCGGTAGGCGAACTCGGCGGACAGCTCGGGCGGGACGGCCAGGACCAGCGAGCAGGCGTCGTCGGTCTCGCTGACTACCTCTGCGACCCGCAGCTGGTGGAAGGCACGCTGCGGGCTCACGGCGGCGTTACCTCCAGGCGGCCCTCCGCTACCGCGCGCTCAATGCTGCCGCGCAGGCTGGCGCAGGTGTCGATGAGAGCGCTCAGCTCACCCGCGGCCTCCCGGGCGGCGAACTCGGCGCAGGCCTGGACCGCCTCCCGGCTCCACTGCACGCTCGTGTGCTGCGGGCTGAACTTGGTCACCAGGACCGTGGCCGCGCAGCGATCGCACGCCACCTCCCGCAGCGTCGCGTGCCGGTCGTCGGCAGGCCTGGCCGGCCGGGGGACGCCGGTGTGGCTGGCCGGCGCCACCACCGGGGCGCGGGCCGGGTGCCGCCCGTTCACCATGGCTCAGCTGGCCCCGGCCGGGCTGGCCCCGGCCTCCCGCTGGGCGAGGTTCGCCGCGACCTCGTCCTCCCAGGCGGCCACCGCGCGGGTGGTGTCGATCTCGAACTCGTACCGGGCCGTCATCTCCGGCGTGATGTCCTCGACGTCGGTGTAGAACTGCTCGTACCACCGGCGCAGCTGGTAGACCGGTCCGTCGTCCGCGCACAGCAGCGGGTTGTCGATCCGGCTCTTGTGCGTCCAGATGTCCACGTCCTGCTGGAATCCCAGCCCGACGAACTTGGCGAACTTGGCGGCGACCTTACCCGCGTGCTCGTCCGTCAGCCCCGGCGGCTTCTTGACGATCACGCCCCACTGCAGCCGGAACGAGTTCGGGGTGACCGGGTAATGGCAGTTGATGAGGACGCTCTCCATGGTCATGCCGCGGTAGTCGTGCCACAGCTTGTTGATCATGTAAGAGGGGCCGAAGTAGGAGGCCTCGGAGCGCAGTGCGGTTTCCTCCCCGCCCGCGGCGTAGTTCGAGCCGGTCGTGATGTCCGGCCGTGACCTGGTCTGCAGGTACTGCGAGGCGATGTGCCCCTCAAGCACGTTCTTGAAGTACGTGGGGAACGCGAAGTGGATGTAGAAGAAGTGCGCCATGTCCACGACGTTGTCGACCACCTCGCGGCAGTTCGCGCCATCGACCAGCAGCGAGTCCCAGGTCCAGCTGGTCCAGCCGGGCGAGCCGACGCTCTCGATCTCCGGGATGGTCACGCCGGGCGACGGTGGCCGGCCCTGCGGGTCATGCCAGACGAACAGGTGCCCGTTCTGCTCCAGGGTGGTCCAGGACCTGGTGCGGGCCCGGGGTGGCACCCGCCGGGCGTAGGGGATACGGGCACACCAGCCGTCCCCTCCCCAGCGCCAGTCGTGGAAGGGGCAGGCGATGGCGTCGTCCTTGACCGTGCCGCGGGTCAGGTCGCCGCCCATGTGCCGGCAGTACGCATCGAGTACATGCAGGCGCGCGGCTGAGTCGGCGAAGACCACGAGTTTCGTGCCGAAGGCCTGCACCGCGTGCGGCCCCGGGTCCCGGAACGAACTGGCGAGTCCCAGGCAGTGCCAGCCGCGGGCAAACCGGGCCGGGGGCACCCCGGTGTCGATGGTCCGGACGCCGTCCCCGTCGCTCATGCAGGGCCTCCACGCCTCGTTTGCCTGTCTGAAACAGGTTATAGAATGCTTCTGCTTCTTACTGTACTGTCCGCACTCTGACACTCTTACGGACACACTAGAACATGTTCTAGTCTTATGGCGATGGCCAACCGCGGGCGGGCGTAATCAGGAGGACATCCGGTGACTGAGAACGTCGGGCAGGCGGTAGTCGGCCGGGTGGGCGAGCTGCTGCCCATGTTGCGCGAGCGGGCCCAGGAGGCCGAAGACGCCCGCGTGGTTCCCGCGGAGTCCATCAAGGCGCTGGAGGAGGCCGGTCACTTCCGGCTCCTGCAGCCGGCCAGGTTCGGCGGGTACGAGGCGGATCCGCTGACCTTCTACACAGCCGTCCGGCTGATCGCGAGCGCCTGCGGGTCCACCGGATGGGTGTCCTCGGTGGTCGGCCTGCATCCCTGGCATGTAGGCCTGTTCCCGCTGCAGGCCCAGGAAGAGGTCTGGGCAGATGATCCGGCGACCAGGATCTCCTCGTCCTACGCCCCGACCGGGAAGGCGGAGGCGGTGCCCGGCGGGCACAAGCTGTCCGGGCGCTGGAGCTTTTCCTCGGGCTGCGGCCATTGCACCTGGGTGCTGCTCGGCAGCTTCGTGTTCTCCGGCGGCAAGCCGGTGGACTTCCGCACCTTCCTGCTGCCCATCCGCGACTACCGGATCGACGACGTGTGGGACACCGTCGGGCTGCGCGGCACCGGCAGCAACGACATCGTGGTGGACGACGTGCTCGTGCCCGGGCACCGGTCGCTCAGCTTCACCGACATGCACCGCTGCCAGCTTCCGGGCCAGGAAGCCAACCCGGCGCCGCTCTATCGTCTCCCCTACGGATCGGTGTTCTCCTACTGCATCACCACGGCGATTATCGGCATGGCGACCGGGGCCTACGGCGCCCATGTGGAGTACCAGCGCAAGCGGGTCAGGGCCTCCTACGCCGGGCAGAAGGCCGCCGACGACCCGCACTCCCAGGTCCGGGTGGCGACGGCGGCGGCCGAGATCGACGCCGCCTGGCTGGCGCTGGAGCGCAACATGACCGAGCTGATGGAGTGCGCGGAGGCCGGGGAGAAGATCCCGCTGCCGCTCCGGCTGCGGACCCGGCGCGATCAGGTCCTCGGGACCGGGTGGTCGATCAGCGCCATTGACCTGCTGTTCGAGAACTCCGGCGGCCGGGCCCTGGCGGCGGGCACCCCGATCCAGCGGTTCTGGCGGGATGCGCACGCCGGCCGGGTGCATGCCATCAACGACCCGGAGCGGGCCCTGTCGATGTTCGGCCGCGCCGAGTTCGGCCTGGACGTGGGGCCGGACGCGATGCTCTGAGGGGAGCAGCAGATGACGATGGCGCCGGGGCAGGCGGCGACGGGCCGCTACGCCGAGGCGGGCGGGATGCGGCTGCACTACTACGAGGCGGGCCCCGACGCCGGCCCGCCGGGCGGCCCGCCGGTGGTGATGCTGCACGGGGGCGGCCCGGGCGCGTCGGCGTGGAGCAACTTCGGCCCGAACCTGCCGGTCTTCGCGGAGCGTTTCCGCACGCTGCTGGTGGACCAGCCCGGTTTCGGCCAGTCCGCGCGGCCGCCGGTGACGGGCAGCTACTTCACCTTTTCCGCGGACGCCCTGGCCGCTCTGCTCACGGAGCTGGGGATCGAGCGGGTCCACCTGATCGGCAATTCGCTCGGCGGCGGCACGGCCGTCCGTTTCGCGCTGAACTACCCGGAGCGCGCGGGCCGTCTCGTGCTGATGGGACCGGGCGGGCTGAGCCTGAACCTGTTCGCGCCCGACCCGACCGAAGGTGTGAAGCGGCTGATGGAGTTCTCCGCGCCGCCCGGTCCGACCCGCGCCAAGCTCGAGGCGTTCCTGAGGACGCTGGTGTGCGACCAGCGGCTGGTGACCGACGAGCTGATCGACGAACGGTTCGCCGCGGCCAGCGACCCGGAGGCGCTGGCCGCGATGGCGTCGCTGGGGGCCTCGTTCTTCAACCCCGCCCACGCCGAGGAAGGGCTGCTCTGGCGCGAGGCACACCGGCTGCGGCAGCGGGTCCTGCTGATCTGGGGGCGGGAAGACCGGGTCAACCCGCTCGACGGCGCGCTGGTCGCGCTCAAGACGATCCGCCGCGCCCAGCTGCACGTGTTCGGCGGCTGCGGCCACTGGGCGCAGCTGGAGAAGTTCGACGAGTTCAACCGGCTGGTGATCAGCTTCCTGGAAGGGGACACGTGATGGCCGGGATCCAGTCGCTGGGCTATCTGCGGATCGAGTCGGCCGACGTCGGCGCCTGGCGCGAGTTCGGCATCCGGGTGCTCGGCATGGCCGAGGGCCGCGGGCCAGACCCGGACGCGCTGTACCTGCGGATGGACGACTTTCCCGCCCGGCTGGTCATCGTGGCGGGGGAGCGGGACCGGCTGCTCGCCACCGGCTGGGAAGTGACGGACGAGGGCGCGCTGGCCGGGGTGGAGCAGGACCTGGCGGCGGCCGGCGTGCCCGTCAAGGCCGGCACCAGCACCGAGTGCGCCGAGCGGCGGGTGGCGCAGTTGCTGCGCGCTGAGGACCCGTCCGGCAACAGCCTGGAGATGTTCTGCGGCGCCGCCCTCGACAGCCGGCCGTTCGTGAGCGCGCAGGGCGTCCGCTTCGTCACCGGGGACATGGGGCTGGGCCACGCGGTGCTGCCCGTCACCGATGACGAGGCGGCCGTCCGCTTCTACCGCGATGTCCTCGGCTTCCGGCTGCGCGACACGATGCGGATGGCCCCCGAGCTGTTCGGCCAGCCCGCGGGCGGGCCGCCGCTGTTCATGCGGTTCCTCGGCTGCAACCCGCGGCACCACTCCCTGGCGCTGGCCCCGTTCCCGGCCGGGTCCGGGATGGTGCACCTGATGATCGAGGTGGCCACCCTGGACGATGTCGGCCGGGCCCTGGACCGCTGCGCCCGGCGCGGGGCCCCGGTCAGCGCCAGCCTCGGCCGTCACGCCAACGACCTGATGGTGTCGTTCTATGTCCAGACACCGGGCGGGTTCGACGTGGAGTACGGCACCGACGGGCAGCTGGTCGACGACGCGACGTGGGTGAGCCGGGAAACCACCGCCATCAGCCTGTGGGGCCACCGTTTCGCGGCGCCGGGCGCGTGACCGTCATCCGCGGCCTGACTCCCGTCGACGGCCTGACCCCGGAGCCGGACCGCTTCCGTCAGGTGCTCGGGCACTTCTGCACGGGCGTCACCGTGATCACCACGGTGGACGCGGACGGGCCCGCCGGGTTCACCTGCCAGTCTTTCGCGGCCGTGTCCCTCGACCCCCCGCTGGTGCTGTTCTGCCCCAGCCGGTCCTCGGCCACCTGGCGGCGGATCGAGCGCACCCGGTGCTTCTGCGCCAACGTCCTGGCGGACGGGCAGCAAGAGCTGGCCCGGGTGTTCGCGAGCCGTACGGCGGGCAAGTTCGACGGCGTCGGCTGGTCGCCGGCCCCGTCCGGGGCGCCGGTGCTGGACGGCGTGGTGGCCTGGGTGGCCGCCGAGGTGGAGACGATCCACGAGGCTGGCGATCATCAGGTGGTGATCGGGCGGGTCACCGGGCTCAGTGCGCGCCGGGCGGGCCCGGCGCTGCTGTTCTACCGGGGCCGTTATGCGCTGGCCGCCGACGGCGGCGGCGACGGGCCGCCGGAGGTAGTCGACACCCTGCTCGCCTGGCCGCGCCACGCCGACTGGATCTAGGCGGACTGGATCTAGGGCGGGCTTGATGTACGGCGGGCTTGATGCAGGCGGGCTAGGCCTGGCCGTCGAGCATGGCCGCCGCGATCCTCGCGATGTGCCCGGCCGGCGGCCCGAAGAGCTGCGCCGCGCCGTGGGCGCGTTTGAGGTAGCGGTGGGCGTCGTGTTCCCAGGTGATCCCGATGGCGCCGTGCAGCTGGATCATCTCGCCCGCCGTCTTCAGCAGGACCTCCGAGCAGTACGCCTTGGCCGCGGCGGCGCGGAGCCCGAGGTCCGGCGCGTCCCCGGCGGCGCCGCCGTCTGCGGCGGCACCGTGCGCGGTGCCGCCGTCTGAGGCGGCGGTGTCTGCGCCGGCGGTCTCCGCCGCGGCCTGCGCGGCGGCGTAGGACAGCGCCCGGGCCGACTCCACCAGCACAAGCAGGTCGGCCATCCGGTGCTGGAGGGCCTGGAAACCACCGATGGGCCGGCCGAACTGCACCCGGGCTTTGGTGTGGGCGACCGTCAGCTCCAGGGCCCGCTGGGCCGCGCCCACCTGCTCGGCGCTGAGCGCGATGCACGCCAGGTCGCGCGCCCGGGCCAGGGCGGCGCTGGCGCCCGTATCGCGGCCCGTTCCGAGCGGCTGGCCGGCCGCCCCGGCCAGCCGGACCACGGCCAGCCGGCGGGTGGTGTCCATGGCCGTCACGGCAGCACGGGTGACCCCGCGGCCGTGCGGGTCCACCTCGAACAGGACGATCCCGTCCGGCGTGCGCGCCGCGGCCAGCAGCACGTCCGCCACATCACCATCCAGCACGTAGTGCGCCTCGCCGGTCAGGGCCCAGCCGCCGGGGGAGAAACGGGCCTCGCACGCCGCCTCGCCCGGATCCCAGCGGCCGGCCGGGCCCGTCCAGGCCAGCGCGGCGATCGCCGTGCCGTCAGCGATCGCGGGCAGCCGGCGCTGGCACGCGGCCTCGTCGCCGGTGGCCAGCAACGCCTGGGCGGCCAGGACCGCCGACCCGAGCAGGGGAGACGGGGTCAGGGCCCGCCCGAGTTCCTCCAGCACGATGTGCGTCTCGGCCGGGCCGGCCCCCGCCCCGCCGTAGCGTTCGGGGATGGCGAGGCCGGCCGCGCCGATCTCGCCGCACAACCGCGGCCACACCAGCGGGCGGCTGCCTTCCCCCCGCCTTTGCTGCCGCGCCAGCAGCCCCCGGACCGCGTCGCGCAGTTCCCGCCGCTCGCTGGTCAGGTCCATGGCACCGGCCCGGCGAGGCCGGCCATGACCCGGGCGCGGTGCTCCGCCTGGCTGCCCCAGGCCCCGGCCAGCGCCCGGACCTTCATCAGCCACAGGTGCAGGTCATGCTCCCGGGTGTAGCCGATCGCGCCGTGCACCTGCAGCGCGGCCCGGGCCGCCCGGTAGGCCGCGTCCGTGCAGGCGATCTTGGCGGCGGAGAGATCCCGGGCGGCGTGGGCCCGGTCACCGGGGGCCGTATCGCCGCGGGCCGGGTCCCCCGGCGCCGGGTCGTCAGGGTCATCCGGGTCCTCCGGGGCCGGGTCAGGCGCGGCCAGGTGATCGAGGGCGGCCGCCGCCGCGTCGAGGAGCGGCCGGGCGAACTCCAGCCCGATCGCCACGTCGGCCAGGTGATGCTTGACGGCCTGAAATGACCCGATCGGCTGGCCGAACTGGGAGCGCTGGATGGCCTGCCGGACGCTGGCCTCCAGCAGGGCCCGGCCCGCGCCGAGCAGTTGCGCCGCACAGGCCAGCGTGCCGGCCTCGCGCGCCCGGGTGGCCGCCTCGGCCGCCAGGGGACCGCGGGCCAGCACCTGCCCGCCGCATACCTGCGACAGTGACCGGGCCGGGTCCACCGACCGGTGCCGCGCCGTCGCCGTGGCGAGCCGCAGGACGTCGCCGTCGGCCAGCAGGATCAGGCCGGCCGCGTCCGCGTCCGCCGCATAGGGCAGCTGGGGTGGCAGCGCCAGGGTGACGATCTGGTCGCCGGCGGCCAGGCCCGGCAGCCACTGGGCCGCCAGTGATGGGGCCGCCAGTGATGGGGCCGCCAGTGATTCGGCCGGCGGCGGCTGGGCGGCCGCCCCGGACTGCGCCAGGGTGGCGAGCAGGACCGGGACCGCCGCGACCGACTCGGGGACCGGACCCGGCAGCGCGTGATGCCCCAGTTCCTCGCAGGCGACGGCCACGTCGGCCAGGCTGGCGCCGAGCCCGCCCCAGCGCTGCGGCACCGCAAGAGCGGTGACGCCCAGGCCGGCGAGCTTCCGCCACAGCGCCTGGCCGGGCGCGCGGTCGCCCGCCGCCCATCGGCGCGCGGCGCCCGGCACATCGGCCGCGGCCAGCGCCTCATGCAGAGACGCCGCAAACTGTTCCTGCTCGGCCGTCCTCATCGGGCCGTCCTCATCGGGGGAGCCCCAGCAGCCGTTCCGCGATCATCGTGCGCTGGATTTCGTTGGTGCCGGCGTAGACCGGGCCGGCCAGCGAGAACAGGTACCCGTCCAGCCAGCGCCCGTCCGGTCCGGTGGCCACCTCGGCGTGCGGCCCCAGCAGGTCGAGCGCGGTCTCGTGCAGCCGGATGTCGAGCTCGGACCAGAACACCTTGCCCAGGCTGGACTCCGCGCCCAGCGTCCCGCCCGCGGCCAGCCGGGCGGCCGTGTCGTCGGTGTGCAGCTGGTAGGCCCGGGCGCCGATCCAGGCGTCGGCCACCCGGTCCCGCAGCGCGGTATCGGCCGGATCGGCGTCCCGCCGCCACAGTTCCACGAGCCGGGCGGCTGCCGCGCTGAACCGCCCGGGGCTGCGCAGCGACAGCCCGCGCTCATGGCTGGCGGTGCTCATCGCGATCCGCCAGCCTTGCCCGGGGGTGCCCACCACGTCGGCGTCGGGCACGAACACGTCGTCGAGGAAGATCTCCGCGAACCCCTGCCCCCCGCCCAGCTGGCGGATGGGCCGCACCGTCACGCCCTCGGCCCGCAGGCTGAACAGCAGGTAGGTGAGTCCCCGGTGCCGCTCCGCGGCTGGGTCGGAGCGGAACAAGCCGAACGCCCTGTCCGCGAACGCCGCCCGCGAGCTCCAGGTCTTCGTGCCCGACAGCAGCCAGCCCTCCGCGCGGTGGCGCGCCGACCGGGTCGCCGTGGCGCGGATCGCGGCCAGGTCGCTGCCCGCGTCCGGTTCTGACCAGGCCTGCGCCCAGACCTCGTCCCCCTTGGCCATCGGCGGTAGCAGCCGGTCCCGCTGCTCAGCGGTGCCGTGCTGGAAGAGGGTCGGGGCCAGCAGGAAGAGGCCGTTCTGGCCGACCCGTACCGGCGCACCCGCCGCGTAATACTCCTCCTCGAAGACCAGCCATTCCCGCAGCGAGGCGTCCCGGCCACCGTAGGCGGCGGGCCAGGACACCACCGACAGCCGGGCCGCGGCGAGCTCGTGTTCCCAGGCGCGGTGCTGCTGGAAACCCTCGGCCGTGTCCACCGACGGCAGCGGCGCGGCCGGCACGTGCGCCCGCAGCCAGTCCCGCACCTCAGCCCGGAAGCCGCCCGGATCGGCGCTCATTCGCCCGCCTTTTTCATCGACCGGGCGTCCATCCCGGCCAGCGAGTTTCCGGACACCTCGGCGTTGTGCGCGTGCGCGAGGTGGTGCAGGCCGAAGACGGCGTCCATGCCTGGCCGCATCCCCATCTGGTCCTCGCACAGGTTCACCGCCCGCTTGGCCAGGGCCAGACCGAAGGCCGGCATCGCGGCGATCCGTTCCGCCAGGGCCAGCGTGGTGTCCGCCAGGTCCTCGCGCGGCACCACCCGGTTGACCATGCCCAGCTCGCAGGCCCGCCGGGCGCCGAGCCGGTCCCCGGTGAACAGCATCTCCTTGGCGGCCCGGGGGCCCAGCATCCACGGGTGCGCGAAGTATTCCACCCCCGGGATCCCCATCCGCAGCACCGGATCGGCGAAGAAGGCGTCGTCCGACGCGACGATAAGGTCACATACCCAGGCGAGCATGAGGCCGCCGGCGATGCAGGCCCCCTGGACCATCGCGATGGACGGCTTGGGGATCTCCCGCCAGCGCCGGCACATCCCCAGGTACACCTCCATCTCCCGGGCGTACCGGGCGTCAGCGCCTTCCCGGCCCACGTGATCCCACCACACCACGGCTTTGCGCTCGAACGACACATCGGCGTCCCGGCCGGGGGAACCGATGTCGTGCCCGGCGCAGAAGTGCTGGCCGGCTCCGGCCAGCACGATCACGGCGATCCCTGGGTCGTTCACGGCCCGGGTCAGGGCCGCGTCCAGGGCGTAGGTCATCGCCGAATTCTGCGCGTTACGGTACCGCGGCCGGTCGAGGGTGATCACGGCGGTCGGCCCGCGTTGCTCATAGCGGACGGGGCCGTCCCCGGCCCCGGGGTCCTGGTCCACGGGAGCCTGGTCCACGACGTCCCGGTCCACGGGGTCCTGGGCCGCTGGATCCTGATCCGCTGGGTCCTGGTCGGTCACGCTGACTCCTCCTGCAGTTGCCGCTTGAGTGTCTTGCCGGACGGGTTACGCGGCAGGTGGTCGCGGAACAGCACCTGCCGGGGCACCTTGTAGTTGGCCAGATGGCCCCGGCAGTAGGCGAGCAGGTCCTGGGCGTCGAGGACCCACCCGGGGCGGGGCACCACATAGGCCCGTCCCACCTCGCCGAGCCGGGCGTCGGGCACGCCGACGACCGCGGACTCCGCGACCCCCTCCAGGCGGGCGAGCACCTGCTCCACCTCAGCCGGGTACACGTTGAAGCCGCCGCAGATGTACATGTCCTTGAGCCGGTCGGTGATGGTCAGGTAGCCGCCGGGGTCGAGGCAGCCGACGTCGCCGGTGTGCAGCCAGCCGCCGGAGTCGATGGCCGCCGCGGTCCCCGCCGGGTCGTCCAGGTAGCCCAGCATCACGTTCGGCCCGCGCAGCAGGATCTCGCCCGGCTGGCCGGCCGGCACCTCCCGCCCGTCTGGCCCGGCGATCCGGATCTCGAAATCCGCGGTGGCCCGGCCCGACGTGCTGGCCACCAGGTGCGGGGCGTCGCCCGGGCGGCACATGGTCACCACGACGGCCTCGGTCAGGCCGTAGGCCGTGAGGACCGCCTCGAAGCTCAGCTCGCGCTGCATCCGCTCGACGAGGGCGACCGGGACCGGCGCGGCGCCGGTGACCGCGAACCGCAGGCTGGACAGGCGGCGGGCGGCCCGGCCCGGATGGTCGAGGATCGTCTGGTAGATGGTCGGCGGACCGGGGAACACGGTGATCCGCTCGTCTTCCACCAGGGCCATGGCCTGCGTTGCGTCGTACACCAGCTGGGGCACCAGGGCCGCCCCGCTGACCAGGCAGGCCAGGATGCCCGCCTTGTAACCGAAGCTGTGGAAGAACGGGTTGACCACGAGATAGCGGTCAGCACGGGACAGCTGGCCGCAGTCAGCCCAGGCCCGGGCCACGGCGAGGGACTGGCGATGAGCGGTCATCGCGCCCTTGCTCCGCCCGGTGGTGCCGGAGGTGAACAGGATGTCGCTGACATCGTCCGGGCGCACCGCGCGGGCGCGGCGGGCGGCCTCGGCCGCCGGGACCGCGCTGGCCCGGCGGGTGAAGTCGTCCCAGCCGGTCGCACCCTCCGCCGGCCCGCCCTCGCCCGGCCCGCCCTCGGCCGGCCTGTCCCCGACGGGCACGCTGACGACGAGCCGCAGCCTGCCGAGCGCGGCCCCCGGGCCGTGGTTCCCCCCGGTCTCCTCCGCGGCGGCCGCGCGCAGGGCGGCGAGCCGGTCGGTGCCGAGGAACGGGCCCGCGACGATGAGCCCGCGCGCTCCGCTGCGGCTGATCACATCCAGGGCTTCGTGGCCGGTGAACCGGGTGCTGACCGGAACCAGCGTGGCTCCCGCACAGAGCGTGCCCAGGGCCGCTAATACCCAGTGATGGGTGTTAGGGGACCAGAGGGCTACCCGGTCGCCGGGCTGCACGCCCTCGGCCATGAGCGCCCGGGCCACGAGGACGGCCTGCTCGTGCAGTTCGCGGTAGGACAGCCGCGGCCCGCCCGGCTCGGCCAGGGCGGCTGCGTCGCCGTATTCCCGGGCCGCGTGGATCAGCACGGCCGGGATGGTCTGCTGCACCGGGCTCCTCCAAAACAAGCAAGTGCTTGGTAGGGTGAGCTTACGCGTGCGCCCCAGTCGCTGGCCAGAATGTGCTGTCGCAACGTGCTGCCCAGAACGTGGGTGAGTGGAGGCAGAGTGCGGCTGAGCCAGCAGGACGAGGAGTTCCGCAGCCAGGTCCGGCAGTGGCTGGAGGAGAACCTGGCCGGCCGGTTCGCCGGGGTCCGCGGCGCGGGCGGCCCGGGCCGGGAGCATGAGGCGCAGGCCGAGCGCCTGGCCTGGAACCGGCACCTGGCCGCCGCGGGCTGGACCTGTCTCGGCTGGCCGCGTGAGCACGGCGGCCGCGGGGCCACCCTGACCCAGCAGGTCATCTTCCACGAGGAGTACGCGCGCAGCGGCGCGCCCGCCCGCGTCGGGCACCTGGGCGAGGAACTGCTGGGCCCGACGCTGATTGAGTTCGGCACGCCGGAGCAGCAGCGCCGGTTCCTGCCGAAGATCGTGGCCGTCGAGGAGCTGTGGTGCCAGGGCTATTCCGAACCGGGGGCCGGCTCGGACCTGGCCGCGGTCGCGACGGCGGCGGCCCGCGAGGGTGACGAGTGGGTGATCACCGGGCAGAAGGTGTGGACGTCCCTGGCTCATGTCGCCGACTGGTGCTTCGTCCTGGCCCGGACGCAGCCGGGGTCGCGGCGCAGTGCGGGCCTGTCCTATCTGCTCGTCCCGATGCGGCAGCCGGGCGTCACCGTCCGCCCGATCCGGCAGCTCACCGGGACGTCCGAGTTCAACGAGGTGTTCTTCGACGGCGCCCGGACCCGGGCGGACCTGGTCGTCGGTGAGCCGGGGGACGGCTGGCGGGTCGCCCGGGCCACGCTCGGCTTCGAGCGGGGGGTGGCGACCCTGGGCCAGCAGATCGGGTTCCGGCGGGAGCTCGGCCAGCTGGCCGCGGACGCGCAGCACACCGGCGCCGCGGCCGACCCGTTGCTCCGCGACCAGCTGGCCCGGGCCTGGGTCGGGCTGGAAGTCATGCACGCCTACGCGCGGCAGCCGGTCACCGAGGCGGGCGCCGAGGCGTCGGTCATGAAACTGCTGTGGTCACGCTGGCATCAGGCTCTCGGCGAGCTGTCGATGGAGGTGGTCGGCGCCGCGTCGATGGTGGCCCGGGGGGAGCCGTATGACCTCAGCGACTGGCAGCGGCTCTATCTGTTCAGCCGGGCCGACACCATCTACGGCGGATCCGATGAGATCCAGCGGACCATCATCGCGGAACGCGTGCTCGGCCTGCCCCGCCAGGGCCGGTCACAGGACCGGTCATGAGTGGCTCCGGCCTCCCGGCCCCGCCGCGCGGGCGGGAGCTGCTGGCCGGAAAGGTGGTGGTCGTCACCGCCGCGGCCGGCACGGGGATCGGCTCCGCGGTGGCCCGCCGCTGCCTGGACGAGGGCGCCCAGGTGGTGATCAGTGACCATCATCAGCGACGGCTCGCCGCGGCCCACGACGAGATGGCGGGCGCGCACGGCGAGCGCGTCTGGTCCCACCGGTGCGATGTGACCAGCGAAGACCAGGTCGGCGCGCTCGTGGCCGGGGCCGTGCGGCACTTCGGGCGGATCGACGTGCTGATCAACAACGCGGGCCTCGGCGGCACCAGCTCGGTACTGGACATGACCGACGAGGAGTGGCTGCGGGTGCTGGACGTGAGCCTGACCGGCACCTTCCGCTGCACCCGGGCGGTTCTGCGCCAGCTGGTCGCCCAGGGCCACGGCGGTTCCGTCGTCAACAACGCGTCGGTGCTGGGCTGGCGCGCCCAGCCGGGCCAGGCGCACTACGCGGCGGCCAAGGCCGGGGTCATGGCCCTGACCCGGTGCGCGGCCATGGATGTCGCCGAGCACGGCATCCGGGTCAACGCGGTGGCACCGAGCCTGGCCGTCCATCCGTTCCTGGCCAAGGTGACCAGCGAGGAGCTGCTGACCGACCTGGCCAGCCGGGAGGCCTTCGGCCGCGCCGCGCAGACGTGGGAGGTGGCCAGCGTCGTCGCCTTCCTGGCCAGCGACTATGCCTCCTACCTGACCGGCGAGGTGATCTCGGTCAGCAGTCAGCACCCGTGAGGGCCGACCCTGAGCTGCGCTCGTCCCTCAGAGGCGCTCGATGATGGTGGCGGTGGACATCGCGCCACCGGCGCACATGCTGATCAGGGCGGTGGTCGCGTCTCGCCGCTCCAGCTCGTGCAGGGCGGTGGTGATCAGCCGGGCGCCGGTGCTGCCGACCGGGTGGCCGAGCGCGATCGCGCCGCCGTTGACGTTGACCCGGTCCGGGTCGGGCTGATGCACGCGCATCCAGGACAGCACCACGGAGGCGAACGCCTCGTTTACCTCGAACAGGTCGATGTCCCCGATGGTCATGCCGGTGCGCGCGAGCACCCGCTCGGTGGCCGCTATGGGCCCGTCCAGGTGGTAGTACGGCTCGGCCCCGATGAGGCACTGAGCGAGGATCCGCGCGCGCGGGCGCAGGCCGGCCGCCTCGGCCCGGTCCGCGTCGACCAGCAGGACCGCGGCGGCGCCGTCGGAGATCTGGGAGGAGGTGCCCGCGGTGTGCACGCCGTCCGGGATCACGGGACGGAGCCCGGCCAGCGCGGCCAGGCTGGTGTCCCGTAGTCCCTCGTCGCGATCGACGACTCGGGCCGGCCCGTCCGGCTGCCCCCCGGCGTCCACCGCCGGCGCCTTGATGGGCGCGACCTCGCGGTCGAACCGTCCCTCCGCCCAGGCGCGCCGCGCCTTCAGCTGCGACTGGAGGCCGAATTCGTCCACTTCGGCCCGGAGGAGCCCGCGCCGCTGCGCGATCCGCTCCGCGGCTACGAACTGGTTGGGCAGGTCGATATCCCAGGAGGAGGGCTTCGGGGTGCCGACGCCCGTGCCGACGTTGGCGCCCAGCGGCACCCGGCTCATGGCCTCCACCCCGCAGGCCACACCCACCTCGATGGCGTCCGCCGCGATGAGCCCGGCGATGAGGTGAGCGGCCTGCTGCGCCGACCCGCACTGGGCGTCCAGGGTCAGGCAGCCCGTCTGGTACGGCAGCCCGGCGTGCAGCCAGGCGGTCCGGATGATGTTGCTGGACTGCTCGCCCGCCTGGGTGACGCAGCCGCCCGCGACCTGCTCGACGCTGGCCGGACCGATGCCGGCCCGCTCCAGCAGCGCGGTCTGCGCACTGCCGAGGATCTCGGCCGGATGCAGCCCCGCCAGCGCGCCACCGCGCTTGCCGATCGGCGTCCGCACCGCCTCGACGATCACCGCAGTCCCCACCGCACTCCTCCGTCCCGCGAGCGGATCGATGCCCCGCCGCGCCGGTCTCATAGTAGAACGTGTTTCTGTTCTGACGCGAGCGGCCGGTTCACGGGAACGACTCTGCATGGTTGAATCGGCTAGAACGCGTTACATCTGGAGGCAGTGATGGCTGAGCCGAGCATTCCCCCAGGCTTCGACTTCACCGATCCCGAGCTCTATCTTCAGCGGATCCCGGCGGAGGAGCTCGCCGAGCTGAGACGGACCGCGCCGGTCTGGTGGAACCAGCAGCCGCGCGGGGCGTCGGGCTTCGACGACGAGGGCTACTGGGTGGTCACCCGGCACGCTGACGTGCTCGAGGTCTCGCGGAACAGCGATATCTACTCCAGCGAGGAGAAGTCCGCGCTCATCCGGCACGGGCAGCCGGTCACCGACGAGGCCCTGGCCATGCACCGGCTGATCCTGCTCAACATCGACCCGCCCGCCCACACCAAGCTGCGCGGCATCGTCTCCCGGGGCTTCACCCCCCGCGCGATCGGGAATCTGCGAGACGCGCTGGCCGGGCGCGCTGAGCGGATTGTCGAGGCGGCCCTCGCCGAGGGAACCGGCGACTTCGTCACCGATGTGGCCTGTGAGCTGCCGCTGCAGGCCATTGCCGAGCTGCTGGGCATACCGCAGGAGGACCGGCGCAAGATCTTCGACTGGTCGAACCAGATGATCGGCTACGACGATCCCGAGTACGAGGGCGACCCCACGGCCGCCGCGGCCGAGCTCGTGGGCTACAGCATGCTGATGGCCGAGGACCGCAAGCAGTGCCCGCGGGATGACATCGTCACCAGGCTGGTCAACGCGCAGCTCGACGGCGGCACCCTGTCCTCGGACGAGTTCGGCTACTTCGTGATCCTGCTGGCCGTCGCCGGGAACGAGACCACGCGTAATGCGATCTCGCACGGGATGCTGGCCTTCCTGGACCATCCGGACCAGTGGGAGCTCTACAAGGAGCAGCGGCCGGACACCGCGGTGGATGAGATCGTCCGGTGGGCCACGCCGGTGACGGTGTTCCAGCGCACCGCCCTGGCCGATACCCCCCTGGGTGGCCAGGCGATCAAGGCCGGGCAGCGGCTGGGCCTGTTCTACCGGTCGGCC
>Ga0208219_1000037_pt1 | contig 65983 bp, 57 predicted proteins | sample NGESurshal072012_7_FD_184469 | JGI IMG/M metagenome (GOLD analysis project Ga0208219, IMG submission 184469) | Arctic peat soil microbial communities from Barrow, Alaska - NGEE Surface sample 53-2 shallow-072012 (SPAdes) | ecosystem: Environmental > Terrestrial > Soil > Wetlands > Peat ... | reverse complement strand
GAGCCGCTCGCCTGGGTCACGGGTCGGGTGCGCTTCTGTGGGCTCGAGCTGCAGGTCGATCCCGGCGTCTTCGTCCCTCGGTGGCAGTCTGAGGCTCTCGCTCGCGAGGCGGCCAGGGTCCTGCCCGCACATGGCCTCGCGGTCGACCTTTGCACGGGCGCAGGTTCGGTGGCCGCCGTGCTCGCGGCTGCCGACTCGGGTGGCGTCGTCCTCGCCACCGAGCTCGACCCGGTGGCCGCGGCCTGCGCACGTCGCAACTGGGTGCGCGTGCTCGAGGGCGACCTGTTCGATCCCCTTCCGGCGGACATGCGCGGGCTCGTCGACGTCCTGACCGCGGTCGCGCCCTACGTCCCACGACGCGCAATGGGCAACCTGCCGCGCGACGTCGTCGACTTCGAGCCTCGGATCTCCCTCGACGGCGGTGAGGACGGCCTCGACGTCGTGCGACGGATCGTGGCCGAGAGCGTGGAGTGGGTTCGCCCGGGCGGGATGGCGCTCCTCGAGGTGGGGGGCGATCAGTGTGACGTCGTGGACGTCCTGCTCGACCGCGCGGGCTACGTCGCCAGCAAGGTGATCGTGGATGCTGACGGTGACGTGAGGGGGGTCTGCGCGCAGCGGGCGAGATAGGGCACCGTCGACGTGGGGATCGGGGTGGCGACTGGGGTGTCTAACGTTCTTGCTGCGAACCCGACGGCTCCCGATCAGGCACGACGCGTGGTCCGAGTGCCCGCGCGTTCGTCCAGCGGGCCGCGGAGCGTAACGCTGCGGGCGCAGAGGGGACGGAGGTCACATGGCAGTGGCAACATTGCAGGGTGGATCCCCCGTCTCGGGCGTCCAAGAGCCAATGCGCGTCCGCCCGCGAGGTGCGGGCTGGACGGTGCGGCCCCGAACGCGGCAGCCCTAGGAGCTAGCGACATGCACGAACCCCCGCTCGACACGCGCTACTGCGACGTCCGCAGCCGCACCGAGGCGCTAGCCGCCCCGCTCTCCGCAGAGGACCAGACCGTCCAGTCGATGCCCGACGTCAGCCCCACCAAGTGGCACCGCGCACACACCACGTGGTTCTTCGAGCGCTTCGTGCTCGCCGACACGAAGCTTGGCGGCGCCTACGACCCGGCGTACGACTTCCTCTTCAACTCCTACTACGAGCAGGTCGGTCCGCGCTACGAGCGAGCGAGGCGCGGACACGTCTCGCGACCCGGCGCCGCCGAGGTGGGCCGCTACCGCAGCGACGTCGACGTGCGGATGCGACAGCTGCTCGCCGGCGACATCGAGCAGCGCCACCGCGATCTCATCGTGCTCGGCCTGCACCATGAGCAGCAGCACCAAGAGCTGCTCCTCATGGACATCAAGCACGTGCTCAGCCAGCACCCCCAGCCGGTCGCCTACACGTCGCGCCCGCCCGAGGTCCCAGCGAGCGCCCGCGAGGCGGGATCCCAGCGCGTCATCGAGGGCGGGATCCGCGAGGTCGGGGCGACGGGCGCGTCGTTCTGCTTCGACAACGAGCTCCCGAGGCACCGATGCCTTGTCGAGCCCGCGACGCTCGACGCGCGACTCGTCCGATGCGACGACTACCTCGCGTTCATGGACGACGATGGCTACGCGCGCCCAGAGCTGTGGCTCTCTGAGGGCTGGGCGATGGTCAACGCTCTCGGCTGGCGTGCTCCTTTGTACTGGACGAACGACGACGGCGCGTGGCGCCGCTTCACCATGTACGGGACTGAGGACGTCCGGCCCGACGACCCGGTCACTCACGTGAGCTACTTCGAGGCCGACGCCTTCGCCAGGTGGTGCGGCGCGCGGCTCCCGACGGAGTTCGAGTGGGAGGTCGCCGCAGCCGACGACGACCGCAACGTCGCCTTCGCGCTCGAGCCGCCCTCGACGACCGCGGGGAGCGGGTTCTACGGCTCGGTCTGGCAGTGGACACAGAGCGCGTACGCGCCGTACCCGGGGTTCCGCGCAGCGCCGGGCGCTGTCGGCGAGTACAACGGGAAGTTCATGGTGAATCAGCAGGTCCTTCGCGGCGGCGCCTCGATCACCCCCGAGGGCCACACGCGGCCGTCGTATCGGAACTTCTACCCCGCGTCGGCAAGGTGGCCCTACACCGGGCTGCGCTTGGCCCACGATCAGCGGTGAGCGCCGAACTCGTCACGATCGACGTCCGCCTGGACCAAGACGCACTGCGTCTGGCCCTGGAGCGCGACGCGCGCCAAGGGCTGCTGGCTATGCCCAAGGCCCTGCCGTCGGTGTGGTTCTACGACGACGTCGGCAGCGAGCTCTTCGACGAGATCACGCGGCTCGAGGAGTACTACCCGACGCGCGCGGAGCGGGCGCTGCTGACAGAGCGCGCCAAGGAGATCGCCGTCGCCACGAAGCCAGCGGCGCTCGTCGAGCTCGGGGCCGGGACGTGCTCCAAGACCCCGCTGCTGCTCGATGCCCTGGTCGGCACCGGCGCGCTTCGCCACTACGTCGCGGTCGACGTTGCAGAAGCGACACTCGTTGAGGCAACGACCTCGCTCGCGCGGGCGTATCCGGATCTCGAGGTCACCGCGACGGTGGGCGACTTCTTGCACCTCGACGGCCTCTTTCAACGCGAGGGCCCCGTGCTCGTCGCGTTCCTCGGGGGCACGATCGGCAACCTGTCGCCGTTCGAGCGCCACAAGTTCTTCGCAGGCCTCGATGCCCAGCTTGCCCATGCCGACTCGTTCCTGCTCGGCTGTGACCTCGCGAAGGACCGCGGCCGGCTCGTCCGCGCCTACGACGACAGCTCGGGGGTCACCGCGGCGTTCAACCGCAACGTCCTGCGGGTGCTCAACCGCGAGCTGGGAGCGAACTTCGACGTCGAGGCGTTCGAGCACGTCGCGATCTTCGACGAGGAGCACCAGTGGATCGAGATGCGCCTGCGCGCGACCTCGCCACAGCGTGTCGCGGTCCCCGCGCTTGGCATCGAGATCTCCTTCGAAGAGGGCGAGGAGATGCGCACCGAGATCAGCGCGAAGTTCACGCCCGACGGCATCGCTGGCGAGCTCGACCGCGGCGGCTTCGTGGTCGACCACCAGTTCGGTCGTGACCGAGGCGAGTTCCTCCTCACGCTCTCGCACCCCTTCTGCTAGAGCCGACCGGTGACCTCGGCGTCTCAGCCGCCGAGGTCCTTGACCGCCGTCTCAATCGCCCGATGGAACGTGGGGTAGGCGTAGGGCATGTGGCTGAGCAGCGTCACGGGAACACCAGCCTGGACCGCAAGCGCGAGGAACCCGAGCACCTCGCCGCCTGAGGGCCCCACGGCGGTCGCGCCGACGAGCACGCCGCGATCGGCGTCCTCGACGACCTTGATGAAGCCCTCGTTGCCAACCTTGTGGATCCAGCCTCGCGAGGACTTCGGGACCGACGCCCAGCCGGTGCGCACCGTGATCCCCTGGTCGCGCGCGGCTTGCTCGGAGAGGCCGACAGAGCCGATCTCGGGGTCCGTGAACGTCACCCGCGGCACGGCGTGGTAGTCGGCAGGCACGACGTCTCGCCCCAAGATGTCGTTCACCACGATGTCAGCCTCGTACATCGACATGTGCGTGAACGCGCCATTGCCCGTCACGTCCCCCAGCGCCCATATTCGCTCGGTGCCCACGACGCGCAGGTGGTCGTCGGTCGGCACCGCGGGGGCGTGTTCGTCGAGGCCGATGCTTGCCGCGCCGAGCGAGACGAGGTCCGCTCGCCGTCCGACCGCGACGAGCAGCTTCGAGGCCGTCACCGGCGCGCCACCCTTCACCGAGACCGTGAACTGGCCGTCGGCGAAACCCACGGCCTCGACAGGCGACGAGGTCCGCACGTCGATCCCCTCTTGGCCCAGCACCGACGTGAGCACGTCGCTCGCCTCAGGCTCCTCGGGCCCGACGATCCGGGGCCCCGCCTCAAGGACGGTGACCCGTGCGCCGAATCGGCCGAACGCCTGAGCCAGCTCGACGCCGATCGCACCGCCCCCGAGCACGATGAGCGAGTCAGGGACCTCGGTCGTCTCGATCGCGTCGCGGTTCGTCCAGTACGGCGTCGCCGCGAGCCCGTCGATGGGAGGGATGAGCGCGCGTGCGCCGATCGCGATCACCACGGCCCGTGAAGCCTCGATCACCTCGTCGCCGACCACGACGCGGCCCGGCCCGTCGAGGCGCCCCCACCCCCGGAGCAGCCGGCCGCCCTTGTGCTCGAAGCGCTCGGCGGCGACCGTGTCGTCCCAGGAATCAGTTGCCTCCTCGCGGATGCGACGGGCGACGGGCGCCCAGTCGGGGCGGACCTCGGCCGTGCCCGCCATGGACCCGATGCGCCGCGCCTCGGCGAGCAGGTTCGCCGCTCTGATGATCATCTTGGAGGGCACGCACCCCCAGTAGGGGCACTCCCCGCCGACGAGCTCGGCTTCGACGCCCACCACCTTGAGCCCCGCCTCGCAGAGCCTCCCCGCGGCGTCCTCGCCACCGGGGCCGAGCCCGAGGACCACCACGTCGGTGTGGATCGTCATCGCCGCCTCCTCGTCTGTGCTCACCGGGTCGTCGCCCGGTCGCTGGGGCTCCTGGTCGTCTGGAGCGTCTCCATTGTGACTGACCGTCGAGTCGACGGGGCGTTACGGGGCTGTCGCAGCACCCGTGGCAACGAGTTGCGGCGGAGTTGTGACCCAGCGGAGGTCGAATTGTCCGCGGTCCAGCATCGTGTCTGGTGTGTCAACCCGATCGGCTGGCCCGCCATGAGCCGCGGCGTGCCCAAAGAGCACGTTGCTGCGCGTGAGGTCTCGCGCGCAGCGCCGACCGACGCCCCCTGTCGAACGCGCCGCGGGGCGGCGCGGCGTGGCGCTGCGCACGTCATGGAGCGTCGAGAGCGATCCCTGGCGACGTTGTGGCGGCGCGTCGCCTCCGCCCTCTATGGGGGACGACCCCAGCTCGCAAGCCAGCTCCTGGTCGCCCTGGTCGTCGTCGTCTACACGGCGTCGACGATCCTCGTGCGCCCGCCCGCGTCGGGCTACGACTCGTTCTGGGACGGCTGGATGGGCAACATCGCGTCGGCGCTGCCGCTGGTCCTGATCGCCCTGCGTGTGCGCAGCACCTCGTACCTGCGCGGCGCGTGGCTCTCGATGGGGGCCGGCATCGCCATGTTCAACGCCGGCAACTTCGTCTACCTCTGGCACGATCAGAACCTGAACCCGATCCCGAGCCCCGCGCTGAGCGACGCGGCGCACCTCTCCTCGTATCTGTTCTTCGCGCTGGGCGTCGTCATGCTCACCCAGCGCAACTTCGGGGCGGTCCGGATCAGCACGCGCCTGGACGGCATGATCACCGGACTCGCGATCGGCTCTGCGTCGGCGATGCTGTGGTTCGGCTCGGTGCTGCAGGTGAGCGGGCGGCCCTACCAGGTGATCGTCGGGATGGCCTACCCGCTCTTGGACATGGTGCTGCTCGTCCTTTTGATCTCGGGGCTCGCACCCATGCGGTACCGGCCGAACGCCGCGACGGCGGTGCTCATGCTCGGCGTGGGTGCGTTCGTCGCGGGCGACATCGTCTACCTCAACCAGGTCGCGGCGAACACGTACGTCCAGGGAACCCTGCTCGACGCCTCATGGGTGATCGGCATGTGGCTCATTGGCGTCGCGGGGTGGCAGCGCGACGATCGGCGCGAGCTGCCTCGCACCCGCTCGACGTCGCTGCCCAGCGGGCTCTCGAGCGTCCCGATCATCTTCGGCTCCGTGTCAGTCATCGTGCTTGTGGTCTCGCTCGTGCACCGCACCTCGAAGGTCACGTCGCTGCTCGCGCTCGCTGCTTTGTGCCTCGTCATCGTCCGGATGGCCATGACGCTGCGCGAGGTCCGCGGGGCCGAGGAGCAGAGCTTCCGCTCCGCCCGTGTCGACGAGCTCACTGGGCTCAACAACCGCCGTGCGTTCTTCGAGAACGGAGACGCGCGGTTCGCGTCGCTCGACGAGGGACGCCGGCTCGGCATCGTCTTGGTCGACCTCGACGGCTTCAAGGAGATCAACGACTCACTCGGCCATGCAGCCGGCGACGAGCTGCTCCAGATCGTCTCTCGTCGCTTCGACAACGTGAACGCGGGGCGAGGCGAGATCTCGAGGATCGGCGGCGACGAGTTCGCGTGCACCTTCGACGTCGGCTCCATCGCAGAGGTGGTGGCCATCGGCAACGAGATGGCCAAGGTCATCGCGACACCGATCGCCATCGGCGCGATGACCGTTCGGGTCAGCGCGAGCATGGGCATAGCTGTGTACCCCGACCACGGCTCGGTGCTTGTGGACCTGCTCCGGTGCGCGGACATCGCAATGTACGAGGCGAAGCTCAGTCGCATGGTGGTGCGCCTCTACCGTCCCGAGGGCGACTCGAGGACGCGCGACCAGCTGACGCTCCTCGACGACCTGCGCACGGTGAACTGGCACCACGAGCTCGTCGTGCACTTCCAGCCGACGCTCGACCTTCGTACGAGCGAGATCCGGGGCGTCGAGGCGCTCGCGCGGTGGCGGCATCCCAAGTTCGGCCTGGTGTACCCGAACGACTTCGTGCCACTGGCAGAGCGCAACGGTCTCGTCCATGCGCTCACTGAGGCCGTGCTCGAGCGCTCGATTAGCGAGCTCGCACGACTGCATCAACGTGGCTACGAGCTCCAGATGAGCGTCAACATCTCGCGCTTCGACCTCCTCAACGACGAGCTGCCGGACCAGATCGATCGGCTCCTCGACCGACACGGCCTGCTGCCCAGCTGGCTCACCCTCGAGATCACCGAGACCAGCCTCGTCGAAGAGCCTGCCCGCTCGAAGGCGAGCATCGAGCGACTTCGCGCCCAGGGCATCCGCATCTCGATCGATGACTTCGGGGTCGGCTACTCATCGATGTCCCAGCTGCTCCAGCTGTCCGTCGACGAGCTCAAGATCGACAAGTCCTTCGTCCTCGCGCTCGGCGTTGACAACCGTGCTCGCGCGGTCATCTCAGCCACGATCGAGCTGGCACGAGCACTCGAGCTGACCGTCGTCGCCGAGGGGATCGAGAACATCCACAGCCTGACGGTGGTCTCGAGCCTCGGCGTCGACCTCGGGCAGGGCTACTTCGTCGCGGTCCCCTTCTCATCCAAGCAACTCGAGGAGTTCCTCTCGGATCCCGCCGCGGTCAGCGCCGCCGGGGCAAAGGTCAGGCGCGCAGCCCTTCGCAGCTGAGTCGCGACAACCATCTCATCGCTGGTGCTCCCCTGCGGCGCCTGTCCGCAGCTCACGGCGGATCCGACGCAGGTTCCGGGTCGTCACGTAGGAGCCTCGGATCCCCACCCACAACAGCGGCACCGCGAAGACCGCGCGCAAAAAGGCCGTCGAAGAGACGTTCCACACCTCCGAGCCGGCCACGACGCAGCTGATCGCGAGGAGCAGTCCAACGGCGCCGCACCCGAGGAACACCTTGCGCGCGAAGCGCTCGGGACCGATCCGCCGCTCAGGAGCGACGATGCGAGATCGCTTGGTCGGACGCTTCGCCACGCGATGCATTGTCGTTGCTCGGCGTGGCAGTCGCCAGCCACGCCCTCTAGGCCTCGCCCTAGCCTGCGCGGCCGAAGTCGTCTTCGTACCGGACGATGTCGTCCTCTCCGAAGTAGTCGCCGGTCTGGACCTCCACGAAGATGAGGTCCTCGGTGCCGGGATTGCCGCAGCGGTGCTTGGCACCCAGCGGCACTTCGATGCAGGACCCGACCTCCAAGAGATGGGTCTCTCCGTCCAAGAGGACCTCGGCGGTGCCCTGCACGATGGTCCAGTGCTCCGCACGATGCTCGTGGGACTGGTAGCTCAGCCTGCGACCAGCCAGCACCGTGAGGTACTTGACCTTCCATGTCGCGAACCCGTCGCTCAGGACCTCATAGGAGCCCCACGGTCGCGTCTCTGGCCTCGAGTCCGTGCCGCTCACGCCGAGACCTGCTCAGCGGACAGGAGCGCGCTCCTTGAGATGCTGGCGACCTCGATACCCATGGCGAGATTCTCGCTTCCTGCGGGCAGCGGCCACCCGCGACTCGCAGATCATTGCAGGTGGGATTCGAGGCTCGCGCGGTGCTTCAACCGGCGGGACGGTACTCCGCCACCCAGTCGACCTGGAGCGTCGCGGGATGCCTCGGGCATGCCGCCCACGAGGCCGGCACGTTGCACCGCGTCTGCTGGTCGATGTCGAGCGTCATGGCCTGATGCGGGACCTCTGCGTAGTTGGTGATCCGCCCCCACAACCGACCGTCCATCGAGAACGTCAGGGATCGCCGCGTCCAGATGACGCCGAACGTGTGCCACCGCTCGAGGTTGAAGTTGTGGGTGCCCTGCTGGAACGCGTTGCCCGAGCCGTAGTGCACGGTCCACGAGGACGAGTTCGTCGCGTACGCAGACTCGTTGAGATCGACCTCGGGCGGCCACACCGGCGCGACCGGCCACAGCAGCTCGGCCTCGTCGGGGCCCGGACCGGTGACCCTCGAGCGAACGAAGAAGGCGCCGTACAGGCGCCCCTTGTTGTTGCACTGGCACATCCCGCCCGAGACCCAGCCCCCGCCGAACCTCGGGTCCCGGTAGGTGAGGAGCCGCACGATGCCGCCGCCGGTCTGGACGTGGCTCGGCGCCCACTGGCTGCCGGCGTCGCCGGACGGGACGCCAGCGAACTTCCCCCAGTCGCTCGGCAGCGAGGCGCTCGTGAAGTCGTTGCGGTACGAAAGGATGTAGCCGCGCATCGCCTTGGCGCCCGGGGGGGCGAGGCGAGAGGGCTCCCTTCGATCCAGGATGCCGAGCGGGAAGACGACCTTGGCCCCGAGCGTCGTGGTCCTGCCGTGGTGCCCGACGCGACCCGCAGCAAGTGTCGGTGACGTCGACAGCAGGACGGCACCCGCGGCGGCGAGCACGCCGGCGACGCGAAGTCGACTCGATAGAGCGCTCCGTGTCCGACTCATGGATGCATGTGTTTCGGTAGGAAGCTCATGAGGGTGTGCAGGGCCAGCGATGCGAACCAATCGCGTGCCTCCCCGCGCAACCACAGTACCGAAGATGAGTGTGTCATCTCGGCACTTGCGCACCTCGTTGCGTGCATGTGCGTCAAACGTGCCTGTCATCTGGGGTTACATTCATTTTTCACAATGTCACCAGCGGTTGATTCGCAACGTGACTCGCTGCATGTTGCGACAAACGCCAGTGTGTCGACACGCACGTGCTGCGGCATCTCGAGGTCACCGCACGCAAGCATCACGCACACCGGTGTGCGTGCAGGACGCAGCGTCGACCAGTTGTACTGCGCGCACTCACTGAGTGCATGACGACACACAGTCCAGTTGCGCCCAGCGTGCTGCAGCATTGCGATCTCATTGGTGCGTCGTGTTCGGCGTGCGTGTCGAGCGATGTGCTCTCACTCAGCGACGACAACAACCCGTAGCCGACTGGACTCGGCGCAGGGCGCTGCATATCGTGCGACCAACTGAGGGGTTTGGACGCACCTCAGGAATGCCGAGGCAGCTGGAGGAAGATCAGCGGATCCGGATCGTGGACAGGTTCCTGCCACCGCGTCCTGCGCCGTTGACCTTCCAGCTGTCTCTGCAGTGCGTGGCATGCCGGTGCGCGAACTGGATACGGTGACGGCATGACAACCAAGGACACCTACGAGCCGAGCCCGTCGACCTGGGTGCGCGACCAGGTCGCCGAGTACGAGCGCTCCGGCGGCCAGCGAGCGAACACGCTGCTCGAGACTGGGCTGCCGATCATCATCGTCACGACCAAGGGGAACAAGTCCCGCGCGATCCGGAAGTCACCCTTGATGCGTGTCGAGCACAACGGCGCCTACGCACTTGTCGCCTCGAAGGGCGGCGCACCTGCGCACCCGGAGTGGTACTACAACCTCGTCGCCGCTCCGAACGACGTCCAGATCCAAGATGGCCCCGACCCGTTCGACGTCGAGGTGCGCGAGGTGAGCGGTGACGAGCGCAAGGAGTGGTGGACGCGCGCGGTTGCGGCGTATCCGCCTTACGCCGAGTACCAGGTCAAGACCGATCGCGTCATCCCGGTGCTCGTCGCCACGCCGGTCAAGCGCTGAGGCCGCGGCCCAGGAGCCGCTGCCCTCGATTGCCCTGGTCAGTGGCCGAGCTCGCGCAATCGCGGGTCGTCGATCCCGAAGTAGTGGCCAATCTCATGGATGACGGTCTCTCGCACCTGGTCCCGCACCTCGTCTTCGGTCCGGCACACCCGGCAGATCGCGTCCTGGTAGATCGTGATCCGATCGGGCATCGCGCCTGAGTAGCTGACCCGGCGCGTCAGCGGGACGCCCTCGTAGAGCCCGAACAGATTGCCGCCTTCGGCGTCGTCCTCCACAATGAACGCGACGTTGACGATCTTGCTCGCGAAGCTCTCCGGTATCGAGTCGAGCGCGTCGTCGATGAACGACTCGAACGCCTCGCGGGTCACCTCGAACACGTGCGGACTGTACCGGGCGGTCAGCTCGGTGGCGCAGGATCCGTCGAGAGCATGCGCTTGCGCCGCAGGTACTCCTCGTCGTCGATCTCACCGCGGGCAAAGCGCTCGTCGAGGATTCGTGCGGCGGCCGGCTGTTGGACCTGCGTCGGCACCTGGCCGACCGGACGAGCGAGCTGGCGGTCCCGATTGAACAGCAGCACCGCGACACCAACTGCGGCGATGAGCGCGAGCGCGAGGAACAGCACGATGAGCGGGCCGCCAATGAATCGAGATCCCCTCCCGCCGAAGATGTAGTGGTGCATGAACATGCTTCCTCCTCAGTGGCTCGCGAACACCCACATCGAGGTCTAGCGCAACGGGCTGCGAGCTGATCCTCGTGAAGCGAGGTGCGTCGGCGCGGAACCGGCTTCACGGCACCCACGCACGCAGCGAGACGTTTCCGACGGCAGCCACGCCGCGCGGTGACGAGTAATTCGCGCATCCGCTCAGTACGATTGCTCCTCTTCCCGACACGTGCCACCGCGTGGAGGAACATGCGCGCAACCTGGAACCCCCTCGCCATCTCGCTGCTGACCGCGGCCCTCATTGTCGGGGTCACCGCAAGCGGCACGGCGTCCGGCGCGGCACCCAAGCGGGTGCTCGCCGCTCCCACGCTGGCGCAGTGCCTCACGATCGTGAAGACCCAGGTCCTCGCCAACCGCAAGATGACCGTCGCCACCAACGATCCTGCGCTCGCGCCATGGTTCGTCAACAACAACCCTGGCAACGAGAAGGGCTACGAGTCTGCCGTCGCCTATCACGTCGCGTCATCGCTCGGCTTCAAGAGCACCGTCGTCGCCTGGCACAACGAGCCCTACGAGCTCGCGGTCACCTCCGGTGCGAAGCCGTTCGACTTCGACATCAACGAGATCACGTACAACTCGAAGCTCAACTCGAAGGTGACGTTCTCGCAGAGCTACTTCACAGTGAACCAGTCGATCGTGGCGCTCAAGTCCTCCAAGATCGTCACCAGGCACTCGCCGACCGCGCTGCGCGGCTACCTGTACGGCGAGCCTGCGGGCTCGCCGGGGCTCACCTTTGTGACCAAGCACATCGTGCCCAAGCGCGCGCCCATGGTCTACAAGACGATGGCCGAAGCCATCGCCGCCCTCGTCGCGAAGAAGGTCGACGCGATCATCGTCGACACGCCGAGCGGCCAGTACATCGCGTCACAGCTGGTCACGAACGGCGTCCAGGTCGCCCAGTTCCACGCGACCGGGCAGCACTACTCGCTGCTGCTGCACAAGGGCAACCCTCTCGTCGCGTGCATCAACACCGCGCTTTCGACGCTGTCGAAGGCCGGGGTGCTGCGGAGCCTCTCTAAGAAGTACCTGTCCGTCTACAACTCCATCGCGTTCATCAAGCCGTAGGCGGCCCCCCAACTGAGTGCTGCCTGCCGACGAGCGCGACGATGCTTCTCCACCTACCCTCTTCGTGTGCACCTGTCGTTGCAGATGCCGGCTGCAAGGAGACCACGGAGATGAGCTTCAGCAAATGGCGCCACCGCGCCCCCTCGATGATTGCGGTCCTCGGGGCACTGTTGTGGGTCTGGAGCCCGTACCCGGCGGGCGCCGCAGCCAGACAGACGATCGCCGTCTTCGGTGATTCGCTGAGCTGGCAGGCGCACTCCTACCTCGCAACAGACTTTTCAAGTGCAACGACGGTGAACACCGACCACGTCTTTCCCGGTACCGCTGTCTGCAGTTGGCTGCCGACGATCAAGGCGATGACGGCGTCCAGCGCGCCCAGGCTCGTCGTGCTGGAGTTCGTCGGCAACGTGAGCCCGTGTGACGGATCCGTGACCTCGCCCACGGCACTCGCGGCTGCCTACAAGTCGGATCTGTCGGCAGCGGTGAAAGACCTACTTGCGGTCGGCGTTCACATGATCGTCATCGACGAAGGCCCCCGGGTGCACTGCACTGCCTATGCCTTTTGCGCCGCACAGCCCCAGCTGCACGACACGTTTGAGCACGTCGCCTCATCGTTTGGCTCGAGCAGCATCGTCTACGCGAGGCTGGCGGACCGAGCCGTAGAGACTTCGAACGGGCGCTTCACGGTCTCGTTGCAGTGCCTCGCTACTGAGGTCCGCCGGAAGCTATGCGCGCAGAACGCGCAGATCAAGGTGCGTTCGGGGGACGGTGTGCACTTCTGTCCCGTTGCGAACACATCCAACGGTGTCATGCAGCCGTGCCCGGTCTATGCGTCAGGTGCCTATCGGTTCGCGACCGGCATCGCAAAGACGATCTGGGCGCTCGACCCGTCGACCAAGCCGACGGACGGCACGACCAAGCCCTGAGCCCGGGTCCGTACACTGGGGTGATGGCCGGGGCTGCAGTGCCTGCCTACTGGCTGGTCGATCTCGACGGGGTGCTGGTGCGAGAGGGCACCGTCATCGATGGGGCGGACCGGTTCCTTGACGCCCTCCGCGCGTCGGGCCGGTGCCTCTTGGTGCTCACGAACAACTCGATCTACACACCGCGGGACCTGTCTGCTCGACTCGCCACGATGGGCCTCGAGGTCCCCGAGTCCGAGCTGTGGACCGCGGCGCTCGCGACCGCGCGATTCGTCCAGACCCAGCGGCCCAACGGCACAGCGTTCGTGCTCGGCGAGACGGGGCTCACGACCGCGCTGCACGAGGTGGGCTACGTCATGACCGACCGGGACCCGGACTACGTGATCCTCGGTGAGACCCGCACCTACAGCTTCGAGGCGATCACGAAGGCCGTCCGGCTGATCGCGGCCGGCGCGAGGTTCCTCGCGGCGAACCCGGACCCGACGGGCCCGTCGCCCGAGGGCATCCTGCCGGCGACTGGCTCGGTGGCCCAGCTGATCCGCCACGCTACCGGCCGGGCCCCGTACTTCGTCGGCAAGCCCAACCCCCTCATGGTGCGCGAGGGGCTGAACAAGATCCAAGGGCACTCCGAAGCGACGGTCATGGTGGGCGACAGGATGGACACCGACGTCGTCGCGGGCATCGAGTCGGGGCTCGAGACGATCCTCGTGCTGAGCGGCGTGACCAAGCCCGGCGACGTGGAGCGGTTCCCCTACCGGCCCGGCCGCATCGTGGGGTCGGTCGCCGACCTCGTCGACGAGGTGAGCACCGCGGTGCTGGCGTGACCGCGGGCCCTGGCGCTGCGAGACTTGAGGTGCCGGGCCTCGGGGCCGGCTGAAGGGAACGCACGATGCGCTGGCAGCCCGCTTCGACCCCACCGCGTGGGCGCCGCCGCAGGCTCTGGGGCGTCGCGCTCACCGTCGCCGCATTGAGCGCGCTCGCCCTCCCGCTCGATGCCTTCGGCTTCGGGGCGACCGGCAACCCGGCCGCGATCGCCTTTTACCGAGTCGCGGCGGCCAAGACCGACGCGCTCCCCGTCTATGCGCTCAATCAGGTCGGCTGGGTGCGCGCAAAGGACTCCGTGAAAAAGGACCAGGTCTCCTGGGCATGGGGCTTCGCCCAGTTCACCTCGAACGACTACCCCGCCAGAGAGCACATCGTGCTCGTCCAGCATGGAGGAGCCACGCAGTGGCTCGAGGACTTCATCACGCCACTTCACCCGGGCTGCCACGTGGCCGCGTGCAGGCAGTACCCGATCGAGCTCATCGTGCACCGCGCCGAGGCCTACGAGGGCATCGTCTTGCCGGGGTCGTCCAGCGCCAGGTGCTTCAAGCGCGAGCCGCTGCGCAAGGTCCCTTACACGGTCGGGAACCCGTGGTGGGTCGCCGTCGGGCACTTCGCGCCCAAGGTCATCCGCGGTGCGCTCACCCAGATCACCTCCACGTATGTCAACGAGGGCCAGCACGTCACCGAGACGGACCTGATCACGACAAGGACCAGGCTGTTCGCGAGGTCCCAGATGTACGCTGCGGCGACGACCGGGCGACGCGCCTTCTCCTACCGGCTCACCGACGTCCAGCTCGCGCGTGCGCCGCGCTCCCCGTCGATCTCGATCTGCAGCTGAGCCAGCGCCTCAGCGATCGTCGCGAAGCTCAGGGAGGGCTGAGGCTCGCTCGAGCAGGTCGCGGTCCCGGTCCCAGGTGAGCAATCGCTCTGCCTCGCGAACCGTGCACCAGCGCAGCTCGTCGACCTCGTCGTTCGGCGTGAACTCGCCTTCGCTCGGGACCATCAAGAAGTAGGCGACCACCTTGGCACGGCCCTTGCGGTGCTGGTACTGGGTGGTCCCGATGAAGCGGACCACGCGGCACGTCAGGCCTGTCTCTTCGACGACCTCGCGAAGCGCGGCTTGCTCGAAGGTCTCAGGCGCGTCGAGCTTGCCCTTGGGGAACGTCCAGTCGCCGCGCGCCGAGCGCCAGACGACCGCGACGCGCGGCTCGTCGCGCTCGTCACGGCGAGCGACGATCCCGCCGGCGGCTTGGATCACGTCGGTCGCCTCGCGCGTGGAAGCGAGCGTGGTCGTCACGGCTTCGAGGCTACAAGTCCAGTGTTCACAACTCGTGGACGTAGGGTGTCGCGATGGACCTCGCGGCGGTCCACGGGGTCGCCCGCGAGGCAATCGTCCTCGTCGTCGGCGTCGTCGCCGGCATCGCGAACGGCATCGCGGGAGGCGGGACGCTGTTCACCTTCCCGGTGCTGCTCGCCCTCGGGCTGCCCGCGCTGACGGCCAATGTGACCTCGTCGGTCGGCGTGCTGCCGAGCTACGTCGCGGGCATCGCGGGGTTCCGCGAACGGCTCGCCGAGCGGCGCGCGGTGGTGCTCGCGCTCACCCCGGTGTGTGTCCTCGGATCGCTCGTCGGCACCGCCCTGCTGTTAGGCGGGACACCCGCCACCTTCCGCAGCATCGTGCCCTGGCTGATCGGGGTCGCGACCCTCACCTTTGCGGCCCAGCCCATCGTGATGCGCGCTGTCGCCCACGTCCCTCATGACCACCCGACGCGGCGGATGCTCCTCCAGGTCGGCACGTTCGCGATCGCGGTCTACGGCGGCTACTTCGGCGCAGGCCTCGGGATCATGCTGCTCGCCGTCATGGGGCTAGCCCTCCCCGACGACCTCGGCACCCTGTCGGGGCTGCGCAGCGTCCTGTCCATCCTCATCAACGCCGTCGCCGCGCTCGTGTTCGTGGTCCGGGGGCACCTCGCGTGGGACGTTGTCGTCTGCCTCTGGATCGGGACCGCGTTCGGCGGGATCGGGGGCACCGCACTCGTGAAGACGCTGCGCCCGTCGCTGCTGCGCGGGGTCATCATCGCGATCGGGACGGCGACGACGCTGCGCCTGGCGATCGGATGACGCCTCGCCGGTAGCGTCGGGTGCGGTGCGCGACCTCTTCAAGTTCCCCAATCCCGTGAACCATCTCGCGGCCCAGATCGTCGCTGTCGGCGTCGTCGCCATGACGCTCTTTGCCCTCGTGCTCAAGAGCTCCGTCGTGCTCGACGTCATCTGCGCGGGGTTCTGGGCGAGATTGCTCACCGGCCCGACGCTCAGCCCGCTCGGCCAGCTCGCCGTGCGCCTCGCCCCCCGATTGCAGCAGACGCCGAGGCTCATCGCTGGCCCGCCCAAGCGCTTCGCGCAGGGCTGCGGTGCAGCGCTCACCTCGCTCGCGGTCGTGCTCGCCTACACCGTCGGCTGGACCCCGGCCGCCTACGTGCTCGTCGTGGTCCTCGCTGCCGCCTCGCTCGAGGGCTTCTTGGGCTACTGCGTCGGGTGCACCGTCTTCGGATGGCTGATGCGAGCCGGCTTGGTGCCGAAGGAGATCTGCGAGGAGTGCGCCGACTTCTCGGCGCGCTATGCGCGGCGGTCGACCGAGCCCTGAGCTACCGAGCTGTCGTGACGCTGCCGGTGCCCTGGACGACGGGCCACGCAGCGGTGCGCGGCCACGCAGACGGCGGGGCCTGCTTGCCCGACGCGGGCAAAGCGACGGGGCTCGTGTAGCCAATGATCGGGTCGCCCTGCGCGGCCTGGGCCGACGGCAGGAAGTAGCCGCTGTCCCACACCGCCGAGGCCACCGCAAGCGGCCCTGAGTTGCCCGACACGACCTCGATCTGCTTGCCCTTGACCCCGACCACGATGCCGACGTGCGCGCCCCATAACGGGTTGAGCACGCCCCAGACGACAGCGTCGCCGACGGCGGGCTTCTGGTTGATGCCCTGGAGGAACCGCCCGTGCGAGCGGCCCCAGGTCACGAAGGTCTTGGACGCGCCCGAGATGCCCGTCGTGTCGATGCCGGCGGTCTGCCACACCCACTGTGAGAAGTCGCTGCACCACTGCTCTGAAGCGGTGCCCGGGGCGCACCCCGACGTCGAGCCCCTCGAGAACGACGCGGTGAACGGGTTGCAGTTCGACCCCGCCGGTGTGTCCTCGATCCTCGCGTGGAACTGGTCCTGGGACTCAGCTGCGAGCACGATCCTCGGGATCAGCCCGAGGAAGCCGCCCGACGACACGAACAGGTGCACGACGCCGCTCACCTCGACCGCTGAGGGGACCGAGTGCGCGAACTGCTCGGTCAGCGGCTGCATGGTGACGTCGGCCACGCTTGGGGCGGGCGGCGAGGCAGACGACGTGGACCTGGCGTTCTGCGGGGTCGACGACACAGACGGCACGCTGAAGGCGACGAGGTGGTTCGTGGTGGTGACCGCAGCGACGACATAGCCGGTCCTCGACGGCGCGATCGAGGCGGTCTTGCCCGCCGCCACACGCTGGCGCACGAGGGCCGAGACGTCCGCGAAGGTCGCGCCCACGAGCGAGACCGACGGGATCGAGGCCACGACGAGGTGGCCCGTGGTCGTCACAGAGGCGATCTCGGTCGGCTGGCCCGCGAGCGCGGTCGGCGACGCCCCGAGGCTCGGGAGCCCCACCGCGTCAGAGACGTCGCGCGCGGACCACAGGTGGTAGCCGACGTCGTCGTTGGTGAACTCCAAGAGGCTGCCAGCTGTATCGAGCGCGTAGACCGCGGTCAGCCCAAACCCGTCGGGAGCGGGCACCGCGACGGGCGTGCCTGCGATCTTCGGCCCCTTAGCGAGCGCGGTGACGTCGACGTAGTACCAGGGGTGCGCGCGCGTCGAGGTGAGCGTGAAGGAGACCAGGTCGCCCGTCGTCGCCCTCGCGTACACCGCGATCGGGTAGCGGGGCGCGGCAACTGCCGACGGGTCGCCGGCGATGCTGGCCCCGTTCGTCGACGCGGTGAGCGCGGTCAGGTTCGACGCGAACCACGGGTCGGCACTCTTTCGGTCGTTCTCGACCTCTTCGAGGACGCCAGTTGCGGTCCGGTAAAAGACGCGGACGACGCCAGCGCCTATGACGACCGAGGGGCTCCCCGCGGTGCTCGGCGCCTTGGCGAGCACGGTGAGATCGCCCGCGGTCCACGTCCGTCCGCTCGTCGACGAGCTGAAGATCGCCACGTGGCCCGCGGTCGTGCGACCGGCGACGACGACGGTCCTTGCAGCGCTCGCCGTCGACACCGCGCCGATCACCGACGCGGCGGACTCGAGGGCGGACAGGTCAGTCGACGCCCAGGCGCTGATGGGCCTGGGCGTCGCTGTGATGTCGAGCAGGTGCCCGGTGACGACGGCGACGGTGGGCAGGGCGAGCGACGCGGTGGGCGACTGCGGGTACGGCGGGGTCCCCAGCACGTGGGGCGTGCGCGCCTGGGCGGGCGAGGCCCAGAGCACGGCGGTGAGCACGAGGACCGGGACGCACACAGCGCGGAGCCGAGCGGGGATCACGCGCACGCCTCGAGCGACGAGCGGTCCACGCGAGGGGACCAGACTCCGATCTCGTGTGCTGCGTGGGGCACGCCATCCTCCTTTTGTGCACCTGCGGTCGGCTGCCCTCCGCCAACAAAAACGGTAGCAGGGGCACAATTGGGTTCTCGGAGGGTTGGGCGAATGTTGGTTGTGTCATTGAGGGGCGCGGCGATGGGGCGTGGCACGGCTGAAGGGCCGTACTCGCCTAGCGTTGCAGGCGCGGCGGAGCGGTTCTGCGGGCACGAGACGCCCGCACAAAGGACCAGGCAGTGACTCGACAAGGACGACGGACGCCCATCTTGGCGGCGGCGCTCGCAGCCGTGCTCGTGGCCGCCGGCACGACGGGTGCGGCGAGCGCAGGGCGCCGCGTCGCTGGGGCAACGGTGCGCGGGCTCTCGATGGTCCAGTACGCCGCGACGGAGCCCACGCCGCAGGCCTGGTCCGCGCACCTGGTCTCGGGCGCCAACGCCCAGCTCGCCGCGGGCGGCGGCCCGCGCGCTGCGCCCGACGGCAACGGCGGCGTCCAGGTCGCCTACAAGAACGCGAGCGGTGACCTCGTCTGGCTGGACGGCTCAGCTGTAGGGCAGTACCACGCGGTCGACCTCACCCGGCTGCTCGGCTTCGCGCCGCTCGTCGGCCAGCCGGTCCCCGTGGTGAGCGCCCAGGGGCTCGACGAGGTGTTCTGCGTGACGAGCTCGGGGCACCTGATTGAGCTCACGCTGAACCCCTATCGGCGGCTCCCGTTCGCAGCGGGCGCGCCCGGGTCGGGCTCGCTCAGCCAATGGACGCGCTCGGACCTGACCGACGCCGCGGGGCCGCACGCGACCGGCACGCCGTCGGTCGTCGTCGAGGCCAACGTGACGTCGGTCTTCGTGCGCAACGCGAACGGCGACGTGATCGAGTTCGCCTCGGACCAAAAGATCGGGCGGGCCTGGAACGCCTACGACCTCACCGCGATCAGCGCGGGCCCGCGCGTCCGGACTGACCCGACCGCGTTCTACGACCCGGTCGCCGCCCAGGTCCGCGTGGCCGCGACGGACCGCTCGCGAGGGGCTGTCGTCGTCTTCTCGCCCAACGACGTCGGCGGACGGGTGTGGAACTACCAGAACGTCTCGGCGGTGACGCACACCGCCACGGTGATCGCGGGGCTCGCGTCTGCGGTCTACGACGGCCAGCCCGTCCTGTTCGGCGCTGGGCGCACGGGAAACCTCACCGAGTACGTGGCCGCTGACTCGGGTCGCTCCACGAGCTGGGCGACGACCGACGTGAGCGCGACGACAGTCGGCTCACCGCCGATCCAGGGCACCCCCACCGTCGCGATCTCGGGGGCGAGGCTCGTGGTCGCGGGCGTGGCGGCCGCCTGGGGCGACCTGTTCGAGTGGCAGTCGACCGCACGGTCCGGGCCCTTCACAGCGACAGACGTCTCGAACACCTCGATGGGCCCGACGCGGACTGCCGCAGGCACGCCGGCAGCGGTCTTCGACGGAGGCGCGCTCTCGCTGTTCGCGGCGGGCGCAGCGGTGCCGGCCCCCGAGGGCACCGGCGTCTACTCGGTGCCCTACCACAAGTGGGCCCAGGCGCTGAAGGACGACTGGCCGATCCTGGGCGTGACCGGCGGGCTCGGGGCGCGCTGCACACCGTGGACGCAGTACGCCCAGCCCACCGCCTCCCCTGGGCCCGACGAGTTCGTCGGCGAGACGATCCAGGCTGCCCACCTGCGCGCGACGTGGCTCAGCCTGTGGACCGTGAGCGGCCCGGGGACCGTGCCCGTCGGCTGCGCCGCGGAGAAGGGCCCGATCACGACGGCGAGGTTCTACGCGCACGGCTACGCCGCGGGCAAGTGGGTCGCTCTGCAGATCGACGCGTACCGCAGCGACGGGCTCGCGCTCAAGCCCGACTGGGTCCTCTTTGACCCCGAGGGCTACCCCGACAACCACTCAGGGCTCTGGGGCCCGACCTCGCCGCCCGCCGCCCTTGCCAGGTCAGTCGCGAACTACGACGCGATGCTCTACGGCTGGCGCAACGGCATCGCGGCGGTCGACACCTCGCTCAAGGCCGGCTTCTACGCGACCCAGTTCGAGTACATGGCCTACCGGCTGAACAACCTGCCGATGCCCGCGTTCATCGCGGGCTCGTTCGCCCAGCAGGTCGTCGCCGGCAAGCGACAGGTCGTCGCACCGACACGGACCGCCTACGGTGCCAACATCCGCGGCTTCGTCATGTACAACACGTTCTCCCCGTCGTGCGTCGAGGTCACGAACGAGCGGCTGATCCTCACCGAGGCGCCGTGGAACGGCAACTACAACACGATCCAGATCCCGCCGCGCCGCTACTGCCCGCCGGGCCAGGCCCCGCCCGGCTGAGCCGGCGCCAATGAGGCGAGGCTGCGGTAGGTTCGCGGCGTGGGCGACAACGACGGGCCGGACGCCACGACCGGCGCCCGCGACGCCGACCGAGCATCCGAGCCCGGGACCGATGACCCAGCCTCCAAGGGCGGTGACGAGGGCTTCGACCTGAAGGGCATCGTGCGCCAGCTGACCGCCCCGATGATCGAGTCGCTTGACTCGCGCCTGCGCGACCAGATCGAGGCCCACGTCGACGAGCTGCTCGACAAGAAGCTCGACGCCGCGCTCACGGCCCGCTTCGCGACGGTCGACCGTGCGATCGCCGACCTGTCGCGCTCGATCGAGGCGCTCGACCGCCGCTTTGGGGCCCACGACGAGGACGACGACGCCGGCTGAGCGACATCGCCCTGCGCTGGCCCGCCCCGCGTGTCGTCGAAGCACTGCGCTGACCGCGTGGCGCGCGATCGCGACGGGCACCGGGTTACTCGCGAGCTAGCACCGCCGCGATCACCGCGAGCGAGGGCGTCCATCCCCGCGCGCACCGACTCTCGATGGTGTCGTCGTCTTCGATCCGCGGTGCACGCCGAACGCACCGCTGCTCAGTGGGATCTCTCAGGGCGGTCCAGCCCCGCAGGGCTCAGCGCGCGACGACGAGCGTTGCGCTCACTGTCTGCCCGTAGTGCCGTGGACGACCGGATGCACCTGGGGGCGCGAACAGCCCGGCAGGGTCGCCTGCAGTGACGTGTGCCGCGAGGTACCAGGCGCGGCGATGAGCATCGCTCGATACGTCGGGCACGACGTCGCGGGCGCAACCGGGACGTCGGTGCCCTCGACCATGAACGACGCGACGCCCGATGCCGCGAGTGTCGCTAAGGGGATCTGCGTCGTCACAGACCTGAGTCCGCCGAGGTAGCCCGACACGGTCCTGGCCGCCGACACGAGCGCGCCATCGCCTCCCGTCGACAGCGCCACGGTTGGGTAGCCCCGCAGCGTGCACTCGGCCCGCCCCACGTTGTGCACCACGACGACGACGTCTTCGTGCCCAAGGCCCGCACCTGAGCTGCCGAGCGAGTAGGTGAGCTGCGAGGCCGCGCACCGCGCCAGCGCGACGGCGGGCGGGCTCGACCCGCACGAGCTGAGCGTGACAGCGGCCGCAACGACAAGCCCCGCGACGACGACCACGCGCGATGTCAGCACGACTCGAACGTAGCGCTGCGAGCAGCCTCAGGCGAGGAGCGTGGGTCAGCCCGCGGCGTCGACCACGTCGCCTGCTGCGACGGTGACGAGACGGTGGCGCACCGCAGGCACGCGCGGTCCGGGCAGCACCGTCCCGGTGAGGTTGACCGGGTCCGAGCCCGCGAGGGTGACCGTGCGCCCGGTGCGCCCCTCGCGGCGTCCCGCAAGCATCCCCGCGGCGTCGATCGTCGCGTACTGCTCGCCCGACAGGCCCGCGACGAAGCGCCCGCCGAGGACCTCGCCTCGTGCCTCGAGGCGTCGCAGCGCCCACACGACGTGGCGCCAGGCGACCTTGCAGCTCTCACGGCTCGTGAGCTCGTAGGCGACGACGCCCCAGCGAACGAGGAGCTGCACCGCCACGCGCTCGGCAAGCTCCTCGAGCTCGATGCCCTCGGGGGCGCCCGGCGACGCCGCCACAATGCTCCAGCGGCCCTCGCCCACCCCGGTCCCCGCCACCGCGCGCCGTGGGGCGCGGGCGAGCCGCGCAGTCGGCAAGCGACGCTGCCGCGCGCGGAACCGCGCACGTGCGTCGAGCAAGGAGCGCACCGCGCTGAAGGCGTCGGCCGTCGCGATGCCCCGCGCGACGAGATCCCACAGCCCCTCGTCCACCTCCACGGGCAGCCGGCCCGACGAGGTGGCGAGCTCGGAGCGGAACTGCGCGCCGCGGCGCTCCAAGGCGTCGAGCAGATCGCTCGACGCGCCGTGGGGCGGTCGCGTCGGTGCCTCGCCGAGTCGCACGGCGCGCAGCAGCCAGGCAAGGTCCTCGCGGCGCACCAAGGACAGCGGCGTCGCGGCCGACGGCGTGGACACGCCCCGGCGCGCGGCGTCGTCGACGGGCCTCGGGGTGAGCCGGACCCAGGCGACCTCGCCCGCAAGGCACAGCTCGTCGAGCCACATGGGGTCGTAGTTCGCGACCCGCGCAGGGAGCACGTGTGCCTCCCAGTCCCCAGCTGGCAGCTCGACGCCCTGGAGCTGGGTGACGGCGGCCAGGACCCCGGCTCGGCCCTCGAACTGGGTGCCGGGCTCCACGCGCTGCCACTCACAGAGGAAGTCCACGTAGTCGGCCAGCCCGACAGGCTCGATGCGGGCGCGCCGACGCTGCTTTGCGAGCTGGTGGCACCGGACCAAGAGGTGCCGCGCGCACCAGCGGCCGTCGGGCAGCCCGATCGCAAAGCCCTGGGCCTCCAAGGCGGCCATCGCGGTGCGGGCGCGCGGCACCGAGAGCGGCGCGCCGCGCAGGGGCCCTGCGCCGAGCAGCTCGTCGCTCACGAGCGCCTCGATGCTGACAGGACCGGCGTGCTGCAGGTGCCCGCGAACGCAGTCCGACGCCGCGATGTCGTCCATGCCGATCGCCGCTGCGGCGTCACGACGCTCCGTCGCCACCCAGGTGCCGTCGATCGCAAACAGGCGTCCCGCGAGCTCGAGCTCGACCGCGAAGCGCGCCCACTCGTCAACGCGGCGCACGACGACGAGGTCGTCGAGCAGCTCGTGGAGCTCGTCGGCTGACCTGACGCGGGGTGCGGCCGAGGACACGACGTCGGCGACCACCGCGTCGTCGAGCGGGTCCGACGCAACGAGGCCCGCGGGCAGTCCCGCCGCGTCGAGCGGGCCGAGCCCGCGGCGCAGCTCGACCGCACGGCTGCGACGCTCCTCGAGCGGCGCGTCGTCGAGGAAGGTCCATGGCGCGCCGTTCAGGATCCCGTGGGCGAGGACCGAGGGCTCCGCGGACTCGACACAGGTGACCTGGACCGAGCCTTCGGCGACGCGCGCGAGCAATGCCTCGAGGCCGACGACGTCCAGCGGCTCGAACAGCACGTCGTCGACGGTCTGTCGCACGAGCGGGTGGTCGGGGATCACGATGGGGCCAGCCGGCGCGTTCTCCTGGCACGCCGCGAGCGACGGCCACGTCGCGGCCATGAGGTCGTCGGCCTCCATGCGCTGGAGGTGGATGGGGCGTCGTCCTGCGGTCGTCGAGCGCGGCATCACGAGCGCGCGCGCGACGTTCCAGCGCCACCTCGCCGCGAGCATGGGCAGCGGCAGCACGGCCTGGGTGAGGATCTCGCGCGACTTGCCCGGTGACACGAGCTTCATCACGTCGGCGAGGGGGAACGAGTGGTGCGGCCCGAGCGCGATGGTCACGGCGTCGTCGTTCGCCGCGGCCTGCAGCTCGAAGTCGAACGTCACGCAGAAGCGCTTGCGCAGCGCGAGGCCGAGCGCGCGGTTGACACGACCACCGAGCGGGGCGTGCACGACGATCTGGGCGGACTCGTTGTCGTCGTAGAAGCGCTCGACCACGAGGTGGTCCGACGTCGGGAGCACGCCGAGGGCGCGGCGCGCAGCCTCCAGGTACGCGACGACCAGGGTCGCGACGTCGTCACCGACGCCAGCGCGGTCGCGCACGACCCGCCGCGCGCCGTCAGCGTCGTGCACAGCCAGCTGGGCCTCCACTGCGCGGCGCAGCTCAGAGACCTGCTCAGAGAGCTCCTCGGTCCTTGCAGGCGCCTCGCCCAGCCAGAACGGCGTGGTCGGCGGCATGCCGTTCGCGTCAGCGACGCGCACCGTGCCCGTCGAGACCCTGAGCACCCGCCACGAGTGGGTCCCGAGCAAGAAGATGTCGCCCGCGGCGGCCTCGATCGCGAAGTCCTCGTGCACCGATCCCACCGTGACGTCGTCGGGGTCGAGCACCACGCGGTACTCACCGAGCTCGGGGATCGCCCCGCCGCCGAGGAGCGCCGCCAAACCAGCGGAGCGGCGCGGGCGAACGACGCCGTTCACGCCGTCGACGTGCAGGTGCGCGCCACGGCGCCCTCGTCCCGTGACGATGCCCTTGCCCGCGAGCTCGATCGCCTCGTCGAACCGCGCTCGGGTGAGCGATGCGTAGGGCGCGGCGGCAGTCACCATCGCGTAGAGCTCGTCGAGCGTCGCCTCGCCGCGCGCGGCGACCTCGGCAACGAGCTGCTGGACGAGGATGTCGAGTGGCGCGTCAGGAGGGTGGAGCCGGTCGAGATCGCCCGCGCGGACACCCGCGAGCAGGGCCGTGCACTCGACGAGCTCGTCGCGGTTGAGCGGGAAGAGTCGGCCCTTCGGGATGCCGCCGACCTGGTGGTTGGCACGGCCGATGCGCTGCAGGAAGGTGCCGATCGACCTCGGCGAGCCCAGCTGGCAGACGAGCTCGACGGGGCCAACGTCGATGCCCAGCTCCAAAGACGCCGTCGCGACGAGCGCGCGGAGGTCCCCAGCGCGGAGCCGGGCCTCGACGTGGCGCCTCCGCGCCGTCGACAGGCTGCCGTGATGCGCGGCGACGACGAGGCCCGCGTCGTCGACGCCGAGCTCGTCGGGCGAGAGGCGCTCGGCCAGCTGATGGGCCACTCGCTCGGCCATGCGCCGCGTGTTGACGAAGACGAGCGTCGTGCGGTGCGCCACGACGTGCTCGGCTATCCGGTCCAGGATCTCGCCCATCTGGACCGTCGAGATCGCTGTCTCGAGCTCGCCCCCGGGCAACTCGATCTCGACGTCGAAGGTCCTCGGTGCCGAGCAGTCGATGACGAGCGCGCCCTCGCGCCCTGGCGCCACCCCGCTCAGCATGGCCGCCACCGTCTCGATCGGGCGCTGCGTCGCGGACAGCCCGATGCGCTGGAGGCGCCGCCCATTGTCGGCCACGAGCCGGTCGAGGCGCTCGAGGCTCAGCGAGAGGTGGCTGCCCCGCTTGTCCCGGCACGTCGCGTGGATCTCGTCGACGATCACTGACTCGGTGTGCGCGAACATCGCGCGCCCCGACGCCGACGTCAAGAGAAGGTACAGCGACTCTGGGGTGGTGACCAGCAGGTTTGGCGGATGCTTGCGCAGCGCGGTGCGCTCCGCGGGCGTCGAGTCGCCGGTGCGGAGCCCGACACGAAGCGTGGGACCCTCGAGCCCGAGCGCGCGTGCGGCAGCGGCGATCCCCTCGAGCGGCGCCTCGAGGTTCTCGGACACGTCCGCAGCGAGCGCGCGAAGCGGCGACACGTAGACGACCCTCGGCCCTTGCGCCGACGACGCACCCGCGTCGTGGCAACGCCATGCCGCGTCAATCGCGACGAGGAAGCCGGTGAGCGTCTTGCCGGTGCCTGTTGGGGCGGCGACCAGGACGTCGCGCCCCGTCGCGATCGCGGGCCACGCGCGGCGCTGCGGCTCAGTCGGCCCATTCGGGAACCGCTGCTCGAACCACGCCGCGACGGCGGGATGGAACCCAGCGAGCGAACCGGTGCCCGATGGGGCGCCAGTCGTCAGCAAGGAGGGCTGGACGCCCTTGGTCTCCACCCCCCTATTTCACCAGAGGGCCGTGTCAGCCGTCGCGGCGCTGGCGCCACTCACGCCAGTTGGCGCGGTCCCGCCGCAGCGCCCAGGTCACGATGAACCCGCAGAGCACCACGAGCGCGCCGATGAAGATGCCGAAGACGACGGCGAACGCTGACGCGATCACCAAGGGGGGCGGACCGAACGGTGGGCCAACTGGCTCACAACTGGTAGATGGCCGGCGAGAGCTTGCAGACAGGGATCCGCTGGCCCCACAGGCCGCGCAGGACCACCCCGATCGTCCCGCAGTTCGAGCCAGCGGTGTACTGGACCACCCAGGACTTGCCCGGCGAGGACGCCGAGAAGAGCACGCACAGCGGCCATCGCGCGAGCGGGGACGGCAGCACCTCGCCCGGCCTCGCCGCGGGGATGCGATACGAACCGTGCAGCGTGAGGCACGCCGAGCCGTAGAAGCGGTGGTTCTCCGCGACGAACGCGGCGAGCGGGCCAGCGACCGTGCGCCCCGTCACGATCGAGATGTTGGCGACCTGGACCTTCACGCCCTCTCGGCCGAGCCAGGAGTGCGCCGAGATGATGAGCTCGTGCTCCATCTGCACGGAGACCGGAAGACGGATCGAGCCTGATGCCTGCTGCGCGCTGAAGACACCAGAGCTGAGCACCAGCGTGGTGACGGCCGCCAGCATCGCTGGTCCCCCCACAAGCACCGCAAGGCGCCGCACGCTCGGATCGTAGAGCGTCGGGGGGGCCGTGTCACCTGTGCCTTGGCACACCGCCCCGCTCGGGTCCTGGAGCCCGGGTTGGCCCGCAAGCGGGTCTGTCACACGTGCCCAGCACACTGCCTCGGTGACGCACGAAACGCTGCCGGGGACCGACCTGCTGGGTGCCTTGCGTGGCACGCCCGCGCTGCGGCCGAGCGTGGATCGCGGCCTGGCTGGTGGGCTGCGGGCGTGGCTGGAAGACGGCCTCTTCGAGCGCCGCGGGCCGGTGGGCTCGGCGGTCGTGCGGGTGACACCGAGCCTCCTGCGCGCCGCGCCGGCCACGGCGGCGCTGACCGCTCGGCTCCGCGGCGTACTTCTGGTGCAGCTGCTGCGCCTGCTGGTCGCGGGGTACCGCTCCGAGGCGCCGTTTGAGGACGCGTCGGTCGCCCTCGGCGCCTCGGGCCGCGACGACGAGCTCGTGACCGTGCTCTACGAGCTCGACGCCGATGAGCGGTCCCGTCTCGTCGCAGAGGTCGGCGCGCACTACGCGGTCCTCGTCGCCACGCTGCCCTCTTTGCCCGCGCGCTGGTCGCCGCGCTGCGGGGTGCGCTCGGCGATTTCGCTCGCCGGCGGCACGGTCGTGCTCAGCGGAGAGGTCGACCTCGCGCTCGGGGCCGCAGGCGGGTCACGGGCGTGCGTCTGCCTCGTCGACCTGACCACGTCGGCACTCGGCAGCTCGACCGAGACGACGCTCGCCTACCTGGCCCTCTTAGAGACGCTGCGGACGGGCGAGCAGCCCTTTCGGGTCGCCGCGATGTCGACCGCGGACGCCACGACCTTGGTCCGAGACGTCACGCCCGAGCTGCTGAGCGATGCCGTCAACCTCGTGCTCGACGCGATCCCAAGGAGCGCTGCTGCGTGAGCTCGGTGCAACGACTGTGCGCACCTTCACGCGAGGTGCTCCTCGCGTGCGCGACGGCGGCGCCCCGCGAGGACGTCGAGGTCCCCGCACGACTGCGCAACCAGCTCGTCGCCCGGCTGACCGTCAGCCTCGGCACCGACCGTCGGCGCCATCGCCTCGACGCGTTCGGCGTCGAGCACGGGCCGGCACGCTTCGATGCGCCCTTCGCCTGGAGCGCACGCGCAGCACGCCGGACGATCGGGACGGGGGCGGCACGACTCGTCGCTGCGGGCGTCGCGTCACACCCTCACAGCGCTGCAGCGTGCGAGATCGAGCGACTGAGCGATCGGGCACAGCGCGGCCTCGCGCGTCGCGGCGCGCTCGGCACGTGGCTCGCCGCTGCACCGAGCAGCGTCCGGGCGTTGTGCGCGACCGAGGCAGCGACGTGGGCCGAACGGCTGCTGCGCCTCGTCGAGCCCCAGCACGCCGACGGCACCGCTGCGGTGGGCGTCGCCGACGCGTGGTTCGAGGTACCCGGCTCCACGGTCACGCTGCAGGGACGACTCGACGCGGCGCTGTTCGGTTCGCCTGGTCAGCCAGCCGGACGGCTTCGGATCCGCGACGGGCTCCCGGGTGCACGGGCGATCGATGGGCTCGTGGTCGACGCGTTCGTCGCCGCCCTCGCAGGAGAGCGGACGGCACGGATCATCGGGGCGTGGCCGGACGCCGGTCTGTGCCTCGTCGTCGACGTCGACGACGAGGCACAGCGGCACGCGGCTCGGCTCCTTGTCTCGTGCGCCGACGCGCTCGCGGCGTCGAGCGCAGTGCTCGCCCCGGTGCCCGTCGCTGCGTAATCCCACCGCACCAGTAGCCTTTCGGGGCCCATGCAACCCCGCCAGCTCCGCAATATCGCGATCATCGCCCACGTCGATCACGGCAAGACCACGCTCGTCGACGCCATGCTCCGCCAGACAGGCGCGTTCGGAGCCCATGCCGCGCTGACGGACCGCGTCATGGACTCAGGGGACCTCGAGCGCGAGAAGGGCATCACGATCCTCGCCAAGAACACGGCGGTCGTGTGGCGGCACACCACGATCAACATCATCGACACGCCCGGCCACGCGGACTTCGGCGGCGAGGTCGAGCGCGGGCTCGCGATGGTCGACGGGGTGCTGCTCCTGGTCGACGCTGCCGAGGGCCCCCTGCCCCAGACCCGGTTCGTGCTCCGCAAGACCCTGGCCCTGCGCCTCCCGGTGATCGTCGTGGTCAACAAGGTCGACCGTGCCGACGCCCGCCCAAAAGAGGTCGTCCACGAGGTCGAGGAGCTGTTCTTGGACCTCGACGCCGACGAGCACCAGATCTCGTTCCCCGTGCTCTACGCGAGCTCGCGCGAGGGCTGGGCGACCGCCGAGCCCGATGCCCGCGCCGACGACCTGACCGAGCTGTTCCAGGCGGTCTGCGACCACGTGCCGCCGCCCGCCTTCGAGCCCGACGCGCCGCTGCGGGCGCTCGTGTGCAACCTCGACGCCTCCCCGTACGTCGGGCGCATCGCGCTGCTGCGAGTCGTGTCAGGGACCTTGGAGCGCGGCCAGCTCGTCGCGTGGTGCCGACTCGACGGGACCATCGAGCGCGTGCGGCTCACCGAGCTCTACATCACCGAGGCGCTCGAGCGGGTGCCGGCGTCGTCTGCGGGACCAGGCGACATCGTGGCGATCGCGGGCATCGAGGAGATCACGATCGGCGAGACCCTGGCCGACCCCGACGACCCTCGGCCGCTCCCGCCGCTGCGCGTCGACGAGCCGAGCCTGTCGATGACGATCGGCATCAACACCTCGCCGGTCGCGGGGCGCGACGGCTCGAAGCTGACGGCCCGGCTGCTCAAGTCTCGGCTCGACCAGGAGCTCGTCGGCAACGTGTCGTTGCGGGTGCGCCCGACGGAGCGGCCCGACGCCTGGGAGGTGCTCGGCCGCGGTGAGCTGCAGCTGGCGGTCCTGATCGAGACGATGCGCCGGGAGGGCTTCGAGCTCACGATCGGCAAGCCCCACGTCGTGACGAAGCAGATCGACGGCAAGCGCTGCGAGCCGATGGAGCGGGTGACCGTTGACGCGCCCGAGGAGCACGTGGGCACTGTCACCACCTTGTTGTCCACGCGCAAGGGCACGATGCTCGGCATCGTGAACCACGGGACGGGCTGGGTGCGCATGGACTGGCAGGTCCCTGCACGCGGGCTCGTCGGCGTGCGCACCGAGTTCATGACCGAGACCCGGGGCACCGGGGTGCTCAACCATGAGTCTGACGGCTGGTCGCCATGGCTCGGCCCTATACGGGCGCGCCGCAACGGCGTCATGGTCGCGGACCGTACGGGCCCGACGACGGGTTTCGCGCTGGTCGCGCTCCAGGAGCGAGGCGAGCTGTTCGTCGGCCCCGGCGTCGACGTCTACGAGGGCATGGTCGTCGGGGAGAACGCGCGCTCCGAGGAGATGGACGTGAACCCCACCAAGGAGAAGAAGCTCACAAACATGCGCTCGGCCAACGCCGATGAGTTCGAGCGCGTGACGCCCCCGAGGGAGCTCACCTTGGAACAAGCCCTCGAGTTCATCGACGACGGCGAGTGCGTCGAGGTGACGCCGTCTTTCATCCGGCTACGCAAGGTCGTGCTCGACCAGCAGACGCGCGGGCGCGCGCGCTCGCGCTCCAAGCACGACGGCTAGCCCCGACACCACACCGGTGCGCCGGCTGTCTAGACATGGGGGCATGCGCGTGACCTCGCCTCTTTCAGCCCGGGTGATCGGGGCCGCCGCGGCTGCCATCGCGCTCCTGGTCGTCCCCGCGACGTCGGGCGCTGCGCGCCCGGCCACGTCAGCTGCGCAGCGGACCTGCGACGCGGACGTGCACCTGAAGTCGTGGTCGCTCAACCGCCTCTCGGCCCAGGTGGTGGCGATCCCGATCGACGCCTCGCACGTCGCAACCGTCGCCGCTGAGGTCCGCACCGGCTACGGGGGGATCCTGCTCTTTGGGACCGTCGCTCCGAGCACCCTCGGCGCGACGTTGCGCCGGCTCCAGGCAACGACGCCACAGGGACTCGGGGTCTCGGTCATGACCGACGAGGAAGGCGGCGGGGTCCTGCGCCTCGACAACCTCGTCGCCAAGTTCCCGTGGGCACGGACGATGGCGCGAACCATGACGCCCGCCCAGGTCACCGCGACCGCCAAGCGCGTGGGGACCCAGCTGCTCGCAGCCGGCGTGAACATGGACCTCGCCCCCGTCTTGGACGTCGACGGCCGCAACGTCGAGCCGGGTGCGTCGGACCCCGACGGCTACCGGTCCTTCGGCGGGGCGGTGCCGGTCGTCTCGACTGACGGCGAGGCGTTCGCCGCTGGGCTTCTCGCAGCCGGCGTGATCCCGGTCGTCAAGCACTTCCCGGGGCTCGGCGGGTCCACTGGCAACACCGACTACGGCCCGGCGTCGACGCTGCCGTGGTCCGTGCTCAAGGCCTCCGCCCTGCACACGTTCGAAGCTGCGATCAACCACGGCCTCCCTGCGATCATGGTGTCGAACGCCCGCGTGCCCGGGCTCAGCACGCTGCCCGCCTCGCTGTCAGCGGCCGTGATGACCGGCGTGCTTCGCAACTGGCTGCGCTTCAAGGGCCTCGTGATGACCGACTCGCTGACCGCTGGTGCGATCTCGGCCGTCAAGCTCTCGGTCCAGGCAGCCGCGGTGGACGCGATCATCGCCGGCGCGGACCTCGTGCTCATCGGCCAGCAGCAGACCCCGAGCGCCGACGTCGCCCTGGCACTCTCGGTCAGCCACGCGATCGTGGGCGCCGTGAGCCACGGAAGGCTCGCCCGGGCCACCCTTGCGGGCGCGGTCGCCCACGACCTCGCGGTGCGGGGCTTCGAGGTGTGCCCTGGGGCGTAGCCCGGGCGCGACGTGATCAGGGTGCGCACCGACGGACGGGCCCGCGCTGGGAGACTGGCGCCCATGGGGCTGCACGTCGACGCCGCCTTGGCGCCCGAGTCCCCGGTCCGCGAACCGGTCAGTCGGCGTCGCGCGGCCCTGCGCTGGACATGGCGGCATCCGAGGGCGACCGGCTACGGCTTGGCCGCCGTGCTCATGGGCTGCTTCGTCGCGGCGATGGTGTCGAGCACCGAGCACTGGACGCCCTCGACGAGCGGCCTGCCGCCCAACCAGGCGGGCTATCTGTGGTGCTGCGGCGCCACCGACGTCGGCGCGTCATGGGCGGTGCCACGCCTCGTGCCCCAGAGCCACCAGGCCGCCGAGGGAGTGTGGATCGGGCTGCAGACCAACAGCGGGGACTTCTTCTTGCAGGTGGGCACCCAGGACAACGTGACGAACTTCAGCTCGCAGTACCAGGCGTTCTGGTCAGACGGGCCGCTGCACGGCGCGCCCGTCGATCTCGGCAACGTCAACCCCGGTGACCTCGTCCGGGCCCGGCTCGTGAAGTCGGGAACCTCGCAGTGGACGATCACGTTCCAAGACCAGACCCTGCACTGGACCCGCACCCGGCAGATCAGCTATCCCGCGCACTACGCCCATGCGCTCGGAGAGTGGATCGAAGAGGACCCCGCCGAGCTCGTCCCGTTCCAAAAGGCGCGGCTGTTCACGATGGCGAGGACGAACGGCACGGCAGTGCACGACCTCGAGGTGAACGGCGCAGTGCCCGTCACGAGTGAGCTCGCGCCAGAGTCGTTCGTAGACGGGTCAGGCATGACGTTCTCGCCGAGCCTGCTCCAGCACGGCGAGTTCCACTTCGTGCCGTGGTGACCCCGAGCTGAGCGGACGAGCGACGCGGCTGTCCCACGCATCGCGGCGCAGGACTACCCGAGTGCGCCAACAACTGGGCGTGCGCTCACGCCGTCAGATTGCCGGCGCCGGCTGCGGCGTCTCGTCGATCAGGTTGGTGTAGGTGGCCGACGCCGCGGATGCGAGGTGCCCGACGTACCAGCCCGCCTCCCCGAAGTAGTCCCAGCCCGCGGGCAGCGTCACGGTGCCGCCCTGGGAGGTATCGCCCCACGCAGGCGGCGTCTGGCCATCGAGCCAGATCTCGAACTGGAGCGTCGCGCCGACGACGCGCGCACAGACATCCCAGGGCATCGGCGAGACGACGCCCCCCGGAGCGAGGTACGACGAGAGGTTGAAGCTCTGCAAGAGGTGGAACGGTGTCGACCAGGTCGTGTTCCAGATGTGCACGTTGAGGGCGTAGTTCGCGCTCGCCCAGACGTTCTTCGTCACGGTCAGGCCCCGCGTCGCCCCGTCCTTGGTGGCGAACCGCAGGGCGAGACCCTCTTGGGTGAAGACGCCGTTGGCCTGCGCTGGGTCCTGGGACGACCAGGTCGCGCACGACTCTTGGTCGGTGCTCGGCGCCTCGGCGCTCGGCCAGTACGCCAAGCGGTCGTTCGCCGAGAGCACCGGCGAGTTGCCCGTCATCGTCACCGTGCCGCTGCTGGCGGCGATCGTGTAGCTGTCAGCCGTCTTGGCCTTGGCCGAGACCACCTGGGTGAGGCTCGCACCCGTGTAGCCAGCGCTGATCGGATCGGCGATGCCCGTGGCTCCCGTCACGATGATGACCGTGCCCTCGGCGCGTGCGATCGCCACACCCGACGGATGCGAGAGCTGGACGTAGAGCACCTCGTCGGGCTGGAAGCCCGTGCCCGGGATGATCGAGACATCGACGTGTGACGTCGTCTGGCCGGCAGCGAACCGGACCGTGCCGTGCGCGGCGACGAAGCTGATGCCAGAGAGCGCCGAGTCGTTGACGAGTTGATACGCGACCGACATGGCGTGGCTGGCTGGCACCGCGAGCGTCACGGGCACGTGGACGATCCGGTCGCCGCCCGCGGACCCATCGGCGGCCAGCGCGTCCCCGACGCTGACGCCCTGCCCATTCGGCGGGTCCCACAGGATCGCGTCGCTGCTCGGGGCGCTCGCGACCGTGGCGCTGCCACTTGCGACGGTGAGCGCGACGGAGAACGTGCGACACGACGTCGCGGCCTGATACCAGCAGCTCGAGGTCGGCTTCGCGCCATCGGCGAGCAGCGTGACCGGGATCGAAGCGCTGATCGCGCTGCGCGCGAAGCTCACCAGTCCGGTCCTGGACTCGAAGTCCCGGCCGGCACGTGCAGTTGCGCTGACGAACCGATAGCGCAGCGTGATCTTGGCGGGTGCCGGCGCGCTGAGCGTCACGGGGACGTCCACGACCCTTGTCCCCTTGACCGGCGCAGCGACGTCAACGGCCCCTGCGGTGGCGGTCGGCGCAGGCATCGACGTCGCGAATCGCGGCAGCGCCGACGCGGTGCCGGCTGACGCAATGGTCATGAACGCGACCGCGCTCGCGACAGCGGCGATGAGCGGGGCCCGCGGGCGAGTGCGACGGGTGCGAGGTCCGCGCGAGGTCCGCGTCGACAGACCTATGGGGCGGAACACCCAGCACAGAATACGTGAGCCTCCCGTCGGATCCCAAGCAGCAGGTGCCGATTCGACGGCAACTTGATGCACCGTGCCGGCACCACGCTGTCGTATCGGTCGTGGAGCGGAGGGAGTGGGATTTGAACCCACGGTGGGTCGCCCCACGCCGGTTTTCAAGACCGGTCCATTCGGCCGCTCTGGCATCCCTCCAGGCCCCTGTGTGGCAATCCAGTGGCAACTCGCCGACCGTTGTTGCCGTGAAGGAGCGTCCGCATGGTACCGGGGCGCTCGTCGAGGGGCCGTCCAGCGCACCGCTCATCGATGCCGCGTCGGACCCTGCGATCGTGGTTCCATCGGTGGCCCGATGCTCGCTGCAGACTCCGCTCGAGCTAGCTGGGCGACGATTGCTTGCAGGCCGTCGAGCCGGGCAGGGCTGACAATCGGTAGATCTGCCCGTCAACGTCAGAGGACACCTGGGTCAGCACCATGACCTTTCGCAGGTCGCTGGGCAGGTAGGTGTTGCCAGGGCCGAGGAGGTTCGTCCACATGAGGATGCCGCCTGAGCACGCGGTCTTCTGGACGAACCACGGAAGCACAGGTTGCGCGGTACGGGTCGGAACCGGCAGGAGCGTGCGCTGCAGCGCGGGATACAGAAATGTGCCGCCGTTCGTGATCACGACCGTGCTCGCTGGAATGTGCAGGCCGAGGGCCGCAAGGGTGAACGGGCTCTGCCCATAGATGGGTGCCGAAAACGAGATGCCGTTGCGAGCCTTCGAGTTGGCGTCGACGCCCGACGAGATCCCTTGGACAACGAGCCCCGCAGCGGCGAGCCCGACGACGGCCACGAGTGCGGAGCGAGCGAACCTCGGACGAACAACGTCGAGCCAGCGATCTGCCGATGCGAAGGCGAGCACAAGCAGCGGGATGAGGATCGGCGAGGCAAGCCGAGTGACGCCACCCGGTGTCGTCGCTCCCTGGTCACCAATGAAGTACGAGATCAGGTAGCAAGCGAGGAATGCGCACAACGGCAGCAGCTGTCTGGATCTCGTGATGCTCAGGCTCTGCTTGTCCGCTCGGAGCAGGCGGACGACCAAGAGGGTTGCGACGAGCAAGCCGACGACGACGGACGCGACGCCGACCACGAAGCGCGAGGACGACGGAGGCATCTGGGCGGGCCAGACCCAGCCACCGACCGTGTCGAAGAAGTGGAGCACCACGTAGCTGACGCCGTGGACTTGGCTCCCTCTGCTCCCAGCGAGTGTGCCGGAGACCTCGTCGTTGCGAATGAACCAGAGCACGGGCACGACCAATCCGAGCGCGGTGAAGCGCCCGGCGGTCTCCATCGCAACCCGATGGCCGCGATCGCGAAGGCCGAGGTAGATCGCGACCGCACCAGTCGCGATGAGGCAGAGCCCCACGTAACGGAAGAGGAATGCGGCCGAGGAGACAACGACCGCCCAGTACAGGAGACGACGGCGCTCGGGCTGCTTGAGGAATGACTCCAGGATCAGGATGAACCCGAGGCAGAGCGGAAGGAATGCCGTCTCGGACCAGATCTGGTCGTACACGTCCAGCACTGGGGACGCCACGCCGATCAGCAACGTGCCGGTGAGGACGAGGATGTCTCGTCGGACATGCCGACGTAGCAGCACGTACGAGAGCCAGACCAGCGCGGCGATCTCAAGGCAGCTGACGATCCTGTCCATCGACTGGAGGCTGACGCCGATCCAGTGCGCGATCGTGAACTCGATGGCGAAGCCCGGGGGATACCAAACAAGTGGCTGAGCGTGGAAGTCGACCAGTCCCCTGCCTGTTGCGAGGTTGAGTCCGGCTGAGAGGTAGAAGTTCGAGTCGACCGTGACCCCGGCTCCTTTGCTCGTTGCGACGAGCACGAAGAATGCGGCGATCACCGCTGTCACGATCGCAACGACGGAGAGTGGCGCCACCGGCCGAAGAGATCGATGATGGGACGGTTGGCGGTCGACTGAGGTTGCAACCTCGACGTCAACTGTCGCTGTGGATGCGAGTGTCACGTGGACACCACCTGTCGGTGACGGTCAGGCCAACGTAGGTTCTGCCAGCTGCGACTGGACCAAATGGCCGACACGTGGTGCACCTCCGACACGCACAGTACATCGACCACGACGAAGATTGCATCAACTCGGACCTCATGGCGCGAGACTTGGCAGACCTCATTGGGTGCTCGATCGTCTGCGCTCAGTGTCGACCTTGTGATCGCGGCAGGTGAGATGGCCCGCTCAGAGGCAGCTGCCGATTGCAACTTGGAAGTAGTTGGGAGTTCGGGCAACGTCGACCACCAGGCCATGTCGTTCACAGGCGGACGTGAGCTCTTCGTCACCTCGGAATCGCTTCACGATCTGGAACGATCTGCCGTCGTCAAGTCGGCGACGCATCGTCTGGACGTGGTCGTCGGGAAGTCGGTGGTCGACCGCCGTTGACAATTGGTTCGGAGTTGAATCGAGAAGAAACACCTGCCCGCCTGATCGCACCGAGGTGGCGAGCAGGTCGAGGAACCGATCGAATCGCTGGTCAGGGACGTGGCTCATGAAGAAGCAAGACACGACGGCGTCGAACTCGCGAGGCGGTTGCCAGTAGAAGAGATCGACCTCGATGGTCGTGACGGGCGAGCCGCCGACTCGTTGACGCAGTCGCTCGAGCATCTCGGGAGCCGCATCGACCGCCGTCACGGACGCGCCGAGGGCCGCCAGCTCGGCTGTCCACAAGCCGGTGCCGGCGGCGAGCTCGAGGACGTCCATCCCTTCGAGCTCGAGCGTGGACAACCACTCGCGGGCAGTGGCGAGCTCGTGGTGCCACGCCGCCGTCGCCACGTCGCCCCGGTCGTATCGACCGCGACGCTCGAACCAGTCGTCGTACTCGGGCGCCCTCTCGCGGTAGTACATGAGCTGCTCGTCCAGGACCACGTCGTCCACCGACTCGAACTGACCGCTCATCGACGCGCCGCGCCTTCTCGGTCTGGCGACGTGAGGTGCGCGGCGAGGAAGTCCATCGAGAGCTGGAAGGCGTCCGCAGGCACGTCACGGTGCCGACCTGGCGCCGCGAAGAGTCGCTTCTCCGTGCTCCCCAGGGCGTCGAACAGGGCGAGGGATGAGTCGGTGCCGAAGAGCTCGTCACCGAGCTGGACGAGAAACAGGGTCGGCACGGTCACCCTCGGCGCGTCGGCAGCCAGCCTTGATGCGGTCGGCCCTGTAAGCCCAGCCAGGCCAAGGACGCACACTGCAACGCGATCGTCGTCGGCCACGAATGACAGCCCCAGCAGCGTGCCCATCGAGATGCCCCAGTAGCCGACCGGGAGGCCACCGAGGCCCTCGAAAGCCTGCAGCTCGTCGAGCGTCGTGGACCAGTCCTGGAGCATCCCGTCGGTCAGGGTCGAGTCGAGCGACCAGGCCTGCGCGAACTCGAGGAGGATCAGCGCGGGGTCAACGCCGGCTGACGCTCGGCGCCCCCCATGCAGCGGCCCGTCGATGGCGGCCACTGCAAGGCCTCGGCTTCGAACGAGTCGACGTGCGAGGGCGACCACGTAGTCCTGGCGCTTGTGGCCGCTCGCGCCGTGCCCGACGAGGACGAGACCCGAAGGTGCGGCATCTTCGGGCGTCCAGAGCGCGAGCGGTATCTCGCCCTGGCTGCCTACGATGGACGCCGCACGCTCGCGGATCCCCCGTTCGACGGATTCAGACGTGATATCCACAAGGCGAGCGTACCGATCGGCCGCGCGCCCCTTACGAGAGTCAGCGACAAGGAGAGCGATGGGTCACCCGATGTTCACGTACGACCCGGGGGTGGGCGAGACCATCCTCGAGTACTGCCGGACGCGACTCTCTCTCGATCCCATCCCGCTCGACTACGGCGGCATCCGCGATGACCCCGCGTCGGTCATCGAGGGCCTCATCAACGAGCACGGCAACGACCCGGTGAAGGTGCTCGAGCTGTTCGCGACGCAGCTCGCCACCTCGGTCATCTCCATTGACAGCCCGCGCTTCCTCGCCTTCATCCCCAACGCCCCGACCAAGTTGTCGCTGCTTTTCGACATGGTCGTCTCATGCTCCTCGCTCAACGGCACGAGCTTCATGGAGTCCGCGGGCATCGTCGTCGCCGAGAATCAGGTCCTGGCCTTCCTCGCAGAGCGCGCAGGCATGCCGCCGAGCTCCGGCGGCACCTTTGTCTCGGGTGGCTCACTGGGCAACCTCTCAGCGCTCGCGGTCGCCCGCGATGACGGCCGTCGGAAGCGACCGTCAGCGGACCCGCGCCACCTGCGGGTCGCGATCAGCGAGGAGGCGCACTCCTCGGTCGGCTCGGCGCTGCACCTGCTCGGCATGGACGCACTCGTCGTCGCCTCGAAGGACCACGTGATGACCGCCGACCTGCTGCGCGCGGCCCTTGACGCGGACGACGACCCTGAGTCGATCGTGGCGGTCGTCGCCACCGCAGGCACGACGAACGCCGGGATCGTCGACGAGCTTGAGGGCATCGGCCAGCTCACCAAGGATCGGGGCATGTGGTACCACGTCGACGCCGCCTACGGAGGGGCGGCCATGCTCAGCAGCACCCGCGGTCACCTCTTCAAGGGCCTCCGCCATGTCGACTCGTTCATCGTGGACCCCCACAAGTGGCTCTTCGCGCCGCTCGACTGCTGCGCGCTCGTCTACCGCGAGCCGCGGCTCGCGCGGGTCACGCACACCCAGCACGCCAGCTACCTCGACGTGCTGCACGTGCCCGACGACGAGGGCGAGGTCGAGTGGAACCCGTCGGACTACGCCGTGCACCTCTCGCGCCGGGCGAGGGGGATGCCCATGTGGTACTCGCTCGCGGTCCACGGGACCGCGCTGTACACCGACGCGATCGACCGGGCGATCCAGATCGCCGAGGAGTCCGCGGCGCTCATCTCAGCCTCAGCGCACGTCGAGCTGTGCCGCGATCCCTCGCTCTCGATCGTCCTGTTCCGACGCATCGGCTGGGGTCCGAGCGACTACCACTCGTGGTCGCGCCAGCTGCTCGACCACCAAGTCGCCCTCGTCACCCCGTCCAAGTGGGAGGGCGAGACCGTCGCGAGGTTCGCGTTCCTGCACCCGGACACGACGATCGAGATCGTCACCGAGGTGCTCGACTCGATGCGGTAGTCAGCGACCCTCGAGGAGAGGTGCGTCCGGCGAGCGTCGTGGCGCGCCGCGCTCGCCGCGACGCCGCCATGCGATGCCCGAGAGGCACTCGAGCACGACGCGGTTCGCGAGGTAGGCGGTGATCTCGGCGCTGTCATAGGGCGGCGAAACCTCGACGATGTCTAGGCCGACGATCGGCGCCTCCATCGAGAGCCGACGGACCGCGTCGAGCAGCTGGCGTGCGGAGAGGCCGCCGGGCTCGGGCGTGCCGGTGCCGGGGGCTGCACCGGGATCCACGACGTCGACGTCGATCGAGAGGAACACGGCGTCACACCCGTCGGTCGCGATCTGCATCGCCTCGTCCAGCACGTCGTCGAGCCCACGGCGCACGACCTCGGTCATCTCGAAGCTGCGCATCTGCTGGCCGGCCATCCACGCGAGCGTCTCGGGCTCCGGCCAGTAGCCGCGCAGTCCGATCTGCAGGAAACGGTCACCCCGGCACGCGCCCGACTCGATGAGCCGTCGCATCGGCGTTCCATGTCCGTAGAGGAGTCCCATCTGCATGTCCGCGGTGTCGGCGTGCGCGTCGAAGTGGATCACGCTCACGTTCCCGAAGCCGACATGGCGAGCGATGCCCGTGACATCGGGGAGCGCGATCGTATGGTCGCCGCCGAGGATGACCGGCAGCTTGCCTGCTGCAGCGATCATCGCGACCGCCCGCTCCAGGGCCTGCAGCGACCGCTCCGTGTCGCCCGACGGCATCTCCACGTCGCCTACGTCGACGACGCCGAGCTCGGCCAGCGCATCGACGCCGAGTGCGAGGTGCGGCCTGGACCCATCGTGGGGGAGGTAGTCCGTCGTCCGGATCGCAAGCGGCCCGAAGCGACAGCCCGCCCGGTGCGACGTCCCGCCGTCAAAGGGCGCGCCGAGGACGACGACCGCTGCCTCGGACCAGCTCGCCTCGACCTCGAGGTCCGCGGCGGGGACACCGAGGAACGTGGCGTCGGGGCCGTAGAGGTTGCCCGTCCTCACCACTTCGAACCCGCAAGGTCCAGGGTCTCGTCCAGCAGCTCGCCGCTGCGATTCATCATCAAGGAGAGATGCCCGTCGCCTCCGAAGCGCCGGACTCGCGCACCCGGCACGTGGCTCCCGAGCCACTCGCCGTGGCGGGCGGGCACCATCAGGTCCTCGTCACCAAACCAGACGCTCACGGGCACCTCGATGTCACCGACGTCGAATCCCCACGGGTGGACGAAGGACTGGTCGTCGTCGCGCCACCCGTCGGTCCCATTCGCGACGCCATGGGCGAAGTTGCCGAGGAGGAAGGCGACGGCCTGCGGCGACGTCGCGTTGATGTCAGCATCGCTCACCAGGTCGCCCAGCACGTCCTTGATCGACGTGACCTGGTCTGGGTGCAGCGCGAGGATGAACTCCCGGAACACGCTGAGCGACTCGTCCAGGGCTGGGCCACCTTCGATGGAGTGGGCGAACTCGTCCACGCTCTCCTCCGACATGCCCTCGGTCCAGTCGAACTCACCGGGCAGGTACGGCGCAACCCCGGCAACCGAGACCGCCGCGGCGCAACGACTGGAGAGGCGAGCCGCGCACGCGAGCGCGTGAGGGCCGCCGCCGGACCAGCCGATGGTCGCAAACCGATCCACGCCGATCGCGTCGAGGAGGGCGGCGATGTCGTCGGCAACCGCCGCGACGTCACGCCCCGCGTGCCGCGTCGAGGTCCCATAGCCCGCGCGGGTGTAGCCCACGAGCTGGAGCCCGCGCTCCTCGGCAGCAGCCACGAGGTCGGGCGGGGTGAGCGAGGAACCGGGTGTCCCGTGATGGACGACGACCACCGGGCAGTCAGCTTGCCCCGCGCGGACGAACTCGAAGCTGCGTCCGTCCCTCAGCTGCATGGACTCCCGCGCCGATCCACCAGTCACCATCTCGCCTCCCCCGCGCGACGTTAGACCGCCCCGGCACAGCTACAGGTCTTCGCCACGTGGCGACGCGACTGCGTCAGGGGGATCCGGTCGCCGGTGAATCCGACGGCCGCGCCGACAGCTCCATGCACATCTCGACCAGGGTGATCGTCGGATCCCTCGGCATGAGAAAGCTGCGGTTCGCGTCGGCAAATCCGTACCGCTCGTAGAACCTCCTCGCCCGTGGCACGCGGTCCGCAACGTCGAGCCCGACGCTCAGCGCACCCTGCTCGGCGGCCCAGTCGACGACCTTGTCCAACAATGCTGGCGCTACGCCCGTGCCGCGCCAGCGTGGATCCACCCACATCGACAAGACCCATGGGGTGCCGAACTCGCGATGCAGCGCACCTGCGACGATGCCGACATCGGCACCGGCTGCGACCGCGAGCCACCAGGGTCCCAGCTCGAGGAGGCGTCGCCACTGGGACTCGCCGTACTCGGACTCGCGCTGCGCCGACGACGCGAACGCGTCAGGCTCGTCGGCCAGCGCGCGCAGCCGCACCCCTCGGAGCCGCGGCCACGCGGCGGTGTTGAGTCGATCGACTGACCACACTGCACGAGTTTCCCATAGGGCCGACATCGCGCCCGCGAGTAACCTCGGCGCTGTGTCGGCCCCCGACGAATCGTCAAGCGCCGACCTCGCCGCACCGAGAGGCGCGCACGGGGCATCGAAGCTGCCAGTCGCGATCCTCGGTGGCACCGGCCTGATCGGATCCTCGATCGCGCGAGCGTTCCTCGAGGTGGGCCACGAGGTCGTCGTGTTCGCTCGCCGCGACGTGGACGATCACCGAGCACCGCTGCTCGCCGGCGCAACGGTGGTGCTGGGCGACGCGCGAGACTCAGCCGCGCTCGGGCGGGTGATCGACGGCGTGGGACACGTCGTCAACGCCCTCGGTGCCCCGCACCCCGCAGCGTCCGCCGCGGACCCCTTGGCACAATTCGACGCGGAGCTCCCGGTCCTCCTCGATCTCCTGGAGCGCCTCGCCGCCCGACGAGGTGTCGGTCTGACGTACCTGTCGTCTGGAGGGGCCATCTATGGCGACGTGGACGACCAGCCGGTCAACGAGGAGGCGAGGTGCCATCCGGTCTCCCCCTACGGGATCACCAAGCTCGCCGCCGAGCGGTACGTGCTCATGGCTGCGAGGCAGCGAGAGGTCCCCGTGCGAGTCCTTCGGGTCGCCAACGCCATCGGCGCGACGCAGATGCCCAGAACGGGCCAGGGCGTGATCGCGGCGCTGCTGGACGGCGCACAATCCGGGTCATCGGTCCAGCTCTTCGGGGATGGCTCGTCGGTGCGTGACTACGTCGATGTCGCCGACGTGGCCAAGGCGTGCGTCGCGCTCAGCTCCTTGGAGTCCGCCGAGCTGGTGGTGAATGTCGGCACGGGCGTCGGACATCGACTCGACGCCGTCGTCCAGCTCGTCGAGGACGTCACTGGCGAGACAGTCAAGGTCGATCGCGTGCCATCGCGTACGACCGACGTGCGCGAGATCACCCTTGACGTCGCCCGGCTCAAAGAGCTCGTGGACTGGACCCCCATGACGCTGCGCCAGAGCGTCGAAAGCGCCTGGCTGCAGTGGTGCGCGTGGGGCGGGTCCAAGGTGGGGGCGCGATGAGTGGCACGGGCCTCTCACCCCGCGCCGCGCTTGAGCGGCGGAAGAACCGGGCACTCGCGATACCGAACGCCGACGGCTCTCCGCTCGAGGGCTTCGTCGAGTTCCCGCTCGACGGCGCCGCGATTGAGCGCCTTGCGGCCCTCGCCGGCTGGCACACCTGGGAGCGCGAGCCCGTCGCGGTCGTCACGATCGAGCTCGAGGGTCGGATCATCGGTCGCTCCCGCGACGCAGGACCCCGCACCGACGTAGCCGAGAGGTACGGGGATAGCTCCTACACCGGGGCCGGCTGGATCGTCGACCTCGATTTTCGCGGCCTGCACGCCGACACCGCGATCCTGGTGCCGACCGTCTATCCGCTCGCTGACCACGGTGGGGTGCGGCTGGATCCCATCACCGTCTCGGTGCTCGGCGATCCGACGATCGACCCCCATGGCGTGCCGTATCCCCTGCCGCCCGAGGTGCTCGGCAACCTCGACACGCCGCCCGACGATGCCGTCGTCACGCTCGGAGCGTTGACGATCAAAGGCTGGGCGAGATCCAGGTACTCCCCGGTGGCACGGGTGTCGCTGTCTGCCAACGGGGTCGAGCTCGGGCGAGCGCGGCTTGGGCTGCACCGAGCGGACGTTGCCAAGGCCGACGCCGCGAACGACGCTCCGATCAGCGGCTTCGAAAAGGTCGTCGACCTGTCTGTCCTTGGGGCAGACACCGCCGCGATCACGCTTCGCGCCGAGGTGGAAGCGCTCGACGGCACAACGGGCGCATTCGAGCACCAGCTCACGGTGAGCGGTCCGGCGACAGGCGACACGCAGGGCGACCCATGGGGCGACGAGCGGTCGGTGGCACCGTCTGATGCGCCGCTCAACCTCCTCGTCGTGACACACGACCTCGGCTACGGCGGTGCGCAGCTGTGGCTCTTCGAGCTGCTCCGCCAGTCTGGTGCGGGCTCGGCGTTCCCGTGCACGGTCATCTCGTTCCGAGATGGCGCGCTCGTCGGCGAGCTTGAGGACCTCGGCGTCGCCGTCCACGTCACCTCGCCGCTGCCAGTGGACACCGCCGCTGCCTACGAAGGGCGGATCATCGAGCTCACGGCCTGGCTCGCAGGAAAGGGGCACACCGCCGCGCTCGTGAACACCTTTCGATCGTTCGCGGGCGCCGACCTCGCCGAGCGGCTGGGTCTGCCGGTCGTCTGGGCGATCCATGAGAGCTGGCCCGAGTCGCTGATCTGGGCATTCGACCACCCCGACGGCCGAGTCGAGCCAACGGTCCGGGCCATTGCCGCCAGGTCGCTCGCAAGGGCCGGTGCCGTCATCTTCGAGTCCGAGGCCACCCGGGCGCTCTACGAGTCTCGGGCGCCTGGCCGGACGGCGCTCGTGCCCTACGGCGTCGACACTGCCGCCCTCGACTCGTTCGCCTCGGCGACCTCCACGTCCGCCGCTCGAGCGACGCTCGGGATCGAGACCGCGGGCCGCGTCCTGCTCGTGATGGGAACGATCGAGCCCCGCAAGGGACAGACCCTGATCGCCGAGGCCTTCAGCGAGCTCGCGGCCACTCGCGGCGATGCCCAGCTTGTGTTCGTCGGCGACCTGCACACCAACTACTCCGCGGCGCTCAAGGCGTTCGTCGAGCGCACTGGGCTTGGTGACCGCATCCGTGTGCTGCCGGTGACGCCCGACCCGCTCACGTGGTATCGGGCCAGCGACGTGCTCGTGTGCGGCTCGGACATCGAGTCGTTGCCGCGGTCGGTCTTGGACGCGATGTGCCTCGGCGTGCCGGTCCTCGCGACGCGGGTCTTCGGTCTGGCCGAGCTGCTCGAAGACGGCTCGAACGGGTTGCTCTACGAGCCCTGCGACCTCGAAGGAGCGATCGAGGCACTCGACCGGGTGCTCTCGATGCCCGACGATGAGCTTGCGGCGATTGCTGAGCGAGGGCGAGCGCTCGTGCACGAGCGCCACGACGCCAGCCGCTATGCAGCTGATGTGCTCACGCTCCTGCGCGGGCTGCAGCACGACCCCACCGCGACGCCGGCCGGCCTTCTCGGCCACCCACGCTGAGCTGACGTCTTAGAGCGCCAGCTCGTAGCGGGTCATGAGCTCGTGCGCCCGTGCATCGACCTCGCGCACCTCACGCGATGCCCACAGGTCGCGCCCGTCACGCCTCGCTGCTTCGCGTCGCGTTGCGCGGTCATCCGTGCTTCTCGCCGATGAACGTGTAGAGCACCGGCATCGGGCAAGCCGGCTCTCGACCGCCGTCCCGCTCGGCGCCGACACCCAGTCGGAGGCGGTAGCGATCGTCGTCCTCTGGCCCGAGGAACTGCCCGGTGTTGAAGCTCCCCGACAGGTGCTCTTGGAGGAACGTGCACGTGAGACCGGCGTCGATGGCAGCGGTGAGCACCTCGCCGATGCCGTGCGCGTACTGCACGGTGGTCCACTCGATGTCGGCGTCGCGGTTTGCGTACGTGCCGGTCCCCGAGTACACGCGGGGGCCGTCGAACAGGTAGGGGAAGTCGACGACCAGCGGGTCCAGCGACTCGACCATGGTCACGAACGGGTGGAGCTCGACGAGGACCAGCTTCCCGCCATCTCGCAGCGCCCGAGCGATGCCGTTCATCCAGGCATCGAGGTCGCTGATCCAGCACAGCACGCCAATTGACGCGTAGACGAGGTCGAACCCGCCGGTGAGCGACGCCGGGAGCGCGGTCGCGTCAGCCTCGACCGTGGTCACCTGCACCTCGCACTGCTCGGCGAGCTCGCCCAGCCGGTCGAGCGCCGATCTGGAGAAGTCGACCGAGGTGACCGAGGCTCCCATCCTTGCCATCGAGATCGAGTCACAGCCAATGTGGCACTGCAGGTGCAGCACCGCGCGCCCTGCGAGCCCGTTGCCGCCAGTCGCGCGGTCGATGGCGGCGAGCTCTTCGTCGCCCATCAATGTGCCGCCTGCCCGGAGCAGGTCGAGGTCGTAGTACGAGTCGTCACCGGTCCCGTGGAAGCGCGCGAGCGCCTCCCAGTGTGCGTGGTTCGCCCCAGCGAGCTGGTCGCCTCCCCCGTCGGTCGACGCTGCGTGCGGCACGTCGGTCATCGAACGCCCCCACCTTGGGGAGTCGCGACGACGAGGACGTCCACCCGGCGGTAGCCAAGCGACTGGTACACCCCGTTGCTCGTGGCGTTCGCCTCGTCGGCGAAGAGCATGACCGTCGAGCCCCGATCGAGCAGCTCGGCGGTGACCGCAGCGCTGACCCCGGCTGCATACCCGTGACGCCGCTGTGACCTGGGAGTGAAGACGGGGCCGACTCGCGTCACCGACGCGCCGGGCGTCGCGATCGTCACGTTGTGGGCGGCCATCGACACGACCTCTCCACGATCCCGCCACCAGTAGAGCCGCCCCTCGCCCAGCACGCAGCGCAGCGCCTCTCGGCCCGCGCGGTCGGCATCGCGACGCACGCCGTCGATCTCCTCGCTGAAGTCGGCGTACCACGACTCGGCGAGCGCGAGGTCCCTCTCGGTCGCGACTTCCGCCTTGCCCGGCACCGTCGGTACGACAAGGCGATCGACGTCGTACAGCACGTCGCGACGCGAGACCTCGAAGGGTCTCGTGTCATGCGTGGCAACGGAGGCGTACTCGTCAATGAAGGCGCTGACCTGCTGTTCGATGCCCACGAGACTGGGGGGCTCGAGACCGGTGGATCCGAGATGCCGTGCGAGGGCCCTGACCGAGGCGGCCGGCATTGGCCCGAGCCCGACCGGATGCGGGGGCGTGTGGATCGCAGCACCGGCCACGCGCCCCTTGGCATCGCGAACGACCCACCAGTAGCACACCTCGTAGCGCGCGGGATGCGAGGCGGCACCGGCGGCCACGGTCGCCATCACATTCGTCCGCAGTGGATCGGCGGCTCGGTACTCGAGGGTCTCGGCAAGGAATGCCGCAGGTGTGCGGCAGGTTGCGACGTGCATCATCAAACGATATTCGTGCCGCGGGAGGGCGCCTGGCCGGGCCGGTCGGCAATGTCGAAGGCACCGCTGGTACGCGCTCCACCCTGGACCCTGACAACTCCGTGCAGTCAGGGCAGTCGGCGTCTGAAGACCATCGTGGTTCGCTCCTCGAAGCCCATGGTCTCGTAGAGCCGACGGGCCGACTCCCGCGACGGCCTCGACGTGAGGTCGACCGTCACCGCCCCTGAGTCAGCAGCGAGCGCCAGCGCCGCTTCGACCAGGGCTCGCCCTGCCCCGAGGCGCCGGGCCGCCTCGTCGACCACAACGTCTTCGATCCAGGCCCGAACCCCGCTCGGCAGTCGAAAGAGCGCCAGCGTCAGCATGCCCACGATCTCGCGCTCGGCGTCACGTGCCACGAAGATCGACGTCGCGGGCGAGGTCACGATGGACTCGAGGTCGTAGGCCTCGGGTGGTAGCGCTGTCTCGGACAACTGCGGCAGGAGTCGCCGGACCGCCGCGACCAACTCGGCATCCGCGACCACCGCTCGCTCGACGGTGACCTCGTTCACTGCTCACCGCGCCAGACCGGCCGACGCAGGTTGTCGTAGTAGACGTCTCGCCGCTCGCCTCGGATCGCGGCGAAGACGGGCTCGCCCCACCGCTCGTAGCCGACGATCGGCGAGGGCAGCGTGGTCTCGGTGAACCACCCCACGTCGGTGCACTCGAGCGGGTGTGCGCTCAGCTCGCCGCCGACGGCCCGGCAGTGGAACAGCAACGAGTACAGCGGGATCCGCGACATCCCGAGGCGAAGCCCGTCGAGCACGCCGATGAGACGCACGGGCTCGCAGATGATGCCCGTCTCCTCCTCGACCTCCTTGGCCACGACCTCGGCTGCGGAGTAGCCGACGTCGCACCATCCGGTCGGGTAGAGCCACACCCCTGAGTCGGCTCGCTGGATCAGGAGCAGTTCGCCGGCGTCGTTGCTCACGGCGGCCCCGACCGCGACCTTCGGCGTGACGTACCCGGCGACGCCCTTGTCGATGTCGCGGAGCCACTCAGCCACGAGGCCCTCTGCGTCCTGAAGCCCCTCGAGCTCGCCATCCGCTGCGACGCGGATGTCAGCGGCCACGCGGAGGATCTCTTCGAATCGCTCCTGCTCGTACTGGCTCTCGGTGAAGCCGAGCCCCGTCCGGGCGATGCCGGCGAGCGTCTCAGCCCATCGTCGCAGCGTGCGCTCGCCGACCTCAGACATCGTCGGCAACCTACCAAGCGTTCAGGCGACCGCGAGGGTGAGCACGTCGTCCAGCGTGCCGACCATCCCCGCGTAGAACGGCCCGAAGTCGGCGAAGTTCGCCGATGCCTCGTCGAATCGCATCGTGTAGACGCAGTCTTTGAGGTCGTCGAGGTGCGCACCGAACAAGGTGACGCCCCACTCGAAGTCGTCGAGCCCCGTCGAGCCGGTGACGACCTGGAGGATCCGCCCCTTGAACTCGCGGCCGACCTTGCCGTGCCCGCGCATCAGCTCCTCGCGTCGCGCGTAGTCGAGCGAGTACCAGTTGTGCTCGTCGCCGCGCCGCTTGGACATGGGATAGAAGCAGAACGCCGGCAAGCCCGCGGGCGGCAGCGACGGATGCAGCCTCGCGTCGAGCATCTCTTTGGGCATCCCTGCTGCGTACTCGGAGACCTCGGTGAGCGACAGGTAGCTGTCGACGACGACCAGACCCGCGCGCGAGAGCCGCGACTGCAGGTCGCGAAGGATCCAGGCGTCCGCGCAGAGCGCCATCACACAGCAGTCCGCCTTGTGGCCGAGGATGGCGACGACGACGACCTCGCAGTCGTGCTCGCCAGCCCAGCTGATCGCGGCGGTCACTGCGTCGCGGTCGACCTCGAGGTCCGCACGCAAGAAGAGGTGCACCACGGTGAGGCCAATGTTCGGCGTCAGCGACGGCGCGACGGTGCCCATGGACCCCAATGCTAAGCCGACGTCTCGATGCCTCCGACTGCCCGCGCATAGCCTCGCCGCGTGCCTACCGACCTCCCTTGCACGCCTCGGGGCCGATGTCCTGGCAGCGACGCGACATGACCGACGCCTGGGTCCACGCCGCCCTCGACGCCGGTGACGCGACCACGGTGACCGACTACGGGGCAGCTGGCGTGCACGCGCTCTTGCTCGCGCAAGGGCGCGAGCCTTGGACGGCGACCGTGCTCGTCTGCGAGGCAGGTGGCGCGCTCGGGGCGCACGTCGCGGGTCGCGACCAGATCTTCGTGCCGCTCGAGGGTCGGGCATGGCTCGAGGTCGACGGCGTGCGCCGGGAGGTCTCGCCCGGCTCCTACGGCGTCGTCCGGACCGGGCTGCCCCACGCCAAGGGGGCGATCACCCGCCTCGTCGTGCTCGTGCTGCAGTCACCTACGATCCACGTCGCCGCCTGCGAGCCCATCGACGCAGATGGCGTGGCGCCAAGCGCCACGCCATCTGGTCACGCTGGGTCGGGCGAGGCCCCGCCCTCATGATGCTGCTCTAGTAGTCGTCCATCCCGCCGCCGGGCATCGCGGGCGCCTTGTCCTCGGGCTTGTCGACGATCACGGCCTCGGTGGTCAAGAACAGCGCCGCGATGGACGCCGCATTCTGGAGCGCCGAGCGCGTGACCTTGGCCGCGTCGATGACGCCGGCCTTGATCAGGTCCTCGTAGTCGCCGGTCTCGGCATTGAGGCCCTCGGTCGCCTTCTTCAGGTTGCGGACCTTCTCCACGACGACCCCGCCTTCGAGGCCCGCGTTCACCGCGATCTGCTTGAGCGGCTCTTCGACAGCACGCCCGACGATCCGCGCCCCGGTCGCCTCGTCGCCCTCGAGCTTGTCGGCCGCCTCGTAGATCGCCGTCTGCGCACGGAGCAGCGCCACGCCGCCGCCGGGCACGACGCCCTCTTCGATGGCGGCCTTGGTCGTCGACACTGCGTCTTCGATGCGGTGCTTCTTCTCCTTCAGCTCGACCTCGGTGGCCGCGCCGACCTTGATGACCGCGACGCCGCCAGACAGCTTGGCGAGGCGCTCCTGGAGCTTCTCGCGGTCGTAGTCCGAGTCGGTGTTCTCGATCTCAGCCTTGATCTGGTTGATCCGGCCCTTGATGTCGTTGTCGTCGCCAGCACCCTCGACGATCGTGGTCTCGTCCTTCGTGACCACGACCTTGCGGGCGCGACCGAGCAGGTCGAGCCCGACGTTCTCGAGCTTGAGGCCCACCTCTTCGGTGATGACCTGTCCGCCGGTGAGGATCGCCATGTCCTGGAGCATCGCCTTGCGACGCTCGCCGAACCCTGGTGCCTTGATGGCCACCGACTTGAACGTGCCGCGGATCTTGTTCACGACGAGCGTTGCGAGCGCCTCGCCTTCGACGTCCTCGGCGACGATGACGAGCGGGCGCCCGCCCTGCATCACCTTTTCGAGCACGGGCAGCAGGTCGCGCACAGCAGAGATCTTGGAGCCCACGAACAGGACGTAGGCGTCCTCGAGGACAGCCTCCATGCGCTCGGAGTCCGTGACGAAGTACGGGGAGATGTAGCCCTTGTCGAAGCGCATGCCCTCGACCAGGTCCATGTCCATGCCGAAGGTCTGGGACTCTTCGACGGTGATCACGCCGTCCTTGCCGACCTTGTCGATCGCCTCGGAGATCATCTGTCCGATCTCGGTGTCCGCCGCGGAGATCGACGCCACCTGGGCGATCTGCTCTTTGGTGTTCGCCTCTTTCGAGATCGAGTGCAGGGACGTGACCGCCGTCTCGACGGCCGCCTCGATGCCCTTTTTGAGCGACATGGGATTCGCGCCAGCCGCGACGTTGCGCAGCCCCTCGCGGACCATCGCCCAGGCGAGCACGGTCGCCGTCGTCGTGCCGTCGCCAGCGACGTCGTCGGTCTTCTTGGCGACCTCTTTCACGAGCTCGGCGCCGATCCTCTCGAAGGGGTCCTCGAGCTCGATCTCCTTTGCGATCGACACGCCGTCGTTCGTGATCGTGGGGGCACCCCACTTCTTGTCGAGCACGACGTTCCGGCCTTTGGGGCCAAGCGTCACGCGGACGGCGTCCGCGAGCTTGTTCATCCCTGTTTCGAGCGACCGCCGGGCCTGCTCGTCGAACGAAATCAACTTCGACACGATGTTTCCTCCTGGACGTGGTGCGTCATCGACGCGGCGCCACATTAGCAGTCTGGCCTTGAGACTGCTAGCAGACGGATCTTGGGAGTGCCAGCTGCCTGCTACTCGGTGCACCCCGGGGCGCTAGACCAGTGCGAATGGCACGAGGCTTCAACCTGAGGGGAGGCGGGCTCTGGCCCGCCGGCTCGTTCGCGACTGCTGCTGTCCTAGCTCGCAAGCAGGGACGCGGCGTGACGGTGGTCATCCCTGCCCGCAACGAGGCCGCGACCGTCGAAAGCGTCGTGGCGCCCCTCGTCTCGACCCACGGGACGGGCCGCGGCTCAGGCCTGGTGGACGAGGTCGTCGTGGTCGACGACGCCTCGACGGACTCGACCGCACGGGTCGCTGAGCGGGCCGGGGCCAGGGTCCATCGACTCTCGCGGAGCGTCGGGAAGGGCTTCGCGATGACCGAGGGCGCCGTGATCGCCACCGGCGAGTTTGTCATCTTCCTGGACGCCGACGTCGTGGACATGGAGCCGGCCTGGATCCCCCAGCTCCTCGGCCCCCTCCTGCTCGACGACGACGTCGCCTTGGTCAAGCCCTTCTACGAGCGCCCGCTCGACGGTCGCCCGACGGGCGGCGGCAGGGTCACCGAGCTGGCCGCCCGGCCGATCCTCTCGCTCTTGTTCCCCGATCTCGCCGACGTGCTCCAGCCGCTCGCCGGCGAGACCGCCGCTCGGCGTGCCACGATCCTCGAGGTCGGGATCGAGCCGTACTACGGCGCAGAGCTCGGCCTGCTCATCGACGTGGCGCGACGGCACGGCGCGTCGTCGATCGCCCAGGTGGACCTTGGACGACGCACGCACCGCAATCGTCCCTTAAGCGAGCTGGGGGCCATGTCGCGCGACGTGCTGCGCGTCGCACTGGATCGAGCCGGCGTCCTGACCGACGTCTTAGGACTCAGCCCCTGAGGCTGTGACCGATGACCACGATCACGTCGTCCTGATTCGCACCCCTGACGCCGATCTGCGCAGTGCGGACGACCACGTGCTGATGAGGCACGCCGATGCTGCGGGCCACTTCCTTCGCGGCCTGCTGGTGCCCTGGTGCGAAGTAGACGATCCAGTGACTCGGGTACACTGCCGCCCCCTCCGCGGGGAGCACGATCCAACCGAGCGTGTTCAGCTGGCGCGACACCGTTCCGGCCGCACCCTGTCTCCCGGACCCATTCGCGACCTGCACCCGCGTCGTCGACTTGTTCACCGGCTGGGTGGGGTGCGTCGGGCGGTGGGCCTTGCCCGGCGCGGCAAGGATGCCGCGGCTCGCTGGTCCCAGGAGTAGCACCAACGCGACGAGGAAGCACACCACGACGGCGCCCGCGCGGACGAGGTGCACGCTGCCGGTGACACCCTTCGGCGTGGCGTGCTCGTCGGCGTTGTCGGGCATCGATCGAGCCTATGTCGCGGCGAATGGTCCCGTGAGCCTCAAGACGAGGTGCATGAACTATTGCGACCGTGACGACTGACCGTGACGGTAGCCTCGCACGACGCCGGTGTGGCGCAGCTGGCTAGCGCAGATGATTTGTAATCATCAGGTCGTGGGTTCGAGTCCCACCACCGGCTCAAGGGGCGAGGTCTGTCAGGCCCGCTGGGCAGCGGTGTCCTGAGGTCACCGTGCTCGATCGCGCTCCAGGTCATCTTGCCCTTCGGTGTCTGCTTGCTCCGCTCGTCAACTGGCGGCGCCGCCTCGACGCGCCCGGCGGGCGTCGCAACGCCACCTGAGCGTGGTCTTGGGCCGAACTCTCGCGCCCGGGCCGCAGCGCAGCCGGCGCTCGATCGGATGCCCGAATGCGTCCTTAGTGCCGGATCCGGGTGGCGCGCTGACGTGCGACCTCGAAGCACGCGACCGCTCCTGCCACGCCGGCATTGAGCGATGAGATCGCGCCGTGCTGGGGGATCGCGACCACCTCGTCGCAGCGCGTCCTCGTGAGACGACTGAGGCCCCGCTCCTCGCCGCCGATGACGATCGCGACAGGGGTGTCGCGCAGATCGAGGTCATAGATCGTCCGGCGGCTCTCCGGTGCGAGCCCGACGCTCACGACACCTCTGTCTGAGAGCTCGCGCAACGCCGTCGGGATGCCCGCGACCGCGGCGAAGTCGAGGCGTTCAATCGCACCGGATGCGGTCTTCGTCACAGCCGGCGTCAGGCGCGCAGAACGGTGCTTCGGCAGCACGATCCCGGTCACCCCGGCGCACTCTGCGCTCCGAAGCAGCGCGCCAAGGTTGCGGGGGTCCGTCACCCCGTCGCAGACGACGAGGAACGCCGTGGTGCCGTCGGCGCCGACGCAGAGATCGGCGAGGCTCACGGTCGGCACTGGATCGCAGAGGGCATAGACGCCCTGGTTGCCCTCGGTCCGCGCCTCGCGGTCAAGGCGTGCCCGTGACACGTAGGCGACGGGCACGCGTCGGCCACGCGCCGCGGACTCGATCGCGTCCAGCAGCTCGGAGGACTCCTGTGCCTCGGAGATGACGACCCGACGCGCGTGGCGCCGTCCGGCCGTGAGCAGCTCGAAGACGGCGCGCCGGCCCTCGACCTGGTCGCCGCCGAGGCCGTCGTCACGGCGCACGGGTCTTGGCGCTGGACGCCCCGCCCCGCGCTCGGGCGCACGGCGAGACGTCCTTCCCGCCGGCGGCACCGCCCCTCGAGGGGCGCGCCGGCGCGGCGCGGGGCTCAACTCGGGACCTCGTCTACGAGAAGTACGACTGCCATCGCCGCGACGCCCTCGCCTCGTCCGATCGCACCCAGGCCCTCGGTCGTCGTCGCCTTCACGCACACAGGGGCCCCGAGCACCTCAGAGAGGGTGCTCGACATCTCCTCGAGGTGGCCTGCAAGCCGCGGCCGCTGCGCGGTGATGGTGACGTCGGCGTTTGCGAGACCAAAGCCGGCAGCGCGGGCCAGCTCCCGGCACCGTCCAAGCAGCACCAGTGACGACACGCCTTCCGTCGCCGGGTCGTCATCGGGAAAGTGGCGCCCGAGGTCCCCGAGCCCGGCCGCACCGAGCACGGCGTCGCACACCGCGTGGGTCACGACGTCGGCGTCGGAGTGGCCCGCGAGACCCGCGTGCCCTGGCACCGCGACGCCGCCGAGGACGAGCCTGCGGCCAGGGTCATCGCTGAAGCGGTGCACGTCGCTGCCGAGGCCGATCCTCATCGCCCCGCCAGTGACGCGAGCATCCACGTGAGGTCGTCGCGCGACGTCAGCTTGCGGTTCGTCGACTCGCCTGGCACGACCACCACTCTGCCGCCGATCGACTCCACGAGCGATGCATCGTCCGTCGCGTCGCGCTCGTCGCGATGTGCACGACGCAGCATCTCGGCGACGAATGCCTGCGGTGTCTGGACCGCGACCAGTGTCGAGCGGTCAAGCGTCTCGATCACGATCGGCACGTCGGCGCTCTGCACACGCTTGACCGTGTCGGCGATCGGCAGCCCTGGCACCGCCGCGGCAACCGACGTGTCATCGAGTGCGTTCACGACGGTGCGGAAGAGCGCTGGCGATGCCAGCGGGCGTGCGGCGTCGTGGACGATGACCACTCGCACGGGCTCTGCGATCGCAGCGAGGCCGGCACGAACCGACGCGGCGCGCGACGGACCACCCGCGACGACCTGGTCGGCGCCGTAGTGCTCGGACGTGGCGTCCGGGGGGACGACGATGACCACGAACTCCGCGACCGATCGAGCGGCGTCCACGGACCGCGACGCGACGGAGCGCCCGGCGAGGTCGCAGAACTGCTTCCGCGAGCCGTATCGCTCGCCCTCGCCCGCCGCGACGACGATCGCCGCGACGTCCACGACTAGGGCAGGACCGAGGCCAGCCGCTCCTCGGCGGTCGGCTCGTCGACATTGAGCGCGAAGGTGAGCTCCGAGACGAGGATCTGACGGGCCCGCGTCAGCATGCGCTTCTCGCCTGCGGAGAGGCCCTTGTCCTTGTCGCGGATCGAGAGGTTTCGCACGACCTCGGCGACCTGGTAGATGTCGCCGCTACGGAGCTTCTCGGAGTGGTTCTTGAACCGGCGCGACCAGTTGGTCGGCATCCGTGCCTCCTTCTTTCGCAGCACGGCGAAGACCTCCTCGACCTCCTCGTCGTTGATCACGTCACGGAGCCCGACGACGTCGGTGTTGTCGATGGGCACCATGAGCACGAGGTCCGAGTAGGCCACTCGGAGCTTCAGGTAGTCCTGCTTCTTGCCGAAGGCCTCACGCTTCTCGATCTTCTCGACGATGCAGGCCCCATGGTGGGGGTAGACGACCTTGTCGCCCTTCTTGAACTTGCGGGTCATTGCGGCTGGTGCCTTCCTGCGCCGGGACAGAGACGATCACCGGCGGGTTTCGGGGGACCCTCCATTGTACCCGCTGGTTCGTCGAGTTCTGCGGTGTCAGAGAGCCAAGTGGGCCGCAGCGAGGGTTTGGGTAGTGGGTCACTTTCGCCCTGCGCGGGCCGGAGCCCGCTGGGCTCTACCGGCCCACAGCACGTTGCAGGCGGCGTTCAGGTCAGCGTGGGATTCGTAACCGCAGGCCGTGCATCTGAACCGCCTGTGATCGCCGGCTCGCCTCGTCGGTGTGCTCACATCTCGAGCATCGCTGCGAGGTGAACTGGGGAGGCACCACACGTAGCTCGCGACCAGCATCCTCCGCTTTGTACGCGAGCATCCGTGTGAGTTGTCCCCACCCGGCATCTTGGATCGATCGATTGAGCCCGGCCTTGGCATTCGCACCATTCGGCTCGAAGGTACCGTCAGGACAGAGGCGAGGCTTGGGACGTCGCACCATCGAGGCCACTTTCAGGTCCTCGAGAACGATGAGGTCGTAGTCGTTGACCAATTGACGCGAGACCTTGTGGACGAGGTCACGTCGCTGGTTGCGGACACGGCGGTGGTGCTCGGCCACTCGCTCGACGGCACGCTTCCGACGGTTCGAGCCCTTCTTCTTCGTCTTCAGGTCTCGCTGTGCCTTGGCAAGCGCGTCCGCGGCGTCGCGCCCGAAGCGTCCCTCATTGACCAGCACACCGTCCGAGGTCGCCACGAAGTTCACGACGCCGAGGTCGATGCCCACCTCGTGACCCGTCGGCGCCAGCGGGGTCGTATCAACGCCGGTGCAGCGGATCGAGACGAACCAGTGACGACCCTCGCGGGTGACCGTGATCGCCTTGGGCGTGCCACGGATCTCGCGGTGCAGGTGGACCTTGACGTGGCCAATCCCGTGGAGGTGAAGTCGGCGTTGCTCGGTCCTGAGTTTCCAGCCGTGGTGTCCTCCCACTGCAGCGAGTCGAATCGAGACCTCGCCTTGAACCTCGGGTACCCGGGCTTCTCGCCGCGCCGGCATCGCCTGAAGAAGTCCTGGAAGGCACGGTCCAGACGCCTCAGCGTGCCCCTGGACAGCGTCACGCCGGACTCGAGGACCTCGGGGCGGACGTCGCGGAGCTCCGTCAGTGTGCGGCACTGCTGGAAGTAGCTGACGGAGCGTTGCTCCCAGCGCCATGTGCCCCGGCGTTCCTCCAACGCGGCGTTGTAGAGCTCGCACTGCAGTCGCAAGGTCCTCTCGAGAGCCTGTGCCTGCTTGGCGGTTGGGTGGACGCGGAACCGGAAGCTCCGACACGGGCTCACGGGTCCAGCGTTGGGATCGGGTGTGACATGGTCGAGCTGACCCACAACAAGGGTTTGCCATTGTCGACCTACCACGCTCGCCAGGAGGACGCGGTGCAGCTTCACGCTCGTCGATCGATCTGTCTCACCTTCTCGCTGCTGGTGGCCGCCACGTTGGCTGCGGCTGGCACCTCGCTCGCCTCGGCGTCCAGGAGAGCCCCGCAGAAGTCGAGCGTCAAGGTGCTCGACATCGGCATGGTGCGGCTGCACGTCCCGGGGACCTGGGTGATCGCCGTCGCCCAGCGGGTCTGCGGCCACGGGACCTGCCGGCGCCAGTGCGCCCCGGGCTACGGCGGACGAGTGTACGTGTCCACATTCGCGCCGCTGCTCAGCTGCCCGCTCAACTTCCGTCGCAACTCGGTCTGGATCGTGCCGACCTCTGCGAAGGGCGCGACGACGCGCCGGACAACCAGCTATGACGGAACGACCGAGATACTGCGGATCCCGTCTCGCGGCGTCACCATCTTCGGATTCGGCAAGCTCGGGGTTCGCGCGCTCAACACCGAGGGTCCGTCGTCGCTCGCGCGCCTGCTGGCCGCGCACCTCCCGGTCGCCGTCCCGGCAGGCTGGCGTGCCATCTCGGAAGGGGCCGTGTCGGCAATGGTGCCTTCGACGTGGCCGCTGCGCACGCTCGCCGGGCCGAACAGCGTCAACCCCGGTGCATGCGATGGACCGTACTTCCCGAGGCCGGTTGCCGCGGTCGGATTCGGGACCGCGGTGGTGCACTGTCCGGCCATCACCCAATCGACGGTCGCTGCGGCCGCGAGCTCGCCGGGCAGCGGCGCGTGGCTCGTTGGCGCGTCGTACAAGCCAGCCCCCTTGCGGCTCGCCGTCGGGTTCACGCCGCCTGGCACGCAGACTCGTACTCGGACGATCAACGGGCTCAGCGTGACGATCAGCTACGGGCTCGCGCCGAATGGGACGAACGCACTCCTCGCGACCGTCGTGACTGGCGGTCATGCCCGCTACCTGGTGCTCAGACTGGGCCTCACCCCAGCGATCGCCGAGCAGATCCTGAGCTCCCTGCACACGGGCTGACGGCGCGCCGCTGCCCTAGGGAACCGCCACCACCGTCACCGCGTTCGAGTAGCCAAACTCGTAGTAGCCAGGCCGCTGATTGAGGACGGCCCGATAGGACCTCGTCAGCCCTGGCACCGAGAACGCGAACGTGCCTGCGGCTGACTCGTGGGCGGTCCCCCGCGGGTACCACTTCCCCGCGGCCAGGTACTGGAGCGTGACCACGAGGCCCGCGAGGTGTGGCCCGGCAGTGCCGTGGATCGTGTCGGAGTGGCCCCTCTTCACCCTCAGCGCGCCGAGGGTGAGGTGGACGCTCTGGCGGTTGAGGATCGGCTGGGCCTTGAGCGGGGCCCCGTCGTTCTCGAACAGGAGGCCCGCGCCAGACGGCCCGAGCACCGGGGCGAGCGACGACGAAAAGATGGCGGACCCGAATTGGACGAGCGGCGTCCAGTGCACGCCGTCTCGCGTCGTCTCGGTGAACGCGTCGTAGCCGTATCTCCTGCCCTCGAAAAAGACGTGGACGGTCCCGTTCACGTCCTGCATCGAGAAGCCCCCGTCGTCGCCAAGCTTCGTGTCAGGGACCTTGTGAGCCGGGCCGAACGTTGACCCGTTGAAGAAGCGCAGGCGCTCCCCGCCCGTGATCGAGCCGCCTGGGTCGGTGAGCAGCGCGTTGCCCGAGACCGCCGTCACGAGCTCGTTGCCGAACGTGCCGACGTGCGTGTACGCCGACGTCGAGTTGAAGTTGCTGGCACTGTGCGCGAACGCGACGTGGGTGTTGGTCGTGTCGTCGCTCGCGACGAGCACGCCGCCGTGGTAGGTGGTGATCGAGGTGTCGGCGCCGATGCCGGCGATGGCAGTCGCAGCGGTCGTGACCGGGGATCCTGGGTTCGGCACGAACGCCTGGACCTGGGTGCCGGTCTGGTCGAACGTGGCAACGACGAGCTCGCCGCCCGCCTCGGTACCCGCCCCGATGTTCGCGAGGTTGCCTGCTTGGACTTGGGCAGAGAACGTCGTCCCGTCATTGGTGCTGTTGAACGTGGTCGCCGTGTCGGCGCCGATGGTGCAGCAGTCCAAGGCGACGACCGAGACGTTCGCCCCGCCGGTCGCGAGCACCTCGACGGTCCCGAAGAAGGAGTCCCCCGCGTGCGCATGCAGCGTGGCCCTCGACGCGCACGTGCGGGCCCCGGGGTGAAGGACGCACACAGCGATCGTGGTGGCGCTGTGCGACGGCGATGCGAGCACCAGCTCCCCGTTGGGCAGCACGGTCCCGGACCCGAGCCCACCGACTGCGCCGACCGTGAACTGGGTGAGCTCGGGCTGCGGATCGCCAACCATGCCAGCGGCGGTCGCGGGGACCACCATGCCGACCGCCACCAGCGTGGCGACGACGGTCGAAAGCAGCGTGACGCGAACACGGTTCGCCCGAAGGTGCCGGCCCATGATGACCTCGATTCCGCTGCCTCCGAGAGACGCAGCGCCGAGCCGAACGTACTCCCGGGCCGACTCGCTGCCAAGTGCGAGCGCGCCCCGCCAGCTGGCGCCGAGCGCGAATTGTGGTGTATAGCTCGCCGCCTTGGCGGCGTGCGGTCAGTCCGCCGCTGCGGAGCCCGCCAGCTCGACGGTCGGGGGCACGAAGCCCTCGATCGCGCTGAAGGACAGCTCTTCGATCGAGCCCGGCTCCGGGACGTCGACGAGGATCGTCTCGCCGGTGCGGAACTCCTTCCAGAGGAGCTTCTCAGAAAGCGGGTCCTCGATCATCGACTGGATCGCCCGGCGAAGGGGCCGCGCGCCGAGCATCGGGTCGTAGCCCTTCTCCGCGACGAGCTTGCGGGCGGCTGGCGTGAGCTCGAGCCCGATGCCCTGGAGCGCGAGCTGGTCCTTCGTGCGCTGGAGCAGCAGGTCGGCGATCTCGATGACCTCATCCATCGCGAGCTCGTGGAAGACGATGACGTCGTCGATGCGGTTGAGGAACTCTGGCCGGAAGTGCGCCTTGAGTGCCGTGTTGACCCGCTCCTTCATCCGCTCGTAGCTGACCGCTTCGGAGCCCTTCGCGAACCCGATCGACGCCTTGCGCAGGTCGGCCGTGCCGAGGTTGGAGGTCATGATCAGCACGGTGTTCTTGAAGTCGACCGTGCGGCCCTGGGCGTCGGTGAGACGGCCGTCCTCGAGGATCTGCAGCAGCGTGTTGAACACGTCGGGGTGCGCCTTTTCCACCTCGTCGAACAGCACGACGCTGAACGGCTTGCGGCGCACCGCTTCGGTGAGCTGCCCGCCCTCGTCGTAGCCGACGTACCCGGGGGGCGAGCCGACGAGGCGGCTCACGGTGTGCTTCTCCATGTACTCGGACATGTCGAGCTGGATGAGCGCGTCCTCGTCGTCGAAGAGGAACTCCGCCAACGTCTTGGCGAGCTCGGTCTTCCCGACGCCGGTCGGCCCGAGGAAGATGAACGAGCCCGCGGGACGCTTGGGGTCCTTCAAGCCGGCACGCGTCCTTCGAATGGCGCGCGACAGGGCCTTGATCGCCTCTTCCTGGCCGACGACGCGGTGGTGGAGCTGGTCCTCCATGCGCAAGAGCTTGGAGGTCTCCTCCTCGGTGAGGCGATAGACGGGGATCCCCGTCCAGGCCGCCAGCACCTCGGCGATCGTCTCTTCGTCGACGACGTCGAAGGCGTCGGCTCCCGACTCGCGGAACTCGGCGTCGATCGCGGTCTTGCGCTCCATGCGCTCGAGCTCCTGCTCGGCGAGGCGCTTGGCCTGATCCATCGCGCCGCGCTCGATCGCGGCTTCCTTGTCGGCGCGCAGGCGGTCGATCTCTTCGTCCAGGAGTCGCGACGACGCAGGCGCCGGCATCCTTCGGATCCGCAGGCGGCTGCCCGCCTCGTCGATGAGGTCGATCGCCTTGTCGGGCAGGAAGCGGTCCGAGATGTAGCGGTCCGCGAGGTTTGCCGCGGCGACGAGCGCCTGGTCAGTGATCGTCACCTCGTGATGCTCCTCGTAGCGGTCGCGGAGCCCCTTCAGGATGTCGATGGTCATCGAGACGCTGGGCTGCTCGACCTTGACCGGCTGGAAGCGGCGCTCCAGGGCGGCGTCCTTTTCGATGTGCTTGCGGTACTCGTCGAGCGTCGTCGCACCGATCGTCTGCAACTCGCCCCTCGCGAGCATCGGCTTGAGGATGCTGGCCGCGTCGATCGCGCCCTCGGCAGCCCCGGCGCCGACGAGCGTGTGGATCTCGTCGATGAACAGCACGATGTCCCCGCGCGTGCGGATCTCCTTCAGCACCTTCTTCAGGCGCTCCTCGAAGTCACCGCGGTATCGCGAGCCTGCGACGAGGCTCCCGAGGTCGAGTGTGTAGACCTGCTTGTCGGTGAGCGTGATGGGCACCTGGCCTGCCACGATCTGCTGGGCCAGGCCCTCGACGATCGCAGTCTTGCCCACACCGGGCTCGCCGATCAGCACGGGGTTGTTCTTCGTCCGGCGCGAGAGCACCTGCATCACGCGCTCGATCTCACGCTCACGTCCGACGAGCGGGTCGAGCTTGTTGTCGCGTGCGAGCTGGGTGAGGTTCCTGCCGAACTGGTCGAGGACCGCAGAACCGCTCGAGGACTGCTCCTCGCGGCCGCCCGGGGAGGCCCCAACGGCCTCTTTGCCCTGGTAGCCCGACATCATCTGGATGACCTGCTGACGGACGCGACCGAGGTCCGCGCCGAGCGACACGAGCACCTGGGCGGCCACGCCGTCGCCCTCGCGGACGAGCCCGAGCAGCATGTGCTCGGTGCCGATGTACGAGTGGCCGAGCTGGAGTGCCTCGCGCAGGGACAGCTCGAGGACCTTCTTCGCGCGCGGTGTGAACGGCGGCGAGCCAGACGGCGTGGCGCCCTGCATGCCGATGGCTTCCTCGACCTTCTCGCGGACGGCCTCAAGCGTGATGCCGAGCGAGTCGAGCGCTTTGGCAGCGACGCCCTCGCCCTCATGGATCAGGCCAAGCAGGATGTGCTCGGTGCCGATGAAACTGTGGTTGAGCTGACGTGCTTCTTCTTGGGCGAGTACGAGCACTCGTCGCGCTCGGTCGGTAAATCGCTCAAACAACGACGAGCCTCCCGTCAATGGACCGTACAACGAGTGTACCGGCGCCACCCATGGTTTCGACGGCGCTTTTTCGACTGGGCCACCTGACGCATCGACACGTAGGGTTGTCACCGTGAATCCCCTGGTGACGCTCGGGCTGTCGACGGTTGGTCAAGATCTGGCTCGTTTCGAGCCGCTGCTCGCCGAGTCCGTTGTTATCGGCGACAGTTATCTGGACCAGGTCACGACGCACCTGATCAGCGCAGGTGGGAAAAGACTTCGGCCCCTGCTGGCGATCGCGTCAGCCACCGGTGGCGAACGCGAGGCCTCGGAGAACGATCTTCTGGGAGGGATCGCGCTCGAGCTGCTGCACCTCGCGTCGCTGTACCACGACGACGTGATGGACGAGGCCGAGATACGGCGCAACGTCGACTCGGTGAACGCACGGTTTGGCAATGTCGTCGCGATCGTCGCGGGTGACTACCTCATGGCCCGCTCGGCAGCGATCGCCGCGGACCTCGGCACCGAGGTGGCCTCGCTGCTCGCGCGCACCCTCGCGTCGTTGACGAGGGGCCAGGTCTCCGAGGTTCGCACTGCCTACAACGCAGATCGGTCGGTCGAGGACTACTTCGAGGCAATCGGCGGCAAGACCGCCTCGCTGATGGCGACGTCGTGCCGGGTCGGCGCCATCACCGCGCGACGGCCACCGGAGGTCGCCGACGCGCTGAGCGCCTTCGGCCACGCGTTCGGCATGGTCTTCCAGATCCGCGACGACGTGCTCGATCTGATCGCCATCGACGGGCAGCTTGGCAAGCCGTCGGGCCAGGATCTCGGCGAGGGCATCTACACGCTGCCCGTGCTCGTGGCACTCGACGACCCGTCGGTCGGCGTCGAGCTGCGAGCGCTGCTTGGCCAGCCGCTCGACGAGCCCGAGCGCGAGAAGGCCCGGGCTCTCGTCTCGGCGACCAGCGGCATCGAGGTCGCCCTCAACGAGGGGGCTCGGTGGGCGGCGACGGCGCACGAGGCCCTCTGCGGCGTGCCTGAGCCGCGACTTCGCAGCGGGTTCGGGGCCCTGGTCGAGTCGCTGCTGGCCGAGGTCCGCGCGATCTAGTCGTCGTCGCCCCAGCAAGACGCCACCACTGCGGCGTGCGGCGTGCAGGGGCCAAGCGCGCAACTCGTCCTACAATTCGCGCTCCGGACGCCGTCGTGAGGCCAGCGCCGGATGTCGAGGGAGCTGCGGATGAGGAGTCTGCCTGCGTACCACGTCCGCCGGCGACGCCTCACCGAGCGGTGCGCCACTGAGCGGGTGGTCGTGGTCGAGGCCGCGGGGGGCTTTGGAAAGACCGTGTTCGCGGCCGAGCTCGTCGATCAGTGGGGGCTCGTCGGCATCGACGTCACACTGCACGAAGGCGGCATGTCCGCCGGTGTCTTCGTGTCGAGGTTCCGTGCTGCGGTCGCTGCTGCAGGCTTCACGCGCGCGGCGGACGACAGTGCCTCGTCGCCCGACGACCCGACCGGGGCACTCGACCTCATGGTCGCAGCGCTGCGCGACGAGCCGTGCGCGTTCGTCGTCGACGACGCCCACCACGCCGAGCGCGACGCCGGGGTGCTCATCGATCGCCTCGCGTCGGCGCTGCGCGGCGACCAGCGACTCGTGGTGCTCGGGCGGCGCCTGCCCGCTGGTGCCGAGCGCCTCCGTCGGGCCGACGCGATCCAGCTGACGGCATCGGAGCTCGCGCTGTCGGGCGACGAGACGCTCCGGCTCTGCAGGGACGGCTTCGGGCTCGACGTCGCCGAGGATGCCGCGAGAGCGATCGACGGCGCGACCGGTGGCTGGACCGCCGCGACCGTGCTGGCCGCGGCACGGGCGAGGCGAACCGGTGAGAGCGTCCTGGAGCTGGCTGAGCGGACGACCGACGCGGCGCACCAAAGCGCGGTGGCCGCCATCCTCGACGAGGCCGTCGCCGCGATGACCTCCGGTGGCCGCGCGGGCCTCGCGCTGCTCGCCCGCCTGCCGCTGCTGAGCGCCGAGGTCGTCGACAGCGCCATCGAGGAGGGGTTCTTCGAGCGCTCGCTCGCCGTAGGGGTGCCGATGTTCGCGACGGACGACGGCTGGTGGGACATGGCGGGGCCGGTCCGCGACTACCTCGCGACGCTCGCGAGTCCCGATGCGCTCGCACTGCGGCGCGCCGCGGAGCGGTACCGCGAGCTTGGCCGGCTGACCGAGGCGCTCGACCTGCTCTTCGCGGCTGAGGACGACGACGCGGCGGCGCGGCTGCTCTCGAGCGGCGACCTCGGTGTCGTTGACTCGATGGACGTCCGAGAGTACCGAGCGGCCGTCGAGCGACTCGGCGACGACGCGGTCCGAGCGCACCCGATGGTGCTGGTGCTGCTCGCACGCTTCCTCGACGCAGCGGCGATGCTAGAGGGGCGAGAACGCGTCCTCGAGCGAGCGGAGCGGATCAGCTCGATGACAGAGGACGGAGTGCTTCACCGTGCGATCGAGGCGGAGCGCGCGATCGACCTCGTCCGCCTGGGCAAGTTCTCAGAAGGAGAGGCGGCGTCGCGTGCGCTGCTCGTGCAGCTGGGCTCCTCTGAGCTCCTCACTCGCGCGCGGGTCCTGTCGTGCCTCGGCCGAGCGGTCTGCTGGCGTTACGACGAGCACGGCCGGCGCGATCAGGCGTCGCTGCGAGAGGCAGACGACCTGCTCGCAGAGTCCGCGGCTGCCTACGAGCGCCTCGGCATGCGAGCCGCAGCAGCGGGCCTCGCCCCCTACCGCGCGATGTGGATCCAGTACGCGCGCGGGGACGTCCTGGGCGCGGTCGAGCGCCTCGACGAGGCCCTTACCCAGATCACCGATCGTCCGAGGCGCTGGGCCTATCTCCTCACCATGCGTGCCGAGGCCGCGCTCGAGCTGGGGCGCCACGACGAGGTCCAGCGCAACGTGGACGACGTGCTGCGTGTCGCCGAGCAGCTGGACGACGAGCTGCTGCGTGCGTACGCGCACTGGAACGCCATGGCGGCGGCGTCGCGAGCCGGTGACGCCGAGGGCGCGATCGAGCACCTCCGCGAGGTCGAGGCGAACAAGGGCACCTGGTGGGCGCTCGCGGGCGGCGACTTCTGCGCGTGGGCGGCCGACGACCTCGGTCGCGTGGGCGAGGTCGCGCTGGCCCACGAGCGGCTCGAGTGGGCGCGGGAGCTGTCCGTCGATGCCGACGCGCTGATCGCCATGGCGCACGGGTCACTCCTCGCGCGCCATGGCGACCCGGACGAGGCCGAGCGCGCCTTGGTCAAGGTGGCGGACACCGGGATCGACCCGCGGGAGTACTGGCGCATCGACCTGCTGCGTGCCTACGCGGCGTTCCGCCGCGGCGACCGGAGCGCAGGGCCACTCGCTGCGCGCGCGTTCGAGTCGGCCGCCACCATGCGGCTCGCCCACCTGCCGCTCACCAAGGAGCGAGCCCTCACCGAGCAGCTCATCGCGCTCGCCGTCGAGACCGGACAGCCCGCCGCGCGGGCGCTCGAGGTCGCCACGCTGCCGGTCACGCTTCGCGTCCTCGGCCGCTTCGAGCTCTCGCGCGGCGGCCGCGCCGTGCCGATCGCTGCGGGGCAGGCAGCCCAGCTGCTCAAGCTGGTTGCGCTGAGCGACGGTCGTGTCCCTGCGGAGCGCGCCATCGAGTCGCTGTGGCCCGACGTCGACCTCGACGCTGGTCGCAACCGCCTGCGCACGGTGCTCAACCGGCTCCGCGTGGAGGCGGGCGACGTGATCGTGCGCGACGGCGAGTCACTCGCGCTCGGCGAGTCGATCGCGGTCGACCTCGCACTGTTCGAACAAGAGGCGCGGCGCGCGCTCGCGCTCGGGCGAGCCGAGCCCGCCCACGCGATGGCCCTCGCGAGGTCCGCCATCTCGAGGTACCGCGGTGACGTGCTGCCCGACGATCCCTACGAGGAGTGGACGGACACCCCGCGCCAGCACGCGCACCGCGTGGCGCTCGAGCTGCTCGAGCTGTGCGCAGACGTCGCGATGGCCAAGGGTGACCTGGACGAGACCAGCTGGGCGGTCGAACGCGCCATCGACCTCGTCCCTGACGACGACCGCTGGTACCTGCGGGCAGCTGAGACGCTCGCCGCGCGAGGCAGCCGCGGGGCGGCGGTCTCGGTCCTTCGCCGTGCGAGGCGCGAGCTGTCCCGCCAGGGTCTCGAGGGGTCAGTGCGCCTGGTGTCCCTCGAACGCGAGCTGTCCGGGGCGACCCCCTAGGAGCGTGTTGAACAACGCGTCTTTCATGCGTAGATTCGGGGGCGCAGGTCATCCTGGAGCCTGGACCGAAGCGCCGACATGAAGAGGGTGAAAGT